>Ga0268262_10000648_pt1 | contig 45079 bp, 36 predicted proteins | sample TergutNc150P3_FD_190354 | JGI IMG/M metagenome (GOLD analysis project Ga0268262, IMG submission 190354) | Nasutitermes corniger P3 segment gut microbial community from laboratory colony in Florida, USA - Nc150 P3 (SPAdes) (version 2) | ecosystem: Host-associated > Arthropoda: Insects >...
CCCCCCCAAGTCATTTCTGACTAAAATCACTCTCATTCTGACAACAGCGCTTTTCCTCACAATCTCTTTTGCCTCCTGTAAAGATGCTGCACCTGCAGATGACACATTGGTCTACGAAGGCACGGGCAGTGACGGCAAAGCCTATTCACTGACCATTACAAAAGTTGCGCCGAGAGTAGCCTTTACCCCGATAGAAGGCGATACCTATGTCCTGAAAGCAGGAGATGTTACAAGCACCGGAACAGTTAAAAACGGAGACGCAGACAAAGGCTTTGTATTACTACCTGAAGGCAAATCAGCAACAATTAACGTATTAATGGAAGGCGGAAACCTTGCGGCGATAGCGGGAGGCGCAGGCACAGGACTTGAGGAACTGTTTGTATCTTTTGGCGTGCTCTCCGGCGGCACAGCAATCAGTGCGGACGGTACACTCGCGAACAATGAACCGGTAGTGTATGATAGTACACTTGCAGACTCTGCTGCGGCGAAAATAATAAGCAATTTTGGTTATGTACTTAGCTTTGATGGCGGTAGCCCTAGAGGAGACGCAATCGGTGACTTTGTTGACGGTTCTGCACAGGTAAGTATAACCGACGGCAAGGTAACTATAAAGCTCGGTACACCCAAGACAACTGTTCAAGAGACATTTCCTTCTGATATGGGCTATAGTATCACCATCTGATGTAAAGTACGCTGGCGGCGGTAATACTCCCACTATGTTTACTCATGCAGCAGATGCGGATAGTATAAAATATGGTTTGGCTGCCGTTAAGGACTCTTCCCATATAGCCGGAATAGCATGGTTAAGCAAAGGCTGTGTTATTAAAGGCGCGGAAATTTACACAGGCGATAATCCTTATGTAAACGTCTTTGACATAACCGCAACTGATGCAGGCTGGTATTACTACTTCTTCACTTATACCGGAACCGGCTATAAGAACAAGATAATTACAGTGTCAAAAAGCCTTCCCGCCAGCTACAAATGGACTGTAATTGACGATAATTTCAACATGGATGCTTTTAGCGGCGGTAACTAACCGCATACCATAAACAGACAGGGAGCAGGGCAGAACCCCTGCTCCCTTTTTTTTGCCCGCCTCTCCATTAACTAAGGCTGGTCAGCCAAGTATACTCATCAATATTTTCATGGAGCGTGGATGGATAGCCTATCCGGCGACATATGGCTGAATTTCCGGTGCAGCCACGTCAAAACGTGCGTCAACTAAAGCCAGCCATCCGGAGCCGGGTAGGCTATCCGCCCACGCTCCAAAAGCATAAATGAGCAGCGTATATTCGTAATTCAAGGTCGTATGCTATAATAACCCCATGAAATACAGAGACAATGCCATCATCGGACTATCTGCGGCATTATTATTTTCACTTGCTTATATATTAGGCATATTAAGCTCGCTGGAAGACAGGCTCTACGATTTTTTCCTGCGTTTCAGAGCTAACCGTCAGCGAATAGAAAACGTGGCGTTCCTTGATGTGGACGATTCCGCTATTTTTTACAACGGCGTCTTTCCTTGGCCGCGCTCCATTCCCGCCGAAGGTCTTTTGCGTCTGAAGGAATACGGATCATTAGCGGCAATTTTTGATATTGAGTTTATCGATCACGGCCCGCAGGGAGTAGACAGTTTATATTTGAACCAGGGACTTGAGAATGATTTTAACCGCAGTTTTTCTGAAATTAACACTGCGGCGCGGGATATTTTTTCATCGTTAAGCGCCGGACGCATGGGGCGTAATGAAATAGAGCATTTGTCAAGTTCATTCGCGGAATTAGTAAACAGCGAACACAGAGACCTTTATTCAAGAGCCCAGGGAGTTGCCCGTGACAACGATCTCTATTTAGCCAAGGCTCTTGCGCTCAACGGCAAGAGCTGGTCTACCATTAATTTAAGGGAAGTTCCTCTGGACGGAGAACAGGCGGAACGCCGCCCGCTTGCGGAAGAACTTTTTTCATATCCCGTAAAAGCCGCCGCCAATGCAAACCTTGGAGCCGGTTTTGTTGACATATTACCGTCCCTGCCCCTGTTTGCCAGAGCCGCAAAAGGAGCCGGATTTACAAATGTCGAAATTGACAATGACGGCGTAAGGCGGCGTGTATATCTAACGCAGAATATTTTTGACCACTGGTATCTCCAGCTTTCCTTTGCCCCCTTAATAAATTACTTCGGCAGGCCGGAGATTGAATTAACAAAGGACAAACTGACCATCAAGCAGGCGCAGTTTCCCGGAAATGTAAAGAAAGACGTTGTTATTCCGCTGGACGGCAAGGGCAGGATGATGCTTGATTGGCCCGGAGAAGATTATGAACACAGTTACAGCCATATTTCTTTTGCGGAATTTTCACTGTTGGACGAAATTGAAGCGGAACTGGAATATTATACGCGCGCTCTTGTTTCCGCAAATTTGATGTTGTTTGTTCAAGTTGATCCTTCGATAAGCCGTGTCCCTGTTATTCTTTCCGGTCTTGAGGAATCTTTTGACAATGCTTACAAGGCAAAAAACTATGCTCTGGAAAATAATGACGACGCCGGTTTCAACGATTATATAGGATACCGGATATCGACTTTTTCGATGCTGCGCGAACTTGTTTCTTTTAACGCGGGCGAAAGAGTGAAGGAATTGGCAGAGTTTCTCGGCGATGAATATCCTGAAAGCGCTGAATATTTGGAAGATGAAGCCGATTATATTTCGCAGTTATTAAGCGCAATAAAGGTTGATCTTGAACGCCGTAATGAAATAAGCGCGTCCAATGATAAAATACTGCGCAATAAATTCGTTATTATGGGCAGAACCGATACCGGAACTACGGATTACGGCGCAAATCCTTTTCACGGAAAATATATAAATGTAGGAACCCACGCGGTCGTGCTGGATACCATACTTTCAGAAAGTTTTATAATTCCCCTGAGTTACCGGTGGCGCATTGTATTCATGTTTTTGTTTGTTCCGCTTTTTTTTATTGCCAGTTCCCGTTTTTCTCCGGTATTACGCGCCGTATCAGGTTTCCTGATTGCCCTGATTATTTTTATAGGCGCCGTTGTGTTATTCCGCGTTACGGGTATTTATTGGGGACCGCTCGGGGCTGTTTTCGCCATGACAGGCGCAATTATAACGCGGGAAATTATTGCATACGCCGGATCGGAAAAAGAAAAGCAGTTCATTCGCACGGCGTTTTCAACTTACGTCTCGCATGATGTAGTAAAGGAAATTATTTCTGATCCTTCGCGTTTACAGCTTGGCGGGACAAACCGTCACATGACGGCGATTTTTACGGATGTAAAGGGTTTTTCTACAATTTCCGAACAGCTTGACCCTGAAGAACTGGTAAGCCTTTTGAACCGTTACCTCAGCGTGATGAGCGACATTGTTCTTGAGGAAAAGGGAACGATTGATAAATACGAGGGAGACGCGATTATAGCCTTCTTCGGCGCGCCGCTTGATCTGGCGGATCATGCAATGCGCGCCTGTGTTTCCGCGATAAACATGAAAAAAGCGGAGGAAGAACTTAACAAAGTTGTCATGGAGCAAAAACTTTCACCTTCGCCGCTGCTTACGCGTATCGGTGTAAATACAGGCAATATGGTTGCAGGCAATATGGGTACGGCGAACAAGATGAACTATACAATCATGGGGAACGCGGTAAACCTAGCGGCGCGTCTTGAGGGAGTGAACAAACAGTACGGAACATGGATTCTCGCTTCGGAAGATACAATTAAAGAAACAGGACAGCAGCTCCTCAGCAGAAAACTTGACCGCGTGCGCGTTGTCGGCATCAACGAGCCTGTGCGTCTCCGCGAACTGATCGAGCTTTTTGAACTTGCAGACGACAGCCAAAAAAAACTTGTTCAGGTTTTCCATGACGCCCTTGATAATTTTGAAAAACGGGACTGGAAATCCGCAGCCGGCGGTTTCAGGGAAGCTCTTTCAATTAAGAATGACGATCATCCTTCGCGAATGTACCTTGAGAGATGCGAACAGTTTATAATTAAACCGCCTGACGATAAATGGGACGGCGTTTATAATTTGACATCAAAGTAAGCTTGACTCATTTAATAAACCTCTTTAAATTACACCATAAGGAGCATTGTAATGTCGAAAATTTCAGTTGGCATATTGGGCGCGACCGGTATGGTCGGACAGCAGTATATTACTCTTCTCAATGATCATCCCTGGTTCGAGGTACGTTATGCGGCAGCATCGCCCCGCAGCGCCGGCAAAAAATATAATGAAGCGGTCGCCGGAAGGTGGCATCTTACAAAAACTTACGCTCCCCATGTAGGCGGGTTAATCGTCGAAGACGCTAACGACGTAAGCTGCGCCGTTGCCGCTTTTAAAAAAGGCGGCTGTTCGTTTGTATTCTCCGCTCTTGAAATGGGCAAGGACGAAACCCGCGCTCTTGAGGAACAATACGCAGCGGCGGGTATTCCGGTTATTTCCAACGCTTCGGCGCACCGCTGGACGCCCGATGTTCCGGTATTGATTGCGGAAGTAAATCCCGATCACGCGGATATTATTCCGGCACAGAAAAAAGCCCGCGGCTGGGATCGCGGTTTTATAGCGGTAAAACCCAACTGTTCAATTCAAAGCTACATGGCTCCGGTTCACGCGCTTGCTAAAGCGGGTTATGCCGCGCAGAGAATAATCGTTGCCACATTACAGGCGGTTTCAGGAGCGGGTTATCCCGGAGTACCTTCGCTGGACATAATTGATAACATTGTTCCCTACATCGGCGGTGAAGAAGAAAAATCCGAGAAAGAACCGCTCAAAATTTTCGGTTCCATAGAAAACGGTGTGTTTAAAAACGCGGAATTGCCGAAAATTTCCGCTCATTGTAACCGCGTGCCGGTAACTGACGGTCATGTGGCCTGCGTTTCGCTGGAATTTGAAACCAAAAAACCCGCCTCAATGGAAGAAATCAGGAAAATTTGGACTGCGTACAGGGGATTTCCGCAGGAAGCTGATCTCCCGATGGCTCCAAAACAACCCATTGTCTACCGCGAGGAAGATAATAGACCCCAGCCGCGTAAAGACCGCGATACCGGTAAGGCAATGGCAGTCGTTATCGGCAGGCTTCGTCCCTGTAATGTGTTTGACATCCGTTTTACGGCGGTTTCGCACAATACCGTACGCGGCGCTGCGGGAGGCGGTATTTTAAACGCGGAATTGTTGAAACACAAGGGGTATCTGGACTAACATTTGTTTATTACGGCTTTTTTAAGATACTCTATATTGTGAAAAAAATTTGATTTTTGTAATTTTTTATTTGACTATTTCAATAAAACTCGTGTAGAATTCTTTAAAATGAAGATTTTCTAAAACTTCAGTTTTAGGAAAATCTCAAATATTAATAATTAAAAAAAGGGTAAGGATTTTATGGAATTTTTAGTAGTTGATGATTCACGACCTACTCGTAATTTAATCAAGAATTATGTAATGGAGATAAAAATAGGCGAGCCATGCTATTTTCTTGAAGCGGAAGACGGCGAAAATGCATTAAAACTGTTAAAAACCAGACGTGTCGATTTTGTCCTGCTTGATTGGAATTTATCCACGAAAATGACAGGATTGGATGTTTTAAAAGTAATCAGGAGTTCGGAAAATTTAAAAAAATTACCTGTTATAATGATTACAGGTGAAAGTGATAAACAAAATGTCATTGAGTCCATAAAAAACGGCGCAAACGACTTTGCAATAAAACCAATTGATAAAAAGTTGTTTGCCGAAAAGATACTCAAGGCAATTACCACCGTTAAGTTATAAGTATTGCCCTGTATTACTTTCCGATTCTTTGTTAGTATTGTTTCATGAGCGAAAAAGACTTTCCTCTTGACAAAGCTGCTCTGGAAAAGATTACGCGTCAGTACCCTACGCCGTTTTATGTTTACGATGAAAAAGCAATACTGGAAAATGTGCGCCGTATCAAGTCGGCGTTTTCGGTTTTTCCTTCTTATAAAAATCATTTTGCGGTAAAAGCGCTGCCAAACCCCTATATGTTAAAAATTCTCGCGGAGGAAGGTTTCGGCGCGGACTGTTCAAGTTATCCTGAACTGCTTCTTGCGGAAATGGCGGGTATGGCAGGTGAAAATGTTATGTTTACTTCAAATGAAACTCCCGCAAATGAATACAAGGCTGCCCGCAAAATGGGCGCGGTAATAAATCTGGACGATTTTACGCACATTGAGTTTTTGGAAAAAACGGCGGGATTGCCGGAATTAATTTCTATGCGTTACAATCCCGGCCCTCTCAAGGAAGGTAACGCCATTATAGGCAAGCCTGAAGAATCAAAGTACGGTTTTACGCGAGAGCAGATAATTAAAGGCTATTCCATACTGAAAGAAAAGGGCGTAAAACGATTTGCGCTGCATACAATGGTCGCTTCAAATGAACTGTCCCTTCCCTATCATATAGAAACAGCGCGGATGTTATTTGAACTTGCCGTGGAAGTTAAAAACAAGACAGGGGTGCGCCCGGAATTTATCAATCTCGGCGGCGGCATGGGTATTCCGTACAAGCCTGAACAGGAAGGTATTAATTATGAAAAACTTGCGGCAGGAATAGAAACGGCATATAACGAAATTATCAAACCGTCAGGACTTGATCCTGTAGGTATCCGTACAGAATGGGGCAGGATAATAACCGGTCCATACGGCTGGCTTGTAGCGCGGGCGGTTCATAAAAAAGAGATTTACCGCAAATATATCGCCATTGACGCCAGCATGGCCGATCTGATGCGCCCTGCTCTTTACGGAGCTTATCATCACATAACAATTCCCGGCAGGGAAAACGCGCCGTTATCTGAAACCTACGATGTGGTGGGCAGTTTGTGCGAAAATAACGACAAGTTCGCCGTTCAGAGAAAACTGCCTAAGATAAACGTTGCGGCGGACGCCGCTTGTGAAGAAGCGGGAGACTTTGTCGTTATTCACGATGCGGGCGCGCACGGGAGGGCGATGGGTTTTAACTACAACGGCAAACTGCGCTGCGGAGAACTTCTTCTGCGCAAGGACGGGTCAATTGTGCAGATACGCCGCCCCGAGACAGTCGATGATTATTTTGCCACATTGGATATTCTAAGATTAAAAGATTTTGTAGTATAATGTATTTGAGTGGATAGAATGATAAAACGTAATCCTTGTATTGCAAATTTAAAAGCCGGATACCTTTTTCCGGAAATTGCCAAGAGACGGCGCGAATTTGCCGCGGCGCACCCTGACGCGAAGATCATCAGTTTGGGGGTAGGCAATACTACCGAACCTGTTTTACCGCATATCAATGATGGTCTTGTGGAGGGAGCAAGACGGCTTGGCACTGCGGAAGGTTATTCAGGTTATCAGGACGAGGGACTTGCCGCTCTAAGGGAAAAAATTTCTTCTGTTTTTTACAGCGGCAGATTTTCCGTTGACGAAATTTTTATTTCCGACGGAGCAAAGTGCGACATCGGCAGATTACAGATGCTTTTCGGAGCGGGAGTCAAAATTGCGGTGCAGGACCCTTCGTATCCTGTGTATGTTGACGGTTCTGTTCTTTCCGGAGCCGCAGGAGGCTGGGAAGGCGGCGGATATGCGGGCGTCACTTACCTCCCCTGTACGCCGGAAAACGACTTTTTCCCGAATATTGACCTTATTCCGCAGAACAGCCTTATTTATTTTTGTTCGCCTAACAATCCGACAGGAGCGGTTTCTACCCGTACCCAGCTTACAACTTTGGTAAAAGCCGCCGTTGATAAAGGCTGTCTCATAGTTTTTGACGCCGCTTACAGCGAATTTATCCGCGACTCTTCGCTTCCAAAAACAATTTACGAAATAGACATGGCGGATAAATGCGCCGTCGAAGTAAACTCATTTTCCAAGCCGGCAGGGTTTACCGGAGTGCGGCTCGGCTGGTCGGTGGTTCCAAAAGCGCTTAAGTACTCAGGCGGTGAAAGCGTAAACGCGGACTGGAGCAGAATCACGGGAACAATCTTCAACGGAGCGTCCAACATCGCTCAGGCGGGAGGGCTTGCCGCGTTGGACGGCGAGGGACTGAAAGAAATCCGCAAGCTGACGGATTTTTATCTTGGAAACGCAAAATTAATAAGAGCCGCTCTTCAAAAACTGGGAATAAACTGCATAGGCGGCGATAATTCCCCGTACATCTGGGCGCATTTCCCGGGCAGGGACAGTTGGGAAGTTTTTTCCCAAATCCTGGAAAAGTGTTTCGTTGTAACTACACCCGGCGCAGGCTTCGGCCCCGCCGGGCAGGGCTTTATACGCTTTTCAGCTTTCGGCCACAGAGAAGATGTTGAAGAAGCGTGCAAACGGCTTAGCACGCTGTTTTAATTACATATATAAAATAGGAGCGTAACATGGATCGCGAATCAAAAATTAAAGAACTTATTTCTCAAATGACGCTGGAAGAAAAAGTTTCCCAGTTGCTTTACACAAGCGCGGCGATTCCCCGTCTTGGAATACCCGAATACAATTGGTGGAACGAATGCCTTCACGGAGTCGCAAGAGCCGGTATCGCTACTGTTTTTCCGCAGGCAATAGCGCTTGCGGCGACTTTTGATGACGGCCTTATTGAACAAATAGCGGACGCTATTTCCGATGAAGCGCGGGCAAAGTATAACGAAGCGGTTAAGCAGGGGAACCGGGGTCAGTATTGGGGACTGACTTTTTGGACGCCCAATATCAATATCTTCCGCGATCCGCGCTGGGGGCGCGGACAGGAAACCTACGGCGAAGACCCGTACCTGACAGGCAGAATCGGGAAAGCGTTTGTCCGCGGTTTACAGGGAAATGATCCAAACAACATGAAAGCAGCCGCCTGCGCGAAACATTATGCCGTCCATTCAGGGCCTGAAAAAGACCGCCACACTTTTAACGCGGTTGTATCCAAAAAGGACCTGCATGAAACCTATCTGCCTGCCTTCAAAGTTCTGGTAGAAGCAGGCGTTGAATCCGTTATGGGCGCCTACAACCGCACTCTTGACGAAGCGTGCTGCGCAAGCAATTTGCTTTTAAAAGACATACTTCGCGGAAAATGGGGATTTAAAGGGCACGTTGTTTCAGACTGCTGGGCGATCCGCGATTTCCATGAACACCACAAGATAACGTCATCGCCTGAAGAATCGGCGGCTCTTGCGCTTAACGCGGGCTGCGATCTTAACTGCGGCTGTACGTATCCGATGCTGACTATCGCTCATAAAAAGGGACTTGTTACCGAGGAGGCGGTTAATACCGCTCTTGAACGTTTGCTGAGAACGCGCTTCAAACTCGGTATGTTTGATCCGCCTAAAAAGAGCCGCTGGGGTAAACTCGGCCGTGAGGTGATAAACTGTAAAAAACACAAGCAGCTTGCGCTAAAAGCGGCGGAAAAATCCATCGTCCTGCTCAAAAATGACAAGGGCATTTTACCGCTGGATTCCAGCCCGAAGGCGATAACTGTTGTCGGTCCCGCCGCGGCAAACGCCCATACGCTTTTCGGCAACTACTACGGAGTAAGCTCTCAGTTTGTTACCATACTCGAAGGTTTAGGTGAAAAAGTAAGCGACAAGTTCGGTATCAATCTTGAGTACCGTCAGGGCTGTCTTATGTACAGCGAAAACGATAAATCAAACGCGGAGTTTGGCCAGGCAAGTCCTGCTGATGTAATTATTGCGGTAATGGGACTGGACGGCGCTATTGAAGGCGAAGAAGGAGACGCAATTGCTTCGGACTCCAACGGGGACAGAACCGCTATTGAGCTTCCGCCGTGGCAGCTTAATTTTCTTAGAAAAATCCGCAGTTATCTTGATAAAATCGGCAAACCGCTTATTCTGGTTCTTACCGGAGGCAGCCCGATCGCCATTCCCGAAGATGTTGCCGATGCGGTAATTTTTGCATGGTATCCCGGCGAACAGGGCGGCAAGGCTGTAGCTGATATTATCTTCGGAGACGTGGTTCCGTCAGGAAAACTTCCCATAACTTTCCCCGCTTCTACAGAACAGCTTCCTCCCTATGAAGACTATTCCATGAAGGGACGCACTTACCGTTACATGACAGAAAAACCTCTGTACCCCTTTGGCTTCGGTCTTTCCTATACCGGTTTCCGTTTTGATTCAATTAAGATGTCCGCGCCTGTAATCGCAGCCGGAGGTTCGGTAAAGGCAGTTGTAACAGTAAGCAATACAGGCAAGTACGACGCTGAAGAAGTGGTGCAGATTTATATTTCTAAAGATGATCGCAGAAAAGATGACCCGATTGCTTCGCTTCGGGATTTCCGCCGCATTTCAATTCCTGCGGGCAAGCCGCAGACAGTCGAATTTGAGCTTCCGTCATCCGCTTTTGAAATTGTAAATTCAGAAGGTGAATATGTTCTGCTGCCGGGTTCTTACAATGTTATTGCCGCTGATGCCGCTCCAATACCGGTTTCAACAGAAAAAGGCGCTCCCGCTCCGGTGTCGGCTAAAATTAAAATTGGTTAAGAACTGAGCCTTTTCCAAAACTCGGTTAGTTTTGAAAAAGGCTCCGGAAAAACTGTCCAAAAGGCCAGTTTTTCCTTTAAATCTAAAGTAGATTTTCCAAAAACTGAAGTTTTGGAAAATCCTCAACTGTAATTTTATTTTTCCAGAAGAAGTTTTTTTCTTTTTTTAACTTTCCTGTCTTTAACAGGAAATCAGTTACATTTGCTGCGTCTTCCTGCGACCAGCGGATCGTTTCAGACTCCGCCAAAACAGAAGATGCTTTTTCCGCCGTAAATCTTCTTTTGTTTCTGCGAAAGAAATCATAAATTGACAGTTCTTCTCTTAAAAAGGGAGAAGCTTTATTTTCACAAACATCGCAGCATTGTTTTTCAGGCACCTCGCCGTTTGCGTCATAATCAAGCATGGCAAGAAGCGAGTGCCTTCTGCACCGGACGGTGTCTCTTGCGTAATTCAGCAATGCAGAGAGTCTGCCGCGTTCCGCTTCGGTTTTTGTTCTTGCAAGCGCAGTTTCGTCATCAGGGCCGAACAAGAGGATCGCTTTTGACTGTTCTCCGTCGCGTCCGGCTCTTCCCGATTCCTGCAGATATGCTTCCACAGAGGGAGCGCAGTCCCTGTGTATCACTGTGCGTACATCCGCTTTATCAACACCCATCCCGAAAGCGCAGGTTGAAACCAGCACAGCCTCCTGATTTTTGATAAACCATTTTTCAAGTTCCGCTTTTTCTTCCCTGCTTAAGCCCGCGTGATAAAATTTTATTTCCTTATGCCAGGGAAATCCCATTTCAATAAATTCATTTCTCAGATAACGGGCAAGTTTTTCAGTACCCGGACGCGATGAACAAAACACAATCGCGGGTCGGGCGTTACTTATCAATAAATCCCGTACCGCTAAATTCCTGTTAATACAGCCAGATGCGGAATAACTTATATTCGGTCTGTCGGGGTTTCCCGTAATTTGATGCGCTTCCATGCCGCCGAAAATATATCTTTTTATTTTTTCCAGCACAGGCGGGCTAGCCGTTGCGGTAAAAGCGGTTATCAAGGGCGGCTTAAGCATTTCGATTATTGGACCGATTTCCAGATAACCCGGCCTGAAACTTTCTCCCCACTCGCTCACGCAATGGGCTTCGTCAATTACTGCGTGCGTTACTTTGATTTTTTCCAGTTGTGTTTTTACCTGCGCTGTATTTAAAACTTCGGGATTTGCAATAATGAATTTGCTCTGTTTGTTTTTAAGTTTTTCCCAGATTTGCTCCCGTTCTTCTTTTGTCTGTCCTCCCCTGATTATCACGGGAGAAAAACCTCGTTCATTCAGCCTCCGCTCCTGATCCGCCATCAGCGAAAGAATTGGGTAAATAACAAGAGTTAAGCCGTCCATTAACATTGCCGGTAATTGAAAACAAAGCGATTTTCCCGCGCCTGTCGGTAGAATCACTATCTGCCTGCCCAATGATTCACGGTCAGAAAGTTCTTCGGGCGGTTCATCTGCCGATGTTTTTAGTATTTCCGCTTCCTGTTCCAGCCAATTAACCGGAATTCCGGATGCCGATGCAGCTTCCAGAATATTTGTTATTACAAGCCTTTGGTACGGGAAAAGGTATGAAAGATTGAAAAGTTTTTTAACCGCACCGATCAGGGGATCGTTTGTTTCGTATGACACACTAATTAACTGAGCCGTTCAATTGTTTCCGGTGAAAACCCTGTAAATTCCGCAATTTCATTGAAAGGGAGCCCAGCATTTTTCATCTTTCCGGCTATTATAAGTTTTTCTTCAGCTATACCTTCAGCTTTGCCTTCAACCATACCTTCAGTATGTCCCTTAGCATGACCTTCGGCTTTACCCTCCGCATAGCCTTCAGCATGGCCCTTAGCTTTACCCTCTGCATGGCCCTTTTCATGACCGTCAATCATTGCCTGCTTAAATAACATCCGCTCGTCCACTTTCCAGAGGTTTTTGTGAAATTGTATATCCCGCCACTTTTCTAAAAGCGACATCTTCTTTGCGCAAAAAACAGGCTTTTCCAGTTCAGGGTATTTTAACGCTAACATTTCATATTCCTCCTTCTCTGTACACTTAAGAAATTTCAGCCACGGCCATACGGCTTTGTCAACAATTTCAGGCAGCTTCGGTAATTCAATTATAATTACCCTCAGTAATTTTGTAAAGGAACGGTTTTCTTCGTTCCGAAGCTCGTATATGTTAATGTAAGAGTTTTCTTCTTCCAGCAGTCTGTGGTTACATATAACAATACTTATAACCTGATGCAGTTCGCTGTAATCTTCTCCCCATTTAAGCTGATCTCCTATCAGCCGCGAAGCATAGTAGAGTATTCTGCTTCTAAGGTTGTTTCTTTTTTCGACTTGCAGTTCGATGTGGATTATTTTTTCTGATTTGGTACTGAGTTTCAGGTCTACAATTCCTGATTTCTCTGTTTTGAAAAATCTTCTTAAAATCGGGCTTACGACAGTAAGCTTGCCGTATTCGTCTTCGGGAATATCGAGCAGAGTTTTAAGAAAATTCCTTGTTATGTCAATATTCTTCTGGTTGCCGAATATCTCCGAGAAAACATAGTCGTACAAGGGTGAGATCATCTTTTCTTTCATTTGAACCTCCGTCCTATATGGGCGCGGAGATGTTATGGCGCTTTACCGATTACTAGTGTACTGTCCGAAACATATAACAAAAAACATCTTTGGCAAATATTTGGAAATTATTGAAAAATAGACAGTGTTTTTTATGTTTTTAACATAATACCTGCGCTTTTGCTCCTTAAAAAGAAAAATTAAAAATGCGATATTCCGTTGTCTGTATAGGACAATACACTAGCTTTTATTTATTACATTGCCGCTTTTTTTATGTTTAACCCAATTCAGATACCCTCCTTGCATCCTTAGTTTAATTTGGGTAACATTTTCTATTTGAGGCATGACTTGTTTTCGGTAACATTTTTCATGAGGCAACGCGGTGGCTTGGCTTAAAAAGGATTTTTATTTATCATGGAAATTCAAGGAGAAAAGTCTGTGGCAAAAAGAGGTAAAGTAATTATTGACAGAGAACTATGCAAGGGCTGCCTGTTGTGTATCCGCGCGTGTCCCGTAAAAGCGCTTGAGGCGGACACGGAATTGAATTCGTCCGGTTCATATCCTTCAAAAGTTGTAAATACCGAAAAGTGCATTGCGTGCGGTAATTGTTTCGAAGTGTGTCCCGATATTTGCATCGAAGTTTACGAGCTTGAAGGAGCTGAAGCATGAGTGAAAAAATATTAATGAAAGGAAACGACGCAATTGCAGAAGCCGCAATAAGAGCGGGCTGCGGCGCTTATTTCGGGTATCCCATTACACCTCAAAATGAATTAATCGCCTACATGGCAAAACATATGCTTGATCGAGGAAGAGTTTTTATTCAGGCGGAAAGCGAAGTTGCTGCTATAAATATGGTTTACGGCGCTTCATGCGCGGGAGCGAGGGCAATGACAAGTTCTTCCAGCCCGGGCGTAAGCCTTAAGCAGGAAGGAATGTCCTATGCCGCAGGAGCGGATGTTCCGCTGGTCATGGTCAATGTTGTACGAGGGGGGCCGGGGCTTGGCAATATTGCTCCGGCGCAAAGCGATTATTTTCAAGCGACACGAGGCGGCGGACACGGAGATTATCGCTGTATTGTTTTGGCTCCCAAGAGCGTGCAGGAATGCGCGGATCACACTTATATGGCTTTTGATCTGGCAGACAAGTACCGTGTTCCGGTTATTGTCCTTGCGGACGGAATGATCGGTCAGATGATAGAAGGGGTGGTCCTCCCGCCTGAAAAAGAAGCGCCGAAAAGAGACTGGACAGCCGGCAATATGGCGGAGACGCACAGGGAAGCGAGACATATTACGTCAATTCACCTTGTGCCTGAAAAACTTGAAAGCATTACAAAAGAACGCTTTAAGCGTTACGAGACAATTAAAGCCGCTGAAATCCGTTATGAAGATAATAACTGCGCCGGAGCCGATCTTGTAATGGTCGCTTACGGTACTTGCGCAAGGGTATGTCTTGGAGCGCAAATGCTTGCCAAAAAAGAGGGAATTAAGCTGGGTATATTCAGACCTGTTACTCTGTGGCCGTTCCCGTATGAAGCGCTGGGCAAAGCAGCTAACGGCAAGCCGGTTCTGACAGTAGAGATGTCTCTCGGGCAGTTAGTTGAAGATGTAAAACTTTCCGCTTATGAAGCAGGTTCAAAATCCGACATTAATCTTTTGAGTCATTCCGGCGGCATTATTCCGACTGAAGAAGAAGTGTTTGAAAAGGCAAAGGAAATTTTAAAGAAATGAAAAAAATATACGGACATCCTGAAAGTTTAAAAAAAGTGCAGACAAAATACTGCGGCGGTTGCGGGCACGGAATAATTCACAGGCTTATTACCAGCGTAATTGATGAAATGGGTATAAGAGAAAGAGCGATCATTACCAATCCCGTAGGATGCGCAATTTGGGCGGATTTGTATTTTGATTTTGATTCAGTACAGCCGCCTCATGGGCGAACTCCGGCGGCGGCAACAGGCGTTAAGCGCATTCGTCCCGATCATCTTGTTATCTGCTATCAGGGAGACGGCGATATGGCGGCGATAGGAACGGCGGAAATGATCCATGCGGCGAACCGTGCTGAAAAATTTACGACAATATTTGTTAATAACGCTATTTACGGAATGACAGGCGGACAGATGGCTCCGACAACCCTGATTGGCCAGAAAGCGACTACCGCTCCTAGAGGGCGGGATGCAGATGCCGCCGGAATGGGGTATCCGATCCGCGTTGCGGAACTTCTTGCGGCGCTTGACGGAACACGCTATATTGCAAGAGGCGCTGTAAATAATGCAGCTAACATTCGCAAGACAAGGCAGTACATTAAAAAAGCGTTTGAAGCGCAGATGTCAGGCGTTGGTTTTACAATGGTAGAAATTCTATCGCCGTGCCCGACCAACTGGACAATGGATCCAATTCAGGCAGTTGAGTGGCTTGAGAAAAATATGGTTCCGGTTTTCCCATTGGGCGAGGTGAAAAATGTTTTAAGCGGAGGCGCCAAATGACAGAAAAATCGTTTTTTGCAGGGTTCGGAGGCGCCCAGGAAAGCACGCGAACCGGTGAGCGTGTTACATCGAATTATAGTAACACGGCGTGCCTCCCAATAAATGTTATTGTAAGAAAAAAAGTAACAGGAGGCCGGAAATGACGGAGAAAAGTTTTTTTGCAGGATTCGGGGGTCAAGGAATAATCTCCCTAGGCCAGCTTTGGGTATACTTCGGAATGCAGGAAGGAAAAAACGTTACTTTCTTCCCGTTCTACGGCGCTGAAAAACGAGGCGGCGTTGCTCGCGCCGGTGTTATTGTCTCTGATGATGAAATTGCGAGCCCTCTTGTTACAACGCCGGACTCGGCGCTGGTAATGAACATGGACTCGCTTCCCATTTGCGAAAAAAGTTTAAAAGACAGCGGCTTAATGCTGATAAATTCAAGTCTTGTGAAAGAGGAACCGAAACGAAGCGGTTTAAAAATTGTCAAGATTGAAGCTTCCGGTATTGCCGAACAGATTGGAAATGTTCTTTTTGCAAATATGGTAGCTCTGGGAGCTATGGCAAAACTTACGAATGCGTTAAGTCTGGCTGACATAGAAGGCATACTGAAGAAATTTTTTCCGCAGGACAAGCATCAATTTATCCCGATGAATATAAAAGCTATCCGGGCAGGATACAGCGCAGTTTAATTTTCTGCACAAATAAAGAACGGAAAAACCGAGATTCCGGCAAATTGTTAAGGATAATGCGATGTTTATCTGGACAGAGGCAATGAAGCCGGAATATGCAGACTGATATTTTCACCGCTGAAAACAGGAACGCCGAAATCAAATGTAACGTCAAGCTGGCTTTGAACATTGGCTGAACTGCGCAAATTGCTGAAAACACGGAATAAATCCGCATAATATACAGCCAGTCCGAAAACAACAGGCGTAACAGAAGAAGCGGCAAGCGGACCTTTATTCGGCAGTGTGTTTTGTATAAATGAACGATTGTTTATTTGATAATTAAAAATAATTTTCGGCTGCGGTAATTCAAAAGGATTGGGATTTTCAACATTAAAACTGACAAACCATTCAACCATCGTTAAGTCCGCTTTTTCGATTCTCATAACCGGAGAACTTATTTTCGGAAGCTGCGGTATGGGAAGCTCGCCTTCATGCTCAAGATGCCAATTTTTGTCTCCCAGTAACGGAATTGCGAATTTTATATCAAATGCGGCTTTGTAATCAATTTGCTTCCTTCCTTTTAACGAAGCAAAAGCTTTAAAAATATCAAGATAATTAAGGTTTACGGGTATTTCCACAATTGAAGACTTTTGAGCCTTTATCTGCTGGTTATCTTTTATAACCCCGTTAACAAACGAATTGGCGTTTAAAAATACTTCCCAGACGACTTCGGGAAGCGGAATAGTAAAAATGTTCGGATTTTCCACCTGTACTTTACAGAGAAGCTGCGCGCCGGAAAAAATGTCTAACTTGGCAAGCTGTACAGAATGAAGAGAAATAACAGGTTCCTGCAATACAGGTACTGTCTTGCATGTTGTGAATGAAAGTATAAAACAAGAAACCAACAGCGCCGATAAAATGCGCATTTATTTTTTATCGGGATCCTTTTGCCACGTCGCAGATACGCCGCGCCATATTTTCGAGGGAAACCTGTTCCATGACGTGACCCATTTCATATGCAACGCGGGGCATTCCGTATACAACGGCGCTTTTTTCATCCTGTCCCAGAGTCATGCCGCCTTCCCTGTATATGGTTCCAAGCTGCTGGGCTCCGTCCCTTCCCATACCGGTCATAATGACTCCGAGAGCATTGTTGGAGTAACTCATGGCGACCGAAGCGAAAAGAACGTCCGCCGAAGGCCTGTGTCCCGAAACTAATGGAGCATCCGAAAGATGGGCTATGCCGTTCGTGCCTTTTTTTTCTACTTCCAGATGTTTGTTACCCTGGGCAATAAGGATTCTTCCGGGCAGTATTGCATCGCCTTCTTCAGCTTCTTTAACATTAAGAGGACAGATGCGGTCAAGGCTTTTTGCGAATTCATTTGTAAATCCTGGCGGCATATGCTGTACTACAACAATCGGAACTTTTAAATCCGAATCCAACTTAGAGAATACTACACGCAGGGCGTCCGGGCCGCCTGTGCTGATGCCAATGGCAATAATTTCCGTTCTTGCAGGTTTGCGCAGCTGGGTCGGCGCCTGTGCGGGAGTGACAGGAGGCGCGACAGCCAAATTAAAATGGACAGCAATATCAGAGACTTTTTCTGACGGTGTTTTTGGTTTGTATTCCGAAGGAGTAAGGACTTTTTTACCCTGCGATTTACGGTATGAGCCGCCGTAACCGAGCAGCATACCTGTAAGCGTATCTTTTACTTCATGAATATCTTTTGATATGGAACCTGAAGGTTTTTGAATAAAGTCGCTTGCCCCCAGCGAAAGGGCTTCCATTGTAATTTCCGCGCCGCGCGCGGCTATTGATGACAAAATTACTACAGGAATTGTAATTCCCTGTTTTTTTCGTTCTTTTAGAAATTCAATACCGTTCATTTCAGGCATTTCAAGGTCTAGAACGATAACATCGGGATTAACACGCGGAATTTTCTGCAAAGCAAATTTGCCATTCATCGCTTTGTCCGCGACCACCAAACCAGGCGTGTCCTCTACCATATGACCGATAAGATTACGCATTAAAGCTGAGTCATCTACAATTAAGACCTGTATTTCATCACTCACCGATTTCTCCTATGTATTTTTTCTGTATAAAGTCGCCCATTCAGTTTTTACAAATTCAAATTTAGTTTTCATTCCAAAAAGCGATTCGGAATGCCCGATAAATAAAAATGACTTTGCCGCCATTGATTCATAAAAACGGTTCATAACCCCTTCCTGCGCGACTTCGTCAAAATAAATGATTACATTTCGGCAGAAAACAATGTCCAGATTCCTCTGTTGAGAGTCATTTTTTAAATTATGATAGTCAAATTTAATTTTTGCCTGAATACTCGGAATAACTTTATACCCGCCCTCTACTTTGGTAAAGTATTTGGGCATATAACTATCAGGAATTCCGACAATACGGTTTTCCGCATAAAAACCTTCTTTTGCGGTCATTAAACATTTAAGTGAAAGATCGCTTGCCAATATATCATAATTCCACGCTGAAGGTAGAATTTCGCTTAATAACATGGCTATTGTATAAGGTTCTTCTCCGGTAGAACAGCCGGCGCTCCAGATTCTGATAGTGCCCGGTATTTTTTTAATTTTCATTACTTCCGGAATAACGTATTTTTCAAAAGCATCAAATTGCGCCTGGTTCCTGAAAAACCTTGTAAGGTTGGTTGTTATGGAATCTAAAAACCCTTTAAGTTCTTCTTTGTCTTTTTTTATTTTTTCAAGATAAGAAGATATGGAATCAATTTTGTTCTCGCGAAAGCGTTCTTTAAGTCTGCTTTCCAGTATTGAGCGGTTTGTTGGCGTGAATGTAATTCCGCTTTCCTTATAAATAAAATCACGATACAATGCAAAATTGGCATCGTCAAGGAATAATGTTTCTGCCATATCTTAATTTTAAGAGACTATCTTGATTGTGTCAATTGATAAATCGTTTTTTTAATAATATTGACAAGGTTTAATTCTCTCCGAATGCTTTTAAATACCGGCTTAAGGGATGAATTTTTACCGTATTTTGGCTTAAAACGGCGGCTTGACCGGACGGGAAATACCTTTTTCCCCGATGTTATGACATTAAAAACGGTGAAAATACCGTTAATTTCTACAAAGATTGATTTGATTTAACGATTTTACGGCAAAAAGACGGTTTTAGGAACTATAACCTGACAGCTTCCACCATGTAACGGATATCAAAGCTGTTTTCGGTGGCTCGCTTCATCTCTATAACAAAAATAATTGAATTTCCGGTAGAATCAATAAGGACTTTTTTGATGTTGTATGAGGCTATCCGTTGACGGGTTAGATCGGGAGTACCTACGGTATAGTTTTTTGTTTGACCGTTTGATGATGTAACGTCCAAGCTTATGTAAAATGAGGAGCGTATATTCATTCCGGTTCCGTTTATTGCGGGAATTAACTGCGCTTTATAGCTCTTACCGGAAATAAAATCGCGGAAATCTATAGTTTCGCCGCGTTCAGGCGGATTTTCATTTCTTGAGATATAAAGAGGCTGTCCCTGATTTTGGAAATTTATGCTATAACGGCTCGAAAGATTCGTGTTGCTGCCAAGCAACTGGTAGAGGATACCGGAACCATCCTGTCCTGCTTTAATTGAACTGTCCTGTGTATAGGAGGCCTTCCCGTTTGGGACAAAGTTGTTAGTTTTCATATCTACAACGAATATTTCAGCCCACGGTCTTAGAGAAGGCAATTGTACTCCGTATTGACCGAACATGAATGTTTTGCCGTCCGGCGAAAAACCCAAATCAACAAAAACGGCAGTATCTCCTGCCCATAAAGCGGAAACGCAAGTTAAAAAAAATACGGAAATAATTAATGCCTTTTTTTTCAATAACATAGAGTTCCCCTTAATTCTCATTATCGGTAACAGAATATCAGTCTTGAGATAAATTATTCATTGGATTAAACTGGCAAATAGAGGTTTCCTTATAATGACGCTTTCTGAAAGAAACGCCTTTTTTAAAACCGGAATTATCGTTTGTTTAATTATTACCGTCTTTTTGGCGGCGGCTTCATATATAATAATCCCTCATTATTCCGTAATGGGGGAAAATAACCGTTCCGCTTCTTTACTTCAGATTATTTCAGGCTGGTTCCTGAAAAGCAACAATTATGCCGTTCATGTGTCTATAATAATGGCTGTTCTGTTTTCGTTTGTAGGAATAATACTGATTTATTTCTTTTTTGAGCGGACAGCCGCTCCGGAGATACTTTATATTTCCTTTTTTACGGTTACTTTTTCTTTTGAAATACTCCGTTTGGTCTATCCGCTGCACTTAATTTATACTTTTCCTTCTTTTTATTTGCTTAGCGCGGCGCGGATATTGATTTTTGCCAGATATTTCAACGTTTTTTCTCTTTTAGCAGCCAGTTTATGCGCCGCCGGCCTTGAGATACAGAAGTCGCGCAATATAATCATGGCTATTTTTTTTGCCGTTACAGCTTTGACTTTTGGCATTCCGATTGATACCGAAAACTGGGACGCGAGTTTTAATATTGTAAACGGTTTTGCTTACATTTTCAGAACGATTGACATAGTTATTTTTTTTACCACTGTTATCACCTTTTTTGCAGCCGTAAAAGTTCGGGGTTCAAGAGAATATGTCTATATTGGGATCGGAGTTGCGCTTGCCCTGATCGGAAGAAATATACTTATCGGAACCGATAATTGGACGGGTCCAATTCTCGGGATTTTGCTTCTTTCATTCGGCACGTGGTTTATCTGTTCAAAATTGCATAAGATACATCTCTGGCTGTAGATTCCGTTTTTTTTTGCCGATTATTGAATAATCATGTTTTTGAAAAAAAGACTTTTCATTTTTACGGTAATATTGCCTTTTTTCCTTTGTTCCGCAATGACGGCTCTCTTGCCGAAAACAGAAGCAATTGAAAACGGGGAAAAAATCGAGATTTCCCGTATTAATTTAATTAATACGCCATCCGAAGCCGCGCCGTCTGAAGGCGGAGAAGAAACGGAAAACAACAAACAAACAACTGAAAATAAGTTTTCCATTCTGGCGGATGACGATGTCCTTGCGTTTTACGGGCACCCCAACTCAAAAAATATGGGCATTTTGGGGCGTTATTCCATTGAAGAACTGGACCAAAAGCTCACCGCTCTTGCGGCCGAGTACGAAGCGGTAAGCGGCGGACGCAAGGTAAAAAAAGCTTTTTACATTATTTACGGGACAGTCTGGCCTAAGGGCGATATAGGGATATTGGGAAGCGAGACCCTGATGCGTTATATTGATTACGGATTGCAGAACGATATTTTGGTCTTTCTTGATCATCAAATCGGGCGGTATGAGCCGGTAGACGCGCTTAAAAGACTGCTGCCCTGGCTAAAGTATTCCAATGTCCACCTTGCGCTTGATCCTGAATGGCGTACGAATAAACCAATGGTAGAATTCGGGCATGTTACAGGGGAAGAAGTTAATTTGGCGCAGAAAGTAATGGAAGATTACATGATAGAAAATAATATTCCCGGGGAGCGAATACTGGTAATTCATCAGTTTAATTATATGATGCTAAGGAACAGGGAAGTTGTAAGAACCGATTTTAGCAGGGTAAAACTCATCCACTGTATGGACGGTATTGGTCATCCTTCCATGAAGCGCGATTCCTATGCTTTTAACGCGCTTGCTTCCAATATGCCGCTTAAAGGTTTTAAATTGTTCTATAATTTTGGAATACCCGGAGCCGGTTACGACAGCCCGATTATGACACCGAAAGAAGTTTACGACCTTAAACCGCGCCCCTACGTTATTATGTATCAGTAGCGGACATTATACTTTGTAAGTAATTAATTGTTTTTGTTAAATAATTTATTAACCAACAGCAAAATCTTGTAATAAAGATACGGAAACAACCGGAAGAATTTATAAGGTTTCTGGAAACAATAATTTATCCATTCAAACCCGTTTTCAAAAGCGGCGTGAGAGGGGCGTTTTTTCCTTTCCGCGAAAACGTCAAAAATATCGCTGCACCATAACCTTATTCCTTTTCCCAGGGTAACATTGTTTCTTGCAATCCAGCGTTCCTTTCCCCTTATGCCATTGCCCACCAACAGAAGCGAAGGCGACGCTTTTTTTATCGCTTCAATAATTGTAGGTTCATCCTGACGCCTGAAAGAACCGGGAAAGCGCCCTACAATGCGCAGTTTCGGAAATGTCTGCCTTAAATTTCTTTCTGTTTTTAAAAGAACATTAATTTTGCCGCCGAGAAGATAACATGAAAATTCGCGGTTTTCCAAAGCTGTAAGTATACTGATTATAAAATCGAACGGCATATAACGAAACGCTTTTTTACCCGTAAGAAATTTGAGTCCGGATATTATGCTTTTGGAAATGGGAACTATAAGCGAAGCTTTAAAAATATAGGAGCGGTATTCGCCGTTCCTTCTTGCTCGCAATAAATCCCATAATGAAAGAAGAACGATGTTGCATCCTTTTTCTTCTTTTAATGATTTATATACAAAAGCCGAAAGCTGCTCGGGCGCAATAATATCAATAGGGACGCTTAAAAGGTTTACGCGCTCTTTTATTTCATCTGTTTCAGTTCCCACGAATCTCTCTCCAATAATAAAATCTTTATAACCGCCGCGCAGTATAGAGCTGCGGTTTCCGTTCTTAATATTGTATCTCCAAAGTTAAATGGTTTAAAGCCGTTCTCCAAAAAAGAAGAAACTTCCGCGCCGGAAAACCCGCCCTCCGGCCCTACAGCAAACGCCACAACTTTTGGAACATTATAAAGATAACCGTGAAGGCTTTCATGTTCAATACCCTCATGGTGGAACAGCAGTCCTGTCGCATCCGTTTTGATTTTTTCCCAATATTCAAAAAGCTCTTTTTTTGTCAAAGGCTGCCGGACAGATGTCGCCGTTTTTGAGCCGCTTTGCTGTCTTGCTTCTTTTATAATGCGTTCCCATCTTGCAAATTTCTGCGCTCCCGCGCTTTTTTGTGCAATTGAAAATTCCGACACAAAAGGGACAATCTCTGTTATTTCTCCCTCAGCCGCCTGCCGTACAATCAAATCCATTTTATCGCCCTTGGGCAGGGCCTGAAACAAAATAACAGCAGGAGTCTTTGTGCTTGTTGAGTCCGCTTCAAAAGGTTTGGAACATTTTCCAGTCAATACGCCGTTTTCAATCGAAAGCACCTGAACTACGGTTTCATCGCCGTTCGGCGTTACGGCGGAGAATTTTTCTCCTGTGCTGATACGCCGCACTCGAACAAGATAGCGGTATTCATCGCCTTCCAGCCGGACAGTGTTGTCTCTGTCCGGTTTGCTGTTAAGGATCAACTGCTTCACTTTAACCCTGCTGTGCGGAAGGCATTTTAAGAGGCAATTGCTAAAGTGTCATTTGCTTCTTCCTGCAATGCCTTTATTGTTTTGACGTTACGCAAAAGATTTTGATAGTCATTGCTGTGTATTATTTTCAGCGCTTCCTGTAGCTGAATATCGTATTCAAGGTCGTAAACCGGAGCAATTTCCGTCCGGTGTAATTCGTTTCTGATAAGCCGCTTTAACAGTGAAAGATTAAGGTGGTATTCGCTTTCCAGCGCGGCGGCAAACGCTTCTACCTGCTCTTTTGTTGCATTGGGGTTTTTGGAAACAAATTCGGGAATCCTGTTTGCGTTGATAAGTTTGTTAAGCTCAACTGCATTTTCTTCCGTGTATTCGGGAAAATTCACTTTCAGATCCGGCGGAATGCCGAGCTTGTCTATATTGGCGTCGCTTGGCGTATAATAACGCGCGGTAGTTATCCTTATGCCGTTATTGTTAAGCGGGAATACCTGCTGCACGGAGCCTTTACCGAAGGTGTTTTCTCCTACAAGAAAAGCTCTGCCCCGGTCTTTAAGCGCGCCTGCGACAATTTCGGACGCTGAAGCGGAACCCCTGTTTATCAGCACAATAACGGGAATGTCGGCGGAAACAAGCGTGTACTGTTTTGCGTTCAATTCGCGGTTTTCCGACGGAATTCTTGATCTGGTACGCACAACAAGTCCGCCTTCAAGAAAAAGGTTTGAAATATCTACCGCCGAATTTAACAGTCCGCCGTAATTGTTCCGCAAATCCAAAATGAGGTACTTGTAGCCGTTTACTATAAAATCGTTAATAGCCATTATAGACCTTTCCGCCGTCATTGGGGTAAATGTAATTAATTTTAAATAACCGGTATCGCCGATCATTGCGTGTTTGACAGTAGGAACTTCAATAACAGCCCGTGTTAATGTCAGCGGAAACTCCATTTTTTCTCCGCGTTTAATAACAAGTTTTACCTGCTCGCCCGGAATTCCCCTTAACATTCCCAGAACTTCATCCATTGTTATTGTTTCGGTCGGTATGCCGTTAATTTCGGTTATAAAGTCGCCGGGATTAATCCCCGCGCGCCAGCCGGGAGTATCTTCCATAGGGGCCGCGACTTCAACCCACATCGGTTTTCCGTCCGGTCTTGGGACTGTAGGTTTGGTAATATGAAGCCCTATTCCTCCGAAATTTCCCTGAGTCGTATGGCTTATTTCGTCCATATCGGATTCCGTCATAAAGACGGAATACGGATCGTTAAGGGCTTCAAATAATCCGTTCATTGCCCCTTCAAACAAAACTTTCGGGTCTACTTCATCAACATAATTGCGCAGGATAAAATCAAAAACATTTTGCATTGTGTTGTGGTAATTTCGGACTTGCGCGGAATTAGCCGATGCTGAGGAATTTCCCTGCGCCGCCGCTGCCGGAATCAATGCGAATGTAAACAATGCGCAGAATAAAACCGACACTGTTATCCAAACCCATTTAAAGGATTTATTTTGTTTTATATCCATGATAAACTCCTGTTATTATTATGGTGCATTTCATGTAAAAAGGATAGTAATGTGAGTAAAAAGAGCAAAATCGGGAAAAAACTTGCCTCGCTTATAATTGCGGTTTTGGTATTCGCGGTGATTTCATGTTTACATTTATTGGGGGTTTTTAATTTTCTGGAATATAAATCCTACGATTTTATGGTAAGATTCTGGGCAAACTCCATTTACAGCCGCCCTTCTGATGAAATTATTTTAATTGTCATTGATCAGGACAGCATTGACTGGGCTCAAAGCGAACGCGGCTGGGGCTGGCCGTGGCCGAGGCATGCTTATTCTGAAATTGTCGATTACATGAATCTTGCAAACGCAAAATCAGTCGCCTTTGACATAATTTTTTCCGAGCCTTCAATTTACCGTAATGCGAAACAGGACGAAATAATCGACAAAATGGTCGGCAGTTTGGAAACCGCCGCCGGAGAAGGACAGCGCCGTGAAACCGGACAGTTGTACATGAATATCATTAACGATCTGCGAAGTTTAAGCGGCAGAGAAGACGATGGTTCTTTTATTAACGCTTCAAAAGATTTCGGCAAGGTGGTTCAGGCTGTTGTCTTCAGCCGTCAGACCGGAAATGTAGAGTCCTGGCCCGGTTATGAAAAACCGCTGTTTCAGCCTGAAAATTTCGGTTTCATGCTGGAGAAATTCAATATAGACATTAATGCGAAGGGGCAGTTTCCGATTTCGGGATTAAGCGAATCATCCGGCGCTTTGGGAAGCGTTACAGGCATACGTGATTCTGACGGGGTATACCGCCGTATAAAGCCTTTTACCATGTTTGACGGCAGGGCAGTGCCGGGGCTTTCCGCCGCTTCTCTTTTGATTTCAGGGAAGGGAAACAAAATCCGGTATGATGAAAAGTCCGGTTCTTTGCAATGGGAAGATATTTCTATTCCCGTTAATAATGACGGGAAAACCCTTCTTCGTTTCCGGGGAGAGCTGGACAGATATATCCCGTACAAGGCAAGCGCTATTTTAAGAAGCCTTGAAATGATTAATAAGGGAGAAGAACCGCTGCTGGCGCTTTCCAATTTTAAAAACACTTATGTTTTTGTCGGGGTTTTTGCTCAAGGTCTTTTTGATATTTTTTCTACGCCGATAAGCTCGTTTTATCCGGGGGTCGGCTACCACATTACCATGTTGGACAATATGCTTAACGGGGATTTTATCCGCGAAAACAGCGAATGGCTGAACCTGTTGATTCTGCTGGCGGTAGTTATTGTAGTTGTGTTGCTCGCCGTATTTACCGGACGCATTTCATTGTCCTTGGGCGGAACAGTATTCATTGTCGCCGCCGTTGTTATAGCTTCATTTACAGTCTACCAGTGGGGCGGAATTTGGGTTCCTATGGTAACTTACCTTGCGGGGATACTCGCTTCTTTTATTACCGTTATGCTGTACAACTACGCCAAAGAGGGCAGTCAGAAACGTTTTATCAAATCCGCTTTCTCTCAGTATTTGTCGCCCAAGGTTATTGAGCAGATTATCCACGATCCTTCCCAGTTAAAGCTGGGCGGTGAAAAAAGGGAAATGACCGCGATTTTTACGGATGTGCGCAGTTTTTCCACAATTTCGGAAGCGCTCGGCGATCCTGCAAAACTGGTAGAACTGCTTAACTTCTACCTTACAAGAATGAGTAACATTGTGCTTGACAATCAGGGAACAATAGACAAGTACGAAGGCGATGCGATCATTGCCTTTTTCGGGGCGCCGATACACATGGAAAACCACGCTTCGCTTGCCTGCCGCGCCGTTGTAAAAATGAAAAAAGCCGAAACCGAAATAAACCGGGAAGCTCTTGCCAACGGGCTTGTAACTCCGAAAGTAATGGAGGCGCTGGCGTCAAAAAGAATAATTTCAAGCGTCGACGATCCTTACCCCCTTTTCACCAGGCTTGGCGTTAACACGGGCGATATGGTTGTCGGGAACATGGGCACTCCCAATAAAATGGACTATACAATTATGGGAAACGCGGTAAATCTGGCTGCGCGGCTTGAGGGAGTTAATAAACAGTACGACACAGGCGGTATCCTGATCAGCGAGTATACAAGGGAGCATATCGGAGACGAGTTTGTTTTGCGCCCGTTAAGCCGCGTGCGCGTAGTAGGGATTAATACTCCGCTGCGGCTCTATGAATTGCTGGACATCGCTTCCGAGGCTCCGCCTGAATTGTTTAATATGGTAAAAAGCTGGGAACAGGCTTTCGGGTTTTATGAAAAACGCGATTTTTTGGAAGCGCAGAATATTTTTCAAACGATATATCTGAAAAACAACAAGGACTTGGCGGCGCAGAAGTATATAAAAAGGTGCGAAAAATACCTTTCTTCCCCTCCCGATGAAAAATTGTGGGATAATGGGGTGGATAATTTAACGGAAAAATGATATATTTTTCTTAGGGTACAGAGGTGCATATGAAGAAAATGTTTATTTTAATAATTATGGGTCTTGTAACAGCCGGATTTCTTTCCGCGCAGACTAAAGGCAGTACAATGTATGTAGCTGTAAAGAAAGTTGATCTCAAATCCAGCTCAGGATTCTTCTCAGGTAAGAATGGAAAAACATTAAATTATGCAGATAAGGTTACAATCCTGTCTGTTAGCGGTAAAAATGTTGAAGTACAAAGTACAACCAATTCCTCAATATCAGGCTGGACTGCTTATGCTAATCTTTCGGCAAAGCAGATTGTATCGGGAAACACAGGTACGACAAATCCAAATGACGTTGCTATGGCGGGAAAAGGTTTTAATGAGGATGTTGAAAGACAATACAAAGAAGATGGAAACTATGATTATGATGATGTGGACAAAATCGAAGGTACATCAGTAAGTGAAGATGTAATAAAACAGTTTTTGCTGGATGGCCGTCTTTCACCTTTTCTTACAGGAGTAGCAGGAGGTAATGAATGAAACTTAAAAATTATTTTTTATTAACGATTTCTGTTTCTTTTACCTGTTTAATATTGTCATGCGGGGATAAAGGCAATCAGATACTCAATGCGCTTAAACCTGCGTTTGAAGTAATAACCCCCGAACAGGAATACTATATAGGCCGTGCGGTAGCCGCAAATATTCTTAATATTTATAATATCTACGAGTCAAATACTGAACTTACTGCATATCTTAACAAAATATGCGCCGCCATTACGATAAATTCTCCGCGCCCTGATATTTATAACGGTTATCATGTCGCTATACTTGATTCAGAAGAAAAAAACGCTTTTGCAACTCCCGGCGGTCATATCTTTATAACAAAAGGACTCATAAGTGACACAGAATCGGAAGAAGCTCTTGCCGGAGTAATTGCCCATGAGGTTGCTCATATTCAATTACAGCACAGTATCAAAGCAATCCAAACAGACCGTCTAACCAAGGCTTTAATAATAACAGCTGTAACAGGCATAGGAGCCGCAACCGGCATGGATTTTGATGAGATAACAAATGTATTTACCGATACAGTTAAAGATATATTAACTACAGTTGTTAATAAAGGTTATTCGAAACAGCAGGAATTTGAAGCGGACAAAGAAGCATTAAATCTTTTGGATTCCGCTGGTTATAATAAGTCTGGTCTTATCAGTATGTTGAATAAATTACAAGAGGACAAAAACAATGGTAGTTCCGGAGGTTTATTCAGTACACATCCTACTCCGCAAGAACGTATTAACATGGCACCAGCAACTATTAACAGCGTACACAATCCTGATAACAGCTCTTACAGGCAAAGTCGGTTTACTTCAACAGTTAGTAAGTAATGTAAAAAAATTGCGCCTTCGGTAACGGAGGCGCTTTTTTTATGTTGAATTCAGGTTGTTTACGTTGTCTTAGTTCTAGACCTGATAGGCCTTAACTGTTCTTTTGTTACTTTTCTTGGATCGTTTACACCGATCGGCAGTTCTCTGCCTTCTTCCGCCGGGACATTTTCTTCCGCAAAACCGCTGTTACTGTCCCAAAGTTCATGCTGCGGGGGATTCTCCCCGTCCGCAATAGCCAATTCTTCATTTTCAAGCCGCACGGCAATAAGTTTTGTAACGCCGGATTCTTCCATTGTTACGCCCAAAAGCGTTCCCGCTCCGGTAACGGTCTTTCTGTTATGCGTAATTATTATGAACTGGCTTGAGTCGCTGAATTCGCGCAGAAGATGAACAAAACGTACTACATTCTGTTCGTCAAGGGCGGCGTCAATTTCGTCCAGCAGACAGAAGGGGCTTGACTTTACCATGTATGTTGCAAACAGAAGGGCGACTGCCGTCATCGAACATTCGCCGCCCGAAAGCAGGCTTAAATGTTCCAGCTTTTTACCCGGCGGTTGCGCGAATATTTCGATGCCGGATTCCAGCACATGATTTGGATCTGAAAGACGCAGTTCCGCGCGTCCGCCGCCGAAAAGCCGCCGGAACATATTGTGGAAATTTTTTTTTATTCGGTTGTAGGTTTCAAGGAACAAAGCGGAAGATTCCTGGCGAATTTCCGATGTCAGGTTTTCAAGGTCTTTACGGGCTTTTTCAAGGTCCGCTATTTGGCCGGTCAGGAAATCGTAGCGTTGTTTAGTTTCCGCAAATTCTTCCGGCGCCATAAGATTAACAGACCCCAATTCCCGCATTTGGTTTTTGGCGGACGCCAATTTTTCACGCAATTTCGCGGGAGCTTCTGTAATTAAGAAAATACGCTCTTCAAATTCCATTAAATCCCTGGAGTGCGTTTCCCTGAAATTTTCCTGAATATTCTTGATTTCAGTTTCCGATTGAACCAGTTCCAGATGAATTTTCTCCAGAGCTTCCTGTACTTTGGAAAGTTCCGCCATACGTTTGTTAATTACAGCCTTTTTACCCGCTACATTGTCGTTTCTTTTACGGATGTCTTTTTCAAGTTTTCCGAGCTCTGCCGTAAACGCGGATGTTTTTTCTTCCAGTCCCGTAATTTCTTCATGCAAGGCGTTAATGCGTCCGTCGATTTCTTCCAGCCTTTTACGGTAAAGCCCAAGTTCGTCCCGAATATTTTTTAATAGGCTTTCCTGTCCTGAAAGCTCGCGCCTGATAAGCCTTGCCTGTTCTTCCGCAGACTGCGCTCTGGCATTCATATGAGCGCGGTTAACCTTCATATTTTCCAGCGTTGCGCGGTACTCGTCAATTTTTGACATTAAATTGATATTTTCGTTTTGCAGATTTTTTATCCGCTGCCGCCGTTCTTCTATGCTGTCCTTAACATTCCTGATATTTGTATCCAGCGTGCGTTTTCTTGTAATGATTCCCTGAGGCGCAAGGAATTCGTCGATAAAAGTCGGCGAATACTCTAGGTAATTTTTAAAAAGAGACTCGGCTTTTTCCGCGCCGGCAGCGGCTTCCGCCAGTCCTTCCGCAAGCGTTTTTGTGATGCGTTCCAGTTCCGCCGTATCAATGCTGCTGCCGGCTGCGGTTACGGAGGCAAGGTCATGGATTAACGCTTCCTTTCCAGAAAGAACCGTACGCAGACGCCCTAGTGTTTCGTTTAAAGCCGCTTCCGCGTTTTTGCGTTCGGCGGCGGAATACCCCGCTTTTTTCAGGCCTGCGTCAAGCTCCGCTACAATATCATCCGTTATTATTGCAAGGTCTTTTTCAAGAGCGGCAAGTTCTTTTCCTATGTTATGAATGTCCTCGTCGGCTTTTAACGCTTCTTTTTCATTTTCGTTAATGCGGGAAGAGGCAAGCTGTATGTTTTCTTCAAAAGAGCGGATGTTTTCTTCTATGCCTTCGCATTGTTTTCGCAGATCGCCGACCACCGCATCCTGTCCTGCCGCATCGCTGTTTAAATCCGTTATTTTACGGAGAGACTGTTTTTCTCTTTCTTCGTCCTGCCCGATTTTAATTTTATTCTCGCCCCGCTGTTCGTTGAACAGGCGTATTTCGTTTTCACGCGCGTTTTTTTCCAGAGCAAGTCCGTATATGTTTTTTTGCAGTTCTACAAGACGCGCTTCCATGGAGTTTACTTCGTCCATGTTCGCTTCCAGAGCCTTGTTCTCCGCTTCCATTTCAGAGCGAATCCTGTCGCGGTCTTCCGTCCTGCGGCGCAGAGTTTCGTTCCGTTCATCTCTTTCGTATCTGAATTGCTTTAGCCGCAGAAGCTGAATATCCAGTTCACAGTTAAATATCTCATCGCGCAGAGTGCGGTATTTAAGGGTTTTTTCCGATTGAATTATCAGGCTGTCGTGTGAACGTTTTACTTCGTTAAGAATTAATTCCACGCGGCGCACATTTTCTTCGGCTTTCGCAAGTTTTCCTTCCGCTTCCGCTCCCCGTTCCTTGAAGCGCGTAATGCCGGCCGCTTCTTCAAACAAATACCGCCTTTCTTCCGGCTTAGAGGAAAGTATCTGGTCTATTTTTCCCTGTTCCATTACCGAATAGGCGGTCTTGCCTATGCCTGTATCCCAGAAAAGCTCGCGAATGTCCTTTAAGCGCACCTGCGCGCCGTTTATAAAATACTCGCTTTCCCCGGAGCGGTAGAGACGTCTTTTAATTTCTATTTCCGGCATATCTATCGGCAGCAGACCTGTCTCATTTGCGACCCCCAATGTTACTTCCGCCACATTCAGAGGTTTACGGGCTTCTGTGCCTCCAAAGATAACATCTTCCATTTTTTCGGCGCGAAGGGATTTTATGGCATGTTCTCCCAGAACCCATTTAACAGCGTCAACGACATTAGACTTACCGCAACCGTTCGGACCCAGCAGGGCTGTAATACCGTCGCTGAATTCTATTTCCGTACGGTCGGCGAATGATTTAAAACCGTGAATAGTAAGGCGCTTAAGAAACATAAGTTCCTTAATATATCACAAAAAACCGCCGCTGGGGAATGCTTTATTTAAGGGTTATGTCTGCTTTTCTTTGTTGAAATTTGATGAAAACTTTTCTATTAACGCGTCAAACTGCTGCTGGCTGTTTATTCCGTAATTTTCAAGCGGGGCGGAATCAAGCTGGTCAAAAGAGGTATTGCCGTTCTCGTATTCGCAGAACATATTGGCAATGTATACGGCGTCTGCAATGTTTTTTAATTCGGCGGGCGCATCGCCCGGGACATGGTGGTAGCGAATTGCTCCCACAAGCGTTTCCGGAAAGTTCCATTTTTCCGCAATCATGGCTCCGAGTTCCGCGTGATTCATGCCTGCGGAAAGATTTTCAAATGTGGACGCGGGGATATTTTTATCCGTACAGACGCCTTTTATTTTTTCCAGTAATTCGGGATGAACATTTGAAAAAATAATTTTTCCCATATCGTGCAAAATCCCCCCGACATACGCATCGTCCAGAAGGTTACGGTCGTTCTTGAAATTCTTAACCAAATGGTAAGCGTAAAATGCCGTCTTGTAAGAATGCTCCCAGAGTTTTTTCTTGGCAGTCGTATCTTCTCCCAAAATTTTTACCGTCCCGTATGAATAAAGCAGATTCCTGATACCGTTGATACCGACCATATTTACCGCTTCCGAAATGTTATCCACTTTTTTGGACATCATATATTGCGCGGAATTGACGATTTTTAACAGATCGGCCGTTAACGCCGGATCTGTTGAAATTTGCTTTGCAATTGCGGCCATATCTGAATCAGGATCCGCGATAAGTTTTTGAATTACCGTTATATTTTCCGGAAACAGAGGAAGGTCGTTTATATTTTTTACGATTTCATCTGACAGTACGGAAATGTTTTTCAATGTGGCTTGATCAAGAGGTATTGATATTGCGGCTGATGTGTAATTGTCCGTTGTACGGATGCTGAAATACTCATCGTCAAGTCCGATTTTTTTAAGCATTAAAACAAGGATTACAAGACCAAGCCCCGAGCCTTCCAAATCGTCAAATATTTGGTTTAAAGCGTCTTCCAGACAGTTGTACTGCCTTGATCTCGCAATCTTGTCCTGAATCCTGAGCAGTTCCGTTTTTGCGGCTTTTACATTATTGCGTATTTCTATAAAGATTATATTTTTTTTTATCTGCAGAATAACTTTAATAAAAAGACCTTTTTCTTTTTGCATCTGAAGATAATGGTCTATATTTTTCAGAGTTTCTTTTTTTATGCTTTCCATGCCGTATTTGTAATCGTCTTCGTCATTTATATCCAAACCGCGTTCAATAAAAAAAACGCGTTTGGTGTTGGCTTTTTTTGCGTTAATCACCAGTTCCTGTACGCAGTAAACAATGTAATCTTTCAGTTTTGTCTGTTCGGTATGCTTCAGGAATGCGTCGATAACCTGCTCAATGTAAATTTCAATTTCTTTTGGGAGAGTATATGTCGTAATTGTAAGAGGAAGCTCTGATTGTATGGCCTTTTTAATTTTTCCTTCATCTACAACCAGTTCAGGAGCCATTATTAACCTCCCTTTAATTAATTTAAGTCAAATGAGCTTCTTCCAAAACCCGGTTAGTTTTGAGAAACCCTCATTTTATAATATTAATTTTTTTTAAGTAAATCAAGCATTACTTTTTGTAATAGTTGTTCTGAAAATATGGTCAAAATGACACAGTATACAGGTGAATTTATTAATATGTGTCATTTTCCCCTGAAAAAAATAAAATTGCGTACTGCAAAAAAATATACTTTGAAGATATTTGTATAAAAGGTCAAAGATACAGCCTATATCCTTAATAAGCGTTAAAAAACGGAAGTATTATACTTTCAACAGTAAAAAGATCGTGCTTTTTATTTCTGATAAACGCTCTTGGCACGGTTATTGCTACATTAATATGTATAAGAGGTGGGAAAAATGAACAATACAAAGACCAGTAAAAAAGAATTGAGCAGCAACCTTGCAATTTACCTTAGGGAAATAAACCGTATTCCCCTGTTAAACCGCGAGGAAGAAGACGGGGTTGCCCGCGCTGCTACGGCTGGAAATTTGGCAGCCAGGGAAAAACTTATTAACTCCAATTTACGTTTTGTTGTTAATATTGCCAAAAAATTTCAGGGATTGGGGCTTCCTCTTGAAGACTTAATCAGCGAAGGAAATATCGGGCTTCTAAACGCTGTTGACCGTTTTGATACGGAAAAAGGCTGCCACTTTATTTCTTATGCGGTGTGGTGGGTGCGTCAGGCTATAATGAGCGCTCTTTGTGAAAAAGCCAGAATGATCAGGCTTCCTTCAAATCGCGCGGCCGAGCTTGTAAAAATTGAAAAAGCCAAAAAATTTGTCAAAAAGCAATTTACAACAGAGGGAGAAACTGCGGGAATAGCCGAGTTTCTGGACATGGATAAAGATCATGTCAAAGACCTTATCAATATTTCCAAAGACATACTTTCGCTGGATAATCCGGTTTCCGGCGATAAGGGGACATTTTTAAAAGATTTTATCGAAGACGACCGTTATGACGCCCCCGAAAAAGACACGGAGCAGAGATTGATGGAAGCCGATATTAAAAACGTTCTTGATACCCTTGATAAAAACGAAGCGGATATTATTCGCTGCCATTTCGGGCTTGGACAGCAGCCTATGTCCCTGAAAGAAATCGGGGTTAAGTACAATCTCAGCAAGGAACGTATCAGGCAGATAGAGGCAAAAGCTCTTTCAAGGCTGCAAAATCCCCTGCGCAAGAAAATGCTGCAGGTTTATGTCGCCTGAAATGAAGGACTTTTTACGGTTATTACAGAGCTGTTCGGAAACCGCGCGCATAAAGCGCGATGTTTCTGAACAGCTTTTTATGACAAATACTTTTTTAAAATTATCATTAAGGCGTCAAACGCAAGGGGCTTGCCGATGTGATCGTTCATGCCGGCGGCGAGACAGTGTTCTATGTCTTCCTTGAATACGTTAGCTGTCATTGCTACTATGGGAACTTTGTTTTGCCGCTCCGGATGTTCCGCTTCAAACGCGCGGATCAGTTTAGAGGCTTCATAACCGTCAATGCCGGGCATATGTATGTCCATAAAAATCAGGTCAAAACCGCCGGGATCGGCGCAGAACAGATCGTAGGCTTGCTTTCCGTTTTCGGCTTCGGTTATTTTAATTCCCAGCGGCTCCATTACTGTTATTACAATTTCGCGGTTTATTTCAATGTCCTCTGCCAGAAGTATCCGTTTACCGTGATAATCGGACAGTTGTTCAGAAACGGGCTCAGCGGCGGGAATTTCCGCCGAAGGAACAGGTTTTTCAGGGATTTCCGCGCGAATGGTAAAAGTAAAAGAAGCGCCCTTGTTTTCTTCGGATTTAATCTGTATTTTTCCCTGCATTAACTCAACTATTTTTTTTGAAATAGCCAGCCCAAGCCCCGTTCCGCCGAACTTGCGGGCAATGCTTGAATCCACCTGAACAAAAGAATTAAAAAGTTTGCTCTGCTGTTCAACCGGAATTCCAATTCCTGTATCGGTAACATTAATTTCCAAAGTGCAAAATTTATCGTCCTGAGGGAGCGGCTCTTCCTGTCTGCGGATAGACAGCGTAATGTTTCCGCCTTCAGGAGTGAATTTAACGGAGTTGCTGATAAGGTTTGTTATAACCTGCGCGAGCCGCTGTTCATCCGTGATTATTGCCGGCGGCACCGAAGAATCCTGATATACATCAAGTTTTTGTTTTTTCTCACCGAGACGGAATTCAAAAATACTGACAACCCTGTTTATCATGGCGGAAAAATCAAATTCGGTGTACGAAAGCTCAAACTTGTCTTCTTCGATTTTGGACATATCAAGAATATCATTAATTATTCCAAGCAGATGAACCGAAGCGGTTTCCACTTTGTTAAGGCAATAATCTTTTCTTTCCGGGGAGTTGGATTCTTTTGCAATGTTAGTCATTCCGATTATCGCGTTCAGCGGAGTGCGAATTTCATGGCTCATGTTTGCAAGGAAATTCGATTTTGCGCGGCTTGCCTGTTCGGTGCGTTCCTTGGCTTCCATTATTTCCGTCATGTCGTGAAATATAATAAAAGCTCCCTGAAAAATATTATTTTTGTCGGACATGGGGGTAAAATGAATCTCATAATGACGGGAATTTCCTTTGCTGCCGAGATCGATAGTCCGCTCAAATGTAATGGGGTTCATTTCTTCTCTTGATGTGCGGAAAAATGTAACAATTTCGCTGAGTTGATCGGTGTGCATAAAACGGGAAAAAATATCACTGTAGCTTGTTTTACGAATTTCATCAAATGTCTTTATGCCGACTTTTTCCAAAAAAAACCTGGCGCAGTAAAGCAAGTGTTTGTCTTTATCAAGAAGCATTATTATGTCCGGGCTGTTATCAAAGACCATATTCAGGTATTTATCCTGCTGTACAAGCCAGCGTTCTTTTATGTAACGGACATATTCATATACCGCCGTAAGGATTAACACCAGTAAATAAACGCCGCAGACAAGCAGCGCTTCGGAAGAATTATATGTAAACTTTGTAAAACCGCTGGAAAAAGTTCCGAATACCGCAATGAAAAACAAAATCAGCGCAGGTATTAATCCGGCGCGAAGCCCGAGTGTATAAATTGACATCAGCGGATAACAGTATATCCACAACACATCCAGTCCGCGCAGTTCATGTTTTGCGAAAATGGTAATCGCGCAAAAACTGCCGAAAATCGCGGTAACAATAACGCCGCCTACCATAAACGGAAATTCGGTGCGCAGAAGCAAAAGGTTTACAAATATCATAAAACCGATGATAAGCTGTATCAGTCCCATGTCCGTATTTGCTTTTTGCATATCCGTAACGCCGAGGCTGATAATGATAATAGACGTAATACTATAGGTGATATTAAGGACAATGAGACGGATCATAGAGTCCATATCCGCATTATCGTGAAGAGTTTTATATTTACCGTTCGTCATGAAAGAAAGGAGAATTTCTACGAATCTTTTCATGAATTGGCAGTCTCCGGTGCGTCTTGCCGGTCTTTCTCCAGAAGTTTTCTTGCGCATGAAACCGCCACAAGTACTCCCAAAACAAGCAGCAGGACCGCGATACATAATTGGATGCCGTCTACATGGGCGTTGAACTCACCGTTCAGAAAAAGCAGGATTTTGCCTCTTATGCTTAAAACAAGAGAAGTATATGTGACAGCAAGCATGATCAGCGTGGGAATAATAAGCATAAAAACATAGTGTTTGGTTTTTTTAAAAAACAGGGTGCAGGCTATCAGAGTCAGCGCGGCAAGCAGTTGATTGGCTGCGCCGAATAAAACCCAGATTGTGTTATAACCCATTGTCGCCAAAAGGTATGCGGGCAGCAAAGTAAATATTGAAGCGGCTGCCTTGCTGTTAAATATTTTAAAAATGAAATGGTACTTTTTCCCCTTGCTTTCAATAATGGAAAAAAGCTCCTGAAATGCAAATCTGCCGAGACGGGCAACTGTATCCAATGTTGTAAGCACAAAAGACGATACCGCCAGCGATACAATAACAAACGAAGCGCGGCCCGGAAGTCCGAGCTGGCTTAAAAAACCGGATACTGCAATTGCAAAAATCTGCGGCGGAGTGCCCTGCGGCAATTTTCCGTTAACTGCAAGAGAACCCACCGCTATTAGCGCCAGTACCGCAACCATGGTTTCTACGAGCATGGCGCCGTATGAAATCGGCAGCATATACTTTTCGCTGCTTATTTGTTTGGATATTGACCCTGTAGCGACAAGTGAATGAAATCCTGAAATTGCGCCGCAGGCGATTGTAATAAAAAGACCCGGAAAAAGAAAATTGCCGTTTACATTAAACCCGGTAAATGCGGGAATGCTTATTTCCGGCGCGGTGAAAATTACGCCGATAAAAGCCGCCAGCATCATCGCTATTAAAAGAAATGAACTGAGATAATTCCTTGGCTGCGACAGAACCCAGACCGGAAGCACCGAAGCGGTCAATATGTACGCAAAGATAAGGTAGAGCCAGACAGTTTTATTAAGGTAAATTTGAAAGAACATTCCGATTACTATACAGATAATAAGCAGGTCAACCGCGATTATAGCACTTGCCAAATCCGAAGCCTTGCGTTTACGGATGAGGAACCCAAGAAGAATTGCCGCCAGAATAAACAAGCTTGACGTAGAAGCGACAGAAGCGTTGGTTTCGTCGCGTATTCCCGCAGCGTTAAAACCGGCAAAAGTTCCCGCGACAATATCTGCAAAAGCGCCGGCAATTAGGATTGAAAAAAGCCATACAAAGATAAGGAACAGGCGCTTTCCTGTTCTCCCTACATAATTTTCTATTACATATCCAACGGATTTTCCCTTGTTTCTGACCGATGTGTAAAGAGCCGCAAAATCGTGAACCGCGCCGAAAAAAATACTCCCGAACAACAGCCACAGAAGCGCGGGAAGCCAGCCGAACATTGCGGCAATAATAGGCCCGTTTATGGGTCCCGCCCCTGCGATAGACGCAAATTCATGACCGAATACCACAGCCGGGGTTGTTGGGACGTATTCTTTGCCGTCTTCATATTCAACCGCCGGAGTTTTTCTGTTAATGTCTATTCCCCATTTTCGCGCAAGGTATCTTCCGTACAGCAAATAGGCAAGAAAAAGCGCAAAAAGGGAAATAATGAGTAATAATAACCCGTTCATTTATTTAAATTATAGCTTAAAAACCATGAATATTACCAGCAACTTTGTTTATCTTTTGATTGACATAAAGCAAATCAACCAATAGACTCCATATATGAACATATCTACATATACAGTTAAACCAAAACTCCCTCCGGTTTTAAAACCGCTGGAAGAAATTGCCCGGAATTTATGGTTGTCATGGAATTATGATGCGGTACAGCTTTTTATAAGGCTGGATTTTGAATCATGGCAATCGTCCCATCAAAGCCCGGTACGGACGCTGGGTATGGTAAGCCAGGAAAGGCTTGCGCAGGCTGCAAAGGACGATTCTTACCTTGCCGCTCTCAAGGAAGTTTATAACCGTTTCCTGCGTTATAAAAAAGGCGAACCCTGGTATCGCGGCAGCCATAAGGATGTGGTAGCGTATTTCTCAATGGAATACGGAATGGATGCGTCCCTGCCCATTTATTCAGGCGGTCTTGGGATTCTATCCGGGGACCACATGAAGACTTCTTCGGATATGGACTTGCCTCTTGTGGGTATAGGGCTTCTGTACCGGCAGGGGTATTTTCAGCAAATGCTGAATGCCGATGGTTTCCAGCAGGAAAGTTATCCTGAAAACGACTGGTATAATATGCCTGTCGAAAAGAAAATCGGCAAAGACGGCCAGCCGCTTAAAATCTCCGTTGATCTTGCGGGAAGTCAGGCTGTCGCTCAAATATGGGAAGTAAAAGTAGGCCGCTCTTCGCTTTATCTTTTGGATACCAACATTGAAGAAAACTCGCAGGAATTGCGCAACATTACAGCCACCTTATACGGCGGTGATAAAGAAACCAGAATGCAGCAGGAAATTCTGCTTGGCATAGGCGGTATCCGCGCTTTAAGATCGCTTGGGATAAATCCCGCGGCTACTCACATGAACGAAGGACACGCCGCATTCCTCGGGCTTGAACGGATCCGCGAAATAATGGTTGAAAAAGGTTTCACTTTTGATGAAGCGAAGGAAGCTGTTTGGCCGACCAATATTTTCACAACTCATACTCCGGTTCCGGCGGGAAATGAACGTTTTGATATTTTCATGATGGAAAAATATTTCCGCAATTGGCCGCAGGTTCTCGGTATTTCATGGAAGGATTTCCTCGGTCTTGGCAGAGTCTACCCGACTGATGAACGCGAAACTTTCTGCATGACTGTCCTAGCGCTCAAAATGGCGGCTTATGCCAACGGCGTCGCCAAACTGCACGGCGTTGTCTCCCGCGAAATGTGGAAAGGTCTGTGGCCGGGAGTGCCCCTGAATGAAATACCGATCGGTCACGTAACAAACGGCGTCCACCCCCGCACATGGATTTCTTCCGGTATGCTCGATCTTGTGGATCGGTATTTCGGCCCCCAATTTGAAGACAGACCGACGGAGCTTTCAATTTGGGAACGCATGGACCGCATCTCTGACGAGGAGCTTTGGCGTACCCACGAGCGCCGCCGCGAGCGGCTGGTTGCCTTTGTGCGCGAAAGAATCCTTAATCAATATAAACGCACCGGCGCTGTTGAACGCCGTATTCGTCAGGCGGAAGATGTGCTGTCGCCTTACGCTCTAACGCTTTGTTTCGCACGCCGGTTCGCCACTTATAAACGCGGTAACCTGCTTCTTAGGGATCCTGAGCGTCTTCTTAGGCTGGTAAGGGATAACGACCGGCCTATCCAGCTTGTCTTCGCCGGTAAAGCGCATCCTCACGATATGCCGGGCAAGGAATTGATTCGGGAAATAATTCACTTTGCCGATAAATACGATGTTACAAGCCGCATTGTTTTCGTTGAAAATTACGACATAACCGTTGCGAAGTACCTTACTTCCGGCGGCGATGTATGGCTTAACACACCCCGCCGTCCTATGGAAGCCTCCGGTACAAGCGGAATGAAGGCCGCCATGAACGGCGTGCTTAACTGTTCTATTTTGGACGGGTGGTGGGACGAAGCGTACACTCCTGAAGTAGGGTGGGCGATCGGACAAGGCGAACAGTATCAGGATGAAAAGCTCCAGGATGATATTGAAAGCAAGGCGTTATATGATCTTTTGGAAAGGGATATTATTCCGTTGTTCTATCAAAGAGGGCATGACGGTCTGCCGCGTGAATGGATAAAACGCATGAAGGACTGCATGAAGCAGATTGGGCAGTCAATGTCGTGCCACCGTATGCTGATGGATTACTCAAATCAATTCTACTTTCCGGCGCTTAAAAATTACCGCAGATTCAGCAAGGACGATTACGCCGAGGCTAAATCAATCGCGGTGTATTTCAGCAAGCTGCAGCAGTCGTGGAACAACCTGAAAATTGTCAAAATAGAATCTAACGCCAAACCGGTAATGCAGCGCGGCGATATGCTTTCCGTTACTGCGTATCTTGACCTTGGCGGCATTTTGCCGAACGAACTGTACGTTGAGCTTTACCATGGGACAGTATCGAATCAAAGCAGCGAAATTTCCAATGCGCGTAAAACAGAGATGAAATGGCTCAAGAGCGAAGGCAACCTTAACCTGTACCAGGTTCGCATTGAATGTGTCGATACCGGAATGCAGGGACATACAGTTCGCATAATGCCCAAGCACGACGCTTTGATTCATCCGTACCGATGCGGCTTTATGAAGTGGGCTTAAAATAAGCCCTATGACAACAAAAACATTCTCTTTCAAGTATCTTGATGTAGTATCTGCGTTCTTTGTCTCTATACTTGTTATCAGCAATATTGCCTCATCGGCAAAAATTGTAGACATCGGCATCTCTCTCTTTTCAATACCGCTTGTTTTTGACGGCGGCACTTTATTGTTTCCGTTTGTTTATGTACTGGGCGATGTGTTAACCGAAGTTTACGGGTTTAAAACCGCGCGGCGCGTTATCTGGACGGGCTTTGCGGTAATGGCTCTTGCCGCGCTGGTTTTTTTTATTCTGGGGATTTTGCCGCCTGAAAGTTTTTGGGAAACCGAAACAGGCTCTGCGGCGTATAACGCAGTCCTAGGCGGAATGAGCTACGGCGGCATTGTGGTTGCAAGCCTTACTGCGTATCTTGCGGGAGAATTATCCAACGCGGCGATTCTTTCAAAACTGAAAGTTAAAATGAAAGGACGAATGCTTTGGGTGCGGACTATCGGCTCTACATTGGCGGGTGAGTTACTGGATACGATGATTTTTGTTTTAATAGCGAGCGTTTTCGGAGTTTTCGGGTGGGAGATTTTTTGGTCGCTTGTTATAACAAATTACATACTTAAATGCGGTATAGAAGCCGCTGTAACGCCCTTCACATATTGGTCTTCCGGTTTTTTAAAACGAAAGGAAGGCGTTGATGTTTACGATGAAGGATAAGAAGTAAACATTTAGTATAAATTAAAGGTAAATTATGTTAAGCATAGGTAATCGGCGTTTTGTTGGAAGTAAGCAAAAACTTGCTGACTGGATAATAAAAGCTATTAATACAAATTGCAAAGGGAATAGTTTTTTTGAAGTATTTGCCGGGACATCAATTATATCATTTAAGCTTGCTGTGCAAATGAAATATCTTATTATAAATGATACGCTCCAGTCTAATAAAGTTATTTATGAAGCATTTTATGGTAAAGGCAGAAAATCACAGAAAATATTAAGTTATTATAAAGAGCAATTTAATAGCATTAGTCAAAGAAATATCTTAAAAGGATGGTTCACTAAAAATTATGGCGGTAAATATTTCGGAATTAAAGATTGTTCTGTTATTGAAACCATCCGTAATCTACTTGAAAATGAAAAATTCCAAATAACAAAAAAAGAATATAGAATATTACTTGCCAGTTTAATTTATTCAATGGATAAAATAGCAAATACAGTCGGACATTTTGATGCTTATATTCAAAAAACACCTGTGGATAATCAGTTTTATTTTGATCTTATACAACCACTTGATTTACAGGACGTAAAAGTGGATATATATTGCTGTGACGCTAATGTTCTTGCAAAAAAAATAAAAACTGATATTGTATATATTGACCCACCGTACAATTCTCGACAGTATTGCCAATTTTATCATATTTACGAAACACTTGTTAAATGGGATAACCCTGAAATTTTTGGAACAGCTTTAAAACGAAAAGGAGAAGTCTTAAGTGATTATTGCAGAACCAGAGCGCCTATGATATTTAATGATTTAATAGAAAAATTAGACTGTAATTATCTTGTTATTTCTTACAATAATAACTATAATTCAAAAAGTAAATCGTCAAGAAATAAAATACAACTTAGCGAAATAAAAAGAATACTTTCAAAATATGGAAAGGTTAAAACAATATCAAAAAGTCACAAAGCTTTTAATGCGGGTAAAACTGATTTACCAAATCACAAAGAATTTTTATTTATCTTAAAAAAGAGGCTGAAATAAAAATGGCAAATAAAGAAAATAATAAAAAAAAATCCACGGAAATTCGACGTTCACCATTTTTTTATGTAGGAGATAAGTACAAACTTATTCCGCAATTAAAAGAGAATTTCCCCAAAACAATCAAACGGTTTATAGAACCTTTTTGTGGCGGAGGGAGTGTTTTTTTGAATATAGAAGCTGACGAGTATTTGTTAAACGATATAGATAATAACATGATAATTTTGCATAAATATTTTACCGAACAAAGCAAAAATCCGGAATATTTTTGGGATAGCGTAAGAAAAATTATTGAGAATTATAATCTTTCGGCGACTTTCTTGAAACGTGATGTACCGGAAATTTTGAAGAAAGAATACAAAAAAACTTATTTTGCTTGTTATAATAAAGAGGCGTATACTAAAATGCGTTCGGATTATAATAAAGAGAAAACAAATATCATGCTTCTCTATTTATTGCTTATTTATGGCTTTAATAGAATAATGAGATTTAATTCAAAAGGCGATTTTAATTTACCTGTTGGTAATGTTGATTTTAATATTAAAACACAAAAAGCAATCAATGATTATTTTTCATTTGTTATAAAAAAAGAAATTAAATTTTTTAGCGAAGATTTTGAATTTTTTTTAAATCAACTAGAACTTGCGCATGATGATTTTATATATTTTGATCCGCCATATCTAATTACATTCAGTGAATATAATAAATTATGGAACGAAGATAGTGAAATTAGATTAATTGGTGTTCTTGATAAATTGAATAATGCAGGAATACGTTTTGTGGTTTCAAATGTTTTTTGGCATAGAGCGCGATATAACGGTATATTTAACGAATGGGCTCAAAAATATAATATAGTTCGTATTAAAAGTAATTATATTAGTTTTAATGATAACACAGAAAAAGATACTTATGAAGTACTAATAAAAAACTATTAAAGGAAATATGAGAATGGCACGAAAAAAAGAATATAAACCATTATTACTAACTACGACAGTTAGAAATCCACAAAGATATAAATCATTACTTAATGTTTTATTAAAATATAATGGTAAAATACTTGATAATAATATTATTGATAAAGTTGTTTTTGATCTAATCTCACAAAAAATATATATACCGATGTATATAAAACACATAGAACATCTAAAAAGTCAACTAATAGATGAAGATACAAAATTTACAACAGAAGATACAAATGAAATTATCGAAAACAGTCCTCAACAACATAAAGAAGCTGGTTTTGACAGAGGCTGGCCTTCCCGTTTTGATACATGGTACAAATTGGCAAAAGAATTAGGTTTTGTTTATTATGAAATTAATAAACCTATAGAATTTTCTCAATCAGGTATTCAATTGATAAAATCTATTGAGCCTGAGTTTGCTCATTTAGAAAATCAAATATTTCTTAATGCTTTTGTAAAATATGAGCGAAATAATAAAAATAGGCGAGTCTTAAATACTAATAAACCACTAATTCTTTTATTGCAGACTATACAGGAACTAAAAAGGATATTCGGTAATACGTCAGTTGGAATATCGCGTATAGAAATTCCTCTTTTACTTTGTTGGCATGATAGTGATTATATTGCGTTGGCAAAACTCATTCAACATATTCGCGCACAATATAATTTTACTCCAAGTGAAGAAGCTATTTATGATCAGTGTAAAATAATGCTAAATGTGAAAAATGCAAAAGATGAGAATCGTTTTAAAAAATCGAATATATTACACGAATTGCCAGATGAATTTATCCGAAAAATGCGCCTTACAGGACTTATATCAATTCGTGGAAACGGGAGATTTATAGATATTAATACTTTAGAAACAACAAAAATTAAATATTGTCTTGAACATTATGCAATACAAAAAAACAAATTCGAAACCGTACGGGCATATTTTGATTACATGAAAGAAATAGATAAAAATCTTGTGTCTATTGAGTCCATTCATATTATCGGTATAAGTGAACGAGAAAAACTTTTTCAAAAATGGGTTTCGGAGTTTTCTCTTGATATAGGGAACCTCTAAAAACTGAAATTTTTAAAAATTACCATATTTAAACAAATGACCCTTTACTGGACTTTTTTATGATCTAATTGTAAACTGTTATTTGTAAAATATTACAGCAAAATCGGCTTTTAAA
>Ga0268262_10000649_pt1 | contig 44987 bp, 46 predicted proteins | sample TergutNc150P3_FD_190354 | JGI IMG/M metagenome (GOLD analysis project Ga0268262, IMG submission 190354) | Nasutitermes corniger P3 segment gut microbial community from laboratory colony in Florida, USA - Nc150 P3 (SPAdes) (version 2) | ecosystem: Host-associated > Arthropoda: Insects >...
AAATGGAATAATAGGTGAGGACGTAGAAATAGTGATTGATACCATAATCTGCCAACAAGAAATACCCATAACCCCACCAACCCCGCCACGTATCACTGCGCCGAATACGGGATTGAATGCGGTGCAAATTGGCGGAATGGTTATTACTGGTTTGTTAATGATTTCTGTCGCAGGCATATTGGTTCGCAGGTTTGGCGCATCAAGGAAGTAATGGATTACCGGGACAAGTCGGGTAATGACAATGGGGGTGGGTGTTGTCATTGCGAAGGCATAGCCCGAAGCAATCTAATTTCGAAATTCGCTTTTTCGCTCGCCTCCTTGAATTATCAAGTGTTGCGAAAATTACAACGCTGTTAAGCATAAATTCTATTGACATTAAAGTGACAACGGATGCTACAATCCTCATGAGCGGCGGGAAGGTCGCGAAAACGGTAACAAGGGAGGATTAACGTGAAAATAGTAAAGATGTGCATACTAACACTGTTGGTTGGCGTGTTAATAACTGCCGATTTGTTAAATGCGGTCGGTGCGACGCCGCCGGAAAATTACGAGATAGAATGGAATCGGAATTTTGGCGGGAGCGGTGATGAGGTTTTCCAATCTGTGGTTGCGCGTCCAGGCGGTGGTTATACGGCGGTGGGGTATTCTGAATCGGTGGATGGCGATTTAATGGGGCAGAATAGGGGTGACGCCGATGCTGTTATTGCGAATTATGATTCAAATGGCGATTTATGGTGGAGCGGGAGTTTCGGCGGACACGCGGACGACATTTTCAGCGCGGTTGCCGCCGCCTCCGACGGTGGATACGCAGTAGTGGGAGTCAGCTATTCGAACGATGGGGATCTGGCGGGATTACACAAGGGCAGTCGCGACGCCATCCTTGCCAAATACAGTGCGACGGGCGTGTTGCAGTGGAACAAAAATTTCGGCGGGAGTAGCGATGATGTTTTTAGTGCAGTTGCCGCTACTCCTGATGGTGGTTGCGTCGCGGTGGGTTATTCTTATTCCAAGAACGGCGATTTAACGGGGCTAAACAAGGGTAGTATTGACGCGGTGATTGTGAAATATAGTCCCAATGGCACGCTCGAATGGAACAAAAATTTCGGCGGAATTGATGTTGATTATTTTTGGTCAGTTGATTCGACGCCTGATGGGGGATATATTACTTCGGGGTATTCCAGTTCCAATGACGGTGATTTAGCGGGGTTGAACAAGGGTCGTAATGATGCGATTGTGGTAAAATTCGATGCTAGCGGCGCGATCGAGTGGAGCAGAAATTTTGGCGGGAGCGGCTATGAACACCTGTATTCGATTATTTCGATTTCCGACGGCGGTTATGTGGCGGTAGGTAATTCTAATTCGGTGGATGGCGATTTGGCGGGGCTGAACAAGGGCAATGATGATGCGATCGTTGTGAAATACAGCGCGAGCGGCGTGTTGGAATGGAATAGAAATTTCGGTGGGAGCGATTATGACTATTTTTATTCGGTTGCCTCAGTTTCCGGCGGCGGATATGTCATGGTTGGGGGTTCGGATTCCATCGACGGTGACGTGACAGGATTAAACAGGGGCGGTCAGGACGCAATAGTTGCTAAATATGATGCCAGCGGCGCACTCGAATGGAACGATAATTTCGGCGGGAGCGATACCGACGAACTCTTTGCGGTGGCGTCTACTATGCGCGGCGGATTTGTTGCGGCGGGGTATTCTGATTCAACTGACGGAGATTTGTCGGAGTTAAATTTGGGGAGGGTCGATGCTATTATCGTGAAGTATTTGGATTCGTCTTATCGTGAACCGGATCCTGATTCTGATCAAGATTCGACGCAAACCGAAGAAGGCGGCGGGTTTAAGATTGCGCCACCCAACGCTGGTTTTTACGATACGCCCTGAGCGATCATGGCGTCGGCGACGCGTTCAAAGGCAGAGATATTCGCACCGCCCGCGAGGTCGTTGCCGAGGTTGTATTTCGCGGCCGTCGTTAGACTTTGCTCCACGATGTTTTTCATGATGATTTGGAGTTTGGCGTCGACTTCATCGAAACTCCACGCGACGCGCATCGAATTCTGTGCCATTTCGAGTCCCGAAACCGCGACACCGCCGGCGTTGGCGGCTTTGGCGGGGCAGAAAATGACGCCGCTTTCGCGGAAGAGGTCGATGGCTTTCGGGGTGGTGGGCATATTGGCGCCCTCGGCGACGACTTTGACACCGTTTTTGATCAGTTTATGCGCCTCGTCCACGCCGATGTCGTTTTGCGTAGCGCAGGGCAGGGCGATGTCGCAAGGAATTTCCCAAACTTTTTTATCGGCGACGTATTGGGCGTTTTTGCGATTTTTAATGTATTCCAAGATCCGACCGCGTTTTTCAAGTTTGATTTCTTTGATTAAACCGAGGTGAATACCGTCGGGATCGTAAACATAACCGCCGGAATCGCTCATGGCGACGACTTTGCCGCCGAGTTCCGCGGCTTTTTCGGCGGCGAAAATCGCCACGTTGCCGCTGCCACTGATCACCACGGTTTTATCGGTGAAATCGTCGTTTGAAAGTTGGCGCATGGCTTCCGCGGTGTAATAACAGAGTCCGTAACCAGTTGCCTCGGTGCGCGCCAGGCTGCCGCCGTAACCTAAACCTTTGCCGGTTAGAACGCCAGTGAATTCGTTGGTTAGTTTGCGATACTGACCGTACAAAAAGCCGATTTCGCGTCCACCCACGCCGATGTCGCCGGCGGGGACATCAGTGTTTGCGCCGATGTGGCGATAGAGTTCGTTCATGAAGGCTTGGCAGAAGCGCATAACTTCGCCGTCGGATTTGCCGCGCGAATCGAAATCACTGCCGCCCTTACCGCCGCCCAACCACAACCCGGTCAGCGCGTTTTTGAAAACTTGTTCAAAACCGAGGAATTTGATGATGCTGGGGTTGACCGATGGGTGGAAACGCAGACCGCCCTTGTACGGACCAATTGCGCCGTTAAATTCGAACCGATAACCGCGATTAGTTTGGACCTGACCAGCGTCATCCACCCATGTCACGCGGAACGAAATTTGACGATCCGGATCGACCATGCGTTCCAAAATGGCGTTTTTCTCATATTTTGGATCGGATTCGAGCACCGGCTCGACGCTCAATAAAACTTCGTGCACAGCCTGTAAAAATTCCGTTTCGTGCGACAACCGCGCCTCGAGCGCCTCAAAAACCCGTTTAGCATATTTCGTTTTGAACATAGTCCTCCTTATTTTACTGCGGATATTATATCACAAAAATTAGATTTCGCCGCGAATGATTTCACGAATTAGTTTTTGAATTGTTGCGTTATAGGCGAGGGCTTTTGGATCGGTGTTTGGTTTGGAGATGATTGTTTGGTCGGTTGTGAGTTGAACGTCGTAACGGTCATATTTGTTCATGCCGAACGGGTGGCAAATGTTGCTTTTCTTGTCGATTACTAGATCGGGCGGATCGATGCCGCGGCGAATATTATAGGCATTGAATACACCGGTCAAGATGTCGCTCTGACCATTATCGACTAAACCATAGACCACCTCGTCCATAGTTACACCGTTATGCATACAGGTGTCGAAAATCAGCACTGGATCGTTGGTGATTAGTCCCTGTTCCTGAATCTCGCGGGCGAGCCGTACCGATCCGCCATGAGTTGCGTGGTATTTTCTGCCGGATTCATAAACCATTCTTAATTCGGGCAGATCAAAACCGCGCGGATTGACGTGAACCAACTGGGGGGGGGTTTGATCGGGATAACGTTGTTTCCACGTTTCATCAACTACCACCGCGCCATTGCGCGCCGCCCGATCGAGGAAAATAATGCGTGGGATACCTCTGCTATATACAAAGTCGCAAACCACCTCGCCGGTTTTTAGGATAATTTCCTTGCGATTTCTTACGAAACAGCGTTCCAGGTTGGCACAACCCGCGCAATCATCGTTTTCTGTCTCTGGATCAGTCGAACGTGGAGCATTGTTGAGTACGTCCGCCAATAACCCACCAACCACACGTCCGAACCCCTCTGGATCAGTGGCGGGGTTGGGTATGTCGGATAGGCATATATCGGGTACTCTCGGTTTTTTCTTGCGGTGGAAAAAGTTAAACATCTATCTTACCATTGTAGCATACTTTGATAAAAAAGTCAAATATTTTGTGCACAAAACCAAAATGTCATCCCGAGCGTAGTCGAGGGATCTATTCGCTATCTACTAAAGATCCCTCGATTCTGCTGCGCTCCACTCGGAATGACATTCGACGGTCAGATATAAATTATCTCCACGCCGCTCAAATTGACGTTGCCGACGAGGTGGACGGTGGGGCTGTCGGGGGTGAGTTCGGTGCGGTTCTTTTCGTCGATGCCGCCGAAACTACTATCCAAACCGTTGATAATGCGCCAATTTCGGGGTATGTACATTTCGATGCCGCTGAACGAACTGTCAATCATGATATTTAATTCTTTGCCGGCGGGTATGGCGTTGTTGAAATAGACTTTCACGCCGCCGAAACGGGAATCAATCAAAACTTTTTCGAGTTCCTTGGATTCGATATAGCGCACTGCTGATCCGAAATGTACCTGGATTGCAACTTGGCGTTCGTTGCTGGATTCGGGTTTGCTGAAGCCTTCGCATTTCCAACAATCATCGCAGTTACGGCGGCGGAACAGGATCGAAAACGCGATCGATACCAGCACCGCGATGCCGAATAATCCGCCGATTGCCTGACCATTTAGATTTAGGAGGTCAGTTTGATAGTTCGCGATGGTGGCGATGCACGCCATCGGGACGAACACCATGAACCAATTCAGTTTGACGAGCGACGAAACCATGATGGCGGTCAGGAAAATCACCAAAATCAGCCACCAAATATTGATCGAGAATGTTAGAAACCCGAAAATTTGTGCGGCGATCGCGGCGGCGGCGATCAGAAAAAACATGCTCCAAAATATCCGCGCGAAAATGTGACGCCGCGGTGAGAAATTAAAGATGTCCCAATCGCGACCCTTTCGTTTGTAGCACTCCTTGACGGGGGATTCCTGTTCTTTTTTATGAGGATTTGCCATAATAACTCCTTTCTTTACTTATTTTGGCTTTCCGATACTTAAACGTTCGATTAGAGGTTTATAAAAACTGCGACTCAACGAAATTTGCTTTGACGACTCGCGGAACTGGACGATGCTCGGTCCGGCGAGATTGCGCCGAATCGACCAAATTTGTGCGGTGTTTAGGATCGCTGATTTGCTCGCCCGTGCGAAACTGGGCGGCAAAATCTGTTCCAGTTCATAAAGTCGCAGGCGAATTTCGTAAATATTTTTCGCCGTATGCACCCAAGTTTTACCATCGACACTATCGAAAAACAGAATGTTCGCCGTGGGGACGAAGAACTCGCGTCCATCGCGTAACAGCGCCAACTTCTGCGTTTTCCCAACCGCCGCGAGGATCGCCGTTTGCAATTTGGCGACGTCCTCGCTGCGTCCGCGAATCGCGATTTCCGGTTCGGGTAAACTTTCGTCAATATCGATACAGATTTTCATTGCTAGCCTTTAAATCCTGATAGTATCTTAAAGGTTTTAATTCAATTTGTCTAGCGTTTTTCGATGAAAGGTTGATTTTGGCGGGTGAGCGGTGGGGATTGGGGGTGGGTGGTCGAGAGCCAGTTAAGTTGGTTAGGGAAAATATTGGCGTCTATCCTAGTCAATAATACTCGCGCCGTCGCCACTGATCCATTTGTCACCATAGGCTCGGGCTTGTTCCATAACTAAATCCGTGGCGAGTTTTTGTTGGTCGGGCGGATAGCCATATTCGTTCAAAACTTTCTTGACAGCGACTTTTAATCGAGCGCGAGTTGATTCTTTGTATTGCCAATCAACGGTAGTGTCTTGGCGAATTTTGTGCACGATTGCGCGGCTCAAATCGCATAGTTTATCGTCGCCCATTACTTCTTTCGCGCTATCGTTCTGGATCAACCTTTTCCTTGAAATAATCCATTAACGACTCATCACTGATCTGAACCAGTTCCTCGCGTGGTATGTTATACGCCGCCCCCATATCCTGCCTAAATGCAGAATATAGCGCCCGCCCCCTTACTTTTCATCTTTTCCCGCGGTCGATCCAGCGGATTTCTGTCTCGTAAATTCATATTTGCCAATTTTTACGCAATTCTGGGGCGAATGAAGGGACTTGAACCCTCGACCTCCGGAGCCACAATCCAGCGCTCTAACCAAACTGAGCTACATCCGCCATGTCAAATATATTAACAGATTGTGCGGTTTTGCGCAACTTGATTTAGACCCTGAAACAAGTTCAGGGTGACAATATGGGGTAGCGCGTACGGGGTATTGACACGGAAGCAAAAGTGTGATACAATGGTAAGATGAGTAGTCATAATATTGTCACGCAGGGTGCGGAATTACAACAAAAACACGATGAATTTATGAAAAAACATCAGTTGACGGACGAAGATCGGCAACTGATGGGGGGGGGTGCTGTGGCTTTGGCGGAAGCGACGCCTCAGTCCGAACAGCCTAAACTCCAACCCGAAACAGCACTCCAAAATCCGTGGTTGTCGATGAGCGATCACAAGAAATTGCAAAAAAAGCGCACGCAAAAACAGGAAAATGCGGTGCGTCCGGCGGATTCTTTGCCGTGGGAGATGATGAGGGAGCGGGACTTTCGGCAATATTCGGCGGGTCTCGACGAATATCGTCGGGCGGATGTCGAGGAACGTCGTGAAAAAAGTTGGGCACTCCGAGATGGCTATCAAAAAGTTTTGGAACACGCCCCAACATATTTCAAGAAGTTGCGGGAATTTTCGGAGACCTTTGATTCAAGCATTAAAAATGCGGATACCACAAACCCTCAATACTTGTCGTTAATTAACGCGACATACGTTGATTTTCGCAATAAATACGGTCAGGAGAGTGATGGCGAGAGAAAGCATAACCAGTTCGCGACATGGGTTGCGGCGCGAATGGTCGATGAATGGCTGGCGATTGATGCTGTTGATTCTGAATTAAAGCGCGAAACGACCGCGCCAACTCAGGTTCAGCAAAATCTGGAAAATAGGCGGCGTGCGCTGTATTCTGCATTTAGGCAGGATATGGGGGCGGCGTATAACATACCACGCGAGGAACTGGTTCAGATCAGTGATGAGTCGTTGCGGGATTATTTCAAGGAAAAGGCTGATCCAGGCGAGAAATTTGCTCACAACAGGACAAATCTTATTAAGTTTCATAGCCTCTTAAATCTGCGTCGAAATAGTCTGAGCGGGAACATTGGTAATACAAGGGACGATGAGCGCCCCAACATTCCGATTGCCAGTCGCGCCGCGATATACACCAATGCACCGTTGGATTGGTATTCGTTTGGCGATATAAACGATGAATTTAAGGATCTGTCGGCGTTCGCCCAGGAGCCGCGCATTAGCGAGGAGGAGGCGGTTATGCATGGTTCACCCGCAAAAGGTTGGGATCCGTATCGTGCCGGTCGAATTCACGAGCGCGCCGAGCGCAAGGAAGCGATTAAGGAACAAGCCCCAGAATATTTTGCCGGATTGATTGAAATCGCGGGAACTTTTAATGAAGATGTGAAAGATCCGAACGGAAAGCATAAAAACAGTTGGCAGCGGAGCCTAAACTATGAAGGACAGTATAATGATATGCGGTCGATGATAGAGATGAAGCACAAATACGGCGGGGAATATGCCAAAACGGCGTCGGAAGTGTCGGATTACGCGGTGTATCTCGCGGCGCGGTTATTGGATGAGGATATGGCGATTAAGGCGATGTCGGCGGAGTTAGAAAATCTGCAACAAACCAATAATGATTTTGAGGGTTGGCAGGTTATTTCGAGAGCACTCGATGGGAGAAAGCGCGAGAAAGCGGCGCAGGCGGTTGGCAATAAACTGCGATATACTGTGCAACAGTTCGCCGGCGATTTGAAGGAAGCCTTTGGCAACGAAGTGTTGCATGGTCTCGATTTGTCGGGTGATTGGCGCAGTAAAGCGGAACAGTTGCAAACAGTCTTTGGTCGAGCGTTGTTGCCAGAAAACGAGAGGGAAGACGCGGACAGACAGCAAGATGTGTCCGAGGTGGTTATACAAGGACTGCAAAATATCCGGCTGAAAACCATGAGCGGTTCGTATGAAGAATACGCCGATGACACACGAAAATCGACACTGTCGTTCATGGATTCAGGAAAATTGCGCGATCCATTGTCGCCCTCCGGCGCATTCGGACAATTCCAAGACGAGTTTTATCACAATTAATCTGTCATTTCGAGCAAAGCGTAGCGGGGTCGAGAAACCTTTTTGCATTAGTGAAAGATCCCTCGACTTCGCTCGGGATGACGAGTATCTAAATATCCCTGAAAATCTCAATTTTCGCGCCCAGGGAATTGAGGCGTTGGTAGAGGTCCTCGTAGCCGCGATTGATGTTGTAAACATCGCGCAGGATGCTCGTGCCGTCGGCGGCGAGCATGGCGAGGAGTACGACAACAGAGGGGCGGAGTGCCGGCGGGGCGACCACGTCCGCGGCGCGCCAATGCGTCGGACCGTTGAAATAAACGCGGTGCGGATCGATGAGTTCAATGTCGGCATTTAATTTGGATAATTCTGTGAAATAAATCGCGCGATTTTCGTACGCCCAATCATGCAATAATGTCGAACCGCTGGCGGTCGCCGCGATCAAACCGAGGAAGGGCAGGTTATCCATGTTGATGGAAGAGGGAAATCCGGCGATTTTGTCTTTCGGCGCGGTCAGCGTCGATTTTTTGATAGTAATGTCCGCGAGCACGGTTTGACCGTTGTGCGACAAATAACTTGCCGAAGTTTCAAATTTTAGCCCCATGGTTTTAAGGACGGCGAGTTCCACATCGATCATCTCGATTGGTACGCGCTTGACGGTAATTTCACTACCAGTGACGACGCCGGCGGCGATCAGACTTACGGCTTCGATCGGATCTTCACTCAAATAATACTCGATATCCTTATTAATTTCCGGCAAACCGGTAATTTTCAGGTTTGTGCCGCCAACGCCCTCGATTTCCACACCTAACTTTTGCAGGTAATAACAGACGTCGAGCACCATGTAATCGTTGCTGACATTGCGGGCGACCGTTACGCCGTCGTTTAATGCCGCCGCCATCAACAAATTCTCGCTGGTCGTGTTGCCACGCTCGGTTAAGACGATAGTGCCGGATGCTTTTTTGGGGATGACTTTGGCATGATAAAAATCCGTGCCAGTCGCCGCATCAACCCGCAAACCGAACGGCGCAAGCGCCTCTAGATGCGGTTCGACGGTGCGTTTACCAAGATGACAACCACCCGCAAACGGAATTTTGAAATCGCGATATTGATGCAGGAGCGGACCGAGGAACATGATGATCGATCGGGTTTTTTTGGCGGCGTTGATATCCATTTCGGATAATTTGAGGCGCCGCGGCGGGATGATTTCGAGATCCTTATCGTTCAACCAACGCGTTTTGACACCGATCGAATTCAGGACTTCTAAAATACGGTTGACTTCCTCGATGCGCGCGACGCGATAGAGGGTAGTTTTGCCTTTATTTAATAGCGACGCGCACAATAATCCGACCGCCGCGTTTTTTGACGTGTTGACGGTGATTTCGCCGCGCAATTTACGTCCGCCGCGTACGCGCAAATTTAATTTACCCTCGTTGTTGACTGACAAAATTTCACTGTTGAGGACGTCCGAAATGCGCGCGATTATTTCAAGACTGATATTTTGCGTGCCTTTTTCAATGCGATTAATCGCCGATTGTGAAGTGTTCAGTTTCGCCGCCAATTCCGCCTGTGTTAAGTTATGATTGATGCGCAGTTCCGCCACCAAACGCCCGATTTTTTCGCGATAATTCTTTTCCATAGTAACAGAATTTTATATCATATTTAGTATAAATGCAAGTGATTTTTGCTAAAACTGTGGATAAGGTGTAGAATATTCCTAGTATGATATGATTTTCTTATATGACGCAGGAAAAAATCTAATAATTTTAAGGAGGGAAGATGTTTGATAAAGAAATTTTTACACTAATTGATAGCGAAACCAAGCGCCAACGCGACGGATTGGAATTGATTCCGAGCGAAAATTATGTGTCGCGCGGAGTGTTGGATGCGATGGGATCGATTTTGACCAACAAATATTCGGAAGGCTATCCGTCATTTGATGGTTTAACCGAATACACGGACGCGCAATTGGGCGCAGAAATTTTGCCCGACAAACGTTATTATGGTGGTCAGGAAAATACCGATCGTGTGGAACGATTGGCGATCGCGCGCGCCTGTCGTTTATTCGGTGCGGATCACGCCAACGTGCAACCGCATTCCGGTGCACAGGCGAATAATGCGGTTTATAATGCGTGGTTGGAACTCGGCGACACGGTGTTCGGTATGGACCTCGGTCACGGCGGGCATTTAACGCACGGTGCGCCGGTGACGCAATCCGCGCAGATTTATAACTTTATTCGTTATGGGATTGATCCGGAAACCGGTGAATTCGATTATGATGAGATCGAAAAAATCGCGATTAAGGAACAGCCCAAAATCATCCTGGTCGGTTATTCGGCGTATGCGCGCGTGCCGGATTTTGCGAAATTTGCTGCGATTGGCAAGAAGATCCCGGGTTGTTTACTCATGGCGGACATGGCGCATGTGGCGGGATTGATTGTCGGCGGGGTACATCCTAATCCGTTCGATTACGGATTTCATGTTGTGACAACTACAACACATAAAACTTTGCGCGGACCGCGTGGTGGTCTGATTTTGAGCAAAGGTGTGGTCGGAAATCCCCTGAAAAAACCGGAAAAAACTCTGGAAAATATCCCGACATTGATTGATCGATCGGTTTTCCCGGGCACGCAGGGCGGACCATTAATGCACGTGATTGCGGCGAAAGCGGTCTCGTTCCACGAAGCTCTGCAACCGGAATTTAAGGATTACGCGGCGCAAATTGTCAAAAATGCCGGTGTGTTGGCGGATGAACTGAAAAAACGCGGGTTCAAACTAGTTACGGGCGGCACATCGAACCACCTGATTCTCGCCGATGTTATGAGCAGTTTTGGTATTCATGGCGGGATTGCCGAAAAAGCACTCGACGATATTGGATTAACATTGAATAAAAACGCGATTCCGAACGATCCTGAACCACCATTTCGCCCGTCCGGTATTCGGCTCGGTACGCCGGCGATCACGACACGCGGGTTGAAGGAAAAAGACATGGTCAAACTCGCTGAATGGATTTTAGCGGCAATCGAGAATCGCGAAAATCCAGAAAAATTGGCAAAATTGCGCGCCGAAGTCGCGAAATTCGCCCGTCAATTTCCGTTACCAAGTGATAAAAAGGAGGGTATATGAAACAAGTTTTAGTTCTCAATTCTGGTTCGAGTAGTTTGAAATATCAACTGATCGATATTGATACAGAAAAAGTTTTAGCGAGTGGCAATATCGAATGCATCGGTGAGGGTACAGCGAAAGCTAAACATGTCGTCGATGGTGTTAAACACGACGACATGGCGAAAGTGGTCGATAATCACGCCGAAGCGCTCGAGGAAATCCTGACGTTTTTCGATAAATTCGGACCAAAGTTGGACGCTGCGAATCTAATCGCGGTCGGACACCGAGTGGTGCATGGTGGTGTGAAATTTTGCAGCGCCGCATTGATCGATGCGGAAGTCGAACGGGCGATCGATGAATTATCGGCACTCGCACCGCTGCATAATCCGCCGGCACTAACCGGTATTAAAGTCGCGAAAGAAACCTTCGCCGACGTGCCGCACGTCGCGGTGTTCGATACGGCGTATCATCAAACTCTGCCCGAAGCGAATTACACCTATGCGATCGATGATGCGGTCGCGAATAAACATGCTATCCGACGTTATGGTTTTCATGGCACGTCCTATGATTATGTGATGGGTGAAGTGAGTAAAATTCTGAAAAAACCTCTGGAAAAACTGAACACAATAGTTATGCATTTAGGTTCAGGCAGTTCGATCACCGCCATCAAAAACGGTAAAAGTTTCGACACCAGCATGGGTATGACGCCGCTCGCCGGATTGGTCATGGGTACGCGCGCTGGCGACATTGATCCGGCGGTGATCTTTCATTTGAATCGCGAAGCGGGTATGAGTTTGGACGAAATCGATAAATTTCTGAACAAGAAAAGCGGTTTTTTCGGTATTAATGACGGTGTCATCGACATGCGCGAAATCATGGATGCGTACGATCGGGGCGATGCCGTCGCCAAACGTGCGATGGAGGTTTACGTGCGGCGAATTCATCATTACATTGGGGCGTATTTCGTGGAACTCGGTCGTGTGGACGCGATTGTTTTGACCGCTGGAATTGGCGAAAATAACGGTCGGGCACGGCGATTAATTATGAGCGGGTTAGAAGAATCGTTGGGTGTGAAAATTGACGACGCCAAAAACATGGAAAACAACGGTTTTGTCATCGGTTGGCGCGATATTTCCGCCCCCGACTCAAAAATCCCCGTCCTCGTCGTCCAAACCAACGAAGAACTATCCATCGCGCGCCAAGCGGCGGAAATTGTTAAGTAATTACGCCGTAAAGTATCTCTTATCCTGACCAAACTCGGTTAGGGCGGGGACGACGGCATCCGCATTGGATTCTCTTGTGGCGATGACTTGCGATAGGAAAGGATCGTTTGCCTTAACATCAAAGCCGAAAAGTTCAGAACGCTTCATGCGTGAATCTAACACTCGTTTTTCGACCTTACTCTTGGGATCTTTGAGGGGTTGCCCATCGCTGTCGCGGAAGAAATAGGTGGTGCGTTCCACAGTGCGACCGCCAATCTCATCGTGCGATATTGGCGGGCTAGAGGAGATAAAGAAATTTTCATAGGCGATTTTCCGATCTTCTTTAGGACCCCAAAAAACTGATATCCTGTGCGCATTTTGCTGCGAACCTAGTTCTGGATCGTCAAAATCTTTTTTCATAATAAAAGCGATACTCGGTTTCCAAATGTTGCCTCGATTGAATTCACTCGCGCCCGGCACTGGTAGATCATCATCAACGCGTGCACAGATCTGAATCTGGTCAATTCCGCCCGCATCTTTGATCTCCTGTAGGCGTTTTTTGTTTTGAAAACCTGTTGTTTCTGGATGAATGGTCGCGCGCCGGGTTTCTTGTTCAGATTCATGTTCGCTTATATCAACCAACATCTGCATCATCTCGGCGTTAATCATCGGACCAACGGGGCGGTCATAGCCAGAAACCGAACCGTATGCGTTAGGTTTATGCATGAGGTCGGAGCCATTGAACAATAGTTCGCGCACTCCCACAGAATCACATAAGCACGGATCGGTTACACCGAGCAAATTGAAAAATACCGACAGCGCCTTTTTCTGTTTTTCAATCTCGGGATTAGTCGATTCAGTATGCGATTCGTGTCGGGGTGGGGTTGGGGTTTCCAGCGCCGCCACAAAATGACCCGATTCATCGACCGAAGTCGCGGTTTCCACTACTGGCGCTCCTAATTTCTTCATATATTTTTCGTAAACTTCCAGGGCGTGTTCTTTAAAATAGTCGAGAGTTCCCAGACTAATGTCGAAAGTTTTAAGGGTTTCAAGTTGTTCAGGAGTTAACGTTGTTTGTGTTTTCGCACTGTGATTTACTTCCATATTACCAGTGTAACACACTTTTGTAAAAAAGTCAATAAATCGTCAACACGCCAATATCAAACCAACCGATATTCATAAATACTATTGTAACATTTTTTCTATTTGCTGGAAGACTGTCTTCCAGCAGGAGTTTTCGTTAAACATTAAATCGAAATTCGACGACGTCGCCAGGTTGCATGATGTAGGTTTTGCCTTCCGTACGGACTTTGCCAGCGGCGCGGGCGTTTGCGATTGAACCGGCGGCGATCAGGTCATTATAATCGACGATTTGGGCGGCTATGAATCCGCGTTCGAAATCGGTGTGAATGACGCCGGCGGCCTGCGGGGCGGTGGAGTCGCGTTTGATGGTCCAGGCGCGAACTTCCTTTTCGCCGGCGGTCAAAAACGATTGCAATCCCAATGTTTCATACGCGGCGCGGGCGAGTTGGCTCAATCCGGATTCCGATACGCCGTAATCCGCCAATAATTCCTGCGCCTCGACGGTCGATAATTCGCGAATTTGCGATTCGAGTTCCGCGCAGATGAAAACGCAATTTGAGATAACAAAATCACCTGCAATTTTTTCTTCATCCCGTAATGCGTCAAGCGATTCGCGCGGGGTGACATCCCCATCTACGGGGGACCCTGTTACTCTGGTGGCTCCATTGACGCACTTTCGTGAGGAGGATTCAGAAAAAACAGCAGGTGATTTTGGTTCAATAGTACCTATCAAATTCTTCTGCAAATCCTTATCTGTCAACCCATTTTCATCAACATTGAACAAATAAATTACCGGTTTCGCGCTCAGTAAATTCAGCCCGTCGAGCAGTTCGTAGTTCCAACTCGTCGGCGCTTTGCCGGTCAATAACTCATTCTGAACCGATGTTAAATAATCGATTTTTGTGCGGATTTTTGGATTAGCTTTCAATTCTTTCATCAATTTCGGCAGATGTTTTTCAATCGTCGCGATGTCGGCGAGGGCGAGTTCAGTTTTAATAATTTCGATATCCGCCGCTGGATTAGGTGCAACATCATTTTCCGCATCGCCGGTTTGCCGCAAAATTTTGTCGTTTTCAAACGCCCGCACCACATGACAAATCGCATCGCATTCGCGAATATTCGCCAAAAATTTGTTACCTAAACCTTCGCCCTTTGACGCGCCGGCAACCAAACCCGCCACATCAACAAATTCGACCGTCGCCGGTACGATTTTATCGGTTTTATACATCGCCGCCAACACATCGAGTCGCGCGTCGGGGACGGGAACAATACCGGTATTCGGTTCGATCGTCGCAAACGGATAATTCGCCGCCAAAATATTACCATTCGTCAACGCATTAAACAACGTCGATTTCCCAACGTTCGGCAGTCCAACAATCGCTATTCTTAACACTCGACCACCTATCTTTGTTTTAATTGATTATCAATCTCGCGCAGCGTTTCGCGGGCTTGGGCTTGAGTCATTTTCTTTTTGACATCGTGATAAACACCGAGTTTTCGGAAACCTTCCTGGATCAGTTTTTTCTGTTCGGCGGTTGCGGGTTTTTCGTCATGCGCCAAACCGTCGCCATCAGTATCGCTCAATTTGCGACCGGCGGCAATGAAAGTTTTAATAATAATCGCCAAAACAACCACAAAAACCAAGACAAAAGGTCCAATGAAAAACAGCGGGTTCGGCATATTGCTGCCTGGACCGTTGCCGGCGCCGCCATCGTCCTTTGACATATTTTCAATTTCGAATTTGGATGCTACCTTATGATCGCGCGGATCAGATTTCAGATATTTAATCTTGATCGTATCGCCAATCTCGACGTAACAGAAATCATTGGTGTCGTCGGTATTTTCTTCGCTATATTTTTTTCCGTCAATCTTGACATCATAGGAAATTTTGCAGAATTTTTTGATATCCGAATGCGATGACCACGGTTGAATGTCAGTCACCGTCCCGTCCGCCAGGGAATAACCCTCGAACAACGCCGCGAAAACGGGCAATTGGTTACTCGCGGCAACAATCACAGCGAGCAAAAGTGTCGATAAAATTTTCTTAATCATAGTGATGCTAATTATATCATAAATTATTTAATTTGATTAATCAAAATATCTAGTCCCTCGTCGAGCATTTCGTCAGGAATGTTAAGCGGCGGCATCATCTGGATATTATTTAGACCGCCGACCACCAATTGCAGACCGTTATCAAAGCAAGATTGCTGAACCGCGGTGGCGGTGGCGTCGTCCTTGAATCGCAGACCGATTTCCATGCCTAGACCATCGACCTCGATCAATTTATCGCCGACATAGGGGTTCAGTTTGTCGATGATATGGCGACCTTTGCGCGCCGCCATGTCTGCTGTATTGTCACGTTGATGAATTTCCAAAGTTTTCAGCGCCGCCGCGCACGCAATCGGCATCCAGCCAAAAGTCGAAATCAGCCAGGCTTCGTCAAAGGCTTCGCGGAAAATTTTGTCATTGCCGACCACAGTGGACAGACCCGCCGCGCCGTTGGCGATGGCTTTCGCCAGCACCAGCATGTCCGGCACAACGTTTTCGTGTTCGATGGCGAATAATTTGCCGGTGCGCGAAAAACCCGTGCCGACCTCGTCGACGATCAACATCGTGCCATATTTCGTCGTCAATCGGCGCAAATCCGTCAATAATCCCGGATAGGGCAGCAGCGTCGAACCCCAACCCGTCACCACGCCGGTTTCGGTGAGAATTGCCGCCACGTCTTCGCGCTTCAAACGATTTTCCAGATCGGTCAGAAACGCGGCGTATTTTTCCGCGCTAATGTGTTTGTGCGGAAATTCTAAAACATCAATATCGCCCACGAGCGGCAGCAAATGTTTTTTGGAATCCTGAACCCCGCCGACCGCCAATGATGCGAACAACTGACCATGATACATGTCGTTGAACCCGAGGATTTTGCGCCGCCGCGTATGGACGCGCGCGATTTTAATCGCCACTTCGTTGGCATCAGTGCCGCCGTTTTCTTTGCAACAGGCATTTAATGGATCGGGCAGAGCATCAGTCAGCGCCGCCGCATACTTTTCCTGAATCTGGTTGCTGCCCCATAACAAGGTCGAGGCATTCTCATCGAGTTGTTCATGCATCGCCGCCGCGATTTCCAGATGATTGAACCCGAGGTTGTTAACATTCCACCCGCTCGTGAAATCGACGTAACGTTTGCCATCCGGATCCCAAATCTCGCTCCCGAGCGCTTTCGCGAGCCGAAAATACCCAGCCTTTTTATATGTGCGGTACACAATTGAATTCTCGATCATAAAAACCCCTTTCTTTATATCCATTGTATCACACGGGGTAGGGTGTAAAGAGTAGGACAGGTCATGAATATTGTGACGTAAAAAACCCAACACCAAACAATCCCATGACCTTACATGATCACGAGAATAGTGTATCACACTTATGATTTTTTGTCAAGTACGCCGCCACGACAATAAAACTATTGACTTGCACGCCGTGCGTGTATATAATAGAGGCACAATAACCATAAAGGTAATTAAGCAGTAGGAGGTGTTATGAAAAAGAAATTATCAATTTTAATCAGCGGTGTGGTGGTCGCAATAGCGGCGTTCATCTTTATGCCAACCAACGCCTTCGCGGCGACCGGCATGGCGACTATTGATGTAGATTACCTTTATACGCTCGGAGGGAACACCCACAATGCCAGCAGTCCAGCAGAGTCTTTTTGGCAATACGACGACACCAACAAATATCTGATGTTGCAGGAACTAAACGGCAATTACACCTTATCTGGAGTCAATCCAGATTTGACGGTGTATGTTTATAACAATAATATAAATGTTACTTTCAACAATCTCCATCTAACTAAGACGACACACCCCCGAACTCTTGAGTCGTCCGGTTCTTTTGACAATCTTACTATAAAGCTAGCGGGCAGTAACACTGTTACTAATAACTACGCCAGCGGCTCGGCTTGGGTAACGAACAATACCATGATTAATGGCAGCGGCTCGCTAACGCTTAGAGCTGCTAACGGCGGCGGCATGAGTCTGATGAGCGGCAAGAATCTGACACTGTCCGGCAACGCAACGCTTTATCTTGAGAACGACGGAAGTTATAACACTATTGATGCCAATGGTGGAAATACTATTACGGTGGGAGCTGGTGCTTATTTAGATGCCGCTAATAACGGCTCTGGTAATGGTATTATCGTATTAAGCGGCGATCTTCATCTTAATATTAATGGTTCGGCAACTTTTTTGGCTTCCTCCGGGCACGGAATTCGTCTTGAAAACGGCAATTCTCTATTTCTCGCTGGCAGCGGCGAAATATCGGCCGTTAGTGGTGGTGGTGGGTGGCGAACTGCGATTTCTACTGATCAGCCGATTACCATGGGCGACGGCGGGCTTGTTTTGGGTATGTGGAATGATTCTGGTAGTCCCGAAATTCACATTTTCACTACCGCTTCCACCGCGACTCATCGATGGAAACTAGATGATGGAGCAACCACCAGCGATGAATTGACCGACGCCACTATCACCGTAGAGGTCGGTGCTGAAAACCTCGGCAGTATTACCCGCGAGCGAAAGGCGGGCGGGGGTCAAACCCCAATTGGTGGAAACCCGCGCACTGGGGATATTAACGTGGCGTTTGTCGCTTTGGTTTCTATTCTGGCACTGGCGGGAGTTGTTGCTGCAGGATTTGGGCTGAAAAAAATCGGTAGTAAAAAATAATTAATTGGTGAAAAACCCCGGTCATGATCGGGGTTTTGTCTTTGCATCCGAAACTCAAAATTTGTGCCATTAAAAAAATGTGCTATAATTAACGTATGATCACAGCACGAAAATCACAACAATTTGCGGTTCGCCGTGCTATTTCTCTTGTTTGGTGGGCATAGCCCTACGAATATTTTATTTTGTATTATTGTCATTGCGAACGAAGTGAAGCAATCTGGATTGCCGCGCCGAACGAGTTCGGCTCGCAATGACATGGGGACGAGGAATTAACAACTAACTTTTTAAGGAGAATATCATGAAAAAACTAACTAATACACCGGACGAACAGGGTAAATTTGGGCAATATGGCGGGTCGTTTTTGTCGCCGGAGTTGCAACGGGAGATCGACAAGGTCAACGATTGTTATCAGAGGATCAAAAATGACGCGGAATTTATCGCGGAACTGAAATATATTCGCAAATATTATCAGGGGCGACCGACGCCGATCACGTTTGCGCGGAATCTGTCGGCGAAATATGGCGGGGCGGCGATTTATCTGAAACGTGAGGATTTGAATCATACTGGGGCGCATAAATTGAATCATTGCATGGGCGAGGCGTTGCTCGCGAAGAAGATGGGGAAGAAAAAGTTGATTGCTGAAACTGGGGCGGGGCAACACGGTGTGGCGCTCGCGACCGCGGCGGCGTATTTTGGCATGGAGTGCGAAATTCACATGGGCGAGGTTGATGTTAAAAAAGAATCGCCGAATGTGGCGCGCATGAAAGTTTTGGGTGCGAAGATTGTGGTGGTTCATGAGGGTGCGAAGACTTTGAAAGAAGCCGTCGATAGTGCGTTTGCGGCGTATGTCAAGGAAGCCGATACGGCGCTGTACGCCATCGGATCAGTGGTCGGACCGCATCCGTTCCCAGTGATGGTGCGCGATTTTCAATCGATTGTCGGTCGCGAGGCGCGCGAACAATTTATGGAGATTTCGGATGGTCGGTTGCCGGATCATGTGGTCGCGTGTGTCGGCGGCGGGTCGAATGCGATGGGAATTTTTCACGGATTTCTCGGTGATGAGAATGTGCAATTGTATGGCGTCGAACCGCTCGGGCGGCTGAAAACGGCGGATAAAAATATCGTGGGCGAACATGCGGCGTCGGTAGCGTTTGGCAAAAAGGGAATTTTGCATGGATTCGAGAGTTTGCTGTTGACCGACGGAAATGGTGATCCCGCGCCGGTTTATTCGATCGCGTCGGGGCTGGATTATCCGAGTGTCGGACCGGAACATGCGCTGCTACACGAAATCGGACGCGTCAATTACATCGGTGCGAACGACGACGAAGCGGTCGCGGCGTTTTACGAACTGTCGAAGTTGGAGGGCATCATTCCGGCGCTCGAATCCGCGCACGCGGTTGCCGCGGCGACGCGTATGGCGGCGAATTTGCCTGGACAAACGATCCTCGTAAATCTATCGGGGCGGGGTGATAAGGACATGGATTTTGTGATGTCGCTAAAATAGTTTATTATAAATAGATGAAGTTCAAAAAATTCGTGCGCAGTTTGTTTCGTGATAAAATCCACACATCGTGGTTAATCGCGGGCGGGTGCGCCGGATTTTTGGGCGGGGCGGGAGCGGCGATTTTGCCGGAAACGGCAATTTTTGCGGGTTGGATTTTTCTGATTTTGTCGGGTGCGGTCATGCTTCTAGTGTTTGCGAGTCGACTCAAAATCATGATGATTTTTGTGGTTTCAGCTGGCATACTTTTTGGGTTGTGGCGGGGAACTGCGGCGCGGGTGGACCTGAACGATTATAAAAATTTCATTGGTCAAAATGTGGTGGTGCGTGGCAAGGTTAAGGAAGATCCGGATTTTGGGCAGAGTCATGATTTGCGCGTGCGATTGATCGATATCGAGATGATTTTAGTTTCAGAACGAGAAAGATTGAATGGCGAGGTCGATAATATCCGCGAATATTTCACGCCGATGGGCGGTGAAATTTGGGCGAGCGTGTCCGCACGCGGAACCGAAGTTAAACGCAGCGATATGATCGAAATCGGCGGGAAATTGCGCACGGGATTCGGAACTTTTCCGGCGTCGATGTCGTTCGCGAAATTAAAAAATGTTGAACGTTCGCCTGACGCCGATCCGGCGCGTGATGTCCGCGACGCGTTTGGTGAAAAGTTGCGCGAAGTTATTCCGCCGCCCGCCGTGGATCTCGGCATGGGAATTTTGGCGGGACAAAAAACCGCGTTGCCGTTCGATTTGACAGCGGCGTTTATCGCGGCATCGCTGACGCATATTGTGGTGGCGAGCGGATATAACTTGACGATTTTGATTCGGTTCGCGCGGCGATTGTTCGCTAAAATTTCGCGGTTTGCAGCGTTCAGTTTCAGTGCTTTACTGGTAATCGCGTTCGCCTGTGTCACCGGATTTTCGCCGAGCATGACCCGCGCGTCGTTAGTCGCCGGTTTGAGCCTTCTGGCGTGGTATTATGGGCGGAAATTTCATCCTGTTGTACTTCTGACAACGGTTGCGGCGATGACGATCCTGATCAATCCAGTGGCGATTTGGGGTGATGCGGGTTGGTACATGTCGTTTCTATCATTCGCCGGCGTGATCATCCTCGCACCGTTGGTCAAGGATTATTTTTGGGGAAATGAAGTCGAAATGCGCACTAAACCAACATTGATGCAGAAAATCCGCACCAAGATTTTACCGCAAAAATCTGATAAAAAGTTGGAAGATTTCGGTGAAAAGGAACATAATTTTCGCGGGATTTTTATCGAAACTTTATCCGCACAAATTATGGCGGCGCCGATCATCGCATTGTTTATGGGGCAGTTTTCGCCGTATGGTTTACTCGCGAACATTTTGGTTCTGCCAATCGTGCCGCTCGCGATGTTGCTGACCTTTATCAGCGGGGTTGCGGCGTTTATTTTGCCGGCTAGTTTGGCGCAAATTATCGCCATGCCGGCGACGTGGTTGCTAAATTATATCGTGGGCGTGGCGAAATTCGTTGCGGAACTGCCCGGCGCATCGCAAACTCTCGAAATCAATAGTTGGTGGTATGCCGGCATTTTTCTACTAATCGTGATGGCGATAATCTACATGAAAATTAAAACCAAACATGATTTTCGTGGCGATAATGTGGCGGAATAATTGGCGCAGAGTATTGACTTCTGGGGGGGGGTTGTTATATTAGTGGTATGAAAATGTTTTTTGGGATTGCGTCGCTCGCGGTAGTACTGTCTGCGAGTGTTCCGTACATCATCGAAATCGTAAAGAAAAGGGTACAGCCCGAGCGGATCAGTTGGCTGTTATGGTCAGCTCTCGCGGTGACATATTTCGTGGGCGCGTTGAAATCGGAGGGGGCAATACTGATGATGGTCGGGGAATTGGTTGCGCCACTGATCATTTTTGTTCTGTCGCTCAAATACGGCGTCGGTGGAAAAAGTTTGTTCGACCGTGTATGTTTAGGTATCGCGGCAGTTTCGTTTATACTGTTACTGATCGTAGACAGTCCGTTATGGGGCTTAGTTTTAGCGTTGTCGGTTGATCTGATCGGAATGATATTGACTGTTCGAAAATTATTAAAAGACCGCGCGTCCGAACCGCGCCTGACCTGGGCGTTGTTTTGCATCGCGTCGACGTTTGGGATATTTTCGCTCGAAAAATATACGATCGAAACCCTGATTGTTCCGGTATATCTTGTAGTCGCGTAGATTATTGTCACGTCGCTCATCCGAAAGGAAAAAGTGACGAAGACGGAATTAAAAGAAATCGAAAAGTTGTAACTCATGCTAAAATAGAACGGTGAAATCAGTTTTTTTGGCTAGTTTGATCGGCAAGGTTGTCGCCAGGGCAGCGCGGTTGAAGGGCGGCCATGCTTCGGCGTTGCCGGGTTTGGTCGCGGAAAAAATCAATCCGAATTTTTTGAACAAAATCTTGACCAAATTGCCGTACGGGGTGGTGGTGATTTCCGGAACGAATGGCAAGACCACGACAACGAAAATGGTCACGGAGTTATTGCGCGCGGCGGGATTGCGCGTGTTCACAAATCCGAGCGGATCGAATTTCACGCGCGGGGTGGCGTCGTCGGCGATCCGCGAAATGCGGCGCGGCAAATTGCACGCCGACATCGCGGTGGTCGAACTCGATGAAGCGCACGCGGTGCATTTCGTCAACAAAATCGCGCCGAAATACTCGCTGATTTTGAATGTGTTTCGCGATCAGCTCGACCGTTTCGGCGAAATCGACACCACCGCGCAATTTTTGGAAAAAGTCGCCGCTAGAACCACTGGAACGGTGATCCTTAATCGTGAAGATGTCTTGGTTTCCAAAATTCCAGCGCGTCACAAAAAATATTTCGGCTATTCGCGCAACGTTACCAAACTATTCCCGAATGACGACGAAATGTATGGATCAGCTGACAAAAAAACTCTGCGTCCGGAAATTCCCGCGGAAATTGTTCTAGAAAAATTTAGCGGCGATGTGGCGCAGTTTAATATTGGTTCAGCGAAATTACAGCTCGGCGGCGCGCACAACGCTCTGAACGCGGCGGCGGCATTGGCGCTAGTTAAGGTTATATTAAACAGTAATTGTCATTCCGGACTTGATAACTGCGGCTATACGCGACGTCAGTCGCTGTATCTGGAATCCAATGAAAATTGTAATCAGATCCTGAAACCACAGCACCAGCCAAAGCAAGTGCTGGACAAGCAAGTTCAGGATGACAAAGTAGGGTTCGACGCCGAGAAAATGCTGGCGACACTGTCGGAAATCCGACCAGCATTCGGGCGCGGCGAGAATTTTATGATTAGCGGCCAACCGCTCGCGCTGAATTTAGTTAAAAATCCCAGCGGATTTCGCATCGTCCTCGCCAGCCAGCACGATCCCAACGCGGCGACCATGATCGCCATCAACGATCAATACGCCGACGGGTGCGATGTGTCGTGGCTCTACGACGTCAACTTTTCGACGCTAAAATCAGTTGAGATAATCAGCGGTATTCGCGCCTACGATATGGCACTACGTTTGGAATGCCAGAATATTCCGATTGGCGAAATTAATACCGATTTGCACGCAGCGCTCGCAAAATTTCTGGGTCAAAATTCAGACCGACCAAAACAGATTTTCACAACTTACACAGCAATGCTCGAAATACGCAAAGTTCTAAAAAGAGAGGCACGATGATCATTTATTTAATTCGACACGGCGAAACGACTGGCGATATTGAAGATCGTTACGGCGGCGATTACGATGATCATCTGACTGCGCGCGGTCGTAATCAGGCAGAAGAATTGGCCGATAAATTAACGTCACGGGGTATTCAAAAATTAATCAGCAGTCCCAAGATTCGCGCCCGCGAAACTGCGGAGATTGTAAATAAAAAACTAAATTTACCAGTCGAAATCGTCGAGGATTTGCGCGAACGAAACGCTTACGGAATTTTGACGGGACTGACTAAAACCGAGGCCAAACAACGTTTCCCGCACGAAGTCAGAGAAGTTAAAAGTTATAAAAATACCATTGCCGGCGCGGAAAATTACGACAAATTTTGGACACGCATTGAAAAGGCCATAGTGAAAATCGCGAAAGAAAACTTTGAAGTCGTAGCGATAATTTCGCACGGCGGGCCGATGCGGGCAGTTTTCCGCGAGAAGCTGTTAGCGGGGAGCGAAATTGTGGTAGCTGATTGCGCTTTCGCGGTGATTGAAATTGACGGCGACAACTGGCGATTGATCAAAAGTTATGGAATTTCTAAAGAAGAGGACGGTCAATGAGTAAAGGAGAAAGAGCAACCGGAGACGAAAATCGCACTTTTCAACCCCGCGTGGCAAGAAAAAACATAGTTTCATCTCACGTCCCCTTGAAAATTGCGATGTTGTATCCGAATGAGATGAATATTTACGGCGATCATGGGAATTTGGAATTTCTGAGTCATCGCGCGGCGCTTTACGGTTTTGACGTCGAGGAAATTTTATACGAACCGGATCAGGCGCTGCCGGACGATGTCGATATTATTCTCGGCGGCGGCGGGCAGGATTCGGGTCAGAGTAAGATTACTGGCGATCTGATCAAAATCGGGCCGAAACTACAAAAACTAGCAAGTGACGGCGTGCCGATGCTAATGATTTGCGGTCTATATCAGTTGTTCGGACATTATTTTCTAACTAAGGACGGCGAGAAAATCCCGGGAGTCGGTATTTTTGATATGACGACAACGGGCGGGCCAAAGCGGTTAATTGGTAACATTGTGACCGATTGGCAGGGTTATAAAATCGTCGGTTACGAAAATCACAGTGGTTTGACGCATTTGAACGACGGACAGTCGCCGTTCGCGCGCGTCATCAGCGGCGCAGGTAATAATGGCAAAGATAGGACCGAGGGCGCACGAACAAATAATGTGTTCGGATCATACTTGCATGGACCGATTTTGCCAAAAAACCCGGCGTTCGCCGACGAATTATTGCGCCTGGCGGCGGCGCGAAAGTTTGGCATCACGAAACTCGTCCCGCGCGACGAAGCAGCAGCGGAAAAACTGAAAAACCTGGACGAAATCATCGACCATGCTCGCGAAATTGCGATGGGACGCCCGCGATAAACGGAAAAGCTTACGCTTGCAATTTCCGCGGAGGGGGGGTATACTTGACATATTAAAGTGTAAGGAGATAATATGTCGGAACGTTTTGATGTTGTGAGCGGCGTATTCAAGCCGCAGGAGAACAGAGGGGAATTCGTTAAACCATTTTTGCCGCGATCGGATTTTGCCGCCACTCTCGAACTTTTCGCCGCGAGCAAACGTACCGGCGATGCGGTTGATTGGATTCGGACGCAGGAACGAAATGTCCAAAAACGCGCGCACATGATGTATGATAAAGGTTTAGAATTGCCGCATCCCGGCATTCTGATAAATTTCGATGCCACAGATTTGCCGCTCGACGCATTGCGCGACTTTTTGAAAGCAAAAAATTTAACTAGCAACAGTCCGTATTGGAGTCCTTATGAATGGGGTTGGGGCGAAGCAAAGAAAGAAATTCATCAACAATTCTCTTCGGGCGGGGTTCTACTGATGGATCGGAAAATTCATGAATGCGATTCAGGAAAATCTTACAGTGGAGATCCTGATCAACGTGAAGTCCAAGATAAAAAGGTCAATGAAAAGATTCACGCCGTATTCGGGAAAGAAATGTCGGCGGTTAGGTTGGGCGTAGCACCGAGCCTGCAACTGTACGCGCAATCGATTGCGATGCGTCGCGATATGCGGAGGAAACATCAGCAAACAGCCGATGGCGTACAAATTAGTGGTCGAGAAGCAATTTACAATCCTGTGACGCGGTCACAGGATTACATCAGAGAAGACGAGGACGACCGCATAGACATCTTTGGCAGTTGCAGCAGCGCCGGTCGCCGATTAGCGGTCGTGGCGATGGGGGAAGTGTTGTCGATGTAAAAATGACAACACCTAACAATCCCATGACCATACCCGATCACGAAAACAGTGTATCACACTTATGCTTTTTTGTCAAGCGTTACTTCGCGTCACAGATTAGCGACGCGAACCGTTTCAGACCGCCGACCTCTTGCTCTGTGAGCGAGGCGGACGAAACGGTGAGAAGGAGCGGGAGTTCGTTCGCAATGACTGGGGCTGGTTACGACGTTATTTACATGCGTCAATGAAATTCTCGATGATTTTGCGTTGGTGGGGGTCATAATCGATCATCGATTCGGGATGCCATTTGAGTCCGAGGACGAATTTTTTGCGGGGGAGTTCGACGGCTTCGACGAGACCATCGTCGGAAACGGCGACGATATTCAGATCCTTCACCATTGCCGGTTCGACCATCATCCAGTGGCGGGAGTTGACGCAAAGGCGCGGCGCATCGACGCCGACGATTTTACTGAGGTGTGAACCTTTCATGACGGTGACGTCGTGGACGTATTTTTCGGCGTAGGGTCGATTGTGGCGGGCAATTTCGTCTTTCGTGCCCCAACGGACTTCGCCGCCCGCCGCCCAAACGATGTTGTTGAAACCGGCGCATGAACCGATCAACGGCACGTTGTGGTCGATCGCCCATTTCGCGATGTCGATTTCGTAACGGTGGCAGCTCATGCCGCCTTCCAACACTATGCCGTCGCAGAGGCGCAAAACTTGAAATAAATCGCGTTTTTCCGCAAGGGTCAGGTCCGGCGCAGAGCGGACGTTGGCGTTTTCGACGTTATATTTTTTCGCGATGTCGTGCGTGGATTGCGGGGGGAGGATCGAAATCGGCACGCCGCCGCATTTTTCGATCGACATGCGCCAATCGTCGACGGTGACTTCTTTGGGTTGACCACTGTGATAATACGGTTTGGCAACAATGCCGATGATAGGTTTGCGATTTTTCTTAAACATAAACATATTTTAACATAGATGCGCGAATTTTTCCGGAATTTCGAACACAATTTCGCGTCCAACGTCGGGTAAATAATCAATCCTAATCACGATTCGATCGTTGGGCAGGACATCGCGCACGGTTTCACCCCATTCGATAACAGTGATACTTTTCGGATGTTCGATCGATTCGGCGATTTCCATATTCAGAATTCCGGCGTCGTTCAAACGATAAAAATCGTAATGATTCAAAATCAGCCCGTCGCGCGCATCATATTTGCGATTGATGGTGAAGGAGGGTGATTGCACGTCGTCATCGACGCCCAAACCCATCGCCAGACCCTTAACAAACGTGGTTTTGCCCGCACCAATGTCGCCGACGAGTTCAATAATTTCGCCACCGCGGAGTTTTGCGCCCAGTTCCGCGCTGAACCTGCGCATTTCTTGATCAGAAAGAATTTTCATGTATTCTATTTTACACTAATTGTCTGTGAATGATAAAGCGTACGCTTACAATTTTCGTGGGGGGGGGTGTATACTTATATTCGTACGGGCGAAGATTATATTAGGGCGCACAAAAGCGATCTCACGGAGATTTTATCGCAAAATCCAGAAATCGATCCGACACAGGTATTTTTAGTGCCAGGCTTATCAGTTATGGACTATATTACACATAAAGATGCAATGAAGTTGCCACTTGATGTTTATGTATCAGATTGGGCGCGCGAAAATCATAGTCGGGCGCTAAACGCCCATCCTAAAGTCGGCGAATTCGGTCGTTTGGCGGTATTATTAAAATCGGCCGTTGAAGGTATTGAACAGTATGACCAGTATTATTTTAAAGACCTAGAAGCCTATTCAATCAGCAGAAGTCGCTCGGACCAAATTGAAGATTTCAATAAAAAGATCAGACCGGCGCTGGAGCGACGCTTCAGCGGTTTAGATGTTGTGCATCAGCGTCGAACATGTTGTCGCCCAAAACTTATCGGCAGTAGCATTGAAAGGTGTGACCGCTAATAACAACACATTGAATCGACATATTGAATTATCGACCAGTATTGGTTCGCTTCATTCCTATAATCGCGGCTTCGTGAGGTTTGCCGAGGTTTCGGCCGGCGGCAGTGCCTGGGACGCTATCGGGATCGGTGCGGTTGGGGAAAAGAAGTCATAAGTTCGCCGGATTTTCCAAATTTTCCGGTTCTTGACGTAAAGTAATTCCGAACTTTTCCTGAACTTTTTCAATGATCTCGGTGCGGAATTGGGAGAGACCTTTATCGGTGCCGTTGTTGATGTTTGTGATGACGAGGGTGTTGTCGGGGTAGATTTGGAAACCGTAATTGCGGTAACCGCGCAGACCCGCCTGGTCGATGAGCCAGCCAGCGGATAATTTTTCCGCGCCGTTCGATGACGCCCAATGCGGCGCGTCGGGGAAGCGAAGTAGGAATTTTTGTGCTTCGTCTTGACTTAAAATGGGATTTTTAAAGAACGATCCAGCGGAGGGGATTTTATCGACGGGTGGTAATTTGGAATTTCGGATCGCGATAACGGCGTGGCGCAGGGACATCGGCGAAAAATCCTGAACATTATTTTTGTTCAGATATTCTTGCAGGGAATCGTAAAACGGCGGGTGCAAAAATTCGCGCGATAATCGCAGCGTCACATCGCAAATGGTGAGATGGCGATCGGTCTGACCTTTGAAAATGCTATTTCGATAACCGAAAGCACATTCTGCGTTGGGCAGGGTCACAAATTCGTCGACATTGACATCGTACGCGGTCAGTTCCAGCAGAACTTGCGAAATATCCTGACCATACGCACCGACATTTTGAACGGGGAACGAACCGACGAGTCCAGGGATCAGCGACAGACATTCCGCACCCGACAACCCGAGTTTACAGAGTTTTTCCACAGTTTTATCCCAATTTTCACCCGCTCCGATTTTGTAAGTTTCATCGTCGACTTTTTCGAAACCCTTAACTCGGTTCAGGATAATCACGCCGTCAAAATCGCCGTTCGCGATGACGTTTGAACCTTCACCCAACACGAACCACGCCAAATTTTCGCGCCGCACGAATTTCATGGCATAACGGATATCCTCGTTGTTCTCGCAGGTGAAAACATAGCGTGCAACGCCGCCGACCATCATGGTCGTCAGTTCGGATAATGAAATATTTTCTCTAACAGTCATGATTTTTCGCGCTTTCTAAAAATAAATAGGGAAATGATCGATAAAATAACAGCGGTCGTCATAAGAATCGCGCCGAAACCGATGCGATTGATGTTAAAATCGCCCGAAAAACCGCTATTGAACGCCCAGAGTCCAACGACTAAGAATCCGAAAATCGCGCTCAAAATGTCGAACACTTTTAGCGCCGTGATCGCCGCGACGATCATGAGTGCCGCGGTTAGGAAAATTACCGCCGCCACGGTGAAAGTGAATGCAGTGGTCGGCATAAAATTGAAAATCCCAAAGAAAAATGTCACAGTAGTTTTCATTGCATCGCCGCCATCAAACCAGGGCAGCCAAACACTGGCGATCGCACATGATGCCGCCAAGATATTAACGATGAGAGTGGCAATCCGACGTTTTTTCTTCATACAATAATTGTAACACAAATGTCTTGCATTTAATAAATGGCTTATGGTATAATAACGACATGATGTTTAATAAGGTGGGTAGTTTCTTCGCGCTAGATATCGGTACAACAGCAGTGCGCGTGGTCGAATTGGCGCATTCTGGGCATGGTTGGGATCTGAAACGTTATGGTTCGCAACCGATCGATACGAAAACCAGCGAATCTTCATCTGAACAGGATAAAAAAGTTCTCGGTGAAGCGATTATCAGTGTCATGAATCAAGCGGGCATTAAAACTAAGGACGTCGCAATCGGCATCCCGTCGCAACGCATGTTCGCGTCGGTCATTGAGGTTCCGAACGTTTCGAAGGCCGAACTCAACGCCACCATCAAGTACCAAGCGGAAAATTACGTCCCAATGAAAATCGACGAAGCAAAAATCGACTGGGCGGTAATCGGCACATCGCCGAACGATCCGCAAAAGGCCGAAGTTTTGATCGCGTCGGTTCTGAACCAGTTCACCGAATCGCGCATGGATTTGTTGGAGGGAATCGGATTGAACATTGTCGCCATCGAACCGGATTCGTTGGCGTTAACGCGGGCATTATTGCCGGACGGTGTACAGGACGGACGTTTGATCCTTGATATCGGCGACAACGCGACGGATTTGGTGATGACAATTGGCACCGCGCCGCGATTGGTGCGTTCGATTCCGATCGGTTTCTCATCACTTGTGCGCGCCAGCAAGCAGAATCTAAACATCGATCCGCAACAGGCGCAACAGCTGATCCTCAAATTTGGCGTCGGACAGGATAAGTTGGAGGGTCAACTGTTCCGCGCAATCAATGCCACGTTGGAACAACTGATGGCGGAAATCCAAAAATCCCTGAAATTCTTTGCGACGAAATACGCCAACGTTGGTGTTGGTGCGATCCTTGCCAGCGGTTACGCGGCGGTTATCCCTGATCTGCTCAACATGGTAAGTCAACGTACCGGTGTTACCGGTCAAATTGCGACGCCGTGGCAACACGTCAACGTTCCGGTCACCGATCAAGCGCAAATCGCCCCGATCAGTTCGCAATTCGCCGTCGTCGTCGGTTTGGCGGAAAGGTTAGGTTTCTAATGTTACAGCTAAATTTGTTACCGGATATCAAGAAAGAGTACATACGCTCTCAACAGGTGCGCAACATGGTAGTTTCGGGTTGCATCGTCATCGCCATCGCGGCGGGTGCGACGGTATTAATCCTGTCGGGCATATTAACGGAAGAGGCGATTCGCCGATCATCACTGGACGGTCAGGTTGCGAAACTGCAGGCGAACATTGAAAAAGCCAAAAAGGACAACAACCTCGATAATTATTTGACAGTGCAGAATCAGTTGATAAACATCAACGAGTCGAAAAAAGGACAGTTGGTTTACACACGTCTGCTTAATTACCTAAAACAAGCGAATCCAGCAGGTGATTTCGGTGTACGGTTATCATCGGTCGACGTCGATGAATCAGGTACTGTTAGCGTCAGCGGCGACACGGGTAGCGTGGCTTCACTGGGCGTGTATGAAAACACCCTAAAAACCGCCAAAATTACGTACTATGTCGACGTTGATGGAGAAGTCACTAAAAAAACCGAAATGTTGTTTGTATCGGTCAGCGAACCGGAATTTTCGATGTCGTCAGCAACAGACGGTCCGCCGAAAGAAACTTTCACGATCACGTTGACGTTTAACCCAATAGTATTCAATTCTAACATCAAGGGCGATAAGGACGGTTCGCCGGACATCGTTCCTGTCATCACCACACCCAGCGACAAACCGATAGACCCCAATCAGCCATTGTTTAAGGAGAGGGCAGAATGAATAGCCAATCTAATAGCGGCACAGGTCTGCGCAAGCGCGAGCTAATCGAGAGCACCGGCAAACAAGTTATCATGTGGGCGGCAATTGCAGCAATGGCGTTAACGGTCGGTTTGATGATTTCGATCAATTTCATCCAACGTATCCAATACAGTTTTAGGGTTAATGGCGAGTTGGGCAAGACTGTGGACACGCTGAAAGAAAATATCGGCGAAGAAGATAGCATTAACGATCCCAGTAATCATAGCAATATCAAGGAGTTAATCGCCAACGCCGACAAACTCACACAGAACGACAAATTGTTATCAATGCGCAGCAGCAACGTCAACGACACGGTGTTTCAGGTTATTATTGACGCATTACCCATGGAATGCAACAGCGTAGAAACGAGCGCTTCGATGGCAATAATGGTACAGCGCGTTAATAATGTCCAAGCGCAAGACAACGGGACAGCAGTGACCGTTACACGTTGCGGTAACAGCGGTGTGATGGAGGTGCCAGTAGACACTGGCGATGGGACAGGAACCGCCACGACCACTGGGGATTTCAAAATGCCGACGAAACAGAATATGACTTTTGTTATCGATGTTACCGGCAGTTACGATAGTGTCCAGGAACTCCTCAAAGCTATCGAAAAAACCATTCGTCCGATCACTATCAACAGCATGTCTTTCAGCGGCAGTAACGGCAAATTGCAGGTCACAATCAACGCAACGACCTACTATCTGCCGAAAGTCAATTATCAGTTAGGCAGCAAGGAGATAAAACCAAATGAAGAGTAAAGATATAGCATCGATTCTGTTGGCAGTAGTGTTCGCCGTATTCATCGGTTGGTTGATTACATCTCTAACATTGCCAGATCTGGATGAAAATCCGGAAATCGTCGCCACCGCAACTAAAATTAGCCCAACGATTCCAGAAATCGAAGACACGATTTTTGATGGCGATGTCACCAACAACCCGGCAGTCCATACGAAATCCTGCACACAGGTCGACAAGTTTTTCCGTTTGACGACAACAGTAGATTGCGATGACGACGAGGATCCAGAAAATCCCGATAATCCCGATAATCCCGAAGGTCGCGACATTTTCCCCGAGGTAAACTAACATGTCTATTCTGACTGAAGAACTGCAACAGAAAGTCGGACAGCATTTGGTTGAGACCGGCGTTTTGTCATTGGATCAGTTAAATAATCTATCCGAACAGGCTCACGCCGAGGGCAAGCCAGTTTTTGCGTACATGATCGAAACTGGTGCGTTAACCGATGAGCAGCTAACAGAGGCGGATGCGCACGCATCGGGTGTGCCGTATGTTGATCTGTCGCGCGCGGTGATCGATAGCAAGATTTTGGCGCTCTTGTCGGTCGATGTTGCACAGCGTTTTATGGCGGTGCCTCTGGGCGAAACGGATGACGCTGGTGCGAAGCGTTTGGCGGTGGCGATGCTCGATGCATCGAATGTCCAGGCGGTCGATTTCTTGGCGAACGCGGTCGGTCGCCCAATCAAAGTTTATATGGCGAGCGAAACCGGCATCAACAACGTTCTGTCGCAATATCACCTGGAAGCTGAACAATTCGACAACTCAATCGGCGGCGTTGTCGAGGATACGACCGGCACCAAGAAAGATTCTGTTAAAATTATCACACAAGACTCGCCAGTCTCGAAAATCCTAACACAGATTTTGGAATACGCCCAACGTTCGCGATCGAGCGATGTGCATATCGAGCCACTCGAAACAGAGGTAAAAATCCGTTGCCGCATCGACGGCGTGTTGCGCCAGGTCATGCAGCTGCCGAAATCGGTCGAGGCGGCGCTGATTTCGCGTATCAAAATCCTGTCGACGCTCAAAATTGACGAACATCGCAAACCTCAGGACGGTCAGTTCACGGTGATGGTCGGCGATAAGGAAGTCGACCTGCGTATCTCGATTTCGCCGGTGGTGTGGGGCGAACAGGTCGTGATTCGTTTGCTCGACAAATCGGGTTCATCATTCAAGTTAGAGGAAATGGGTTACGCCGGTCGGGCGTTACGCATGATCCGCAAAGGGATCGTCAAACCGAACGGTATGATTTTGACGTCCGGTCCGACTGGTTCGGGTAAATCAACATCGCTATATGCGCTGATCAAGGAAATTTTTAGCGACGAAATCAACATCGTCACCCTCGAGGATCCGGTCGAATACAAAATGCCGGGCGTCAATCAGATTCAGGTTAACCCGGATGTTGGGCTAACTTTCGCCAGCGGTCTCCGTTCGATTTTGCGTCAGGACCCGGATGTGGTGATGGTTGGGGAAATTCGCGACGGTGAAACGGCGAACCTTGCGGTCCAGGCGGCGCTCACCGGACACCTCGTTTTTTCGACCCTGCACACGAATTCTGCCGCTGGAATTCTGCCGCGCCTGATCGATATGGGGATTGAACCATTCCTGATCGCATCGACCATCAACACTGTGATCGGTCAGCGCCTAGTGCGCCGCGTGGCGACCGAACGCGACACTTATCAATCGAACGAAATGGAAACGCAAAATATCAAGGAAACCGCCGGATATATCCTGCCGACCGATCCAAGCCAAGTCGCCAGCTATTCCGAAGATTTGGGGTACAAGGATCTGCCGCTGGCGAACGCGCCGTCGTATACGCTGGTTCGCGGTCAGGATTCGCCGACCACGCCGGGCGGGTACAAGGGGCGACTTGGTCTGTACGAAGTCATGGATATTACAGAGGAAATTCAACAACTGATCATCAAACACGCGACATCGGGTCAGATTCAGCGCGTCGCGATTGCGCAGGGCATGATCCCGATGCACGTCGACGGTTATCTGAAAGCCCTGAACGGTTTGACCACGCTCGAGGAAGTCAACCGCGTGGCGATGAATATGGCTTGACAAAAAATTATAAGTGTGATACACTGTTTTCGTGATCCTATAGGTCATGGGATTGTTTGGTGTTGGTTTTTTACTTTACCCTGTTCTTGTCATGCTGAATTTATTTCAGCATCTCATACAACCATAGTTGATCCCGAAACAAGTTCGGGATGACATGGGGAGGGGTGCAGAATGACGGATGGTATTTTTGACCGCTTGTTATTTCTAATTGCTTGTGCTAAAATGTTTCGTAGGTTAAGGGAGGGAATAATGGATTTAAGAATTGAAGTTTTATTGCAAGAGGTCGTCAACCAAAAAGGCAGTGATTTGCACTTACAGGTCGGTTTGGCACCGATGATTCGCGTTGATGGCGTGTTGAATCCGATTCCGAACACGCCGGTGCTGGACGCCGAAACGGTGGAGCGGCTGACTTTTTCGATTCTCGATCCCGAACAGCAACAAATTCTGATTAAGGATAAGGAATTCGATTTTTCGTTCACTTTTGGCGATCTGGGACGTTTTCGTGTTAACGCCTTTCACGAGCGGGGAAATATTGCGGCGGCGTTGCGTTTGATTCCGAATGAGATTCCGACGGTGGCGCAACTTGGTTTGCCGCCGGTAGTGGAAACTTTTGCCGATTATCCGCGTGGTTTAGTTTTGGTGACTGGTCCGACCGGTTCAGGAAAATCGACGACTTTGGCGGCGTTGGTTGATAAAATTAATTCCGAGAAAGCCCAACATATCATCACGATTGAAGATCCGATTGAATTCACGCATAAATCGAAACGCTCCGTCGTCGCCCAGCGTGAGGTGCATTATGATACTTATTCGTTTAATGCGGCGCTGCGGTCGGCACTGCGCGAAGATCCGGACGTGGTTTTGATCGGTGAAATGCGCGATTTGGAAACGATTGCGGCGGCAATTACGATTGCGGAAACGGGGCATCTCGTGTTCGCGACGCTGCACACTAATTCTGCGGCGCAATCGATTGATCGCATGGTCAACGTCTTTCCGCCACATCAACAGCCCCAGGTCAAGGCGCAACTCGGCAACATGTTGCAGGCAATCTGCGCCCAGCGTCTCGTGCCGGCGATTGGCGGCGGTCGTATCGCGGTGGCGGAAATCATGATTGCCAATTCGGCGATTCGCAATATCATCCGCGAGGGCAAAACGCATCAACTCGACACCGTGATTCAAACTTCGGCGCAAGAGGGTATGCAATCGATGGATCATACTTTGGCGCAGTTGGTCAAGGGCGGTCAGATCACTTATGATGAAGCACGTAATTTTGCGGTCGATGTAACAGAATATGAAAGAATTATGAGGGGGTAAACAGTGTTAACATTTAGTTATAAAGCACGCGATAAAAAAACTGGCAAAGTTATCAATTCGACAATTCAAGCGGAATCCGAAGCCGCCGCCGCTCGAATCCTGATGGCGCAGAGCATTGTGCCGACCGAAATCAATGTCATGGGTCGAAATGAGGGCAGTTTCGGTGGACGCATCAAAACCAAAGATCGCGTGATTTTCACGCGACAGCTCGCGACGATGTTAAATGCCGGTCTGCCGCTCACGCAATCCTTGACCACGGTGGCGGAACAAACCGCCAACCGCAGCATGAAGCAGGTCGTCATGGGCATCGTCAGTTCGATTTCCGCCGGTGCGACGTTGGGCGACAGTTTTGCGAAGTATCCAAAAGTTTTTAACAACGTTTACATCGCATTAGTGCACGCCGGCGAGGCGTCGGGAACGTTGGACAAATCATTGCAACGTTTGGCGGATCAACAGGAACACGACGCTGACATGATGTCGAAAATTCGCGGTGCGATGGTCTATCCGGCGATCGTTCTCGCGGTGATTATCGCTGTTATCGTATTCATGATGGTCATGCTCGTGCCGCAGGTTAAGAGTTTGTATTCGGATATGGGCAAGGAACTGCCGATGCAGACATTGATCCTCGTCGCGATCGTCGATTTCTTTGGACAGTGGTGGTTTATTATTATTCCGGCAATGATCGGAATGATTGTACTGTTGCGATGGTGGATTATGACGGATTCGGGACGCAAGACCTGGGATACGATTAAACTCAACATGCCGCTATTTTCGCCGCTGTTTAGAAAAATGTACATGGCGCGTTTTTCGCGAACGTCAGAAACGTTACTGTCGTCGGGTGTGCCGTTGCTCGAGGAGCTAAAAATCGGCGCGGATTCGGTGGGGAACGTGGTGGTGCGCGAGGAGATTTTACAAGCCTCAGCGAAAGTTAAAAACGGTAAACCATTATCCGAGGGCTTATCCGACAAGGATTACATTTTGCCCTTTGTGCCGCAAATGGTGAAAATCGGCGAACAATCGGGCGGTATTGACACTATGTTCGGTAAAGTCGCCGACTATTACGAAAAAGAGGTTGATAACACCATCAAAAGTATTCAAACCTTGATCGAACCGATCCTCATGGTCGTGATGGCGTTTATGATCGGTTTCATCGTTATCGCGATTTTACTGCCGATTTACGGTTTGGCGGATACGACGGGGTAAATTGCAAAATCTGTGGATAAAGTGCTTGTGTTTTTGAAAAAAATATGTACAATGGATAATAGCCAAATTAATTATAAGAAAGGATGGGTATATGGCGGAATGTAAGTGCAAGGTTAAGAAAGTAAAGAAGGAAAAAGGCTTTACTATCATCGAAGTCGCATTGGTGCTGGCGATTGCTGGTTTGATATTCTTGGTGGTCTTTCTGGCGGTGCCGGCGCTACAGAGGAATCAGAGGGATGATGCGAGAAAGAGGGATGTAACTAATGTGGTCGCAGCAGTGACGAGTTACTTTTCTAATAGTGGTAGGTTGAATATGGTTACGAATGCCGCCGATACCACAGCAACTGGTTCGGTATATGTTGATGGCGTGGGTTCTGGTAACGGATTGGGCAAATACATAGATAAATTATCTGGCAACGTTGATTATGTGTATGTCTACACTACGGTAGTTAGTACATTTCCTGCTTCCGCGATAGCGACTGGATCGGTGACTACGGCTACAAGTAGCCCGAAACTGAATAACATGGTTATATATCAAGGGGCAAAATGCGAAGGAAACACGGGTCTTGTTGCCGCGAGTAAAAGACAGGCTGCCGTCGTCATACAAATCGAAGCCGGTGGCGATAGTAAGTTTTATTGCCAAAACGCGTCGTAATAGATTGGGTGTACATATCTAAATAGCCCCCCTAACGGGGGTTATTTGTTTTATAACCTTCTCCGCTAACCGCTAACGCCGGTTGCTTTTTAAAATTTCGCACATAAATCGAGGGAAAGTGCGGGTTATATAAAAACAACCTCCCAAGGTGAGAGGTTATTTTGAGCGCATTTACCTATTATTTCTATGATGCGTCTTGGCAATAGAATTTTGCGCCAATTGTGTCACTATAGTTACTATTGGTGTCACCATTTTCTATGCGTGTAATAACTGCGTACGAGCGGTTATTGTTAACATTTGCGTCTCTAACGTTAAAGTTACCGTCGCACTTCTTATTGGGTACAACAATGACAGCATTATAAGTGATATTGCCCGAGTTCCTGTTCGCAGGAGCATCACCAGGCACGTTTGGTTGAAAATGAGCGTTATTTCCAGGTCCAGCAAGGACATATACAGCAGACGTATTGTTTGATAACTGATCAAGATACCCCGCTAAGAAACCTTGTCCGCGTTGTTGGTTGCTATCGTATAGGTTGTCGGTACTTGTATCCAGCTGTGCGCGACTATTCGAAGTGTAGTTTAGAACTGCTTGCACAACCAAACTTACATCCCTCTTTCTCGCATCATCCCTCTGATTCCTCTGTAGCGCCGGCACCGCCAGAAAGACCACCAAGAATATCAAACCAGCAATCGCCAGCACCAATGCGACTTCGATGATAGTAAAGCCTTTTTCCTTCTTTACTTTCTTAACCTTGCACTTACATTCCGCCATATACCCATCCTTTCTTATAATCGATAGGCAGACCGAGCGCAGGCACCGGAAAAGTTTTGTTGTCGTGTCACAATCCTGCGCGAGGTTGATCGAATGTAAAAAGCGCATAAAACAGTTGCGCCTTGATAACGAACGATACTATAATAATGCCATGGACTATTCGAGATTCCAAATGGTATATGCCAATATACCTGAGAAATTGCGAAGCGAAATCGTTGCGGTTATAGATGAAAAACCGTATTCTTGGAACGCGGCTTTTCTGGAAATATCAAATAATACAGATCTTGGTAAGAGGATTTTTAATAAACTAATCGAAATGGATATGATATGAATGACTTTCAGGAACTAGTTTACGTCAGATTGCAATCTTTGCCGGATGATTTCATTATATCCGCCGGAGATTTCGGCGACACGTGTGTTAATCAGTAGTCCTGATTTTGATAATGCTACTAGGTATTTGCACGCCTGGTCAAAACGGTTGGTATCTAGTGACGGATCGTACAAAATTATCAAACCCTTTGTCTGATGTTAGGGCGGCGTTATTCTTAGACGCTGCTTTTGTCGCACCAAAAGCTCTCATTGATGGCAAATCTGTGAACGAAGCTGTCGAGTTGACGCAAAACGCTTTTCGTCGCAGTATCCAAAAAGCGCTAAATAGTGACATTCAATCCGATAACGATAAATGTGTTAGCTATCTTTGGTGGGATTTAAAGCATTTGAAATGTATTCCCGCATAGGTATTTCGTGTTATAATGCTTATATAAATTAATCCATTGGAGGGGAAGATGACGATTATTTGGTGCATATTTTTAGGAATCATTGGGGCGGCGTGCGGGTCGTTTGTGGGGGTTTTGGTGTGGCGGATGAAATTTAATCGCGATTTAGACGAACAGGTCGAGGCGAGTAAGTTGACGAAAAAAACCGCCGCTAAAAAAAAGTTGAGTTGGATCAATGGTCGGTCGATATGCGAGAGTTGCGATCATAAATTGGGCGTGTTGGACCTAATCCCGATTTTCAGTTGGATTTTTTTGCGCGGGAAATGTCGTTATTGTCGTGGTAAAATCGGTGTTACGGCGCTGTTATTGGAAATCGGTACGGCGGCGGCGTTCATAATTTCGTTTTTATATTGGTCGCTTGGTTGGTCGGCATTAGCAATCGCGTTGTTTGTGATTTGGTTGCTTATCGTTGTCATTATGACAGCATTGTTGGTTTACGATGCGCGGTGGCATTTGTTGCCGAATAGACTGATACTGCCGCTCATAATATTGGCTGTGATATTCGCAACCGTGAGCAATTTGGTGGTGAGGCATGTTAACGTTGTAGAATTCGCAACGTCGGTTTTTTACGGTATGATGCCGATTACTGGTCTTTACGGTGCGTTATGGTCGGTGTCGCGCGGCAAATGGGTCGGTTTGGGCGACGTGAAATTGGGTATCGCGGTCGGGTTGTTGGTCGGTTGGCAGGGTGCTTTAATCGTGTTAGTCATGGCGAACTGTTTTGGCACGTTGGCGATGATCCCGATGCTACTGCGCCGAAAAGTTAAAATGAACAGTCAAATCGCATTTGGACCATTCCTGATCATCGCGACATTTATTGTGGTTATATTCGGCGAAATTATCGTGGAATTTTTGCGCAAAAATCTTTTCTTATTTTAGCGCTTGTGCTATAATTGGTACGTGAAGAAGCAGGGGGGATTTACCATTATCGAAGTGTCGCTATTTATGGCGATTTCTGCGTTGTTGATATTGCTGACGATTGGTCTATCATCTATGGTGGCGAGGCAGAGGTTTCAGGATACGATGACAAGTTTACGTAGTTTGATTCAATCGGAGTACGAGGAAGCGAAAACTATAATAAACAATCGTCAAGATGGCACTATAGCGGATTGTGCAGCACCTAGTCCAGGTCCAGGTGGCACGTCTATAAACACTAGTGTTCCAGGTACGAGTAACTGCTATATTATCGGCAAATTGATGCAATTTACCGTTGGTTCGTCGGACGTCAGGGTGTCATATGTTGTGGCGCGCGGGTCGTTTGCGGAATCGGGTGATGATTATACTATAATAAATAACATGACAAAGCTAGTTGTCAGTGAAGGATCGGAGACGAAGCAAATCCAGTGGGGCGGTGAATTCGCAGGATTTAAGTCGCTCAATACTGCCAATACGCTTTCAGCAGAGACTGTTGATGGCGGAAATGTGGGCATTGCCGTGTTGCGTAGTCCTGTGAGCGGAACAATACTGACATTTCGATCAAGTGTCCCTGCGGGGGGTGTTGGCGCGATTACGATTGATCCGACAATTAGCGTAGCGGCGATATTTATAAAGAATAATCAAATGGGTTTCGATGGTGCTGCTACCTGCATTGACGCTGGTGGCTCGAATTCCGCTAGCACGAAGTTGATCATTCCGTCTGAAATAACTGCTACTTATATTAACAGTATGAATACTGCTGGTTTAAGGGGGTTGTGTGGTGTATGATATAAACCACCCGCGCCAACGTGGGGACACATTAGTAGAAGTACTAATCGCAATCACGATAGCGGGAATCATCGTGGCAGCGACAATGGGTATTATGAATCGGATGTTGGTGTCGATGCTCAATTCCGCCGAACGAACGGCAGTGCGCGCCGAAATGAATGGTCAAGCCGAGGTGCTGAATTACATACATAATAACGATAGCACTATGTGGAATAACCAAATCAAGAGCCGTGCTTTCAATAATTCGACAAACGCTGCAAATGCAAATAATGTGAGAGATGAAAGTAGAGTTTGTACTCCAAATGTGTTTGGTAATATGGGTAGTTTCGCAATAGATATTTCTACGGCTGGGGTAAATATAAGCAATATATCGGTGGTATGGGAAACTGGTGGCGTGTTTCGTACTCGTGACGTGGGTCGTGCCACAGTTTTGTCTCGCAGTATATGGACTGACGCTATTTATTATCCAAAGGATACAAATAATCAGGTTGCTTACTATGACTTTTACATAAAGGCCTGTTGGACGCCACTCGGCAGTCTGCCGGTTTCGCAGAGTACAACGATTGTGAGGATATATGACTAAAATGAAACTTTTCAGTAAATGCAGTCGTGAAACAGGATTTACTTTGGTCGAGTTATCTTTGGCGATTCTATTCCTTGCATTCATTCTAGTGTTTTTGTTTTCCACGATTGTGAACGTTATGGCTGTGTATAATAAGGGTGTTTGGGTGGATCAAATTAATCAAGCAGCCCGCCAAATCGACGCCGATCTTGCTGACCAAGTACGATTTTCAAACGAGGATGTAGATAAAATGATACGCAACGCTAGTGCTAATGGGCGGTTATGTGTCAATGGTATATCATATATTTGGAGCAAGGACGGCGCCGGCGTCACTAGCCCGGTCACGAACTATTTTTCAGATGGCACTAGAATTAGTTTAATTAGGTTTATTGATCCAAGCGGTGCTTACTGTCTGTATACAACCAATCGCCCACCGCGCAATAGTTCTGGCATGGTTGTCCTTCTGAATCAGAGTGTTGCTGTGTTGGTGTTCGATGTATCGAAAAAGGACGACAAGTTGATTAATTTTCACATCGTGTTATCAACAACCGGCACCAACAGAGCGACGCCCAATGGGGGCGACTGGCAATGTTTTGATGGTGGTAGTCCTAATCAGTATTGTGCGTTCACAAATTTAAACTTTACAGTGTATAGGAGGGGTAGTTAAATGAATAAAAAATATAATGAATCGGGTCAGGTCGCCATTGTTACGGTTGTAATGTTTATCTTGTTGTTCTCGGTTTTGGTGGTAAGTTTTACACGCATCATGGCAACGCAATCGCGTCAAACGGTCAACGATGAATTAAGCGCTCGGGCGTTAGCAGCTGCAGAATCGGGTATCGAGGACGCCAAACGAATTCTTGTGTATTGTAATGGAAAAATTAAAGACCCAATGTATCCAGAATGCAGTCTCTTTAGTAATCCAAACAGAGTCCGTGAATTGGGGTGCTACGGCATAACTGGTAATCCTGAGTTGCTAGGAACTAGATTAAAGGTGGATACAAATGGTCAAACAGATGCAGAGAAGAGACAAATTAAGGTCGGCAACAATGAAGAATACTATCTCTGTCTCAAAATTGATCCTTATGTGGATAATTATACCTCAACGTTATCTGAGAACGGCAAATCGGAGATTGTGCCATTGAGATTTGTTGACGGTAACGGTAATCGGGTAGCAGCTGCAACAGTTTTTATCGAATGGCATTACATACGAGAAGAAAAATCGGTCAGTGGCGTCTTACCAAAATCTGATTTACCATCATACAAGACATGGAGGGATACAAATGTCAATAGACCAGCGGCGATCAGGTTAGAATTGACGTCATTCCAACCTTGGGGATCGATAGAAGCACTGACAAACAATTCGCGTGCAGTTACGATGCGACCGAGTTCTGACCACGATGCAGTTGACTTCTTTAATGACTGCTCGACTGGTTATTTATTATATGCGTCGTCGTGTTCTAATATTTCTACTGCTCCGGCACCTTCTGCTGATGTGAATTGGGCATATAATATTGATCGATGGGCACCTGATGTTATTCCTAACCAAGTCAATCAGGTAAATGCCACTACCACTTACCCGAAAACTCCATTATTACAGCGATTTTGCAACCATGGAACGGGATACGACTACGCATGTTATATGAGAATCACCAACAGCGCTAGGAATTTTGGCGATTGGAATTCGAAACAGAGTTATCTACGATTGCAATCAATCTATAATGACACAAATTTTAGAATAACCGCGAAGGACGTTAATGGTAATAATCTGTATTTTGACGGTGTCCAAGCGCAGGTCGACGTAACAGGTCGTGCTGTTGATTCATATAAGCGAATCGAATCTAAGTTGGTACTGAAAAATAGCAACACCGACGATGCGTTGTATGGCTGGTGGCCGGAATACGCCATCGATTCGGGTGGTCAGATTTGTAAGGATATCAAGGTGCGTAGTAGTGCTGGTACTGATGGTTGTCCGCACTAGTTTCTACATCGGATCGCGATGATATTTGTCGTGGATTTCGTGGAGGCGGGGACTGGTGAGGTGAGTGTAGATTTGGGTTGTGGCGATATTGCTGTGACCCAACATTTCTTGTACCCAACGAATATCAGCACCGTTTTCGAGCAGTCCGGTGGCGAATGAATGCCGCAGCGTGTGCGGGGAAACGTGTTTGGTGATTCCCGCGAGTTTTGTATAATTGTTAACAATGCGTTGGACGGAGCGGGGGGACAAACGACGCTCTTCGTCCTTCTTTTTCGGCGATGTGGTATCCATCGCAACATTTCGCGATTCGTTCAAAAATAATGGTTTAACAGAGTCATTCCGTGAACACAAATATTGTTCAATGGCGGTTGCGGCAGCGGGGGAAATGAAAATCAAGCGGTCTTTCTTACCCTTGCCACGGACGGTAAATTCCAACCGTTTCAGGTTAATATGTTCACGATCCAACCCGCACAATTCCGAAACGCGCAGCCCGCCTGAGAACAATAACATGACGATCGCCTTGTCGCGCAAACCCGATGCTTTATTTATATCGATGGCGTCGATCAACCGTGAAACCTCGTCCAACGTCAACCACGAAACTTGTTTGCGAGCAACTTTTTTACCCAACTCAACCTTTGCGGCATCATACGTTTGAATGTCGCGTTTGCCGCAATATTTCAAAAAACTGCGCAGGGCAATCAAATGATAATTTTGGGTGATCGGTTTTAATTCTCGACCCTGACTATCGACGTAATGCATCAACCATAATTGATAACGTCGTATTAATTCCGCATTAATTTCGGACACGAGAATATCGCCGGCGAATTCAACCAAACGTTCCATGTATAGATTATAATTGCGGGGAGTATGTTTGGAATCGGGATGTTTTAACTCGACATCTTCGATGAAATCGATAATCATCTCCGATAAATAATGTTCGTCTTTATTCGATATTTCCTTAACCATAATCACATTGTAGCACGTTATGTAATGTCGCGCAATAACGACCAATTAACATTTTACGACGTCGGTTTAGGGGTGGTGAATTTTGAAAAAAATGTGGAAAATGTGTGGGGAAAATCGACTAATATGGTATAATTATTATGAACTAATGTGGAAAGGGGAAACTACATGGCGGGAGGTAATAAAAGTAATAAAAAATTGGATAAATTTATATTTGATGTCAAACATCAACGAACATTTTGTATGATTAAACCGGACGGCGTTAAACGCGGTCTGATCGGTGAAATTATTCGTCGCCTTGAAAAAGCTGGTTTGAAAGTTGTTGCGATGAAGATGATGGTTCCGGACGAAAGATTGGTTCGAGCGCATTATCCGATGAGCGATGAAAGATGGGTTTTCCGACTCGGTACAAAAGCAAAATCGAGTTTGGAGGGTTTGCCGTTGAGCGCCAAAGAGGTTTATGGTACGGACGACGAAAAACAGTTGGGTAGCAGCGTTTTACAGAGTCTGATTGATTATCTAACATCTGGACCAGTGGTGACGATGGTGGTGGAGGGCATTCAAGCGATCGATATGGTGCGCAAACTAGCCGGTCATACGCTGCCGTTCAAAGCCGAAATTGGAACGATTCGCGGTGATTTTTCAGTCGACGCTCCTGTGATTGCGAATGTGGAGGGTCGTTCGATTCATAATCTGTTCCATGCGTCCGAGAATCCATCCGAAGCGGAAAACGAAATCAAAGTATGGTTCGGCGGTGAAACGATTTGCGACTATTCTATCGGTAATAATGATATAATGTATTGCAAGCATTATTAAATTTTAATGCCGAAACATCGCATGGCCCAGTAGCTCAATTGGATAGAGCAGTTCCGTCCTAAGGAAAAGGTTATAGGTTCAACTCCTGTCTGGGTCACCAAAGAATTTATGGGTTCCCTAAAACAACAAAGAACAGCCGTCGTATAATAGTTACGTCAACTAACTAATACGAAAGGAGGCTGTTCTAATGAACAGTTTAGCAAATATGCCAAGTAATTGGCAATGTCATAAGAAACTA
>Ga0268262_10000650_pt1 | contig 44889 bp, 37 predicted proteins | sample TergutNc150P3_FD_190354 | JGI IMG/M metagenome (GOLD analysis project Ga0268262, IMG submission 190354) | Nasutitermes corniger P3 segment gut microbial community from laboratory colony in Florida, USA - Nc150 P3 (SPAdes) (version 2) | ecosystem: Host-associated > Arthropoda: Insects >...
GGGGGGGGGGGGGGGGGGGGGTAGTGATAATTCATTTTGGAGAGATTTTTCTGGATTTACTTCAGAAGATATTCCTCTACTTCAAAAGTATATTTTAAAGAAGCCACTTTCCGGTAAAGATGGTTATATCACTGATTTTTTAGGTATTCGTCATAGTGTAGATTTTTTCCCTAAAGATTATATGAAAAAATCTGGTGTAGTTATTCAAAAGCTTCCTATTCCCGATGATGGTTTTCACGCTGAAACAATTGAATATGTCGCCTGTCTGACCAGCATTGAAAATAGTGGTTCTGAATATACAATGTTTGAACTCGGCGCAGGTTGGGGGCCATGGATGTCTATTGCCGGAACTGCTTCAAGAGAAAAAGGAATAAGTACAATAAACCTTATAGGTGTAGAAGGTGAACATAATAAAATGCCTTTTATTAAAAAACATTTGACAGAAAATGGGCTCCGGCCTGATACAGATGAAATGAAAGCATGTTTTAATAATGTAAATACAATAATTTATGACGGTGTAATTAATACAACCGGTAATGATATGGAATTTCCTGATGCTGATCACGATGCCTATGGTGCGTCTTTGGTCAAAGGAGTAGGTAGCCCTGTATTTATAAAAAACAGTTTGGTAAAAGGGTATTCATTTTCTACTATTTCATCTGAGTATGATTATATTGATTTTGTTCACATAGATATACAGGGATACGAAGATGAATTTATATCAAAAAGTATTGATCTTTTTAAAAAGAAAGTTAAGTTTCTATTTATTGGAACTCATTCTCGTGAAATTGAAGGGTATCTTATTAATATTCTTTATGAGAACGAATTTAGATTATTAAGGGAACAACCTTGCCGTGTTTCATGGCCTGAATTAAAGCCTAATAATTTTATTAATGTAACAAGAAGAGACGGCGGACAGTTTTGGATAAATAAACAACTAAAAAACAATTAAAATGTAGTTGTGCGATTTTTAGAAAGTTCCTGTTAATTTCAGTTTTTCCTGGCACCTAGACATTTTTTCACGTCTAAATATTCGGAATTGTTTAATAAAAATAAAAATAAAATAAACAACTCCCCAAAAATCATTATTAACGGAGCGTTTTTCTGCAATAACATAAGCGGAATAGAACGTATTGCGTATGAAATAACAAAACGCCTTGACGAAATATCAAAAAAAGATGAAATAGGATTAATAATCACAAAAGATGCAAAAAATGTTCCCTCTTTCAGGAACCTAAAAGTAATTAATTATGATAAAAATATTGGTTCATTACCTAAATGGGAACAATTTGTTTTACCGGGAATTTTGCGAAAAAAAAGAGCTATATCATTTGATTTTGGAAATACCTGTTCTTTATTTTATCCGGGAATAAGTTTTCTGCATGATATATATTATGAGATGTTTCCTGATGATTTTAAAACCAAACGGGAAAAACATGAACATCTATATTTCAGAGTACTTTACCGTATTATTGCGTACCGGGCAAAAAAAATAATTACAGACTCGTATTTCATCAAGAATCAAATTGCGAAAACATACCATATCAATAAAAAAAAAATAACCGTTATTTATTTTGGATGGGATCATTTTAAACAAATAAAAAGCGACTATACGATTTTTGACGATTACCCTTCCCTTTCAAAACCATTTTATTTTTCTTTGGGAAGCATTTCAAAACGAAAAAATATTAAGTGGATTATAGAATATGCGGCAAAAAACCCTGAGTCTCTCTTCGTTATTTCTGGCAGCAGTCTTAACACTGTTAAAATAGATGAATTATCATTTTCTATCCCGCCAAATGTCATTTTACCCGGCTATCTTGACGACGGTAAAGTAAAAGCTTTAATGGAAAGATGCAAAGCCTTCATTCATCCATCTTATTATGAAGGGTTCGGTCTTACTCCGCTTGAAGCATTGTCTTGCGGCGCAAAGATAATAATCGCAAAAGCGGCGAGTCTTCCTGAAGTTTACGGAAACACCGCTCATTACATTGACCCATTTAATACAAATGTTGATTTAGATGAAATTCTAAAACAACCTGTTGATCCTCCTGATGAAATTTTAAAAAAATATTCTTATGATACGTCTACTAGTCAGATATACAGTATAATACAGGAATATAATAAATAAAAATGAATTCAAAAAAAAAATTTTAATAAACGGTGATTTCTTCTGCCGCCGCCTTACAGGCATTGAACGTTATGCGTATGAAATTATTATTAGGCTTGATAAATTAATTAAACTAAATGAAATCGCAATTATTGTTCCTCAAAATGCCGCTATTGTTCCTGAATTCTTAAACCTAAAACTAATCAGACATAAAAAGAAAATAAAATCCCACCTTTTTTGGCAGATGATTACCTTGCAATGGTTCCTTGTTACCCACAGGGAATATATGATTCTTGAATTCGGTAACACTGCCCTGCCCTTCGCCTCAGGCATTGTTTTTTTACATGACATTTACTGCGAATTCTTCCCAGAAGATTTTAAAAATTTTCGCGACAAATTAGTTCGAATTTACAACCGCTTCCAATACCGGTTAATAGCAAAACTTTCTAAACATATTGTTACTGTATCCAACTTCAGTAAAAATCAAATCATTCAGTATTGTAAAGCAAAACCGGAAAACATATCTGTTATTTACAACGGCTGGTCTCATTTTAAAAATATTACGGCGGATAATTCCGTTTTTAATGATTTTCCCGTACTCTCAAAGCCGTTTTATTTTTCTTTGGGGAGTCTTTCAAAACGAAAAAATATCAGGTGGATTATTGAGTATGCCGAAAAACACCTTGACTCGATCTTTGCAATTTCCGGAACAAGTCTTTCGACCTTTAAAGTAAATGAATTAGACGGCAATATTCCTAAAAATATAATTCTTTTATGTTATCTTGATGACTCTAAAGTAAAAGCCCTTATGACGCGATGCAAAGCGTTTATTATGCCTTCTTATTATGAAGGTTTTGGAATTCCTCCGCTTGAAGCCCTGTCCTGCGGCGCGCAGATTATTATTGCAAAAGCGGCAAGCCTGCCTGAAATCTACGGAAATACGGCGCATTATATAGATCCTTATAATACCGATGTTGATCTTGACAATCTCTTAAGCGAACCTGTTGAAGAACCGGACATGATTCTTGCGAAATATTCTTATGATACTTCGGCTCGTTTGGTATACAACTTAATTCAAAAATACAAATAAAGGAGCGATAATGCAGGCTATTATTCTTGCCGCGGGAATGGGCAACAGACTCGGTAAATACACAAAGAACAACACTAAATGTATGCTTTCCATAAACGGAAAAACGCTTGCCGAGCGCGCTCTTGACGCATTAGAAGAAGCCGGTATTCGCAGGTGTATTTTTGTAGTCGGGTACAAAAATGAAAATGTCATAGCCTTTCTGGGAAAAAGGTATAAACACATAGAAATCATCTATGTGTTAAATGATATTTATGACAGGACAAATAACATTTATTCGCTGTATTTAGCAAAAGATTATTTATTGCAGGACGATACGCTTCTTTTGGAAAGCGATTTAATCTTTGAAAACCGTCTTATTACCGATATGCTTGCATATAATGAACCGACAATTGCCGCAGTCGCGCGGTTTGAATCATGGATGGACGGTACTGTTGTACAGCTTACTGAAACAAAGGAAATTGCGGCGTTCATTCCGAAAAAAATGTTTAATTTTTTAGAAAAGGATTCATATTATAAGACGGTTAATATTTATAAATTCTCGCGTAATTTCTCGCAAAATACCTATGTTCCTTTTCTTGAAGCTTATTCGCGTACCATGGGTAACAATGAATATTACGAACAAGTTTTGCGCGTTATTGCGACTCTTGATAAATGCGAACTAAAAGCGTTTGTTTTGACAGGACAAAAGTGGTATGAGATTGACGATATTCAGGATAAAGACATTGCGGAAACGATTTTTTGCGATTCTCCCAAAATAAAATTAAATCGAATCCGGAATACTTACGGCGGTTATTGGCGCTACCCTTCCATGCTGGATTTTTGTTATTTGATAAATCCGTATTTTCCTTCTTCGCAAATTTCATCAGAAATGAAGACTTATTTTTCGGAGCTTGTGTCCTCTTATCCGTCAGGGCAGAATACACAGAATTTATTGGGAGCAAAATTATTCAATATAGAGGAAACGCAAATACTCATAGGCAACGGAGCGGCGGAACTAATTCGTTCGCTTGGGGCGGCAGTAAATGGAAAAATAAGAGTAATTTATCCCACTTTTAACGAATACGCGGATAGTTTTACAACCATTGATTTTAACGGACATTCCAAAAACGAAATTATACCATTTATTCCTCACGATTTTTCATATACCTCTTATGATCTAAAAGTTCTTCCGGATAATTACGATGCTATTATCCTTATCAATCCCGATAATCCTTCCGGTAATTATATTCCTCGGGGCAATGTGGTTGAACTTGCGGCAGAGCTTAAACAAAAGGGAAAAAAGCTGATACTTGACGAATCATTTATTGATTTTACGGATGCCGAAGAAAATCCTTCCCTACTGTGTCAGGATATTTTAAATGAATTCCCAAATGTTATTATTATCAAATCTTTAAGTAAAAGTTACGGCATTCCCGGAATTCGTCTTGGCGTGCTTGCCTGCGGTGATAAGGGCTTAATAAACAAAATCGGAAAAAATCTCTCAATATGGAATATCAACTCGTTTGGCGAGTTTTTTTTACAGATTATCGGTAAATATCAAAATGAATACCGTTTATCCTGCGAAAAAATTGCCGCAGAGCGCTCACGCTTTAAGGTACTGCTTGATGAAATCAAGTCCTTGTATGTTTATCCTTCACAGGCAAATTATTTTCTTTGTAAATTATTCGGTATCTCCGCGCCTGAAATGACTGAACGCTTGCTTGATAAACATGATATTTTTATCAAAGACCTTACAGGTAAAACCGGAATTCCCCATGATTTTTTTATCAGAATCGCAATACGGGGTAAAGACGATAACAATAAACTTGCAGACTGCTTAAAAAAAATACTTTACGAAAAAAAATGAGGTAATTTTTATATGTTCCTCTTGTAGTCAAAATAAAATATTACTGATATTCTGAAAATATATGAGTAATTCAATACTTGTAGTTATTCCTACTTATAACGAAATTGAAAATATTACGGACTTAATAAAAGCTGTTTTTTCTTTTTCTTCCGATGCACATATCCTTATCATAGACGACAATTCTCCTGACGGTACTGCCGAGGCGGTTGATAAAATTGCAGCTACTAACCCTGCATTACACATACTGAAAAGAAGCGGTAAACAGGGAGGCGCTACCGCTTTTCTTGAAGGTTTTTCATGGGGTATAAAAAACGGCTTCGATATTTTACTGGCTATGGACGCAGATTTTTCACATGATCCAAAGTATATTCCCGCTATGCTCAATGAAATTGAAAACGCGGATCTTGTAATAGGTTCCAGAAATGTACCGGGAGGCGGAATAGAAAACCGTTCTTTAATAAGAAACATCCTTACCAAATGCGGGGCGTTATACTGCCGGGTTTTACTCAGATGTCCCGTTCAGGATTTTACCGGCGGGTACAATATGTGGCGCAGAAGTACTCTGGAAAAGATAGTTCCGGAAAAAGTTATTTGCAGAGGCTATTCGTTTCAGATTGAAATGAAGTATAAAGCACATAGAATGGGCTGCCGTATAACGGAAATTCCCATTATTTTTCCGGACCGCAAGAAGGGACATTCTAAAATGTCCGGTAGTTTCTTATTTAAGGCTCTGGGGGATGTTTGGAAAATAAGAAAACTCGTCTGATATACGAGTTCCTAAAGTTCGGCATAACAGGCGGTCTGGGAACAATAACCAACATCCTTATTTTTTTTCTGTTGGTTGACTTGGGAGGTATGCCGGAAATACCTGTCAGCATTGGCTGTTTCATTATTGCTGGAACCCAGAATTATTTTTTAAATCATTTTTGGTCATTCAGGGAATATACAGGAAATACGCGCATTTCCGTAAACAGATGGGCGATGTTTCTTATAGGATCATTAGCGGGACTTGGCGTTAATATTCTGGTAATGAAATTGATAATTGTAAACTTTATCCTTCCATGGAAATTTATTGCCCAAGCCTGCGGAATTGCCGCGGGAATGGTTATTAATTTTATCATATCAAAATTAATTATTTTCCGAAAAAAAAATGCTTATTGAAAAACAAAACAAAATAGAAAAGAAATTTTACATTTGGCTTTTTATTATTGCGTTTACCGTGATTTTTACATCAAACTATAATCCGGTAAATTTAAGGCGTATGCACGTAGATTCATCCGTATATGTAACTGTTTCTCAGGGGATAATTCGAGGACAATTGCCTTACAGGGATTTTGTCGATAACAAAGGTCCGTTCACATACCTTTTAAGCGTACCCGGTTTGTTTCTGGGTGGATTTACAGGCATCTGGGTTACAGAGTTGATTTTTATGTATGTTTCCGTTTTATATGCATATAAAACCGCGTTATTCTTTGGCGACAAATACAAAGCCCTGCTGGGAACTATTTTTAGTTTTGTCGCGCTCCTTGTTTTCTTTTATCTATACTTAGGAACAGAAGAATACTCTTTCCCTTTTTTAATGATTTCATTTTATCTTTTTACCAAGTTTTATTTTTCGCCAAAGCATGACATAAATTTCGGTGGACTAATTGTCCTTGGAGTTTGCTTCTCCTGCGCTGTTTTAATAAGATTGAATATGTTTCCGCTATGGGCCGGTTTTTGTACGGTAATTTTTATTGATGAAATATTAAAACGCCGTTTTATTCGTCTTTGCAAATATATATCCGGTTTCTGTCTCGGAATTATTATCATTTTTATTCCGGTATTTCTTTACTTGAAATTGAACGGAATTATGGATGACTTTTTAAATCAGGTTATATTTGCAGGAACGGCAAGAGGCTTTAGCGAAAACAATCTGAAAGAAACCGTGAAAAATTTTTACATTATAATTAACAAAAATTATTCTTTTATTCCTCTTTTCATAGGTCTTATTTTTATGATTTTAAAATTTAAACAAATGTACTTTAACTTCTATGTAGGTTACACTTTCTCATATTTTTTAATGGTATTATTTCTTTCATTTTCAGGCAGCGGCAGTTATTATAATATGGTACTTATTCCTTTTTTTGTTCCGGCTCTTGTATTTCTTATTGATAAAATATATTCCTCTTTTTCTTGTTTAAAATACCAAAAAGTAATTTGTATTTTATTTTTATGTTTTGTCTTTTCCGAAGGAATAGCCAACTATCTTTATGATTTTCCAAAAATATTTTTTGATAATTCTGGCTCCCAATTTATTAAAGCTGGTAAAATAATAGACGAAAATACAAAACCAGGCGATAAAATAATATCACTTGGTTTTAACGGCTATATATATCCGTTTACACAAAGAGACAATGCATCCAAATACATTTATCAAGGTTCAGGAGTAAACTACATACCCGGCGCTAAAGACGAATTTATTTCCGATATAACATCAAATAAACCCGTCATTATCGCATTATTCATCGCTGATGACGGGGGGATTGGTCAAATAATGTATGACTGGCATATGCCTATTCTTAATATGATAGAAAGCGAATATCGTCTTTTGTCCGATAAAAACGGTTTTAAGCTTTTCATTAGGGAATAATATGTTGTCTATTGATAAACAGAATGTATCAGACAAGATCATCTATATTGTACTTTTTCTCATCGCCTTCGGCGCAGCTTTTTCTTCAACATATAATCCTTTGAATTTCAGACGTATGCAGCTTGACTCTTCTGTATATATAACTGTTGCTAATGGAATAACTCATGGTCATCTGCCTTACAAAGATTTTGTCGATAACAAAGGACCTCTTGCTTATTTTCTTAGCGTACCGGGTTTATTATTGGGAGGTTTTACCGGCGTTTGGATAACGGAGCTTGTTATACTTTTTATTACTGCGCTGTTTGCATGGAAAACTACGATCTTTTTCACAACACGAAATAAAGCTTTGTTTGTAACCGCTTTCGGTTTTGTAGCTCTTCTTCCTTTTTTCTTTATCAATGCCGGAACGGAAGAATATTCATTGCCTTTTTTAATGATATCGTTTTATATTTTTACCAAGTATTATTTCTCTCCAAAAAAAGACGCGAGTTTTCATGAGATTGTTATTCTTGGTATTTGTTTCGCTTCTGCAATTATGATAAGGCTGAATATGTTTCCTTTATGGGCGGGTTTTTGTCTGGTTATTATCATTGAAGCCCTGATAAAACGGCATTTTACTTTATTGGGAAAATATGCGTTTGGATTTTGTCTCGGGATTTTAATTATTTTTATTCCTATATATATATATTTAAAAGTAAACGGAATTATTGATGTTTTTTTAATTCAAGTCATTTTTAATGGAACCGCAAGAGGTTTTAACAAAGGTATAAAGGATATTGTTAAAACTTTTTATGAGACAATGAGCAACGGCTACTCTTTTTTACCTTTAATCTTGGGTGTTTATTGGATGATAATAAATTTTAAAAAACATATTTTTGCTTTTTATGCCGGTTATACTTTTTCATATTTTTTGATGATATTATTTTTCTCATTCTTAAGCAGTAATCCGCATTACAATCTTGTATTGATTCCTTATTTCTTTCCCGCTATCTCTTTTCTTGTCGATATAATATACAGCGTTTTTTATAAAAGATACGGTAAAAATTTGTCTCTTTTATTTCTATCTGTTTTATTCTGCCTTTTCTTTTCCGAAGGTTTGTCAAAATATATTTGGAATTTAACAAAGGCGTTTAACAGTTATTCTACAGGAATAAAATTAATTAACGCAGGTAAAATTATAGACGAAAACACAAAACAGGGCGATAAAATAATATCTTTGGGTCATAATGCTTTTATTTATCCTTTTACTCAAAGAGAATCCGTATCAAAATATTTTTATCAGGGATATTGGCTTAGAACAATTCCCAGCGCGAGAGAAGATTTTTTAACGGACGTATTAACAGGTAAACCGTTTATTATCGCAATATTCAACGATGAAGACGGAATCGGAGAAATTGACGGTTACTGGCATGAACCTGTTTTAACAATGATTGACAGCGAATACCGTCTTTTGTCAGATGATAACGGTTTTAAGCTTTTTATACGAAACAATTGAAATAAGCCGGGAGGTTCTATGATAATACGTTCCAAAGCTCCGCTGCGTCTTGGACTTGCAGGCGGCGGAACAGACATAGCCGACTACTACAATCGTTTCGGCGGTTATGTGCTAAATGCCACGCTTGATATGTACGCCTACTGTACTATTGAACCGGATGATTCCGGAAAAATAGAATTTATCGCCGTTGATTTGGGTAAACAGGAGAAGTATGATGCTTGCGAAAATATGCCCGTCTCCCCTTCTCTTCCGCTGCATTGCGGTATTTATAACAGGATTATCTCTGATTTTATAAAAAAACCGCTTTCCTTCAAAATGACTACTTACTCTGACGCGCCGGCCGGTTCCGGTCTTGGTACGTCTTCCACAATGGTCGTGGCTATTATAAAAGCTTACGAAGAATGGCTTAATCTGCCGTTAGGCGAGTACGATATTGCCGCTCTTGCATGCAAGATTGAACGTGAAGACATCGGGCTTGCCGGCGGCAAGCAGGATCAATACGCGGCGACATTCGGCGGTTTTAATTTTATGGAGTTTTATGAAAATGAACGCGTAATTGTAAATCCACTCCGTCTTAAACGCTGGATCAGGAATGAACTTGAAGCATCGCTTATTTTATACTACACCGGCGTTTCAAGAGAAAGCGCGAATATCATTAACGAACAAATTAAACATACACAAAAAGGCGATACCAAAAATATTGAAAGTATGCATGAAATGAAACGGCAGTCTGTATTAATGAAAGAAGCCTTATTGAAAGGTGATTTTAAAGGGTTTTCCGACTGCCTTTTAAACGGCTGGCTTGCTAAAAAAAACGCCGCCGCTTCAATTTCCAATTCATTTCTTGATGAGTTATACCGATACGCGCTTGATAACGGCGCGGAATCGGCAAAAATATCAGGCGCGGGCGGCGGCGGCTTTATGATGATATACTGTAATCCATGTAAGAGAATCGCAGTAATCAACGCTCTTAAAGAAAAACAAGATATGGGAACCATATCAGGAATGGTTTTAACACCTTCCTTTACCGAGACAGGAACACAGGCGTGGCGCCTGATATAATCATTCAGGGATATTTATTATGAATACGGATATCAATTATTTAAATACATTAATAACGCGTTATCCTTCACTTGAATCTGTCAAAGCCGATATAAGCGCGGCGTTTGACATTATTGCCGATTCATACTCGAACGGCGGAAAATTATTGATAGCGGGTAACGGAGGCAGCGCTTCCGACGCGGAACATATCGCCGGCGAATTAATGAAAACTTTTTCAAAAAAAAGAAATCTGCCTGAATCATTTATTACCGAAATTAAAGAAGTCGATATCGAAATTGCCGAATACCTTATACCCCGAATGCAGCCCGGACTTCCCACAATTGCGCTTTCAGGTCATGCGTCGCTTAATACCGCGTGCATTAACGATATTGACGGAAATATCACATTCGCTCAGCAGGTTTACGGTTACGGAAAAGAAACGGATGTATTGCTTGCCATATCCACTTCCGGAAACTCTAAAAACGTAATTTACGCCGCGGCGGTTGCGCGTGTAAAAAAATTAAAAATAATAGCACTTACAGGAGAAGGCGGCGGTAATTTAAAGCAGTATTCTAATGTTTGTATCTGTGTTCCCGAAACAGAAACATGGAAAATTCAAGAACTGCACCTTCCTGTATATCATTGCCTGTGCCAGATGCTGGAGAATCATTTCTTTTAATGAAAGTTGTAATAATGGCGGGCGGTAAGGGTACCCGCGTATCTTCAATCGCAAACGATATTCCAAAACCGATGATTCCAATATGCGGTAAGCCGATACTTGAACATCAAATTGAGTGCTTAAAAAAAAACGGTTTAACGGAAATTATTCTTGTTATTGGACATCTCGGCCAAAACATCATGGATTATTTTGGAGACGGCAGCCGTTTTAGATGTAATATTTCTTATTATACTGAAGCCGAGCCGCTTGGAACCGCAGGAGCGCTTTTTAAATTAGAAAACCTTTCAGATGATTTTATTCTGTTAAACGGCGACATTATCTTTGACATTGATTTTTCACGGATGATAAGCTTTCACCGTGAAAAGAACGCTTATGTATCGCTTGCGGTGCATCCGAACAGCCACCCCTTCGACAGCGCGGTCATTTTCAGTAACAGTAATAATCAGGTAACTCGGTGGTTAAATAAAGAAGACGATCGCTCATGGTACAAAAATCAGGTAAACGCCGGAATTCATATCATTTCCGCCGACTTTTTAAAATCTTGTCCGTATTTAAAGGAAAAAGTCGATCTTGACCGCGATATTCTTAAACCTTCGATTTCCGACGGTAAAATTTTCGCCTACCCTACCCCCGAATACATAAAAGATATGGGTACTCCCGAACGTTACGCTCAAGTTATGTCAGATATTGAGAATGGAATTGTCAGAAAAAAAAATCTGTCGGTAAAACAAAAATGCGTTTTTCTTGACAGAGACGGCACTATCAATATATTCAATGACTTTATCACCAAACCTGAAAATTTTGAGTTAATCGAAGGCGCTGCAGAAGCGATAAAAAAAATAAACTGCCTTGGATACCTTGCTATTGTTATAACAAATCAGCCTGTAATAGCCCGCGGCGAGGTTGATTTTAAAACGCTGGATATGATTCATATGAAAATGGAAACTGATTTAGGCAAACACGGCGCTTATATTGACGATCTTTTCTACTGTCCTCATCACCCCGACAGAGGATTTCCGGGCGAGCTTCCGGAATATAAGATTAACTGCGATTGCCGTAAACCAAAACCGGGAATGATTCTTAAAGCTGCGGAAAAATACAATATTGATCTTTCTCAATCATATATGGTCGGTGATGATTTGCGCGATGTAAAAGCGGGAATTAACGCCGGCTGCATTCCGGTATTTCTGAATGAAAAAACAGAGAGAACTGAAATTACAGTAGAGGGAAATAATGTCTTTCAATTTCTAAATCTTTCGGAATTTATTAATTACTTAAGTAATTTAAAAATAGAGCAATAAATTGATTGATTTTTTATATAACATTTTTATTTTTCCCTTGGTACAAATTGTTGAAATATCATTTGTAATTGTTTATCGCATATATAATAACACGGCGTTTGCCATATTAGGAGTAAGCGCAGTTGTTACAGTCTGTACAATGCCGCTTTATTTTACAGCCGAAAAATGGCAAAAAAAAGAAAGAGAACTGCAGGAAAAATTAAAAACAAAAGTAAAAAAAATAAAAACTGTCTTTAAAGGAGACGAACAGTATATGGTTCTCTCTGCTTATTACAGACAGAACCATTATCACCCAATTTACTCCCTTAGAAGTTCCTTAAGTCTTTTTATACAAATTCCTTTTTTTTTAGCTGCCTATTCATATCTTTCCAATCTGGAATTAATAAGGGGAGTCTCGTTTTTTTTTATCCGGGACTTAGGCGCGCCTGACAGGCTTCTGTATTTCGGCGGTTTTAATATTAACCTGCTTCCTTTCGTAATGACAGTTATAAACTGCAGTTCCGGCGCGTTATACACAAAAGGGTATGCCATCCGTGAAAAAATACAAGTTTACGGTATGGCTTTAATTTTTCTTTTTCTGCTTTACAATTCACCGTCAGGACTGGTTCTTTACTGGACCATGAACAATATATTTTCACTTCTTAAAAATGTTCTGTCCAAAACAAAATATGGTTTAAAAATAACATATGGATTTTTATGTCTTTGCGTCATTTCTATTTATATACGTTTTATACCTCTGGGATTCTCGCCAAAACGATTATTTGTCGCCGCGTTTTGTTCTTTGATTTTTTTTGTCCCTCTTTTTATCAAATTGTTTAAAAAATGTACAAAAATATTATCATCAGTAATTCAACCGGAACACAGTTCATTATCAGGCAATAAAACTTTTATCCTTTCTGCTTGTATACTTTTAGTTCTTTCAGGTCTTGTCATACCGGGATCATTGATAGCGTCTTCGGTACAGGAATTTTCTTTTCTTGATTCATATACAACTCCCATGCCTTTTATTAATACGGTTTTTGTACAAGCCATAGGGCTTTTCCTTTTTTGGCCTCTCATTGTTTACTTTCTTTTTCCCGAAAAAATTAAATATATCCTTACCCTGATAATTTCTCTCCTTTCCGTTACAGCTCTTATCAATACTTTTCTTTTCCCCGGCGATTATGGTTTTCTTACCACTACATTTAAGTTTTCCAATCCCGACACATTTGAATCAAAATACAGAATTATCATCCTGAGCGGACTTTTTACCATCGGTCTGTTATGCGGGATTGTCTATCTTCTTTTAACTAAAAGAAAATTTATTTACTATTCTTTTCAACTAATCGTTCTTACAGCCCTTTTATTTTTCAGTATCTACAATATTTTCAGAATCAACGGCGATTTTAAAAAATATGAACTTCAAATACAACAATCCGGCATGAGCGATGCTGATTTTGATAAGCCTGAACCTGTTTACCATTTTTCAAGATATGGAAAAAATGTAATAGTCATCATGCTTGATGCCGCTATTTCAGGTTACATTCCATATATATTCAATGAAAAACCTGAACTTAATAAATTTTATTCAGGCTTTACTTATTATCCCAACTGTGTCAGTTTGGGCGTGCATACCAGAATCGGAGCGCCTGTACTGTTCGGCGGTTATGAATTTGAACCGCAGCTTATTCAAAAAGACCGTTCATATGCGATAAAAAAACATAATGAGGCCCTTTTGATGATGCCCCGTATTTTCTTAAATGCCGGTTACCGGATTACTGTTACTGACCCTTCTTTTGCAAATTACAGCTGGAAACCGGATTTAAGCATATTTGCGCCATACCCCGAAATTTCTGCCAGGAATATTATAGGTAATTATACCGGAATGTGGCTGCGTACGCACCCTGAATTCAAAATAGTATCCGTTCCTGAATTATTACAGGAACTGTTAATCCGCTTCTCATTCCTTAGAATTTCTCCTCCGGCGATTAGAATCTTTATTTATGATAAAGGTGAATGGCTTAAGCTGCAAAATGATTTTTCAAATCAATTCTCCCTGAATACGCTGGACAATTACACAACTCTTGCTTATTTTCCTCTTTTAACGGATTTTTCTGACAGTACGGATAATACCTATACTGCAATTGTTAATGAACTAACACATGATGCCGCTTTATTTCAGTATCCTGATTATGTTCCGAAAATGTATGTTACTGATTTGGGTGACGGACCTTTTGCGGAAGAAAATAATTACCATGCGTCAATGGCAGCCTTTCTGCTTTTAGGAAAATGGTTTGGTTTTTTACAGGAACATGGAGTTTATGACAATACCCGGATTATCATCGCTTCCGATCATGGTCGTCCTGTAAACAGCAAATACTCCGGTAACATATTGCTCCCCAATAATGAATGGCTTTCAGGTTACCATGCGCTCCTAATGGTAAAAGATTTTTTATCAAATGGAGAACTCACTACAGATACAGTGTTTATGACTCATGGGGACGTTCCGTCCATTGCAATGAAAGAGTTAATTGAAAATCCAAAAAATCCTTTTTCCGACCATCCGGTTACAACCGACAAGGAAAATGGGGTTATCATTACTAATGCAACCCCTCTGCAATTTAAAATTGACGCCGATCAATGGTTTTTTGTTCATGACAATATTTTTGATCCAAATAACTGGGAAAAAGCGGAAAAATGAACTTATCCCTTCTTTACATTGACCCGGGAACAGGAAGCGCGTTGTTCTCAATTTTAATCGGGGCGGCGGCGACAATTTATTTTCTTGGACGCGCGCTTATAATAAAACTAAAAGTAGTTTTTTCAGGCGGAAAAGCCGCCAATGCTGTTTCTGTTGAGTATCCCTTTATAATCTATTGCGAAGGAAAACAATATTTTAATGTCTTTAAAACTGTCCTTAATGAATTTGAAAACCGTAAAATAGCGCTTCTGTACTTGACTTCCGCGCAGGATGATCCTGTTTTTTCCGCTTCATGGAACTTTATAAAAGCCGAATTTATCGGCGAGGGGAACCGCGCTTTTGCCCGCCTTAATATGCTCCGCGCCGGAATCTGCCTTATGACTACCCCCGGACTTGGCGTATACCAGCTTAAGCGTTCAAAGATGGTAAAACATTATTCGCACATTCTACACGCTCCAAGCGACGCGACTATGTACCGTCTTTTCGGGATTGATTATTTTGATTCTGTACTTTTAACAGGAGATTATCAGGCTGAAGATATTAGGACTCTGGAAAAACAGCGTAACATTCCCGAAAAGAAACTTATTACCGTAGGTTGTACCTATCTTGATGTATACGCCGAAAAAATCATAAATTTGCCTGTAGAAGAAAACCATCTCTTCACTGTGCTTGTTTCTCCTTCATGGGGACAATCTGCGCTTCTGACCTGTTATGGTGAAAAATTACTCAATCCTCTTGCCGCATCAGGCTGGCAAATTATTATCCGTCCCCATCCTCAGTCAAAAAAATCGGAAGCGGAGATGCTGAAACGCCTGCAAGAGCTTTACAAAGAAACAAGAAATATTGAATGGGATTATCAGAGTGAAAATATTTATTCGCTAAATAAAGCGGACATAATGATTTCCGACTTTTCGGGAATCATTTTTGATTATTTGTTTCTGCGCGATAGGCCTGTACTTTATGTAAATCAGGATTTTGATCTGCGTCCTTATGACGCTGACGATCTTAATCATGAGCTGTGGCAGTTTAAAACAATCAAAGAAGCCGGTATTGAACTTAAAGAAGAAGATTTTCCGCGTATTACAGAAATAATAAAGAAAGCAGGGGACAGTGAAACTTTAAGAACAGCCCGTAAAAAAGCCCGCGAAACAGCATGGCAGTATCCCGGCGAGGCCGGGAAACGGGTTTTTGAATTTATGGCAGGAACGGCTATTAATGATTAAAATATTTTTTGTAGAAAATTGGATTCCCGCATTATAGAAAAAATGACCATCTGTATCGACTGCCGGATGATAGACGCGAGCGGTGTCGGCGTATATCTTCGTGGAATTCTGCCGTGGCTTTTAGGCGGCGGGCATAATTTTCTGCTGCTGGGAAGTCGTGAAAAACTACAGTCTTTCGCCGTTAATCAGAATGTTCACATAATTGCATGTAACATAAAACCTTTTGCAATAAGAGAGCTGTTTTTCTTTCCTGATAGAATACTGAAAAAAATCAATACATCGGATTTTTATTTTTCCCCGTTTTTCAATATTCCCGGCGGCATTAAGGTTCCGGTCTGCACTACCATTCATGATATGATTTTTCCTGATATGCCGCAAATTACCTCCCGTATAGGCCTTGCGGCGCGTATGTGGTTTTACCGCAGAGCGTTTAACAAATCGCGGAAAATATTCACAGTGTCGGAATTTTCAAAATCCAGAATCGAAAACTATTCCAGCAAAAAAGTCCCGGTAATTGTTACTCATAATTCCGTCCAACCCGAATTGTTAAAACATAAAAAAGACAATATTGAGAAAAAAGAAACAATCGTTTTTGTCGGCAATATCAAAAAACACAAAGGGCTTGCCATCCTGCTTGACGCGTTTCTCATGGCAAGAAACGAGGGGCTTTTGTATCGTTTGATTATTATAGGCGAAAAAGAAAAGTTTCGTTCTTCCGATAAATCTATTCCGGAAAAGATTGAATCTATAGGACAGGATTCTGTTGTTTTTACCGGGTTTATTTCGGATGAAAAACTTTTTGAGTATCTTGCGCAGGCATCGCTTTTGGTACAGCCTTCGCTCTATGAAGGATTCGGTATTCCCCCGCTTGAGGCGATGACGCTTGGGACCCGCGCTTTGATTTCAGATATACCGGTTTTCAGGGAAATCTACGGTGATTTTCCGGTAACCTTTTTCCGTGCGGGAGACAGCGGTGATTTAAAAGAAAAAATAATCGATTTATTAATTAATAAAAAATCTTCTTCCCCTGTTTTATCAGATGATTTATTATTAAAATATACTTTTAAAAAAACAGCTTCGATTATTTTAGAGGAATTGAAATGAAGGTCGCCATTGTACACTACTGGCTTGTCAATATGCGAGGCGGGGAAAAAATGCTTGAGGCTCTTCTTGAGATGTTCCCAGAAGCCGATATTTATACTCATGTGTACAACCCAAAAATGATTTCCGATTTGATAAAAAAAAGGCGCGTTATCACTTCGCGCATTAACCGTCTGCCTTTCGCAAAAAAACTATACCAGCTTTATATGCCCTTAATGCCAAACGCGCTCATGGATTTTAATTTACAGGAATACGACCTTGTAATTTCAAGCGAAGCGGGACCGGCAAAGGGCGTAGTCGCCAATCCCGACGCTTACCACCTTTGCTACTGCCACAGTCCTATGCGCTACATTTGGGATATGTACCATGAATATTTCAGGGAAACAAACCCGTTAGTACGCTTTTTTATGAAACGTTTAATTCCTTCTCTAAGATTGTGGGATGTAACTTCCGCCAATTTAGCGGATCGTTTTGTTACCAATTCAAATTATGTGGCAAAACGAATACGCCGCATTTACAACCGCGAAGCGGAAGTTGTTTACGGTCCTGCGGCTGTAGAACAATTTTTTACCGTAGAACGAAATCCTGCCGATTACTATTTGTTCTTTGGTCAGCTTGCAGGCTACAAACGCGCCGACATAGCAATCGAAGCCTGTATTAAATCCGGTAGAAAATTGGTTATTGCCGGAGGCGGCGCAAAGAAAAAAGATAAAAATAAATATAAAAAAAACGGTCTTATTACATTTATGGGCAGGGTTTCCTGCGAAGAACAGGTAAAACTTTTCTCGCAAGCAAAAGCCCTCCTCTTCCCCGGAATTGAGGACTTAGGGTTAGTGCCGATAGAAGCCCAAGCCGCAGGCTGCCCTGTAATCGCCTACCGCAAGGGAGGCGCCGTGGAAACAGTTAAAGAAAACGTAACAGGTGTTTTTTTTGACGAACAAACTCCCGATTCGCTGATTAAAGCAATGGAATATATGGAAAAAAATGAAAATAACTTTTGTAACCGCAAATTATTCAGCGAACATGTGCAAAAATTCTCTAAAACCGCATTTATTGAGCGTATCAGCAAGGTTATTGAAAAAAAAGAGCGAATCTAGTACCCTTTTCCTATGACACTGTCCGAATATGACGCGTGGTACGGTAAAAGACACTGGCATACAACTTCCACTCTTACTTCATTGGCTTTTATCTTCACCGATCTTTTGGCAATAATGGCGACTTTTGCCTGGGGTTTTTTTTGGGTCAGAATCTACTGCTTTTTAAATACCGATTTTAGTATAAATTCCAAATCATTCATTTTATATTGGCCTTACCTTCCTGTCTTTATAATCATCTTTTTCATCTTTAACCTGTACCCGGGTATTTCTCTTGCTCCATCCGAAGAATTAAAACGTTTCAGCATCTGTTCAATAATTTCCTATGGCAGCGTCATTCTGTCCCGTTATATCGAAAAAAACAGCTGGGATACAATCAATACCGCATTTATTATCAGTTGTGTTTCATCGGCAGTAATTCTGCTATTGGCAAGAAACGCGGCTCATTGGTTTATGCGCATAACAAAACTCGGCGGTATTCCCACCGTGATATACGGATCAGGCGGCACTGCCAAACTTGTTGTCAAATGTCTTTTAAACAGCACAAAAACAGGCTATATACCTGTCCTTATACTGGATGATGACCCTTCAGGTGAAAACGAAATCATTGGCATTCCCGTAATTCATGATACTTCGATCGGACAGGAAATTGAAAAACGTTATAAAATCAGAATAGCTATTGTAGCAATGCCGCATCTGGAGGTTCAGGAATTAAAACACCTTATCAATACGTCTGTATCGGCATTCCGTTATAATATAGTTATTCCGAGCTATTATAATATTACTACAGTATTGATGTCTGTCCGTGATTTTTCAGGAATTTTAGGCATAGATATCAGTAATAAATTAAAGCTGGTCTGGAATTTAAGATTAAAACGGATTATAGACCTTGTATGCGTAATTATAGGCGGTATTTTAATTTCGCCTTTATTATTAATAATTTCGTTATTGGTAAAAACCACATCGCCCGGGCCTGTATTGTACAAACAAAAACGGATAGGCAAGGACGGAAAATATTTTTTTACGTACAAATACCGGTCAATGACTGTTGATGCGGAACAGCAGCTTAAAAATTTGATTGATACGGATTCCGCTTTAAAAACAGAATGGGAACAGAATCATAAACTTCAAAATGATCCAAGAATAACAATTATCGGAAGGTTTCTGCGAAGGACAAGTTTTGATGAATTGCCTCAGCTTATTAATATATTAAGAGGCGAAATGTCGCTTGTAGGCCCGCGTCCGATTGTTGATGAAGAAGTGATAAAATACGGAGAAGATTATAACCGGGTTTTCTCAAATAAACCGGGATTAACCGGTCTTTGGCAGATATCCGGAAGATCAGACACAAAATACCATGACAGGATAGCGTATGACACATATTATCTGCAAAACTGGTCAATTTGGCTTGATTTATGGATAATCTACAAAACATTCGGCGTTGTAATTTCGGGAAAAGGCGCATATTAGTTGAAATATCATCTGATTTTTGTAATTTATTTATTGTGCGTAAAAAACCTTTTTGCGCAGATGCGCACATTTGACGAGATATTTCCCGATATAAACAAAGATATACGATCTGCCGCATTCACTTCCCAAAGTTATGTCAGATCAGGTCAAAAATCGGCCGGATTTACGCTTATAGGTAGCGGCAGAAATACCGCCTTAAACCCGCAAATACTTAGCTTTGTCTTAAACAAAAATCCCCGTTTCCTGCTTGAATCCATTTTTGTCATTCCCATTGCGCCGGGATCCGTAAACCTTATTGATATTTATAACGCACTTGGAAATATCCAGGGAATAAACAAACTATTGTTTAACAGCGATCCGCAAAAAAAGGATCCTCCGGTTTTTGATAATGTAACCCGCATTGTCAGTGAAAAACATACAACGCCTATTCCGGATCCTCCGCCTTCAAAATTTATTCCTTACACGGAAACAATGTATATTAAGTTAAAAGATATAAATTTCGGAACTTCTTATTACCGCAGTCAAATAATTCCGATTCAAAACGGATTAAGCTATACATTGACGAATTTCAAGAATATCAGTTTTCTTTTTATTCCGGTTATCAGGGAAGAAAAATTTATTGCGCAGCTTTATATTGAACCTATTAACGAAGGCGTTTTGTTTTATATTATCGCCGGAGCTGATATTTCTGATTTTTTAACATCCAGAATTAATATAGATTCCGCTATTAATAAACGGCTTTCTGTTTTTATTACATGGGCTGCCGATGGAATTGTCCAAAAAAGCAACAGATAAACCCCTTGCTAAAATTTTATTTTTTTTGTATAAATAAAAAGACTGCGGGTTTTAAGGAAATCGACCGTGTTTCCCGAAGCAGTAATTGGGGAGTTTCCAGAGTGGTCAAATGGGGCAGACTGTAAATCTGTTGGCTCAGCCTTCGAAGGTTCAAATCCTCCACTCCCCAAAGTAAACGGTACAGTAAAATACAGCTTATTTCGGTAAATAAGCGCACAGCTTTTCTATAACCTTTTCAAAATCAATCGGTTTACCGATATGATCGTCCATACCGGCGGCAAGGCATTCTTCTATATCTTCACGGAATGCGTTTGCGGTCATTGCTATGATCGGGACGGTTTTCCCCTTCGGCCTATCCAGCGAACGGATACGCCGAGTCGCCTCGTAACCGTCCATCTCGGGCATCTGCACATCCATAAAAATCAACTCGTACTTGTCCGGGGCTTCACTGAACATTCGTACGGCTTCCGCGCCGTTTTCCGCGCAGTCTATCTCTAATTGTGTCGGTTCAAGCAGGGCAATTACGACTTCGCGGTTGATATCCACATCTTCTACCAGTAAAACGCGCCGTCCCGCAAAAAGTCCGTTAATATCTGTCTGCGTTTCTTCCGTCTGCAGGCTGTCTCCGGCTATATGTTCATTAACGATTTCAGCGGTTTTACCTTTATTAGCCATGATCGTAAAGGTAAAAGTAGAGCCTTTCTCAAGCTCGGATGTAACCCATATTTTTCCGCTCATCAATTCTACAATACTCTTGGAAATTGCGAGTCCCAGTCCCGTACCGCCGTATTTACGCGTCGTGCTGCTTTCAGCCTGTTGAAAGGACATGAACAGGCGTTTTTGCTGTTCGCCGCTTATACCAATTCCGGTATCCGTTACTGAAATTTGTATTGTGCAAATATTTTTTTCTTCTCCAATACAGCGCGCATCAAGAGTGATCGACCCTTTTTCCGGCGTGAATTTAACCGCGTTGCTTAAAAGATTGGCAACAACCTGAGCCAGCCGCTGATCATCGGCAATCAAAGTTTTTGGAATTTTACTGTCAATGTGTATCGTAAGTTTTTGATTTTTTTCATCCACGCGGAAATTGATAACTGCGGCTGTGTTTTGCAACATCTTTTCAAAGTTGAACTCAACGGGAGACAGTTCCAGCATATTTGCTTCTATTTTAGATATATCAAGTACATCGTTAATAACGCCGAGCAGGTGTGTTGATGCGTCTTTTATCTTGTCCAGCGCGTAATCTTTGCGTTCCAAATCCTTCGCGTTTTTACCGATTGCCGTCATACCGGTTATCGCGTTAAGCGGTGTACGCATCTCGTGGCTCATGTTTGCGATAAAGCGGCTCTTTGCCTCTGACGCGCTCTTTGCTTCCTCGGCCTTCTTTAAATACGATATATCCGAAAAATTTTCCAGCAGCGCGGAACGTCCTTTATAATTGATTTTTGACACGGATTTTATAACCGGTATAATTTCGCCGCCTGAAGTTTTAAATTGCTGCTCGGAATGATCTGTAGACTGTTGATAATCCAGTATAGGACAGCCTTTATCCGTACAAAAGAGTTTTTCGCAGTTTTTGCCGACAATTTTTTCTCTATCGCCGCCATACATACGGGTAACAACCGGGTTTATATCCATAATTTTACGGGTTTCAGCGTCAATTATGACTATACCGCTTTCTACATTGTTAATTATTATTTCAAGCTGCTTTTTCATCAGGCGGTTCTTTTGAAAAAAAACGAGAATCAGGATAAGCGCGCCCAAAGACAGGCAGATTGCTCCGATGAGCCAAGGACGCTGTTCCCGTATTGTTTTTGACTGATAATCAAAAGTTTTACTTTCCCACCGTTTAGAAATGGTTTTTATATCAATGTAAGCAAGCGCCTTGTCAATAATAGACAAAAGAACATCTTCATTTTTATTGTAAGCTATAACATAATCAATGGTACTGTTAAACACATAATTGGCTTTATAATTTGAAAATTCATAATAATGAGTCAGGGCAAAAAGGGCGTTAGTGCCGGCCATAACCAAATCGACTTCGCCTCGGTCTAGGGCCAGGAAAGCTTCGTCCTGGGAATCATACATAGTCGCGTTTACGGCTTCAGGAAACCAGTTCTGAAACATATTAGCCCAGGCTGTACTTTTAATCAGTCCGATTTTCGAGTATTGAATTTCGCTGATGCTGATATTCGGAAAATTATATCTGGACACGAGCGCGTAATTTTCCGACAGATATATGTACTTCGACCATAAATAACGGCTGAGCCGCTCCGAAGAAGGAATCAGATCGAGACATATGGAAGCTCCGTCATTGAATATTTGAAAAACTTCAGCCCATGACGCATCCTTGGAATTGACGACATCAAAAGAAAGCCCTGTAATTTCTTTTACTTCATCAAGTACGTCGAAAGCAATACCTTCCCATCTCCCTTCAAATTTGTTGTAATAGTCAAGCGGATAAAACCACGGGGCGGCCGTAACCGACACAACTGAAGTTTTTTGCAAATACGCTTTTTCTTCGGCATTTAAACTTTTCAATAATTTGTTTCTTATATAATTGTGTTGTCCTTCATTGTATAGCTTGTTAACATACTGAATGCCGCCGTTTCTCAGAGCCTTTGTTACAACCGAGATAACAGGGGCAAGCTCTTTATTTTCCGCCGCCATGGAAATCGGGCTGAAAACCAGCGGAAGAAAATCTTCTACAACCACATCGCCGTAAACGTCAAATGCGGCTCCCCCAACGTTATACTCAATGAACGCATCCGCTTTTCCGCTCTTTATTAACTGGTACACGCTGTCGTAATCTCTGACTAAAATAATTTCATAAGTTTCGGGTAAAAATGTGGCGGCAGCTATTTCTATCGTAACAGAATTTTCCATAAACACATAACGAGGTAGACGCGTTAAAGCAATTTTATCAAAAGGCAGACTGTTTTCAATGCGCATTATTTTTAACGATCGTCCGGCAATGGGATCGGTCATAAAATATGTTTTTAGGCGTTCACCGGTTGCCATCATATTGCCGAAATCAACCTCGCCGGTATTGAGCTTTTCAAGTATATCGCCCCATTCAAGAATATCGGGTTGAAACCGAATCCCGAACAGCGTTGTCAGCCAGTCGCAAAACAAGACTATAAATCCGCCGATTTCACCGTCTTCCGTTATAAAAGACTCGGAACTTGGGGTTGACCCGTAAACAAAATGATCAACGTTCTTTTGCAGGTCTTCAATAGCTTTGATTTCATCTTCCGTTATGCCTGGAACGTCCCAAAACGATGTAAGCAGGGTCGGTCCCGTATATTTACCGGTCCGGTTTGCAGCAGATTTCCCGCAGCCTGAAACCGTCATAGTAAGGGAAATAACGGAAAGTAATATATATTTTACAATTTTTTGACCGTTTATCATTTTTCCGTTTTCTCCTTATTATTCCGAAATAGCTATTGTATCTCCATTTTTGCGTCCGCTTGCCATTGCTTTGGCAGCCTCGTATACAGTTTGTTTCTTGTAATCATTATTCCATCTGTTTATCCCGATGTAATCAAAGATGACAGCCCCTGTGTGCCTACAAAAACGGTCCAATTGCTCCATACAGGAGAGCATCCCGTTCCCGCTGCCGCCGGGCGAAGCGATAAGAAGAACCTGCTTGCTGGAAAAAGCTGGTTTTTTACCGCGCTGTCCGCCCCAAGGCATATCAAACTCACAACGGCGTAAACGGTCAAAAAAGCATTTAAGGCTTTCCTCGGCTTCTCCCCAATAAACAGGGGTAATAAAGCAGAGTATATCGGCATCATGCGCTTTAGCTTGCGCCTCGTTAAAACCGTCATTTCCAAAAGCGCAAGTATGTTTTTCCCGGCACGTTCCCCATCCGGTACCGCAGACATGGCAGCGTTCAATTTTCGTAACATTCAGTATTTCTACAATCGCTCCGCCGGCTTTTGCACCTTTCCTTACTTCTTCCGTTACCGCATGGCAAAGCCCGTCCTGTTTTGGATTGCCGGTTATTATCAGGTATTTCATTAATGCCTCCATAATAAGAAATAATATCATAATCAAGGCTGTTATGAGCAGGAGTTATGAAAAAAAACGAAAAATTCAACAGATTTCACAAAGTGTCAGTCATAAGAATTATTGTTATTAAAAACGTGATGGTTGGAATTCTTTCAAATATCAGTCAACGGCTTCAGCGAGAAATTTTTTCACTTCCTCGGCGGTGGACAATTCCAGAACTTTCGCGGCAATTTCTTCAGCTTGTTTTACAGTAAAATCGGAAAGCGTGCGTTTTACCGCCGCGACAGACGCGGCTCCTGCGCTGAGTTTCCTCAATCCCAAACCGACAAGTACGGGTATTGCAAGCCTGTCCGCGCCCAATTCACCGCAGATAGAAACAGGTTTTTCAGCTTTTTCAAACGCATTAATAATCACTTTAAAGAGCCTGAACATTGCAGGATGGTAACTTTGATAATATGATTCCACCTCGCTGTTCATTCTGTCGGCGGCGCACAGGTACTGGCATAAATCGTTTGAGCCGATACTTGCAAAATCCACTTCTTTTGCCGCTAAATCCGAAACAAGCGCAATTGAAGGTATCTCTATCATAATGCCTGTTTTTATTTCAGAAAAAGCTTTCCCTTCCTTTTTTAATTCATCTCTTGCCATGCAGATAAATTCTTTTGCCCTGCGTATATCTTCAAGAGAGCTAACCATCGGCAGCATTAACCAGAGGCTGCCGTAAACGGAAGCGCGCAGCGCGGCTTTAAGCTGGGTTACAAAAACATCCGACCTGCCAAAACAAAACCTAAGGGCGCGGTTCCCCAAAAAAGGATTTTTTTCCTTGGGTAAATCCAGGCTGGTAAGTTCCTTGTCTCCCCCAATATCAAGAGTACGAATAATTACGGGACGCTGACCATACCGTTCAAGCACTCTGCTGTAAACGGCAAATTGCTCTTCTTCGCAGGGTAATGTATCTCGCCCCATATAGAGAAATTCCGTCCTGAAAACCCCGACAGAATCTGTATAATCCGCCGCCGCCAAATCTATATCAACATTGGAAATATTAAGGCCGATATCAATTTTTACCCCGTCTGAGGTACATCCTTCCCTGTAAAGATAAGTTTCCGTTATCATCTTGTCATGAAGGAATACGCTGCTTTTTTGCGTGTACTCTTCAACTATAGATTCTTCCGGGTCTAAAATTACCATTCCTTCATCAGCGTTAACAACCGCCATTTGTCCGTGTTTTACCGTATCAAAGAGATTATTAATATTCAAAACAGTCGGAATCCCGTAACTCTTTGCTATAATTGCCGTGTGGCTTGTTACTCCGCCTGTCTCGGTAACAATTGCCAATACTTTATTCCTGTCAATACACGCAATGTCGGAAGGTAAAATATCATTAGCTGCAATAATTACAGTGTCCGTAAGGCGTTCAAGCCCGTCGTTTTTTTCTCCATACCAAAACCTTAAAAGCATGGAACGGACATTATCAAAATCCGCCGCGCGTTCGGCAATAAGCGAATCGACTGTCTGCCTTAAAACAACAATAACGGTTTCATAAACCTGATAAATTGCCCAATCCCCCGCCCAGTTTTCATTAAGTATTTTGGAAGGGATTTCCTCATTAATAACAATATCGTTAATTATTTCTTTATACGCCTCAAAAATTTCCGCTTTTTTAGGATCGTGTTTTTGCATGGCGGATTTTATTTTTTCCAATTCCTCAAGAACCTGCTTTTTTACAAGCAGATAGCGGTCAAGACTCTCCTGCTGTTCCCCTTCCGGAATAAAACTTTCTTTGGGAAGTAAAATGTTATTTTTATATATAAAAATTCTGCCTACCGCAGTTCCCGGGGCAGCGCACTTTCCGTTAAGTACCATAAAGGTAATAAAAAAGCTGCCTGACCGATACAAGGGTCAGACAGCTCATTTTACGGCTTACCAGCCGTCAACCATATCGTCGGGGTCGCGGTAATACTCGGAAAAAAGGTCGGTTGTTGCGCGCAGATCGTCAAAGTAAATATAGTAACTTCCATATGCTTCCATTGGATCACAGTCAATACGGAATCCCAATATCTTTATGCCCATATGGTTGTTATAATGATAATTTCTCTGAACAACACCGCTCAGACCGTCTTCGGCTTGCGGAGGAATTGTTACAGTCATTCTTTTCCAGCCCATAAAATTGAGCTTTCCGATGTAAAATTCATATTTTCTGCCAAAGAAATCTTCGATTAAAAGCGTAAGTTCGTGGTTATAGTTACGGCCTGCCACCCACAGCGAAATTGTTTTTGTTATTCCTTCAACCGGAATTGGCCTTGTGGGATAAATTGTAAAAGAATTATATCCTCTGCGAAGAAAATCAATCCTTGTGCCGAGTACATACTTGTCGGTAATGTTAAGGTCTGCTTCATCGGGAATTGGCTCCTTACCTGAAGGAGAGCCTGAAAACAGCCTGGTTGTTGAGTACCCTTCGTCAGAAGATATGGTAGAATGCCAGAACCCGTCATGTTCAAACTTGTCAACGGAAACTTCTTTTAACATCTGCTGGGCCGATTCTATCCCAAGCCTCTGCGGATCCGGCGAACCAACTTCTCTTTGTTGGGCATAAATGAAGCTGCCAATGAAAAGTAAAACTGCAATAATTAAAAAATTTCTCATTTTTTTCTCCTTAATTATTTGCCCAGAGTTTTTCTACATTACTGGGATCGGCTAAATCATTGCCGTCAAACAAACTTTCAAACATATCGGTTAATATTTTAAACTGTTTGAAATAAATATAGAAATTATCAACTTTCTCAACCGGCTGCGTCCATATCCTGAATTTTACAAAAGTTAAGGCCGCGTAAGACGGTAAAATTCTTCTTGATTGACGAATAGTGGTGGGTACATTTACTTTTAGGTTTCTCCAGCCGGTAAATGAAATATCGCCAAGTTTAAGACTATGAATGACACCCATATAATCACGCACATAAACTTCTATGTAATATTTTAGATTTGCGCCCCAGACCCACATATCAATATTTTGTACTCTACCAGGCATAGGTATTTCATACGGAGTATCCTGACTTTCCTTTAATGTAGGATATACATCAATCCAGTTATACCCCTGACGGTCAAAACGTCCGTTTATTCCGAAACTTCTGATAGCGGGACTATCGCTGCTTCTGTTATATCCAAAAACGGCATTGGGCCACGCTTCCACATAGCCTATCAAGGGATATGTTACATCTTCTATTTTAGATGTAAATCTGCTTCCTACCGCTTTCCATACTACAGGTGAATCAGAATCTCCGTTAAAAGACTCCAAAATCTTTGTTTCCAGGCTGGTGGTAACATCATCGCCAAAACCTGAAAAAACCGTTATACATGCCCAAACAATCAGGCAGATAAATTTGAAACTGGTATGTTTCATCCCTAACTCCTTATATATCCTTATTTCTTATTATATTTATTTGCAATACCTTTGTCAAATCATTAAAGACCTATCTTTGTACATTTTACCCTGATTTCCATATTTTGCGCAATATTTTCCTGTCAATATGGTTTCTCCCTAAATCCACAAATTTTGATTGTAAAAGACCTTCTTTTTGCCCTGCGTTTACCATCCTGACCGCCTCTACAGCCTGAGCCAAAGGTGAATCGTTTATTAGTAACACTGTTTCTATCGTCAATAAAGAAGGATCTATCCATGAAAAAAAAATCACGGGAATTCCTTCGTTTTTTTCCAGGAATTCGGCTCCCGAACCTGCTAAAACTACACAGGAAAGCTCCGGAATTTCATAAAATTGAGAAAAATTGTTAAAAAAAAACGCCTGCGGCGGGTTTTCAAAGGAATTCATCCCTAGTAAAAATGCGTCCGATGCCTGCGTATGTATATGCGAATCCAGAAAAACGGCGATTTTTCCGTTTTTACCCATATCAAGGGCAACGGCTGCCCTGCCTGCTTTTTGAAATTCGGCGTTTATATCGGTTTTAAAAATAAAGTAATCATTTAAATTGTCATTAATAACCGAATAGGTTGAATCGCTGCCATACCTGTTTTCCAGTATAACTACAGGAATCCCGGGATTTTGTTCACGGTAAATACGCGCGCTGCGGAAAAACCTAAACGGAAAAATTACACAAAACGGCGAAGATGAAACATTGTTAATCGCAATTTGTACTATATCGTCGCCGGCTTCATCGGCAACAGGTACAATACGAACCCTGCGGAATAAAGCAAGCGACGACAACTGCCCTTCCTGTCTTATTCTCGTTTCTCCGTAAAGCGAAACAAACGCAAGGTCTGTTACAATCAATACAGGAGAGCGGGTAAGGTAAATAAAGATGGGAACCAGTAAAACCAGAGTAAAAACTGTAAAAATTGCAATTGTTTTGAATTTTATTTTTATCTTCATTGTGAACAACTGAATAATATCATAATATTTAACTTAGGAGTAGTAAATGAAAACTACGCTTTCACCGGAACTAAATAATAAACCGGACGGAAATGACACTCCCATACAGCTAGGTTCGCCGGGCGATATTTTATTTGAACGTATTTGGACTTTATTGATTGAGGATCAGCAAAAAAAAGACCGCCATCTTAAGGAAATTGAAGAAAAATTCTTCCGAAAAATGGAAGAGAACCACCGGCAGCTTGAAGAAAGCGGCAACAAGTATATCAGGCGGATGGAAGAAAAAAGGAATGAATACATTGAAGAATTAGATAACAGCGATATAATCAATGGTTTTAAAAGGGCAAGGAAGAAAACTGCTGAAAACGGAGACGATCTCAGCAAATTTGAAAAGAATCTGATTTGTATCGGCATTACCATGAGATTTGATGAAATGGGGTACCATTTTGACGATATTTCCCTAAGCAGATATATCATTGATAAGGAAATGAATAAAAGGACTGAAATAGACATAATTCTTGAAAATAAGGACTGTATAACAGCGGTAAAAATAATCACTAAACCTGGTATTAAAAATTTTAATTTACTTATTTCTCAGTTAAAAACACTTAAAAATCACCGTAACAAATACGATGACAGACGCAGTATATACGGCGCGGTAGCGGGAACGGCGATTGGAAACGAGGAAAAAGAGGCTGCCTTAAATGCGGGAATTTTCGTTTTTGAACTGGACGGAATTACAATGAAAACCGGCATACCTCAGGATTTTATTCCGCAGGAATGGTAAGGGCATTGACCAAAAAACAGGTAACTATTATAGTATAAAAAAATCACCAGTAATAAGGAGTTAAATAATGACAAGTTATAAAGAGCTGGGTCTTGTTAATACAAAGGAGCTTTTTAAAAAGGCAATATCGGGCGGGTATGCGATTCCCGCGTATAATTTCAATAATATGGAACAGATGCAGGCAATTATACAGGCTTGTGTAGAAACAAAATCCCCTGTAATCCTTCAGGTTTCCGCCGGAGCGCGCAAGTACGCAAACCAGAATATTCTGAAAAATATGGCGCGCGGAGCGGTTGAATATGCCCATGAACTTGGTTACGACATCCCTATTGTTTTACATCTTGACCACGGCGATTCTTTTGAAATTTGCAAGGACTGTATCGAAACCGGGTTTTCATCGGTGATGATCGACGGTTCTCATTTGGCATATGAAGAAAACGTAACGCTTACAAGAAAAGTCTGCGATTTAGCCCATGCGCAAAAAGACTATATTACTGTCGAAGGGGAACTTGGAGTTCTTGCCGGAGTTGAAGACGATGTTTCCGCCGAACACAGCCACTACACCCAGCCTTCGGAAGTTATTGATTTTGTCAACAAAACCAAGGTTGACTCCCTGGCGATTTCCATCGGTACAAGCCACGGACGCGCAAAATTTAAACCCGAACAATGTACAAGGGACGCAAACGGCATCCTTATACCGCCCCCGCTCCGTTTTGATATTCTGGAAGAAATTGAAAAACAAATCCCGGGCTTCCCCATTGTTCTCCACGGCTCGTCTTCTGTCCCTATCGAATATGTGCACCTCATCGAAAAATACGGCGGCAAATTATCCGACTCTGTCGGAATTCCGGAAGAGCAGCTTCGCAAAGCCGCAAAAAGCGCGGTGTGCAAGATCAACATAGATTCAGACGGTCGTCTTGCCATGACCGCAATGATACGAAAGGTCTTTTCAGAAAAACCTGATGAATTTGACCCGCGCAAATATCTGGGACCGGCAAGAGACGAGCTTAAAAAACTTTACACCCACAAGAACCAGAATGTATTGGGGTCGGCAGGACAGGCATAATTAAAAGATTTTCTTTTAGGTATAGCTGTCGGAAAACATAAATTTCCCGGCAGCTTCTTCTGATATAAATATCTTTAGAATGTTTCACGACGCAGGACGTGAGACGGATTTGGGAACATATTTTATGCAACAGTTAATTTGGGTTTGGAACTACATGAAGGGAAGACGCGCTTTCTTTACCGGGGGTATCGTTCTTACTATTATTACCGCCGGTATGCGCGTTATCAACCCGATGCTGGGGCAAAGAATAATTGACGACGTAATAACTCCCAGGAATACCGAGCCGCTTATCAGGCTTCTTGTTATTATGATGATAGTACAGGTCGTACGGCTTGTTCTGCGCTATGTCATGATAATCTTTATGGAAATTTCAAGTACAGGCGTAACGACAGACATACGCCGCGATATGTACGAGACGGTTCAATGGCAGGACTTCCGTTTCCTCAACCGTTTCCCGACAGGAAACCTGATGACCCGGATGACGCAGGACCTTGAACTCCTGCGCCATACTGTAGCGTGGATTTCCTATCAGTTTGTCGATGCGGTGTTTTTGTTTCTTTCAACATTTATATTTTATATGCTGATCAACTGGAGACTCGCGCTCTGCCTTGTCGCAATAACTCCGTTTATACTTTTCATAAGCCGCAGATTCATAAAAAGGCTGCGTCCGCGTTTCCAGCTTCTCAGGCAGAAACTTACAGACCTTGGAACCTCGGTAACGGAAAATATAGACGGCAACCGCGTGGTAAAAGCCTTTACCCGGGAAGAATATGAAAAAGAAAGATTTGGAAGACACAATGACGGTTTCAGAGACACAAGCTATGGAAACGCAATGATTGTCGCAAAATACCAGCCGCTTCTGGAAACCGCTAGTCAGTCGCTAATGGTTGTTATGCTTGCGGTCGGAGGTTATTTCCTTATCAGGGGTTGGATGACGGCAGGCGCCTATATGGCGTTTTCATCGCTTACCTGGGCGCTTGCGGCCCCTATGCAGATGCTCGGCCCCCTGCTTGCAGACATAGAACGCTACACGGTCTCCGGCGCAATGATACGTGAAGTTGTAGAATCGCCTAAGGGTATAGGCGATAAGAGCGACGCTGCGGAACTTTCGGAAAAACCGCGCGGCGAAATTGAATTCAGGAATGTAAACCTGTCAATTAACGGCGCTCATGTTTTGGAGGATATTAATTTTAAAGCGTCTGCCGGATCGACTATCGGAATACTGGGCAGTACAGGTTCGGGAAAAACATCGCTTGTAAACCTCCTGATACGTTTATACGAACCTGATTCCGGGGAAATGCTGCTGGACGGCAGCGATATAAGGAATTATAAAGTATCGTCATTAAGAAGACAGATCGGGCTTGCAATGCAGGATGTATTTTTATTTTCAGATTCTGTTAAGGGAAACATATCTTACGGCAGGCCGGAATTGGACGATGAAAATATCCGCAAGCGCGCGGTACAGGCGGACGCGGAAAGTTTTATCAATGAAATGAGCGACGGTTACAATACGCTTGTAGGAGAGCGGGGCGTAGGCCTTTCAGGCGGACAGAGGCAGAGGATCGCCCTTGCCCGCGCGTTGGCGGTAGAACCTTCTGTTCTTGTGCTGGACGACACAACTTCCGCAGTGGACAGCGAAACGGAAAAGTACATTCAGGAACAGCTTGAAAAACTGGACTTCCCCTGCACAAAGATCATTATAGCCCAGAGGATATCATCATTCAGAAAAGCTGACATTATTCTGGTAATGGACAAGGGGCGTATTATAGAACGCGGGACGCACAATGAATTGCTTGCCATGCGCGGATTTTACTATAACATTTGGTCGTTGCAGTACAACGCCGGCATTGAAGCCATGGAGAAAATATAATGGCCATCCGTAAAAAACAACAGCAGACTGCAAAAGAGCGCAACCGTTACGATGTTGACGAATACCTTGACGAGAAGGTAAGTCTTTTTAATGTCAAACGCGTTCTTGGTTATCTTATTAAAGCGCAGGGGCCCTTAAAACTTTCACTTTTATTCAGTATTCTGGCTTCCCTTTCAGGGCTTGTAGGTCCGCTTTTTGTACAAAGAGCGCTGGACGAAGCCGTCCCGAACAAGGATGTTAAACTGCTCCTTCTTATGGCGTCGTATCTTACCGCTTCAATTGTTATCAGTATCCTGTTAAATACTGTCCGCAACATACTTGTCGCAAAAGCCGGAGCCGGTATTATTCATGATATACGCCACGATTTATTCGCGCATTTGCAAAAACTTTCATTCAGTTTTTTTGACAGCCGTCCGCACGGAAAAATATTCGTACGCGTCGTACCCTATGTAAACAGCGTATCTGACGCGCTGTCAAACGGAATCATTAACTTTGTAATTGAAGTGCTGAATATATTTTTTATTATCTTCTTTATGTACAAAGTGGACCCTCATCTTGCTTCCGCGACTGTTGTCGGACTTCCCCTGCTTGCGATTTTTATCTGGACAATCAAGCCTGCGCAGAGGCGGGCATGGCAGGCGGTTTCAAACAAGGGAGCAAATCTTAACGCGTACATACAGGAATCCATAGACGGAGTAAGGGTTACGCAGGCTTTTGACAGGCAGAAAAAGAATCTGGAAATAATGAATAAACTTACGGATGAACGGAATTTCGTATGGATGAAGGCAATTTATATCTCGAATACAGTGTGGTTCTCGACAGAATCAATCAGCCAGCTTGTTTGGTCATTCGTATACATAATGGGCGTATACTGGATGAACCCTATGGCAAGTTTCGGGATGCTGCTTGTTATGGGAAACTATGCATGGCGTTTCTGGCAGCCCATAATAAACCTTGCCAATATTTACAATACCTTTATCAATGCTATGGCGTATCTGGACAGAATCTTCGATACAATCGCGGAACCCATAACAATTCAGGACATTCCTAACGCAGTTGAATTTCCCTTTGTGCGCGGGCATGTTGAATTTAAAAACGTGAGTTTCAGTTACGACGGCACAAGAAAAGTACTGAACAACGTCAGCTTTGACGGACATCCGGGACAGAGCATCGCCATTGTCGGACCTACGGGAGCCGGAAAAACCACAATCGTAAACCTGCTCTCGCGTTTTTACAATATTGAAGAAGGACAGGTTTTAATTGACGGACAGGACATAATGAAGGTAACGCTGAGTTCCCTTCGCAGCCAGATGGGCATTATGCTTCAGGACAGTTTTTTGTTTACCGGAACAATAGCGGATAACATACGTTACGGAAAACTGGACGCTACGGATGACGAAATCCGTTCTGCGGCAAAACTGATAGGCGCCCATAACTTTATAGAAAAACTGCCGCAGGGCTATGACACCCACATCACGGAACGCGGAGGCGGAATCTCAGCCGGCGAACGGCAGCTTTTGGCGTTTACCCGCACCCTTATTTCCGATCCGAGAATTTTAGTTCTTGATGAAGCCACAAGCAGTATTGACACGGGCACCGAACAGTTAGTGCAGGAAGGCATACGCACTTTAATGAAGGGACGCACTTCCTTTATCATAGCCCACAGGCTTTCCACGATCAGGAACTGCACGCGGATAATGTTTATCTCTGAAGGCCAAATTGTGGAGAGCGGAACGCATGAAGAACTGATGGCTATAAAGGGACGCTATTACGAACTTTGCCTTGCACAATATGAGCAATAATGTATTATTTAAACTAATGATGTACATATTGCTGGTACTGTCGCTTGTCTTTACCGGAGCATGTAAAAACAATCAAATTGATTCTGTGGAAAGAGAAGAGCTGTTTACTCTTGAAATAGGCCATATGGAAGACCAGATTGCCCTTTACAACCTTGACGGTACAAGAGGCATAAGACGCACCGGTTTTACGATGCGGGACGGACTGTTTTACATTGCAGACGGCAACAGCGGAAAAATAAGCAGATTTAACTCGTACGGCGATTTATTGTTCATAATTTATAACGAAGAAACCAACCCGCCTCCGGCCAGCCTAAAAACAAATATTTCGTATGAGGAACAAGCTACCCGCTGGGCATATTCATATCCGCTTGAACAGCCGGGCTGGATTGCGGTAGATTCGCGCAAGCATATTTTTGTGGAAGACAGGCTTCCCCCGCAGTCCCACCGCATTGACCAGGAAAACAATTCTCTTTTGGACGGAATTATTTTACATTTTGATCAGGACGGGCGTTTTGTAAATTATCTCGGATGCGAAGGAATTGGGGGCAGTCCGTTCCCAAGAATAGTCGCGCTTACCGCTACTGTAAACGACGAACTTGCCGTAATTTGCCGTCTTTCCGGAGGCTGGAACATATACTGGTTCAATTCTTCCGGAATGCTTCTGTATCTTGTAAAAATATCCTCCTCTGTTATTCCCGTTTTTCCCGACTGGCCGCAGGCGCTTTCCGTTGTCGATTCCGTAATGGCTTCTCCCGACTCAAGAAAGCTTTTTATTAAGGTGGATTACAGCCGCGATACTTTTGACGAGTCTACAAATACCCGTACAGGTTCCGAACCCGTTACTTCCGCCATTTGGACATTAAACGTTGAAAACGGCTCCTATTCAGGCATGGAAGAAATCCCGTTATTTGAAATATCACAAAACAGCGGCGGCTCCAATACGCGGGTATTTTACATAATGCTTGGTGTTTCACGAAACGGAAAAGCGCTTCTTTACTTTCCGATAGACACAGGTTATTCGCTGCTTTATATAGACACGCATTCAAATGAACAGCAGCGTAAAAATATAGATTTTTCCAATGACGAAATAAGGTACAACGATTTTTTCCTTTCCGCGGAAGGCATTCTTTCCGCAATGCTGGCGGACAGCTATAACATAAAGCTTGTATGGTGGCGCACCGACAGGTTTATGGGAGAAGCGCATTGACAGATAACGAGCAGGTAAAAAGGCCGAACGCAAATTATAAACTGAGCAATGAGAACGTAAATACCGACGGTGAACTCACCTTTTACTACAATCGCGAACGCCGGCTTGAAAAAGCGCCTCAGGCCGTAAGGGATCTGTATGACGAAAATAAAAGGAATAATAAATCAGGATTGATTAAAGTTCTTGTTGCAGACAAACCAAGAGCGCTGGTTTTTTTTACAATTTTAATAATGACCGGAGTAATATTAATTCTTTCCCTGTCAAATAAAATCGGCGATTCATATTCACTTGACGGAAATAAACTGGAAATAAACGGAATCAAATATGAAGGCATGACTGTCTTAGCAATAAGAAAAACCAGAAAAAATATTGAAAACGCATATTCGGGCGTTATTGATATTGCAGTTTCTCCTGTGGCGCAGGAAGGAGAAAAAATTCAGGTGTTTTACCATCGCGTGTTTTTCAGCATGGAAAATGAAGAAGACTACCGTTTTACAGTGCCTTTTGATTCTCCTGAACTATTGATAGTCCTGCAAACAGACAAGAATACCCTAAAGATTAAATATAAACCTGAGTAAATTGTTTTTTAGGGAGCTATTCCCGTTTCAGGACAAGTCTAACATTGACTAAATTGGTTTTTTCTGCTATGTTCTAAGTATGGTGCAATTGTATTTTTTATCCATTCTGTGTAATGCCTTAAGCGGGTATGTTCTGTTTGCCGGTAATGATAATGAAACTTCTGAAAAACCTCTTGGCTTTGCGGACAACCCCACTTTTAACCTTGTTCTTGGAATATTAAGCGCCGTTACCGGCGTTTTAAAGCTTCTTTCCCCGACTGTGGATAAAATTCCTATTCTCGGCGACCTTGTACCTGCAATTGCGGGAGTCGCAGCAGGCCTTGTATTAATTTTCGGCATATACCGCCAGAGTACGCCTTCGGCTTCATCATCAACAAATTCACTGGACAGCCTTGCCGGAACCATTCTAACTTTCAGGAAACCGTTTGGATTGGGATTGATTGCCGTAGCTCTCTTGCATTTTCTATTTCCGCAGGCTCTCTTTCTTTAGCGGTTGTTTCAGAAAATAATAATTTTGACAAGAAAACGTACATCTAAAATCGAAAGCCCCGCGCCGCTTTTGTTTTGGTTAATTGATTTCTTATTATAACCGTCGGAGGTTTTTTCGTTTTCGTACGTTATGCCGCTGGTTTTACCTATTCTGCGGTATGCCGCATTAAGTGAAAGAGCAATACGCCTCATATTAAAAGCAAAATTTAATTTTGGTTCAAAAAAAAGCCCCATACTTGTATAATCATTATAAATTGTTTTTGTCTTTAAATGTTCATCCAATGCTATACAATATGTTAACGGGCTTATTTGAAATGATAAATCAACGGTAAAAGGGTAAAAAATATTTGTTGCAACTGACAACCCCGCGGCAGCCAAAAACCAATCCTGCTTGTACTTGATTACATCGCCTGAAAACGACCCCTTTGGGGGATAAAAATCCACATATTCATAATAACCGTCTCTTCCGGAAAAAGAAAAATGCGTCCAACTGCCGCTTATAAACGGTTTTATACAAATAATTGATTTTATAGGCAATGAAACGCCTAAAGCGGCATCCAATATATAAAAATTGTTTGTTCTGTTTGTATGGCTGGAAAAATTTGTAAGAGTGTTGTTTCCCGCTGACTGCCAGTCACGGTCTTCCATAATGCCTGAATCTTTAGGGATGCCGATTTTAAAAGACATAGAAGAAAAAAAACCAATACCGCGCATAGTATCGGAGGGTTCAAAATCCAACTGTAAGCCGGTATAAAAAACAGGCTTCATGTCCCATTTCAATTCGCTGAGTAATTTAGCTTTTGTCTGTCCCTGTAAAGGATAAACATATTCAAAAGCCTGACCGTAGACAATACCGGCCTGAGGGCTGACCGAAAATGTGTAGCGGTTTTTTTTAACCGGAGTACCGGTTGAAAATGCAAAATGATCCTTTCCCGCTTCCTGACCGAATAACGAATTATTAATAATAAACGCGCAATTTATAATGACTAAAAAAGCTAAAGCGGTTATATTTTTCATTAATATGAGAATAACGGTTAAAAACAGCTTTGGTCAATTGTTTTTATTTCTTTGCATTTATACTTTGTGTTCATGCCTTGTAAAAAAAGAAGAAAGTCCGTTACTTCCGCCTGAGACATCTCCCCTGTCGCAGGACTATATCGGTTACGGGGTTATTACCAATTCATTTACCCATGTTACAGCCGACCCTTCGGAAGACAGCCCTTCACAAGGTTATTTAAGGCGAGGTTCGCTTGTGCGTATAATAAGGAGGCAGGCTGTAAAAACACCCGGCGGATTTGTCTCATGGGTTTTGATAGAGGATTTACAGCACGGCTGGCTAAAGGAAGAAGTTATGGATATATACAGCAGTGAAAGTCAGGCTAAAACAGCATCGGAGTTAATGGCAAGGTGAACAGGATAATTATATTTTTAATTCCGCCAGTTGTCGGCTGTTTTATCGGATACATTACAAATGTAATCGCAATAAAACTGCTTTTCCGCCCGCTCAGGGAAATTCGCATTCTAGGCGTCAGGCTTCCGTTTACTCCGGGCATTCTTCCGAGGCAGCGTTTCAGGCTTGCGCAAAGTATCGGCGGCATGGTGGAACGCGAACTTTTAACTGCGGAAATTATCAGGCAGCGCCTTGCGCGCGAAGACGTGCGCGAAAAAATGAGCGGCGCTATTTCGGTTTTTACTCAAAATATTCTTGATAAACCGCTTAAGGAAATGCTTGAAAACAACAAGGATTTTTTGTCATTAAAAATTCCCGAAGCTGTGGGTAAAATTTACCCCCTGCTTGTTTCGCTTTTTCTTGAATTCCTTAACCGTTATGAAATCCGCAAGGAAATGGAATCAAGAGGGCGGATACTTTTAAGGAACATTTTTTTAAAACTCAACGTATTTCAGCGTTTCTTTATTTCTGCAGGCCAATATGATATTACGCTTGAACAAAGAATGCCTGAAATAATAGACGAACTTATAGAGAGCGCTAAAGAACTTTTAAACGATACAAAAGTAAAAAAAAATCTGACGGACGCGCTGCTTTCCCTGCCGGGAAAGGACAAGAATCTCGCCGCGTTACTCGACATAGGAAGCGGCGACAAGAAAAAACTTGACGATTTTATTATGGGCAGATTAATGACAGCCGCAGACGGACGGATAGACAATATACTCGCTTCTATCAATATTAAATCTCTTGTTTCGGAAAGAATCGATTCGCTTGATATGCTGCGCGTCGAAAGAATCGTCCTTGACGTAATGTCCGATCAATTCAAGTGGGTGGAAATATTCGGCGGAATACTTGGTTTTTTAATAGGCATATTCCAATCCGCGCTTTCATTATTTCTTAATTAAATACATTGTCTGTTTGGAAAATAATGAATATAATGGTTGTTTATGGATAAGGTAATATTTAAAGCCGCTGATCTGGACGGGTATTTAACAACTGACGACAAAGAAAATCTTTTTGCCATTGATAAAATGTTTGAAAAGGCGCTTAAATTATTCCCGCTGCTGGAAAAAGGCGAAAAAAAAGCGGAAAACGATCTGATAAAAATATACAATGAAATGGGCGATTCATTTAAGGAAATATGCGTTAAAACACCTCAGTTACATGTATATTCATTTGCTTCCCCTCATGAAGACCATTCGGAAGCTTCCCGCGTAATCGCAAAACTCAGGGATATAAAAACTGATAACAAGGAATTCCTGTACTATATACAGCGCACATACGAGATGCTTTATAAATTTGCATGGGGTTCCGGCGAACAGAAAAATTATCTCATTGTAAAAACGCCTGTAACAAGTCCCGTACAAAATTACGCGGTTCATAAGATCAACAATGCAGACTATAAAATTGGAAACACTGTAATGTGCGTAATGCTCAGGGGAGCACTGCTTCCGTCAATGATTATGAGCAAAGAAATTGAAGAATATTCGTCACGCGGCTATGTTACGCCTTTCGCTCTTTTCAAGATAAACCGCAACGACAGCAAACATGAAAGCGACATGGAATACATTCTAAACCTTGATAAATCTTTTTTTAACCTTGAAGCTCTTGACGGCAAGGATTTGGTTTTTGCCGATCCGATGAACGCGACCGGAGGCAGCCTTGTTACCGTAATTAAGTACCTTCAAAAGTCCGGAATAAAACCCCGTTCCATTTTATTTTTTAACGCAATTTCCGCCCTTAAAGGCGCGCTTAGGGTTGTAAGAGCGCTGGATAACTGCGATGTCTATACGCTCTGGATGGACGGCGTGCTTAACAGCGACGCCTATATCATGCCAGGTCTCGGAGACGCGGGAGACAGGCTGAACGGCAAAGACAAAGAAACATACAGCCGCAATATTATGCAGCTAATCACAGATTACGGAACAGGTATCGCAAATCTTTACCGCTCGCAGCTTCGGGAAATTGAGAATACGGTATTCGGCAGCAGAAAATGAAAAAATTATTGATACCGCCGGTTTTTTTTATTTGCGCCGTATTAATAAGCGGCTGCGCCGGAATGGCGGCATCGGCCGAAGAATATTATTCAATCGGCATGGCATATTTCGAACTTGGCAAATACGAAGAAGCCGAAATATGGCTAAATCGCGCAAAATCAGCCGACAAAACAATGATCGCTTCACAGTACAATCTCGGACGGCTTGCGTTTGAGAGAAAGCAGTACAATGAAGCGGCAAGGTTGTTTGAAGACATTTTGAAAAAAGACCCGGACAACGTGCTTGCGTTAAAAGCCGCCGCTTATACAAGGATCAATAACGGTGATTTGGAAACGGCAGAAAAACATTACGCAAAGCTTCAGGAATTAATCCCCGAAAGCACCGACGACGGCTATAATCATGCGCTTGTTCTGTACGCAATGAAACGTTACGGTGATGCCGAAGAAGTTCTTAATAATTACTTTCTTTCCATGCTTGAAAACAAAGAAATGCAGCTGCTTTTTGCGCGATGCCAGAAAGCCCAAAACAAGATAGAAGCAATAGACAGCTACTCAAACTGGCTTAACAATTATACGGATGTAAGGGCAAGGTACGAGTATGCGCAGCTTCTGGAATCTCATGAATTATACGCAAGATCAATCGAAGAATACCGTAAAGCCCTTTCTGAAACCACTTCGTCAGAAAAAGCTTTAAACCGCGAAATCCGTTTTTCGCTGGCAAGAACGCTTTTAATTGCAGATAACGAAAGCCGCGAAGGAATAACAGAGCTTCAAACCGCCGTCAATGACGGGTTTAAGGATATCGAAGCCGCGGAAAAACTGCTTGCAAATGAAAAAATATCCTCCGCAAACAAAGACAGCATAAGAAATATTATTTCCGGCATGAAACATTGATGACAAATACCGGAGCTTTCGCAAAAAACATATTTATAATAAACTGTATTTTAATGATTGTTTCAATGATAAAGGTTATTTTTGAAATTCCTGACAGCGTAAATATCAAGGAAAAACGCCGTGTAATCAAGTCTGTTATTGACAAACTTAAAAAACGTTTCAGAATGAGCGCCGCGGAAATAGACCTTCAGGATTCTCTTTCCTATGCGCAAATCGGAGGCGCGCTTGTTTCCAATTCCAGGACGTTCGGCGAAACCGTAATGCAAAAGGCTTTTAAAATGATTGAAAATGAAACTCCCGTCCGTATTCAGGACATGAATATTCATTCGGAGGAATTCTAATGAAAAAGAACACTCAAAAGAAAATAACGCTGGCTTTATTTACTCTCCTTCTTTTATTGGTTTTTAACTCGTGTATCGGCCTATCCATGGATATCCAAATGCGCAAGGACGGTTCGGGAAAAATCAGCATGGAATACCGTGTCTCAAATATGGCTGAAACAATAGGTAAATTTGACGGAAACGAAAATTGGCCAATAATTCCCGTAGGCCGCGCCGACTTTGAAAGAAGCGTCTCGCGAATCCCCGGTGTCAGGCTTGTTTCATTTTCTTCAAGCGAAAAGCAGAAGGATGTAATTACCGATGTTACGCTTGAATTTGACAATCCGCAAGCTCTGTTAAAATTTCTAGATCCGGCAGGAACTAGGGCGCGTTATTATGAAAACAGGCTGGAAATTATTTTACTTGAGGCGGACTTGAAATATGACAAGGACCTGCTTGATTTGGTAAAACAGGTATCGGCAGGGTACAATTTTTCAATCAATTTCAACGCCGATAGTAATTCTGTAATGACAATTACAGACAGTACAGGAAAAGAAATAAAGCCTCCCGCAGATTCACAGTTTGTTCAATCAGGCAAGAAAGTGTCGTGGTCAACTGGAATTTCTGAAATTTTCGGTTTTACAAACGGATTGGCGGTAAGTTTTAACTGGTGAAAAGCAGCATAGAGGCTATCATTCGTAAATTTTCCTGCCTTTTTGATCGGCTATTCCCGTCTTGCGCCAAAAATAAGTGTTAATCTGATCGCGCCATTCTCCGGCATTTATCAACTGCCGCTCAAAGCGGGAAAGCACAGACTCGTACACTTCTTTTTCAAGCGAACCTTTAAGCCCCTTCCATTCTTCAAGCATGGACGCGGCTTCATCATAACCTTCAAAGTGCGTATCGTAGATATTTTGTAAAAGCGTCTGTCCGTTTCTCATTTTAAAATCGTAACGCAGTCTGTGAAAAAACAGGAGCAGGTTCTCGGGGCATGTAGACGGATCGGCAAAAAGATCGGCGTTTTTCTTCGGGTACTGATCTGTGTATCCGGTTCCCGAAGACGTACGGTCAATACCGATTGCGTTCGCGTCCGCGCGGTGGTATGTTCCCCAGCGGCTGAATTCGTAACCTTCGATATTGGGACCGTAATGAAGGCCGGGGGTAACCATAAAACAAACGCCGAAAGGAGCGTTGTATTTTTCATAGGCTGTATATGACTTCATAAGGATTTCCGCTGTTTTTTGCGCCACAGTATTTTTCCCAAAAGAAAGAACGCTCCACTCTTCCGCTATTTCCTTCGCTGTCAGAAACGGATTCCACGACAGCCGTCCGTATCCGTAAAGGTTAGCCTGCGCAAGGGTGTGGCCTGTCCAGTTGTTATCAAGCCCGACATTTACAACTGCGGCAAAACCTTCAATATTGGAACCTTCTGTGTACCGTGCGGCCAATTCACGGATACTGCTTTTTTCCCCGTGCGCAGTATCAAAACGCAGAATATCTTCCCACACAAACGGTAAATAACATAAATCAATCTGGTGCCCCGTATACTCCTGCGTTATCTGCAATTCCATTACATGGCGGGTCTTCTTTAACACACCGAAAAGAGGAGCTACAGGTTCCCGTACCTGAAAATCGTACGGGCCGAACTTTATTTGAAGTATTACGTTATCCGCGAATGCGCCGTCCAGGGGCATAAAGTGATCATAGGCGGCTTTTGCGCGGTCAATACTGTGGTCTCTCCAGTCCTGAGTACAGTTGTAAACAAAGCAGCGCCATATAATAACGCCGCCAAAAGGTTTGACCGCATTTGCGAGCATATTCGCTCCGTCAGCGTGTGTACGGTTGTACTGAAAAGGCCCGGGCTCTCCTTCGGAATCCGCCTTGACAAGAAAACCTGCCAAATCGGGGATGTACTTGTAAATTATTGCGGCTCTTTTCTTCCACCATGTTTCAACGGCAGGATCAAGCGGATCGGCTGTAGGGAGTTTCCCCAATGACCAAGGCGCTCCGAAGTTGATACTCAAAAAAAGCCTTATCCCAAAGCGCCTGAAAATAGCGGCTAACTTTGCAGCGTCTTTAAGATAATCTTCCGTAATTAGAAGTTTAGCATTCGCTCGGACATTAACGTTGTTTATTGAAATTCGGTTAATCCCGACTGACGCAAGCAGGCGGGCGTAATCTTCAATACGCTGTTTGTCGTAATTAAAGCGGCCGTCTTTGTAAAACAGGGAACCGCCTGCGTACCCTCGTTCAATTGTGCCGTCAAAGTTGTCCCAGTGGTTTATCATTCTCAAAGGAGAGACAGGAGAGTCGCTCATTTCAAAACCGCTTTTGATTTCACCTGACGCAAGCAGCGACAGAAAACGAAATACCCCGTATAAAAGCCCCGTCTCATCTTTTCCGGCGATAAAAATCTGATTATCCGTAACTTTAATCGCAAAACCTTCAGGTTTTACGTTTGATTTTACTTCAGAGAATTCGGCTTGTTTTTCCGGAACGGAAAGCGTTCCGAGAAATACGGCGCTTTTTCCGGCAACAGGCTTTTTCTCTATTCTTGGCGTAAATCCCAAAAGCCGCTTTATGCCAAGACAATATTCTTTTACCGCCTGAGCGGATACTTCTCCGCTTCTTCGCGTAACAACAACAATCGGTACGTTAAAAGACGGCGTTATTTTTCTTTCCTGCAACCAGCAGTCATATTCTTTTAACATCGGCTTTTCTTGATTGCCTCGAGAAGCCCGGAAAGATAGGTCAATCCGAGGGCGCGGTCATAAAGACCGTATCCGGGCATGGACACTTCACCCCAGATATTTCTGCCGTGATCCGGCCTTAACGGGCCGTTAAAACCTATATCGTAAAGCGCCTTCATAATTTCGTACATGTCCATTGAGCCGTCGCTTGAAAGATGAGCGGCTTCTTCAAAATCGCCGGGAGCGTTATGTTTTAAATTACGGACATGAGCGAAATGAATTCGTCCTTTTAGACTGCGGATAATATCGGGAATGTCATTTTTAGGGTTAGTGCCGAGACTTCCTGTACAAAGCGTTACGCCGTTATGGGGATTGTCAACCATACGAATAAGCCGCAAAAGATTTTCTTTGCAGGTCATTATACGGGGAAGAGCGAACACAGACCACGCCGGATCGTCGGGATGAATCGCCATGTCAATTCCGTACTTTTCGCAGACAGGCATAATCGCTTTCAGGAAATATTCAAGGTTGGCAAAAAGCGTTTCTTCATCAATGCCGCTGTACATTTCAAACAGTTCTTTTATCCTTGCCATACGCTTCGGTTCCCAGCCCGGCAGAATGAATCCGTCGGCTTTAGAGTTTATAACATCAAACATATTCGCTGGATTTATTTTGTCGATTAATTTTTGGTCATAGGCAAGCACGGTGGAACCGTCAGGGCGCAATTTAGCCAAGTCGGAGCGTGTCCAGTCAAAGACAGGCATAAAGTTGTAGCACACAAGATTGA
>Ga0268262_10000651_pt1 | contig 44853 bp, 33 predicted proteins | sample TergutNc150P3_FD_190354 | JGI IMG/M metagenome (GOLD analysis project Ga0268262, IMG submission 190354) | Nasutitermes corniger P3 segment gut microbial community from laboratory colony in Florida, USA - Nc150 P3 (SPAdes) (version 2) | ecosystem: Host-associated > Arthropoda: Insects >...
AGGTCATCACCAACATCAACAAACTCAACGGCCATGTCGAAACCCAGAGCAGGAATATTTCCCAGGCGTCGTCCGCCATCGAGGAAATGGTGGCGAATATCGGCTCCGTAACCAACACCCTGGTCAGTAACGCTACCAATGTAAACCAATTAAAAGAAGCGTCCGAAGTGGGACGCGTCGGATTGCAGGAAGTTGCGACGGACATCCAGGAAATATCCCGCGAATCGGAGGGATTGCTGGAAATCAACTCGGTAATGGAGAACATCGCCAGCCAGACCAACCTGCTTTCGATGAACGCCGCCATTGAGGCGGCGCACGCCGGCGAGGCGGGCAAGGGCTTCGCGGTAGTCGCCGATGAAATCCGCAAACTGGCTGAAAGCTCCAGCGAGCAGTCCAAGACGATCGGCACGGTACTGAAGAAGATAGCGGAATCTATCAAAAAGATTACAAGCTCCACCGACAACGTACTGCACAGGTTCGAGGCGATTGACAACGGCGTTAAGACCGTTTCACAGCAGGAAGAGAACATCCGCAACGCTATGGAGGAGCAGGGGCAGGGAAGCAAACAACTCCTGCAAAGCGCGGGCGGTTTGAAGGAGACAACCCTACAGGTAAAGACCGGCAGCGAGGAAATGCTCGACGGCAGTCAGGAAGTAATGAAGGAGAGCCAGAACCTCGAAAGGGTTACGCAGGAAATAACCGGCGGCATGAACGAGATGGCCAGCGGGGCGGATCAGATTAACGTGGCGGTACACAACGTCAATGAGATGACCACCAAGAACCGTGAGGCCATTAACGATTTGCTGACGGAAGTCTCGCGCTTTAAGGTGGAGTAATTTCCATAAGATTTCCATAAGATAAGGAAATCGCGAAAGGGCGGCAAAACATAAACGTATGGAGTGTAATTTTTTATACCCGTACTTATGTTTTATCGCCTTTTTTTATGTAAAAGCTTAAAATCCTAAAAAAACATAAATTTAATAAATTCTTGATAAAATAAACATAAATGTGTATAATGAAAGCTGTGGTCTTATTTACTCCTAATGTTTAATTATTTGGTTTGAGATGGAATAATGAAAATAGTTTTTATAGTTGATGACAGCGATACCAGCCTTTCAATAGCGAAGAGAGCTCTGGAAAATCAATATAGAGTTTTAACGATGTCATCCGGCGTGAGGATGTTTAAGATTCTGGAAAAAGTTATTCCCGATTTGATCATTTTGGACATTCAAATGCCCGAAATGGACGGATTTGAAGTTTTAAAAATCTTAAAATCCAAACCTTTATACGCCGATATTCCCGTTATTTTTCTTACAAGCTGTTCGGATAGCGATATTGAAGCCAAAGGCTTTGAAATGGGCGCGGTAGACTTCATCTTAAAACCTTTTTCCGCTCTCGTACTGCTCAACCGCATTAAAATACAGTTGGATATCGAGGATATAATCAGCGATCGTACGGAAAGAATCAGATTTCTTCAAAACAGATTTATGACTATTATGGCGGATATAATAGAAGAACGCGACAAAAACACGGCGGGCCACAATGATCGTATCGCGATGTATATTAAGATACTTCTAACCGGGATGAAAGAACGCGCCGTATATACGGATGAAATATCAGGGTGGGATATTGATAAAATATCGTCATCTTCCCGTCTGCATGATATTGGAAAAATAAACATATTAGAAACAATTTTAAACAAACCGGGAAAACTGGACGATAACGAATATAACCTTATAAAAACCCACCCCATTGACGGCGTAAATATAATCGATAAAATTTCAAAACAAACGGGCGAGGAAGATTTCTTGCGTAACGCTAAATTATTCACCGAATATCATCATGAACACTGGAACGGCAACGGTTATCCGTACGGGCTGAGAGGAACGGATATTCCCCTGCACGGACGTATTATGGCGATTGTTGACGTATATGACGCTCTCGCCTCCAAACGCCCATATAAGGAACCGCTTTCCGAAGAGGAAATTGCTAATATTATTTCATCAAATTCAGGCATTCAGTTCGATCCAAAAATAGTCGAAGTATTTATTACCATACAGGAGCGGTTAAAAGAAGCAAGAGAAACATTGTAACTTAAAAATAAATTAATATACGTTATAGGCTTTACCTATAATTTTAAATATGAAAAGGAGATGATTATAATGAGTAAACATACGACGATAACCGGAGCCGCAGTTATTTTTATTCTCCTTTCATTAATAGTTCTTTTTACTTTTTTTATTCACAAAGGTAAAATCAGAGACCTTGAAAACGCCGTCCACATAGAAAAAGATAAGCTTAAGGACGATATGTTATTTTTTGAATCTATGCTGGAGAATGACCATAGTATCGTACACACTTATAAGGGTGATTATGTAAATGAAAAAGAAAAGGTCTTTTCCCCCATAGACCATCATGATCTTATAGAACGCCTGTCGCATGATATGGGAATAGACGTGGCTATTTATATTAAGGAAAATAACGGCTACCATTGCGTAACATCCACTATAGTTGACTCAAACGGACATCCGGCAATAGATACTTTTCTAGGGGAGGAAAGCGCGGCATACATTTCTATTCAATCCGGCGAGGATTATACCGGTAAAGACGTTATTCTTGGCGATAATTACCTTACTTTATACCGCCCTCTTCTTCAACCCGAAACAAACGAAGTTATAGGCATTTTATTTACCGGCGTTAAAATGTCGGTGATAGAAAATATGATCTCGCATAATAGCGATTCGCATAACGTCCATTTGTTATTAATAAAAATAGGGCTTATAATGATGGGAATAGCACTGACGGTAATCATCATTATCATATTACTTAGAATTACCGCGGATAAAAAAAACGTGGAAGAACACCTACGGGTTATATTTGACACCATGCCTTTGGGTGCGAACATTCACGATAAAAAATTTGATTTTTTTGACTGTAATGAAAGCGCGATCAAGATGTTTGGATTGTCAAGTAAACAGGAATACTTGGAAAAATTTCATCAACTTTCACCTATACAGCAGCCGGATGGGAATCTATCAAGCGAAAAAATGAAATATTTCATTAATAAAGCTTATATTGACGGTTACTGCCATTTTGAGTGGACGCACCAGAAACCGGATGGAGAACCAATACCATGTGAAATTACCCTTGTACGCATTAAACATAATAATGAACATGTGGTGGCTTATATGCGCGATTTACGCGAATCAAAGCAGATGATGAAGGAAATCCATCAGCATGAAAATTTATTAAATACGCTAAACGAGGCGGCCAGTGTTTTATTGTCTATCAATCATGAAAAATCTTTTAAATCATCACTATTAAAAAGTTTTGAACTTATAGGAAACTGCCTGGATATTGACTGTGTTCAAATTATGCGTAATGAGATAATAGACGGTGGACTGCAATGTATCATAACGAATCAATGGCTAAGCTCATACGCAAGTAGCCTTGAAAACCAACCTGTCGGCACAACCGTATCTTACAGCGTAAGTTCTGAGTGGAAACAATTATTCATGCGCGGCGAATTTATTAACGCGCCTTTATCAACCCTTGGAGAAACCGAAAGCACTTTTTTAAAATCATTTGGAATAAAATCAATTGTTATTATCCCGATGTTTTTAGATAATTATTTCTGGGGGTTATTCAGCGTTCACGACTGTAGAAAGGATCGTATATTCACGGATGATGAAATTCATATTATAAAATCTTTGGGTTTGATGATAACTAATGTAGTAGACAGAAATTTACAGTATGTAAAAATACGTGAAACTAACGAGCGCGTACAGGTTATGTTTAACGTCATGCCGTTGGGCGCAAGCTATATTGACGTTAATTTCAATATTTTAGACTGCAATGATGAAATGATTAAAATATTTGGTTTATCAAGCAAACAGGAATATATGGAAAAATTCAATGAGCTTGTGCCCGAGTACCAGCCGAACGGAAATTTATCTAAGAAGGAGATAGTTGACAGCCTTAATAAAGCTTTTGCAGACGGTTATTTACATAAAGAGGTTATGCATCAGAATCTAAAAGGCGATCCGATACCCTGCGAAATTACGCTTTTGCGCGTTAAGCACTATGACGATTATGTTTTAGCGGCTTATGTGCGGGATTTACGCGAGTTAAAAGACGCGGTTAAAGAAATGAATGAATCAATGTTATCGTATAATCATCTGGAAAACATTCTAAACAGCTTTGACGCGATGATTTATGTTAATGATCCCAAAACAGGCGAAGTTTTATTCATTAATGATTACATGAAGGAGCATTTTAAAATTGAAGGCGAATATTTGGGACGGCACTGTTATAAATTGTTTTTTAACGACAAAGATAAAATGTGTGATTTTTGCCCCTGTTATAAACATGATGAAGAGCCCAATAGTACTATCGTGTGGGAAATGCTTAACCCTATAACAAACCGTATATACCGTAATACCAGCCGTTATATGGAATGGTCTGACGGAAGAATTGTCCATATTCAACATTCGGTCGATGTAAATGAGTTAGTTATCGCGAAAGAACAGGCGATTAAGGCGAATAACGCTAAAAGTAACTTCCTTGCGAAGATGAGCCATGAAATACGCACGCCGATGAACGCGATTCTCGGCATTACGGAGATTCAACTGCAAAACCGGCATATTCCCGATGATATTGAGGAAGCTCTGAAGAAAATTAATAATTCCGGTTATTTACTGCTTGGCATTATAAACAACATACTGGACATGTCAAAGATAGAGTCAGGCAAACTGGAACTGTCGGTCGGCAGTTACGACGTACCAAGCCTGATAAACGACACGGTTCATCTTAATATCGTATTGTACGACAGCAAACAAATCGGTTTAACTCTTAATGTTGATGAGAATATTCCGTCAAGGTTGATAGGCGACGAACTGCGTATCAAACAAATTATAAACAACCTGCTTTCCAACGCCTTTAAATACACGGAAGAAGGCGAGATTTCCATGTCGATTTCCGCCGAATATCAGGAAGATCCCTCGATGGTGAACTTTGTTTTCCGTATAGCGGACACGGGTCAGGGAATGACGGAAGAACAACTGGATAAGTTATTCGACGAGTTCACGCGCTTTAATACGGATGTTAACAGCAAAGTGGAAGGCACCGGTCTTGGGATGAGTATTACAAAACAACTTGTCCTTATAATGAACGGCGATATTGACGTAAAGAGCGAACCGGGCAAAGGCTCCGTGTTTACCGTACGTTTGCCGCAAAAAATCGACAACAAAAACGTGTTAGGCAAAGAAATGGCGGAAAAACTTAAAAATTTCCGTACCGCTGATTTGTCGCAACTGGAAAAAAAGACGCAGATTGTATGCGAGTATATGCCCTACGGCAGGGTTCTAATAGTTGACGACGTGGATACGAACCTGTATGTCGCCAGAGGATTAATGTCACCTTACGGTTTGTCGCTTGAAACCGCCAAAAGCGGTTTTGAAATGATTGATAAAATTAAAGCCGGCTCCGTCTATGATATTATTTTCTTGGACCACTTTATGCCAAAAATGGACGGTATAGAAGCTATAAAAATTATACGTGAGATGGGCTATAAAAATCCCGTCATAGCGTTGACGGCGAACGCGATTATAGGACAGGCGGAGGTGTTTCTAAAGAACGGATTTGACGGGGTTATTTCCAAACCTATAGACACGCGGGAATTAAACGCCACGCTTAACAAACTGGTACGCGACAAGTACCCGCCGGAAGTAGTTGAAGCCGCGCGGCTTAAAGCGGCCTCAATCGCGCAACGTACAGTCAAGCAGGTGGATCCGTCATCCGATCCCGGATTGAGGGCAATCTTCGCGCGCGACGCTGAAAATGTCCATTCAAGATTAAAGTCAATACTCGCCAATTCGTTCCGCAGAAATGACGATATAACGCAATATGTTATTGACGTTCATTCGATGAAAAGCGCGCTTGCCAATATGGGGGAAGAAGAATTATCCGCCGTGGCGCGCAGACTGGAAGTAGCGGGACAGACGAAAGATATACCCTTAATAACGGCCGAAACCCCCGCATTCATGGAAAAATTGCGTAAGGTTATCGAAAAAATCAGACCGAAAGAAGACGTTTCTTTACCTGAAAATTCCGAAAACGATCTCGTATTCTTATCCGAGAAAATGCTCGTTATCAAAACGGCGTGCCAGAATTATGATGACGTGACCGCCAATGCGGCGTTAAAAGAGATTGAACAAAAAAGGTGGTCGCGTTCCATTAAAAATTATATCAGCGCCCTCGCCATGCATTTACTGCACGGAGATTTTGAGAAAGCGGCGAACATCGCCAATGATTATCTGTAAGGCTAATCGTTAAAATCTTTTTTCCGTATCATGTTACGCTGTATCTTTCCGCTGATTGTTTTCGGCAGTTCCGGCGTAAATTCAATTATGCGCGGGTATTTGTAAGGGGCGGTTACCCTTTTAACGTGGTTTTGCAGTTCTCGGATTAATTCGTCCGAGGCGGCGTAACCCCGGGCGAGAACGACCGTCGCCTTCACTACCTGCCCGCGCATGGTATCGGGGGCGGCGGTGACGGCGCACTCCAGTACCGAGGGGTGCTCCATCAGGGCGCTTTCAACCTCAAACGGACCGATACGGTAGCCCGAACATTTAATTACGTCGTCATTACGCCCTACAAACCACAGGTAGCCGTCGTCGTCTTTCCACGCCATGTCGCCCGTTTGATACGTTCCGTTGTTCCAGTTATTTAAAGTTATATCCCTGTCTTTCCAGTAACCGCGGAAAAGGCCTGGAAAATCCGAATTGCCGATAACGGGCGGAATACCTTCCGCGGCTCCGCCTTCGGTTTCGTACATATTCTTTCCGGCGAGCGTTATACTCATGTTTCCCACAATACCCTCGTCACATTCGTTTCCGTTTTCGTCCAATAGTTTGAATCCGAAAAGCGGCGCTGGTTTTCCCATTGAACCGGGCTTTACGGACAGCCATTTAAAAACAGCCGCCATTACGGAAGTCTCACTCTGGCCGAAACCTTCGTAAATCTCAAGGTTTGTAAGTTCCTTAAATTTATTGTAAACTTCCGGGCTTAACGGCTCCCCGGCCACGGACGTGTGGCGAATAAAACCAAAATCATAATGTGAAAGGTCTTCCTTAATCAGATAACGGAATACCGTAGCGGGAGCGCAAAAGGTAGCGGGCTTTAACCGCTGAATAGCGTCTAACATTCCTTTGGGGGTGAATTTTTCCGTATCATAAACCCCGATCGCCGCGCCGCAAATCCACTGTCCGTAAATTTTTCCCCACGCGAATTTCGCCCAGCCCGAATCAGTCTGCGTCAGGTGGACGCGGTTATCTTCCGCGCAATGCCAGTATTTAGCGGTAACAATATGCCCCAAAGGCAGGCTGTGGTTGTGAAGAACCATTTTAGGCATTCCCGTCGTACCGGATGAAAAATAAATTAGCATCGGGTCTTTTGCCGTCGTCGGCATTCTTTTAAAATTTTCAGGCGCTTTTTGAATTTCCGCGTGTAAATCAATAAAGCCCCGCGGAATTGTTTTGCCGATAACGGCGATTTTTTCCAGATTCGGGCAATTCGCCCTCGCCAAAGCTATATTATCAAGCAGATCCTTGTCATCAACCGTAATTAAAAGTTTTACATTCGCGATATTGCAGCGGTAATCCAAATCCTTAGCGGTTAGCTGATATGTTCCTGGAATGCAAATCGCCCCTATTTTTGAAAGGGCGCACATTAACACCCACACGCCGGGACGCTGTTTTAAAATCAGCTTTACCACGTCGCCTTTTTTTACACCTAACAATAAAAGGGCGTTCGCGGCTTTGTCTGAAAGCCGTTTTATTTCGGAAAAAGTAAAAGATTTTACAATCTCCGTATCGTCGGTCCAAAGCAGGGCGAGTTTTTCCGGCTGTAATTTCGCCCATTCGTCCACTACGTCATACGCGAAATTAAAATCATCCGGCACATTACAGTGATAATTTTCGTAAAAATCATCGTAGTTGTCAAATTCAATACGGGGCAGATAACGTGAAAGTATTTCGTTCATATATATTCCTGTTATTCCTGAATTACCGTTAAAAATCGCGCCGTTCCGTTTACGGCGATTTGCGAATGAGGCAGACGAGCGTCAAAATAAATAGAGTCCCCCGGATTTAAAACATGCTCTGTTTTTACGACCGTTACTTTTATCCGCCCTTCAATTACAAAATTAAATTCCTGTCCCGAATGAGACACCTGCGCGGCGGGAGGCTTTGAAGAATCAAGGGTTACAAGCAACGGCTCCATGGTTCTACGCTTAAAATTATACGCGAGGCTTGAAAATTCATATCCCGGATAACGTTCAATTTGCACTCCTTTGCCGTCGCGGCAGACGGCGGCGCTGTCCATTCTCGCCTCTTCTCCCGTAAGAAGAACCGTAACGTCCGTTCCAAGGCGGCCCGCTATCGTATATAAAACGCTGATGGGTATGTCCAACTCTCCGTTTTCGTATTTACTGTAGGTTTCAAAAGGAATTTCCGTATCTTTTGCCATATCAAGGGCGCTTATTTCAAGAATCTCCCTTAATTCCTTTATTCTTTCCGGAACATGGGCTACCTTTTCATTCATATATAAACTCCCTCCAATCCCTTCCCGTAACCTTGTCGTTTTCATCGCGTATTTCAAACGGCAGTTTAATGGTTTCTGTCCCTAAAAATTTAAGCCGCTCTTCATTTACTTTTAAGCCCGATATTTCGTTATTCAAAATTACATTCACATAATCGGAAATACTGTTCAGCTTTTTATCCACGTAAACCCCGAATAGTTCGTTATAATAAATATCAGACGCGTCATGTATATCGGTTCCCGCCGTACCGGGCTTTCCTATATTTTTCGCATAACGGAAGGCGAGCGCGTCATAAGACGGGTCCTCATGCCCGCCGTTGGCGACCTCAACCGCGTCTACGCATCCGGTGGAAAGTACTACCTTCGGAATGTAAACTCTCTGCCTGAACGGATGCGCCTGAACAACACAGCCCCCGGATTCTTTTACGGTACGGTACTGCTCTCCCCTTGTCCAGTTGCGGACTTCGGGGTGTTTAAGCAGCCATTCCCTATCAAGTCCGTAAATAAGATAATCATCACTGCTGTCAAACGTCTCTTCCCAACCGAAAAAAACGTCAAACCCGCGGCGCGCGCCCTCGTTTCGCGCGTCTTCATATCCCTGACAAAAACTATTTACCCAATCTTCCCACGGAAGTTTTTTGGATAACGAACAATTCGCATTATAAAAATGATCGGTTACTATTATTCCCGTATACCCCTTATCCTGATAACCCGCGATATAATCCGAACCATGCGATATCGCGCATTTACTAACGGGAGAAGTGTGAAGATGGGTTTCATACAGGTACGCCACAATTAATAATACCAAAACGCCCGCATTCATTCAATAGTATGAAATTCTATAATCGTTTATCGCGGTAAAGCCAAGACTTGAATAAAGGCGGCGGGCTGACGTATTTGTCTTTCTGACAAAGAGGGTCACCCCCCTGCCTTCACGGATTAGAGAGGAAATAAACTCATACGCCATGCGGCGGCCTATTCCCTTGCCGCGAAATTCGGGATGCACATAAACGCCGCCTACTTGATATCTTGTAAAAGATACTCCGCTTACATTTATCTTCCCGATAAGCCGTCCGTCAATTTCAGCCGCCAAAACCTGCCCCTTGGCGATTATATTTAAAAGGTTTAACCGGCTTGCCGCCGGGCTAAGGCTTGAGCCTTTTGGAAGAACCTCCTCTTTTTCGTAACCGGCCTGTAACGGGGCCATCGCGTCAATATCCGTCATCACGGGCGTTCTTAATACAAGATTTGATAAATCTGGTAAATTTTTTCCCTTGTCGGGAGGGGAATCAAGGGACATAAGTTCATAATCTATTATCTCTTTCGCCTTCCAGCCTCTTTTACTTAACTCGCCTTCCAAAACGACAACTTCGTTTTTCAACCCCTGCGCAGAATGAATTTTTTTGGAAGGAAGGAAACTTTTTTTTAAATCCAACGCCGGTATTTTTACGCCGCGTAAAACAGGCAATACGTTATTTTTAGAATTAATTAATAACGCCTGAATTTCATCGTTCTTTCCGCATAATACCCATATAAGCGTATTTACTTCTTCGCGCGCGATAAATTTCGCGCAGGCGTTGACATAATCATTTTCAATATCCATTAGCAGTTTTTCAACGCGGTTAAAATCACCTTTTTTTATTTTACGCCAATAAAAACAATCACTCATAGGGAAGTATACCCTGCGCCGGGATTTTGCCGGTTATCGCCGAAAAACCGGCCGCGAAAGATTCGGAAGAGTAACTGTAAACCGCCACCGCGCCCGTAATCCAGGGGACGCTTTCGAGAAAAGCGGGGCTTAGCACCGAAAGAACAATCACTTTTTTATTTAAGCGCTGTAAATTCTTCAGTAAATACAAATCGTAACTATCCGAGAGACAGAAAATTATCGTATCAGCGTTATTCGCGTAATACGCTATTTCAGCCGGTTCAGCCGAATTGTAATAACGGAAAACCAAAGCGTTGGGAAACGCCGCTCTTCCGTAAGTGAAAAAATTCGGGTATCTTCCCGCTAAAAGAACGCGCCCAGCGTTTTCTCTTGTTAAAGGAAAGACGGAATCGGCGGGAACGGGCTTTACTATCGTTACGCTTCGGGCGGCAAGATTCATAAAATAAGCGGAAGCTTCCGGATCGGGCAGTCCTTTTTCAATTTTTTTTAAATCGGGAATATACGTTACCTTTGAATTGCCGCGCAGGTAAGTTAATTTTAACTCCAGCACCCTGCGGGCGGAGGCCCTTACATACTCGCGGAAATCTTTTTCATCCTTCATTGAATTAATCAGGTAAACCCACACCGGATCAAAAAGGACCGGAGTATTTGAAAACATAATAATATCGTTACCCGCGATAATAGCCTGTTTCGCGGTACGGGAGAGCGTACCCATAAAGGTCGTCGCCCCAACCATCATCAGATCGTCGGTTACCACAACTCCATTAAAACCTATCTTGTCTCGTAACACGTCGCGGAGAAACCACGAGGAAAGCGAGGCGGGAACGGTTCCCGCCTTCGTCAGCGGAAACGCGAGATGCCCGCTCATTACGACGGGAAGCCCTTCGCCCGCGAGCATACGGTAGGGAACAAGTTCCCTGTTCCAAAGAGCGTCAAAGGATATTTCAATTTTTGGAAGAATCCCGTGGGAGTCAAGACCGGTGTCTCCGTGGCCGGGATAATGTTTCGCCGTCGGAATTACTCCCGACGCGAGCTGTCCTTTTACAAACGCCGCGCCAAGGATTCCCGTTTTTACGGGATCGCTTCCAAACGCCCTCGGCCCTATAAGCGTTGAAGAGTGGTTTGTAAAAAGATCGACTGCGGGCGCGAAATTCATATTGATTCCGAGAAGAGCCAATTCTTTACCTATATAAAAGCCCGATAAGTACGCGTCACGGGGATAACCCGCCGCTCCAATCGCCATATTTCCCGGCGTATCGCTGGTATTTCCCTTGATATGCCGAATCCATCCGCCTTCCTGATCCGTGGCTATAAGAAGGGGAATGTTAAAAGGGCCGTTTAAACTGGCGGACTGCATAGAGCCGATAGTCTGCGCGAGTCTTCGCGTATCCGAAGTATCCCAGCCGAATATTTTTACCCCCCCGATACTTCTCCGATTAATCCATTCAATAATTAACGGGGTAGCTTCTTCTCCGATCCAGCCAATCATAAAAACCTGAGCCAGAGCCTGTTCGTCGGTCATTGCGGTTTCAATCGCGGCGGCAAGTTCTGAAGGAGTTCCTGAGTCGTTAAAGCTTAGGGAAGAAAGCACGGGCGAAGCGGTAAACAAATAACAAATAACAAATAACAAATAATAAAGGGAGAATCGACGTTTATTTTTTATTTTATATTTATTATTTATTATTTTCATCAATGTACTCCGACGCGTTATGGGCCGCGACCGCGCCGTCGGCGGCGGCCGTTATTACCTGGCGGAAAGCTCCGGCCCTGATGTCGCCCGCGGCGTAGAGACCGGGAACATTGGTCGCCATTTTTTGATCCGTTATGATATAGCCGTTTTCATCAAGTTCGGCGTTTAATTCGCTATCCGCGATAAGCGAAGACTGCGGAACGGTGCCGGCAAAAATAAAAACGGCGTCGGCCTCTTCCTCGCGCGTTTCGCCCGTTTTTGTGTCGGCTAACGTAACCGATTTTACTTTTTGTACGCCTTTTATTTCCTTAATTATCGTATTAAAAAGTACTTTAATATTCGGGTTTTCAAGCGTCCGCTTTACAAGGGCTTTCTGCGCCCGGAAACTGTCGCGCCTGTGAACCATCACAACCTTGTCAGTCAAACGGGAAAGGTAGCGCGCCTCATCGCATGCCGCGTCCCCTCCTCCCGCCACAAAAATTTTCCTGCCCTTAAAAAAATTACCGTCGCAGGTGGCGCAGTAGGAAACCCCCTTTCCGGTAAATTCCTTTTCTCCGGGAACATCCAGTAACCGCGGTTTCGCGCCCGTAGCGATAATAACCGCAAACGCCGTATATGTCGCCCCGTCGGAAAGACCGACCGTAAATATATCGCCGTTTTTTTTCAGCGAAATTACTCCTCCGTAAATAAATGACGCGCCGAACGATTCAGCCTGACGATGTAAATCCATCGCGAACTCGTAACCTGTTTTTGGCCCGTAACCTTCACCGCCGACATTACCGGGGTAATTTTCAAGCGCGTCAATAACCAGAGCCTGCCCTCCTACGGACAACTGTTCTATAACAAGAACTTTTAAATTCGCCCTTGCCCCGTATTGGGCGGCGGTAAGCCCGGCGGGACCCGCGCCTATTATGATAAGATCGGCATTTACCTTAGACATTTTCTCCCCAAACCATATACTTTTTTAGCTATTTATCTTATATTAAATTGTGAGCTTAAAACCGTCAATTACGCCTATCCTTATTTTGGCGATAATTTTCAGTTTCTCCGTGAAAATTCACGCGCAAAACGTTTTTCCGCGGGTCGAACCCGATTCAAAAGCTCTTGATTATTACCGTTTGGGAAATAAATCCGGTTACTCATGGCAGGAACTCGCGGAAATAAGCCTTTGGTCGTCCGGAGACTCCTCGCTGTCCGGCATGGAAAAAATAAAAACAACGGTCAACGCCTTAGGTACGGCCATCGATCCAGCCGCCTCCGGCAAGGAGAAAGCGGAATTTATCCTTAATTATATGCATAAAAACGTGTTAAAGTCTTATTCGCTCTACCAGACAAGATTAGACATTTTGCTTTTAAACGGAAGGTTTAACTGCGTCTCATCCGCCGTTCTATATGTCATTCTATGCAAATCGGCAGGTGTTGATACAAGCGGGGTTATGACAAAAGACCACGCGTTTGTAATGGTTCATATTAACGGACAGGATATTGACGTGGAAACGACAAACTCTTTCGGATTTGATCCGGGAAACCGCAAGGAGTTTCACGACTCAAGCGGTAAAATTACCGGCTTCGCGTATGTGCCGCCGCAGAATTACCGCGACAGGCAGACAATTAATCAAATAGAACTTGTCTCGTTAATTTTGAATAACAGGGTCGGCGACTTGGAAAGATCGAATAACTTTGCCGGTTCCGTTCCCCTTGCCGTTGACCGCGCGGCGTTGCTTTTGGGCGATTCTTACGCCCTTACTTCGGAAATCTCAACTTCCGATTTTTTATTTATTGATCCGAGAAAAGACCTCATGGACAGATTGTTAAATTACGGCGCGTCTCTTTTAAAAGCCAACAAAGAGGAAGAATGTATTCGCTGGGCCGTTTTCGCGTCTTCAATGTATCCCGACATTAACCGCTGGCAGGAATTATTTTTGGCGGCCGTAAATAACAGGATTTCAAGATTTATAAAGGAAAGAAAAATATCCGACGCGCGTACTTTTCTTGAGAACCAGAAAATCCATATAACCGAAACCAATTACTCCCAACTTGACTCGTTGATTGTTGACGCCGATATTTTAAATAAAGCCAATAATTTTAAAACAGCCGCCGAAGGGAACGAAATTATCGTCGAGATTGAACAGGCGCGCGGCGGCGGCAGATTAAGCGAAAAAAGAGCGACGGAATTATTAACTTACACAATCCAAAAAATAGCGATAACCCTCAGCGCGACCCCGCTCAGGGATTGGCGCGCCGCAATCAGTTATCTGGAGAACGCCATTTCCAAATACGGGGCAAACCGCGAGTTGGAGCAATCCCTACGTACATACAAGGGCAATCTTGTAGCGGATTATCACAACCGTTTCGCCGCCGAATGGAACAAAAAAAATTTTGAAGAAGCCGAACGCATTTTGAATGAGGGACTTGATGAGTTCCCCAATGACAGGCAGTTGTTAAGTGATAAACAGATTATTAACAGGCAAGGCAAATAACAGGTAATAAATAACAAAGGAATAGGAAAATAATTTTATCTTTACTTTGTTACCTATTATTTGTTATTTATTATTTGTGTCGCGTAATAATTGATTAAACAGCCGTCAATCAGTATTTGTCTCTCAGGGTCCGTAAGTCCGCCTAGGGCGGTTTTTATCTCTTTTACGGTTTCACCTAACACATGGCCCGGGATTGTCTCCTTTTTTTCTTGAACGGCGGACTTTATTCCGGGGAAGAAAATATAATCGCCGTTTGAGAAGGCTGTTTCATCGGTAATAAGGAACGGAAGTATTCCCCAGTTGATAAGGTTTGATCTGTACCTTTTTGTAGCGTATTCAAGCGCGAAATTCGCTCCTCCCCCAAGTACGCGTTGGCAGGAAGCGGCTTGCTCCCTTGCGGAGCCGTCCCCGGGCTTGCGGGCAAAAATCGCGCTTGCTATGCCTATATCGGGAAGCCCGACACTTGAACAGCCTTCAATGCCTTGGATTTTTTTAAGTACTTTCTCCAATTCGCCGTCCGCTTTCCCGTTACTCCTTTGCTCTTCAAGACCTTGCGTTTCTTTCGCGCGCCTTACATAATTCGGGTCTTTTCTGCTTAAGGTGAATTCAGCCAACTTTAACGGATTTGAACGGTAAGAAGAAGTTTCACCGGACGGGATTAATTCATCGGTGGTGGTAACCGAGTCTGTAATAAAAGATACCACCTTTAATAAAAGGTTTTCGGGAAGAGCGGGCATTTTTGGCCAGTCTTTGATATTAGGGCCGAACTTCAACTCCGTTTGCGGTTTTGGGTTTCCCACGCCGTTATACACGCGTTTGTCGTAAATACTCTTGTCAAAGAAAAACTTGTATTTACCGTATTTCACGTCAATGTCAGTGGCGGCGGTTATTTTTCCGCCGTTAACCGCCGTCGCCGCGATTGACCTCGCGTCCATTAGGGCGACGGAAGCGATTTGTCCGTCGTTCGGTTTGGAGCCTTCGCGGTTGGGGAAATTGCGCGTAACATGGCGGATCGATAGCTCGTTATTCGCGGGCGTATCTCCCGCTCCGAAACACGGGCCGCAGAAGGCCTCGCGCACGAGGACTCCGGCTTTCATAAAAGTTTCAACCGCGCCGTTTTTTACAAGTTCAAGATAGGTAGGCTGGCTTTCCGGATACACACTCATGGAGAAATTACTCTTGCCCGTTGATCGTCCTTTAATAATGTCAGATGCCGCCATAATGTTGGAAAAAATACCGCCTGAACAACCGGCGATAATAGCCTGATCCGCCCACACGCCGCCGTCATGGCATTTAACGCCCAGATTCAGGTTAAGACCCGACTCTTTGTTTTCCTCTTCTATTTTCGCGAAAATATCTTTCGCGTTTTTTTGCAGTTCTTTAATAGTGTATACATTGCTGGGATGGAACGGAAGGGCGATACACGGCTCAATTTTTGATAAATCAATTTTAATAAAACCGTCATAGTAGGTTACGTCCGCGGGTTTAAGTTCCTTATAATCGCCTTCCCTGCCCCGCTCTTTAAGATATGTTTTCACTTTGTCGTCGGTTTTCCAAATCGACGACCAGCAGGCGGTCTCCGTCGTCATCACGTCAATTCCGTTACGGAAATCAATAGACATCTTATCAACACCGTCTCCGATAAATTCAAGCGCCTTGTTTTTTACATATCCGTTTTTAAAAACCGCGCCGATTATCGCTAGAGCCACGTCTTGGGGGCCTACTCCCTTCGCCGTCTCCCCCTCAAGATAAATCCCTATTACGGGAGGGGACGGCATATCGTAGGTTCTGCCGACAAGCTGTTTAGCGAGCTCTCCGCCGCCTTCACCGACCGCCATCGTTCCCAACGCGCCGTAACGGGTATGGCTGTCAGAGCCCAGAATCATCCTGCCGCAACCTGCCATCATTTCGCGGTTGTAACTGTGAATGACGGCAAGGTGGGGCGGCACATATACGCCGCCGTATTTTTGCGCGGCGGAAAGGGCGAACACATGATCATCCTGATTAATCGTTCCCCCGACCGCGCACAGGCTGTTGTGGCAGTTGGTCAGCACATAGGGTATCGGGAAACGTTCCATCCCGCTCGCGCGGGCGGTCTGAATTATCCCCACATAAGTAATGTCATGGGAAGTAAGGGAATCAAATTTAAGGCGCAGATTCTGTTCATCGCCGCTATTATGGGCGGCCAAAATACCGTAGGAAATCGTCCCCTTTCGCGCCTGCTCTTTGGAAGTTAAGCCGTAACCGAGCCACGCCAACTGTCCAGCCGCCTCCCTGTTATCGCTAATTATCGTATCTCCTTCGACAAAATATGCTCCGCTGTCAAAAAGCTCGACCATAAAATCCCCCGTTTCTTTACTCTAGTATATCATTGACGATTTGCCAATATCATGATTAAATATATATATGGCATTATCATCACTTGAAGAATTAGACCTTCACTGGAAGGAAGAAGACCCGACCTTGGGCATCATGTCTGAAGGCGTGCAGTGCAAAGACATGAACGATATTATCGAGCGTATTTCCAAAGTAAAAGATACCGTTAAAAAAATCAGCCTGAAAAACCAGCCGGCTTTTACGGAAGTCCCCGATATTTTAAAGGAGTGCGCGCATCTTGAAGAACTGAATGTTTCGCATACTAAAATAACTTCAATTCCGGAATTTATTTTTACCCTGCCCGCCTTGCGCGTTCTCTCCTGCTGTTGCAGGGAACTTCCCAAAGTACCGTCGGGTCTTGCCAAAGCGCAAAAACTGGAAAAATTACATTTCAGGATCAATGAAAAATGGAATTTTCCGGAAGATATAGCGTCATTAAGCGAACTAAAACTCCTTAAGCTCGATATCTATTCTTCGGCGGCGTTTATAAAGGATTTAAAAAAATTAACTAAACTTGAAGAATTATTATTGTCAATAAAATATGAGAGCGGGGCGGTTTTAAACCTGCCCGATTCTTTTATAAATCATCAGGCGTTAAAAAAGGTAAGCATTATTGATATAGTTTACAAAAACTATAAAATTTTAGATTTTGAGAGGACGACGCACATACTTTCATCATGCCCCGAACTTCAATCTTTGACGCTTTCCGGCTTTGCGATTAAAAAGCCCGACAGCCTTTCAAAACTTACCAATCTTAAAGTGCTGGAACTGCGGCATTTAAAGTCAGAGGGAAATATTTTTGACTCGATAAAGGATTTACAAAAACTTGAAAAACTTGATATCCTTGGCAGTGAATTTTGTATAACCGAATTGCCTGACATATTCGGTAATTATAGCGAACTTCGTTCTTTTTCATTTGCCGGCAACTTCGTGCGGAAGCTTCCGCCGTCCCTGTTCCTCTTAAATAATCTTACGACGCTGGAAATAGGCAGTACGGGAATTTCCGTAATAGACGAAAAAGTCGGTAACCTTAAGAATCTGACAGGTCTTCAAATTTACGACAATATGCTGGAAAAACTTCCCAACAGTATTTTTACCCTGCCCAAACTTGCCGTTTTGAATATCGAAGAAAACTTTATCAAACCGCAGGATATAGCGGCCATAAAACAAAAAATCGGCGACATGAACAAAAAAGGCCAAAAAATCGAATTTATATGCGGCGACCAGGGACACCGCCTGGCCATAAAAAAACTGCGCGCCCTGAGTTTCTTTGAATCAATTAACAGCGCGGTTTATTACGGTTACTGCATGGCGGCGATGTGCGAAAAACCGAGCTCGATTAAATATGTCAGGGACGATTTCCTGAAAGATAACGAATATATACAGGTTTGCATCGAGGCCGCCCTGCGCAACATATACCCGGAGTTTCTTACCCACGTAAACCACAAACGCCTTAAACGCGAAGACTACGAACGAATATGCTGGGTGGCTGTTTTACATCTTCCTTCGACTATTTCCAAAATGGTTGAACCTACCAAGGAATTGTTGGCGCTTGCGGGAAAACGCAATTAAGAGCGAAGTACGATTATTATAAAATCCAACTGTCATTGTTAATATACTAAAAAATCAAACCTTAAATTCTTCTTAAATCATATATATTACTTATATAAAAATCTTAATGGAAACGGAGGGATTTATGAACGTCAATCCAAAAAAGACCGTAATGATAATTACACTGCTTTTTGCCTCGGCGCTCTTCTCTTTCGCCGAGGATATTGTAATGGAGGATAATGTGCCTTTCAGCAGGATCCAACGTATAGACTGGAATTTGGCGGAAGTAAAAACCAATTCCTCCGTTATAACTATAGACAGATCTAAAGCGCAAAGGGAAATTTATTCCATCAGGTTTCAGGAAAATAGTATGGTACGCGGCAGAGGTGCTAATAACCTTTTTTTTGCTCCCTATACCACAAGCGCGAACAATTTTCTTTCAATTAGAAAAGTCGCGGGTACATACATGGTTCCCATATTTGAAACGGAAAACTTCACGGAGTACGAGTATTTCCGTCATCTGGAAAGAGTATACCGCTGGGAATTCCGCGATTGGAAACTAAAATTGTATACCTATAATGAAAACAAGGAAGAGACGATTTTGGAATTTATCCCTATTTATAAATAAAGCCTGTCCATATATCTTCTTGAGTTTTCCGTACAATCAAGCTATAGTAACTCATGGCACAAACGCGGTTTATCCGTAACTTTTGTATTATCGCGCATATCGATCACGGCAAATCCACGCTTGCGGACCGTCTTATTCAAAAAGCCAACCTTGTTGATGACCGAGATTTTCAAGATCAAATACTCGATAATATGGATATTGAGCGGGAACGGGGCATCACAATCAAAAGCCAGGCGGTTACCCTGCCTTATACGGCGAAAGACGGCAATGAGTACATACTCAATCTGGTAGACACGCCCGGACACGTCGATTTCAGCTACGAGGTAAGCCGGGCTATTAATTCCTGCGAAGGCGCCCTGCTCCTTGTGGACGCGACTCAGGGCGTGCAGGCGCAGACTTTGTCCAATATGTACCTCGCCCTCGAACATAATCTTGAGATAGTGCCTGTTATAAATAAAATTGACATGCAGGCGGCTGACATTCCAAGAGTTAAAAAGCAGATTGACAAAGACCTGGGGCTCGACTCGGAAACGTCAGTTTTGGTTTCCGCAAGACAGGGCACGGGGATTGACGGGCTTTTAGAGGCGATAGTACAAAGAATACCGGCTCCCTCAGGCGATACTGATTCCCCATTACGCGCCCTTATTTTTGACTGCCACTACGATCCCTACCGCGGCGTAATAGTACACCTTCGCCTTTTTGACGGAAAAATCAAGAAAGGAATGAAAATCTCCTTTATGTCCGGCGGCTCCGTTTACGAGGTGGAAACCGCGGGCGTATTTAAACTTGCCCTTGTCGAAACGGGCGAGCTTTCCGCGGGGGATGTAGGCTACATAATCGCGAGTATTAAAACAGTAAGCGACGTGCGGGTAGGCGACACCGTAACGGGCGCTGACAACCCGTGCGCGCAGCCCTTGCCCGGTTTTCGCGAGGTAAAACCCGTCGTCTTTTCTTCAATCTATCCCGTTGACTCCAACGACTACGAGGAATTGCGCGCGGGCATGGAAAAGTTAAAACTTAACGACGCTTCCCTTGTCTATGAAAAAGACTCCTCCGCCGCCTTGGGGTTTGGTTTTCGTTGCGGCTTTTTAGGGCTTTTGCACCTTGAGGTTATACAGGAACGCCTTGAGCGCGAATTTGATCAATCGGTAATTTTTACCGCCCCGTCCGTCAAATACAAGGTGCGTCTTCGAGGCGGCGAAGAAATTATGATTGACAACCCGATAGAGTATCCCGATGAAGGCAAAGTTGAAAGCGCTCAGGAGCCGTATATCCGCGCTTCGGTAATTACTCCGACGGATTATCTTGGAAATATAATGACCTTATGCCTTGAAAAACGCGGAGTACAAACCAACATGACCTACCTTGATGAAAAACGCGTGGAGTTAATCTACGATATGCCTCTTTCCGAAGTGTTATTCGATTTTTACGACCGCCTGAAAAGCATTTCAAGAGGTTACGCGTCATTTGATTACGATATTTCAGGCTATAAACCGACGGAACTGGCTAAATTGGACATTCTCCTTAACGGCAAAGCCGTTGACGCTCTTTCCCAGCTTGTATTCAAGGGCAACGCCTACGACCGCGCGAGAAAAATCTGCGAAAGGCTAAGCGGCGAAATCCCGCGCCAGCAATTTAAGATACCCATTCAGGGCGCGATTGGCAGTCACATTATCGCTCGTGAAACGGTTAACGCCCTTCGTAAAGACGTACTGGCCAAATGTTACGGCGGCGACATCACGCGCAAACGCAAACTTTTGGAAAAACAAAAAGAAGGCAAAAAACGCATGAAAATGGTAGGCGACGTAGAACTGCCGCAGAGCGCGTTCTTGGCGGTACTGAAGGCTAAAGACGAATAATTAACAATGAGAAATGAACAATGAATAATAAATAATAAGCAATTTTATTGTAAACAAACTATTTGTAAAGTTATATGCTCAGATTAATTACATTGCTCATTGCTAATTGCTAATTGCTCATTGCTAATTGCTAATTGCTCATTGCTAATTACTCATTATCCAACCTTTTCCCTCACATGAAATTCTTCTTATAGAGCATTTAGAAGTTTCAACATTGGGTCTATCTCAATACGCAGGCGTTTTAGGAACGAAATATCGCCTAATTCAGGGCGACGGCCTCCGGCGTAATCGGGAAAGTGAGCCCAAATGTAATCACATTCCTCAATTAAATCATTAAGCCGCTCATCGTCCGCCGCCGCTTCGCCTGTTAATAAACCGCGCAATTCATCTAATCTTTTACTCTCATCCCTGTAAAAACAAACTAGTTTCTCATCTCTTTTCTCTTCTCTTCTCTCTTCTCTTTTCTCTTCTTCCCTCCGCGCCTTTGCGTCACGTACCGAAGGTACAGTACGCCCCCGCGAGATAAATTCGGCCTGACCGTTAAAAATATGATTGCTATTTTCACGATATTTTTGATTAATCGTATTTTTAGTGCTCAAGTTAACCAACAAACCCATCGCCTCCTCAAGTGAGAGCGTTTTTATTCCTAACGGGAGACCCGTGCCTTCAATGTCAAAAACCCGCGAATCGCCGCCGAACTCCTGTTCAAAAAGATCGCGGTAATTTTTCATAGCGGGACTTGTGTAAACCGGAAGCCCTGATTTTGAAACGACGGCGATTGAATACCGATTGTAGGCGGCGGAGTTAAATAATCTTTTAAAACGGTTTTGTACATTTAAGAGGGTATGATGCCCCGGCGTGGAACGGGCGTGGTACTTGTCCTGGGTAAATGAAAAATCAAGACCCGCGCAGATTATATTCCCGCCGGTAAAACGCCGGCTTAGTTCAACCGCCGTAAGACCTACGGAGCCAAGAGGAGGAATTTCAACCGGAAGAAGACCGGTATTTTTTAACCGCTCAAATATTTTTAACCGGGTCCAGGGAGTAAAAAAAAGAAACCTTTCGCCTGAAAGGACGCTTGCGGAGACGGGAAGCGAGGAAAGGTCTATCGCCGCGTTTACATTCCATCCTTTGCAGGATAAAAAATCCTTAATGTTCCAGTGCTGGCTTTCCAGGATTACGGCAAGGTCGGGAATAATGTTTCTTTCTTTTAACGCTCCAAGACAGGTATCTACGCAGATAATTTTAAAAGGACGGTTATCGGGACAGGCAAGAATGTCGGCGTATTTTAATTTAAGCGCGTCAAGGGTTTCATCAAGGGACGGACCCGCGCCAAGGACAAGAATAGGCGCTTCGCCAAAAGACAACCGCGAGGCGGAGGGGAACCGCGTTATAAGGGGAAGATTGCGTAACGCGTTACGGATGTACAGGCGACCCATTTTCGCAAGGGTTAGGGCGTTACTCCAATCTACGGCGATTTCGTGGCGAAGCGAATCGCAAAGAGAATCGTAAACCTCGGGAAAAAGCTGCCAGCCGCCGGTTAGCCGTAATATTTCAACGCGGCGGAACGCCCTCGCGCCCCAAGCTTCTCTCGCGAAAGCGCATAGAACGCCCGCATCGCAAATATTTGTTATGCGCAAATTACGGCGGGTCGCAAAAGAGGGATCGATACTTTTTATTGTTAATTCGTATAATTCGCCGTCCGCTTCAACGCAGAGTACGGCGGAACTCGGCGCTTCTTTTTCAAGACGCGAAAGAAAACATGAAAGACCGTAGCCGTACAGAGGCGAAGGACAAAAATAAAGCGTTCTGTCTTTTACGGGGACTTCCCCCGCTATACGCTCGGCGCGCCCCGCCGGATCAACCCCCGAAAGAAGAGTCTTCCCGTTTCGGACAAACGGTAATCCCCGCATAACACGTTATTCGTCGGAGCGAAAAACACTGAAATAAGTTTCATCAAAATTACTTTTCATCTTTCCGTTACTTATAAAATACTTCTGTAATGACTGGTTGGCTATATATGGCAGAAATTGAGTCAAGTAATTTGACGCTATGCCCTCTTTGGAAAATTCATCAGCCTCAATCTCTTCCGTCGCTAAAAACACATAAACCTTGCTTCCCTGAACAAGCGGCTCGCTGGGAGTATTTAAAGGGGTTAAAAAAGCTATTTTCCAAAAATTTTCATTTTTAGACAACCCGTCAAGATCCTGTTCGTTTAAACCGGTTATGGTAAGGGATTCAATAGCCGTAAAAAGATCAACGCCCCCGTAATTAAGCGGAATAGGCCCGAAACTGTTTACGCTAAGATTTCTCCAGCGGGCCGCGTTAGAATATCCCGACTCTTTCGATTCGGAAATAAATTCTTTAGCTTTATCAATGGCCCAATTCTCCATTAATCCTCTTCGGCGGTTCCCTACGTAATTACGCACCCTATCCATTACCGATGAATCATTAAAATCAGCCTGGGATAAATCGCTCTCCGCTCTAAAAAATACCCAGCCGTCATTAATGGATATAATACCGCTAAACTCACCCTTGCCCAAGCCGTAAACCATTTCCCGATCATCGTTATTTGGAATTTCATCATCAATCTCATAACAATAGCGAATCCCCATATCCCCGCCCCTGTCGGCATAGTTGTCCTTTGATTGCGCTCTGGCGGCGTCTTCAAAAGTGGTGGTTCCGTCTTTTATGGAAGCCAGAATTTTCTTCGCTTCCCTCTCACCGCTCGATATCGTAATTTTGGATAATTGTATTGAATTAAAAAGTCTGGAGTTTTCCTTGGCAAATGAAACATATTCGCTATCGGGATAATCGTCAACATTAAAAAAAGTAAAATCAAAAGACCTCTGCGGCGACGACATATTCGCGATAAATTTCGCCTCGGAGCTTGGTATTAAAAGTGCGAAGAAATCGCTAAAAAACATATTCATCGCGATTTCTTCCTGCTGCCGCCTCCATAAAGCGGTACGGGCGGAATCGGGCATCTTGTTGTATAAGATAAGGGAAAAATGCCCGTTATCCATAAAATCAGGTAGTTGCATCACTTTTTTATTAACCGCTTTTTCAGATACCTCATATCCTGATTTTTTTAACATTTGCAGGATGGCGGTGTGGGTTACCGCGCCTTCATAAGCCTGTTTCCAGACATAGTAATTAATCCAACGATCATTGGGATCGTACCCCTGGGCGCGAAAATTATTAAAGGTTCTTTCATAATATTGGGACAATGTATTTCCCGGTACCCATGAAATAGGAACTTTATCGTAGTACCCAAAGGTCAAATCGCCGCCGCCCTTTCTTACATAACGACGGCCTCCCGAAAGAAAGTCGCCGCCGACAAACGTGACAACAACAAGGATAAGAATAACGACGGATCCGATATAAACACCCGGATTTTGTTTGAATTTTTTGACAATTTCCGAAGAAGAGGAGTCTTTTTCCTTTGCCGGAGCCATTTTTTCCTTTTTAGCCATAAAATACCCCTAAAACCATTATGAACTGATAAGATACCATTTATTATAATTTTTGTCTATAGGGGGTAAAGTCCGTATTTTACGTTAACATACTTATTATTTCTTTAACTGCTCTATTACATTGATATTAAGTCCGGTTATTTTTTGAATCATTTCGACGGAAAGCCCTTCCTTAAGGGCGTTGTGCGCTATTACCTCGCGCTCTATTTCGCGACCTTGGGACAAAGCTTCCTCGCGAACCTCTTCCTGCCAAATTTGCTTCGCGGTATCCCAATTCCATTCCGCAGTAGTCATACTCATCTCCTTTACGTGTTTTCCATTAACTCTTCCAATAATACCATGTTTTCGGTAATATTGCACAATTCCGCTTGACTGAAATGTGAGATTTTATGAAAAAATTCTTTAAAATTTTTCATTTTCGGTCAAGCAAAACGGCATTTCCACGCCATATATAGGCGGAGGAAAAAATATGAAAAATTGTTTTTTGTTGTTTGGAGTCTGCATTTTGCTGGGCTCCTGTTCTACCCCGGAAACGCCCACCGCGGCGCAAACGCTGGGAGGCAGTTCATCGGCGCCGGTCTACCTGAACTGCCGCGCGGTGTCTCAGGAGGAGATTGAATTTACCTTCTCGCGGCCTGTGACAATCAAACATATTAATTTCGAGCCGGAACTTGAAATCGATTCGGTGGAAGACGGCAGTACCGTAAAGGTTAAGCTGAAGGAAAGGTCAGGAGCTGGGAGACTTATAACTACCGATATACTAGCTGAAGACGAGAATAAAAATACGGTTAACGTGCTTGTCTCGTTCCGTACCAGAAACGATAGGATGCCGGATTTGGTTATTAACGAGATTTGCACGGAATCCGCCAACGCCGCCGCCGGGAAAAAAGAAGAGTTTATAGAATTTAAAACAAAATCGGCGGGTAATTTGGGCGCGATGAGGGTAGTTATCAAAAGTAATTCAAATGCCGCCAAACAAACCATTTATGAGTTCTCGCCCGTAGAGGTTAAAAAAGACGAATATGTGGTTCTTCATCTGCGCACTTATAATACGGCAAGCAGGGACGAATACACAAGCGCCCTTGACGAATCGGTCGGCATAAACGCCTCGCCTACGGCGCGGGATTTTTGGATTCCGGGAGAGACAAAATTACTGCATAAAACAGCGATGATTTATGCTTTGGATCAGGACGACAGGGTGATTGACGCGGTGATATTATCTGAAAGTCAGGATGACTGGTGGACAAAAGATTATTTTGCCGAAACAGCGGAATTACTTTTTGACGCGGGAGCGTGGAAATCCCAAGATGGAAGCGTATGCGGTCCAAAGGACGCGGTCGCCAGCGGCAAAGCGACCAATACCCGAACAATCTGCCGCGATGAAACAGTCGTAAAAACGGGTACGGCAAATGACTGGTATGTCACCGATACAAGTTGCGCGACACCGGGAAAACCAAATAATACAAAAAGGTACTTAAAGTAGATTTTTAAAAAGAGAAACAATATCGTGCTTGGGGGCGGCTCCGGTTTTCTGGGCCGCCATTTCCCCGTTATTGTAGAGAATAAGCGTGGGAATGGAAACAATCCCGTGTCTATCCGCAAGATCGGCGTTCTCGTCAATATTGACTTTACCGACTTTTACGCGGCCTTCATATTCCCCCGCGATTTGATCAATTACAGGACTGAGCATTTTACACGGACCGCACCAGGGCGCCCAAAAATCAATCAGTACCGGAACCGACGATCCCAACACTTCGGACTCAAAATTATCAACCGTAATGGCAAGACTCATTTTTCTCCCTCTCCTTAAATATTTTGTCCTGTAATCGTTTTTTTTTCAAGTGGAAAATATATTAAAATAAATTAAATTTTTTTTAATTTTCTTATTGACAAAAATTTTAAAAAGTGCCATGATCCGATATGGAAGCTAATAATAATTTTAAAGAAGGCTTGTCTTACGATGACGTACTTCTTCTGCCGGGATATTCGGAAATTCTTCCGAAAGAATGTGATGTAAAAACCGTACTGTGCGACGGAATTAATCTTAATGTGCCTATTATCTCCGCCGCCATGGATACTGTTACGGAAGAAAAACTTGCCATCGCTATCGCGCTCGAAGGCGGCGCGGGAGTTATCCACCGCAACCTGCCTCCTGAGGAACAGGCGCATCAGGTGTCAAACGTAAAACGTTTCTTAAATTGGATAATCGAATCGCCGGTAACCGTCCCCGTAGACGTACATGTCCGTGATGTAAAAGCGCTGATAAAAACTTTCGGCGTATCCGGTCTGCCCGTCGTGGACATTGAAGGAAAATTAAAAGGCATAATCACAAACCGCGACCTGCGTTTTTGCCGCGACGATTCCCTTCCCGTTGTCGATGTGATGACCGAAAAAGTAGTCTTTGTTACGGGAGAGCTGACCGTTGAAAAAGCGCGCGATAAATTTTTTGAATACAGAATTGAAAAACTTCCCGTCGTAGACGACAAAGGAAAACTTACCGGTCTTATAACCGTAACGGATATGGAAAAACATGAAAATTTCCCGAATGCGGCGACTGATAAATCGGGCAGGCTTATTGTAGGCGCGGCGATTTCTCCGCAGGATTTTAATATTCGCCTTCCGCTGTTAATAAAAGCAAAGGTTGATTTTGTCGTTGTCGATACCGCGCACGGCGATTCAAAAAATGTAATGGAAGCGATACGTCAAATTAAAAAAGACTACAATATACCTATCATCGGCGGAAATGTCGCGACTAAAGAAGGAACAAAAAAATTAATCGCCTCAGGGGCGGACGCGGTAAAGGTCGGCATAGGGCCGGGATCCATCTGCACGACGCGCGTTGTCGCAGGGATAGGCGTTCCGCAGTTTACGGCCGTTATGGATTGCGCCGAAGAAGCGTCAAAGTCAAAAATTCCTATAATCGCGGACGGCGGTATTAAATTTTCAGGGGACATTACAAAGGCGATAGGCGCGGGAGCGGGGGTTGTGATGATCGGCAACCTGTTCGCGGGGTTAAAAGAGGCCCCCGGAAACGAGATCATATTTGACGGAAGGATTTACAAGGAATACCGCGGAATGGGAAGCATGGGGGCGATAGCGGACGGGGCGGGCGACCGTTACCAGATAGGCAAGGACGAGGAACCTGTGCCGGAAGGAATTGAAGGGCGCGTCCCCTACAAGGGAGAACTTCGCAACTACATGAACCAGCTTATCGCGGGATTACGAAAGGGCATGGGTTACTGCGGCTGTAAAAGCATCGCGGAACTTAATGAATATAAGAAATTTGTAAAGATAACGGCGGCGGGCCTAAGGGAAAGCCATCCGCATACCATTACAATAACACAGGAAGCTCCAAATTATTCGCGATCTTGATTACTGGTATAAAAAAATCTGCACCCGGGATTTTATTGAAAACGATCCTGTTCAGTTCCCGCGCCGTTTTAAAAAACGCGAGGATATAGAAATAGCGGCGTTTTTATCGGCTACAATCGCGTGGGGACGGCGCGACCTTATCCTACGCTCCGCTGAAAAAATGTTCGCGTTAATGGATTATCGCCCATATGATTTTGTCGTTTCAGACGGTTTTAAAAAATTAAAAAACAAAAACATACACCGTACTTTTTTTGAAAATGATTTAAAATATTTTTGTAAGGGCTTTAAATATATATACGATAAATACGGAAATCTGGAAAACCTTTTTTTGGCTCGGGATAAAAAGACGGACGGATCAAGTAGGGGACAAAAACTTTCCTCTTTACAATGCGACGTATGGAAGGGTTTTTATTTATTTCGCGAGGAGATGGCGAAGGCCAACAAGGGGGAATACTCCATACACGTTTCCAACGCGGGAAAGGAAGACGAAAACGGTTCCGCGTGCAAGAAGCTCAATCTGGCCCTGCGCTGGCTTGTACGCGAGGGGCCTGTAGATTTAGGTTTATGGAAAAAAATAAAACCTGGCGCCCTTTACATCCCGCTTGACGTTCATGTCGCGAGGACGGCGAGGAAGATGGGGCTATTGGAGCGCAAATCAAACGATAAAAAAGCGGTGGTTATGCTGACCGAAAAATTACGGGAGTATTGCCCGGAAGACCCCGTGAAGTATGATTTTGCCCTTTTTGGAGCGGGGCAAAACTCGTCCCTACCTCTCGCCTAAAAGCGATTTAATTTCCTGAATATCGCTAATTAACTTACCGCGCGTCAATTTCTGAAAACGCACGGGAAGCATTTCTTTTGACGTGCATTCCAAAACCGCGACAAGGTTTTGCAATTCAACTTCATAGGGGTGGTCAGCGGGAATAAAATCGCTCATCGCCTCTTCCATGTCTTCGCGTTTTATATAAACACGATCGGCCATCGCAGCAATAAGCTTCGCTCGGACAAGAACCGCTTCCAAGTCAGCGCCTGAATATTCGTAATCAAATCTTCTAAAAAGATCGGAAATTGAAAAATTGCGGATGTCCAAAACAAGTTTGCGCACTAACGTGTTAAAAAGGTCTTCCCTGTCTTTTTTTGTTTCGGGATAAAAAAGAGCCAGATGCTCTTCGGCGCGTCCCTGCCTTTTAAGGTCAATCGGTATCAGGTCGGGGCGGCATGTGATTAAAAACCAGATAATTTTGCCGCGGTATTCCGTATTGCCCATAAATGAGGCTATTTGCGCGAACACGCGGTTGCTCGTGCCGGAATCCCCTTCCTGTGAGCGGTCACCCAAAAAAGCGTCAGCCTCGTCTATCATCACTCCCACGGGAGCCATCGCCACAAGGATATTCAAGACTCTTTCAAGATTCGATTCCGTCTCTCCCTGCCACTTGGTTCTGAAATTACGGAACTTCACCATCGGGATTCCAATCTCGCCCGCGAATGCGCTAACCATAAAACTTTTACCCGTCCCCACCGGACCCGCGATTAAATAACCCATCGGCAATACGTCGGGCCGTCCCTTTTTTATCGCCTTCGCGGCGTTCTTAAAACGTTTTTTTACGAAATCATGACCCGATACATGGGAAAGATCATAAGAGGTTTCCATAAACTCCAAAAGACCGCCGGCTCCGTTCTCGATTATTTCCTTCTTTTTCTGCCGCATGAAATCAAGCGAAATAGGTTTTTCATTTTCAAAACTTTCCGCGGCGAGACGGTACAGGTTCATCAGATTAAGACCGGATGTAATAGACGCGAGTCTTTCAGGAGTTAATCCTCGTTCAAGCAGGAGTTTTCCTTTTTCCTCTTCAGAGCGGAGAAAACTTTCCCTAACTTTCGCGTCCGGAAACGGAACGCTGATTTTTACGATAGCCGGAGAACTGGTAAGACGCGAAGAAATATCGGATAGATTTTCGGTTAACAGAATAATTGAAATATCGCCCTTAATAAATTTAGGGTCGGTCGCCCAACGGTTAAACGTAACCATACAGTACCTATCCCTGTCCGATAAACGGATTAAATCCCCGGCGGGAACAATATGTTCGGCAAAATCAACTATTAAAACCTTGCGGCCTTTTACCCGTTTCTCCTCCGGTACCTGGGAAAGAAAATATTTTTCAAGATACGGAAAACACCGCTCGGGATCATTAGAAACAAAATCACTCGCGTCAAAATCGGGGCTTACGGCAAACTGCGGCGCGGTCGCAAGGTAATTTTTTTCCATGTGAGGCTCGCAAAAGGTCAGTCCCCTGGAACTGTCGTAAAACGCTATTATCTCCTTGTTGCCGAATAAAATCTCAGAGATATAATCCTGTACCCTTTTAAACGTGAACTCGCCTTCATTTTCTTCGTGGGGAAGAAAATCCCTAATGTTGCCGTGTAAAATATATACGTTAGCGGTTTTTGAGCGGTATTTTTTCGCAAGCTCTTCGGCCCATGCCGGTAAAACTTTTATAATATCATCGTAATTATATATATATTGATCGGACATCTCCCCTCCCCCAATATATATTTTACAAAACCTTTACCTTTTTGGCAACAAATGAGACATATAATCCAATAATAAAATCTTATATTCGTCGTTAATTTTACGTTCCGCAGCCATATAAGCGCGGTTTTCGGCTTCCGAAACGGTGGAATGACCTTCACGGCTGTTAAAATTGTAGGGCAATAATACCGATTTATCGCTTGTATCGATAAAATTCGCGCCTAATTCTATACGGGCAAATTTATTAACATTGTTTGGGAATTCTACGGGGGAGACCGTAATGTCCACGTTAAGATTATAGCGCGAATTTATTCCGCCGCTTCTAAAACCTATATCCGAAAACGCTTTTGCAAAAGCGCTTTGAATTCTTCCCGCTTTATCGTTCTTTACGGTAATCATGACGGGAATCGTCTTGGTGATATTCTGCGCCTCAAGGCGGTAATTATCCCCCTTTATAAGTCCCGCGGGAAGAGGAGAACCTATTACCTGCAAGAGGTTCCCGTAGGTAATATTAACGTCGGCCACTATCGCCGCGAATTGATACCGCGAATATCCTTCCAGAGAATTTTTATCCGCCTGGTTCATTTTAAGAAGGTTTTCAATCATATTCTGATTCGCTTTTATCATCTCATTGTAAAGTTGGGCGGTTTTTGCTTTTTCCATAACGGCGACCGCATAGTAGGTGCTCTTTGAATCAAACCAAACTTCCTTTATTTCCGCGCCGACAAGGGTATCCATCGAGGCCGAAGTTTTAATAGTATTCTGCATGGCGATGTTATCCGTCCAACCGGCGGTAACGCCGTTCCTGACCGCTTCCTGATAGGTGTTGGTAATCGTTTGATCCGCCTTTATGGATTGGCCGAAAATAGCGGTAAGGTTGGCAAGCGCGTTTTTTTCCGCCATATCGCGATTTGCGGCGTTGCCCGACGCGGCGACATACTGCGATCTGTTAAATACGGAATCGACGGAATCGACCCATGCGGGTTTTGTTTTACTATTATTCGCGGTTGTCTGCTGTTGTTGCGTCGGGGAGGAAGCGCTTTGCCCGCCCGACGGTTGTTGTTGTGAAGGGGCGTTTTTAGCGTCTTTCGGCCGCCCAACCTGCCCGTCAAGCCTATCAAGCGCAGACTGCGCCGCGGCCTGGGCTTCCGCGGCCGAAGCGCCGTTATCGGCTTGCGGCGAACTTCCGCAAGCGCCTAACGCCAGTAGCGATAAACATAATAACAAACCGATAAATTTCAACTTTAACATAAATAACTCCCCAATAAAAAAATATATACTAATTGGACTTTTTGGCGATTGCCAAAGTCCATACCGATTTCGTTTTAGGATCAATCCACGTATCAAGCGCGTAAAAACAATCTAACGAGCCAAAAGAGTAAAGCTTGTTATCATTGGAAGTTTTATATCCGAATAAACTGTCAGTATTCTGATAAAGCATATCCATGCTTTTTGAAGAAGTATTAATACTTCTGATAATCGCGAAAACGGCGTTATACCAGGAATTAGTAAAAGTATCCGTCATTGACGAATAACGGGCTGAAAAACCAACGCCTACTTCATAACCGTCAATTTCATTCGGCGGGTTGTCAATCCAATCCGGTTTCCTGTCGGTTCCGCCGTACTTTGGACGGTAATTAACCGCGACAGGCAGTGAGGACCGGTAAACAGTCCGAACAAAAAAAGAATTATCAATTTCTATCGAATCCGTATCGGCGTTATATTGAAGCGCGTCTACATATTTTTTTGACTGTTCCTTATCCGTAAACAGCCGCGCTAAGGTTTTATATACATAATCAAACGCCCCGGAACCGATGTTATTTTTGACGACATATTCGCCGGAAACATGGTAAAAAACGGCGACCCTCCGCGCCGCGTCTTCAAGGGCGAGTTTCAAAGTTTCATTGGGATTCGATCTTTTTCCGGCGACCCCGATAAAAACGAGAGCGCCGTTTGACGGAAAAGAAGAAAAAAAAGTATTTCCCGAATCATTTATAACGGGTACGGATACGTTCGCGGGAACGGTTGAACAGGTTGAAAAAACAAACGAACACAATAATAAATAAAATAAATTATATTTTTTCAACGCCATACTAATTCCCTTATAAATTAACACCCTCATCATAAAATGACGAGGGTGTTGTTTCAGTTTCCGTTATTTAATGAATTAATTATCAATCTGCAAAGGCCTTTCATTTTTGGCAAGTTGGGAGTCCATATACTTAAGGGCTTCCTGCGTTTTAAATTGGGCGTATGACGCCTCTTCATTTCTCAATATACTGGAAACTTGAGCCTTCGCGTCTGATTTTTTCATTTCTACCAGATACCACCATGTGCCATCGGGAGCCTGCCAACGTTTAATCGGGCGGGCGCCGGAAACGTCCATATTGGTAATCTGGCGGCTTACATCTTCCTGCAAGGAAGAATTGGCCTGATTTCTCACATTACCCGCGTCAAGGTTATAATCCGTAAACATCGCCTGCACCTTGGTCTGAAGCTGGCGCGCGACAGCGACCCTTGCGCGGGCTTCCGCCGTGGTCATTGACATTGACGTAGATGACTGTTTGGCGACCCCGATTCCCCAAAGAACGTCTTCCGGAGGGAAATCATTCAACCATTCAGGGGTAGTGGTAGGGCCCGTAGTGGTTGATGTCGGCTTTGAGGCGCATGCTATTAAAGCAAAAGCTAAAGACAAAACCAAGAGAATTAAACTAATTTTCTTCATTTTAAAAACTCCTTATGTTTTTATTAAAAAGACATACGTCTTTATTCTGCAATATATCGCAAATCATCTTTTTTTTCAAGTATTTTGTTAAATTTTTACCGCCTTTACTAATAAACCTCAAAATCAATGATTTTAATTGTAGATGGGCCGGTCCCACCCATGTCATGTTGTCTTTCAATCGCAATTCCCGTTATATTATTTTTATTAAATACTGTTTTCTTTCCCCAATCAGGTTGTTTTAAATTACTAAAGGGAATATCAAAACCGGTAACTCTTCCGTTTTGGGTTGTTATTGTCGTACCATGAAAAGCGTTGTCAGTAACATTACTTGTCGGAAAATAAACTCGCCATTTCTTACCGTCTCCCAATATTTTAAAACGCACCCCATTAGCATTTTTAAATTTTTGGTTAACACTTATATTATTTAAAAAAACCCCCGCCCATCTTGGGGATCCTCCCGCAAGACTAATATTAATAGTCAAAACATCACATTCCTTACCGTCAATTCGTTCTACGCCAAAACTTATATTTGAACCGGACTTATCATCAAAATTCGCTTTCCAACCGACAGTTGACGAAATAATATCATCGGAACCAGATGTGGAACTTGCCGATACGGCGGCGGACTGTGTTGTCGATGTAGTCGCCGTACTTGTAGACGCGACAGTAACCCTTAAAAGCTCTCCCGCGATTTCCCTCATTAAGTTTTTATTTAACCCGTCGGCAATGTCCTGATACTCGCGATCCGCGCCGTTAATCACGTCCCCCCTTTCAAGATTAATTATTTGGGAACCGAAAAGATTCGATTTTCCCAAACTCATAACATTACTGGATAAAATGAAATCTATTTTTTTACTCGTACCTAAACTCATCGCACCGTCTGTTTGTCCCGAACGCTGGAACTGATGTTCCTTAAGAACGTCATCAACGGAACTATTCCTCGGAAACACCGCATATTTGCCCAAATTGACAATTTCCGTCGCTAAAATCTGAGCCAGTACCATCGCGTCATTAGCGTTTACATTTCTAGGCACGGTAAATGAGGGAACCGCTAGAGCGGGTAAATTGTTATAGTTCCTCCGGCTGTTCTCTGCCAAACGCTGGGCTAATCCGGGCAGTACCCCCCTTATTTCCTCGATTGAACGATATGTTTGATAAACCCCGGCAATTTGCCGGACTTCGGTAACGTCAATAATCGATATAAGCACCAGATTTTGATCGCTTAATTTTGTTATGTAACCGGATACTACAAGATCCGCGGTATTTAGTTTACCGATTTCGCTGATAGCGTCCGAATTGATAAGCCCCGACTGACGCTGGTACTTCTGTTCTCCCATAATCTTGTCAATCGCGCTATTCCTCGGTTGTACGGTGAATGTATCCAACAATGCCCTTTGGTTTGAAAGCAGAATTGAGATTGTTTCACCGTCCTGGCCTTGTCCCCCTGAAAACGGCAAAATCGCAAGCCTTTTCTTCGACTGCGCTTCCAGTGAAGGCAAAGTTAAAAATGTTAAAATAACGGTAATAAAAAATAAAATTCTTGTCTTCATGAAATTCTCCTTATGCCGACTTATTGCCGCGCGATTATTCCGGGCAGGGATTGGAAAAATGCCTTATCGTTACGAATTATTTCTCCGCCTTTGCGGACAATATATTCCAAATTCAATTCACTGAATGTATGACGATCCGACTGTTTTAAAACGCGGTTTCCTTTGCGTAAAGCGACCGTAAGATCCGCGGATAACAGATTAGTACGTTGATTTATCTTAAAAGTTATAAGCAAATTGTAGTCAGCGTCGGAAGGAGCGTCATCCGGTAAGACAATTTCTACAGGTACATCGTATTGATCCATACCCCGTTGTATATCCTGAACAAGAGCGTCTTGATCATTAATTTCCAAAGCGGTCCCGGCAAACCGGGCGACTACCGTAAGAGCGGGCACGGCCACATTTACTATAGAAGAATCCGGTTTTACATTATTTACCGTATATTGGCTCTGTATTATTGTTGTTTCCACATGAACTACCCGTATATTTAAACTATATAAATCTCCGCGAGATGTGATAGAACCCGTAATAACCAATTCCGCGCCTAGTTGTTTACCGATTGATGTGGCGGTCGCGTCGCTTACATTTCCGGACATCTGGTAACTTTGTTCCGCTTCCAAGGCGCGGAGAGTTTTACCCCTTTCAACAACCGTAAGGTGGTTTTGAGCGACTATTACCGCTGAAAGATTATCGGTAACATACTCCGAAAGTCCGTCAGATTTAGCCTCTATTTTTAAAATAGCGACTCTGGCTCCCCTTGGAAGCTGGTTTTTAAACTGATAAGCGCAGTTATCCAAGGCTTGATCAAGACTTATAACGGTTTGACCGTATGTGTAAATGGTACATACAGAAATGAAAATAAAAATTAAACTTATCTTTTTCATAAAAATTCCCTCACTTTATTTTTTTTTAGAGGTAACGCCGGGAGGTTCTTGGCATCCAAGCGCCTACAGAAACCCGATTAAAACTATTCCCGCGCCATTGTAATTATTTGCGCGGTTTTTACATCTAAAGCTTTTAGCGTCAGACGCTGTGTGTTTCCCATACCGCTGATGCTTCCGGTAATTACATTAAAATACTCCTAAAATTAAGTTTTCAATAAATAATCAGCCTTCTATTAATATTAGACCAAAAGTTTATTAATAATAATACTTTAGATAATCAATAATAAATTGTCAAGTACCAATATTGATATACCATGTATTTATGGGAAAAATTACCAAATTTGAACCATTAAGGGCATATTTATCCGCAAATATCAAAGCCAGAAGGGAAGCTTTAAATATAAGTCAGGAAAAACTGGCGGAACTTGCCGATGTATCCGTTCAATCAATAAAGCGTATAGAGGGGCGCAGAACATGGGTAAGCGACAAAATGTTGCTAAATTTAGCCGAAGTTTTAGGCGTTACGGCTTTTCAACTGTTGGTCCCTTCAAGCAATGAAAAAACATCCGAAAATTACGAACTGGTTTCCAGTATTCTTAAAAACTTAAAACAAAATATTCAAGATGATATAAACAACCGCTTTGACAGCCTTAAAACATTCGGTTAAAGGCTACGATTTTTTATACCCTCGCGCCCATCAATCATCTGCCCGGTAAATGATGTTTCCCGTGGTTAGTGAAAATATCGTTATCGTACGTAAAATTTCGCGGGTCTTTATAGGGAGTGTGGACTACCGTTCCGGTTTCATCAATCGCGTTAGTATCGAACCATGTCGCGTCCAAATAAAGAAGTCCGCCTTTGTATTTTAAAGTAACCCACGCGTGATTTTGCCCCGATACTTTTACTATATCGCTTACTCCGGCAATATCGGCGCTACGGAGTCTGGATATTAACAGATCGCTATAATCATCACAAACGCCTTTTAACGGGGTAGGAGTTACAAACTTTACCTTTATTCCAACCCGGTTATAATCGTAGTCCATATCCAGAGCGACGGAATAAAGAACATCGTAGACTTTTTTCAAGCCGGGGTCTTTAATCATTTCCTTTAATTTTGCCTGAGAGACGGCCAAATCATCGTATCTGTCAAGTGAACAATTACCCTCCAGATGATTATGGTATTGAGGCGCTACCTGCCATTTATGAACCTCATTATCCGCGGCGGGATAAAACGAATTCCCGCCCGCCGGCGTTTTATCATAACTATAGAATGTACTAACAATTACACTGCCGTCGTTCTTAAATTCATAAATAAATTTATTGATTCTAAAATTAAGAAAAGTCGCGTACTGCCCTTTGGAAAACATATCATACAATGAATTAATAAGATAATCTATGCGATAGAAACCGTTAATATTCTGATAACTATACGGAATACCTATTACTTCTACCGGTATATTTTTATATGTATTATCAGTTCCAAAATCTTCCTGCGCAAAGGAAGACATAACATTAACAATTACCAATACGGCGCATAAAAATATACATTTTATCGTATTTATTAAATTGTTTTTAATAATCATGTTTAATTTCTCCGTAAATAATTAGTATAGTTTATTACCGTGAAATAACAATGTCAACTAAATACTCAGGTGAATAGTTAAAACTTCATGCTCTTAAATCTTGGCACCCTATACCGAAGCGTTTCATTTTTACGGAATTTCAATGATTCAATATTGGCGATACGCCGTTCGGGGCTCGGGTGGGTGGAATACAAACCGCTTTTTGCGGAACCTTTGGCGCCCTGTAAAACCTTCAGCATATCTTTGAGCGCGTTTGGATCGTATCCGGCGTTGGCAAGCAGAACTAACGCTTCAAGATCGGCTTCAAATTCCTGGGGTTGCGAATAACCGCTTCTCATTAGAACATCAACGGTTGTCGCTATGGAATCGCGAAAAGCGGCGGCTCGGGCGGCGGCGGCGTTTTTACTCGCGGCGGTACTCGCAGCCCAATCCGCTATGGCGGACAGTTCGTTTTCCAGTTTAACGGAGTTGATAACGCTAATTCCGTGCCTTAACATTATATGCGCCAGTTCATGCGCGATTACCGCCGCCAACATGTCTTCGGAAGACGCGGATTCTACCAATTTTCTGGTAACAAATATATGGCCGCCGGGAGTGGCAAAAGCGTTAAATTCATTACTGTCAAGAATCATTACAAAATAACCGTTATATGGAAGCGGATAATTAGAATTGATCACAAGCGTCTGACAAATATTATTTATATATTTAATCGTTTCCGTATTGTCGTATGGTTTATATTTAGCCAGTATATTAGCGGCTACGGCGCGTCCAAGATAATAAGCGTCAATGGGGGAAAAATCATCGTCATCCCGATCCGTCTGGGAAAAAGCCGCGCCGCGGAAACAAAAAATAATCACAAAGAAAATTAATAATTTTTTCATACCGATAATATATAACCTTTTAACAAAAATTCAAGCGTCTTGCCTTAAATCTTCTTCCTGGCGGGTTTAACCTTGCTTAACTCCCTGACGGCAAGGATAAGTTCTTTGTCTTTGGCGATTTCACTAATAAAAGCCGGAAGACGGTATGTCCAGACAAAATCATTTACCGTACCGGGTACGTTTATCCTTTCATCCAACGGATTCGCCGAGTACCAATTATTGGAAAGATGCAATAGGTCCTGTATCTGGAAAACACGGAAACGCGAACGGGCCCCGGCGATCTTTGTAAGAATTATTTTTGCCGTTCCCGGGTTGTATTTTTTCGGTAAAGACGGAACGCCTAAAAAGCCCGAATACTGCCCCTGATCCGCTTCCGTTTCCCACCATTGCCGTACCGTAGAACTGTCATGAACCGCGGGAGTACAAACGCTTAATTGGGGATAATTCTCAAAAGGAATATAAGGCTGTCCGGGTTTGTCCCAATCGCGAACCCATCGCGCCACACGCAGTCCAAATATCTTTAGTTTAGACAGCGTCTTGGGAACGCAGGACGGAACCGCGCCAAGATCTTCGGCGCACGGAAGCATCGAGGACGACTGTACCAATATCGAAAGCAGTTTCATTCCCAGCACCCCCCAGGATTTTTCCGCTTTTTTCCGGCGTTTTTCCAATAAAGTTTCCAGAGCTGATTTTTCCTCCTGCGAAAAACTGGCGTAAGCTTTAGCGTCCCTGTAATACCAAGCGGGGAAAAATTTTCCCTTTTTGTATTCAATAAAAACTCTGTTTTTCCATTCCCCCATTAAAAAATTACGGATTGCCGGATGAAGATCCATTGCGTCAATATCTTTTTCTCCCGTGATCTTCTTTTTAAACAGCCATAATTCCTCGTTATTTACCCGCGCGAGCGCCCTTGAAAAAATTCTGTCGGACGCGGCTTTTATGTCCGCATCGGTAAAAAGAGTGCCCCAGTTATTACGCAGGGCCTGCAACAGTTCGTCCGTGCGGATATGCGGCTGGGACGCCCAGCGAATTCTGCTCTTATCAAAACCGAGCTTTTTAAGATCGCCGGAAGTAATAGGCGGATATGGCACATAACGGCCCAGGGCGGAAGAATAATCCCTGTGGGAACTCGCCCAAATGCGGAAGAATCCCAAAACATGATCTATTCTGTAAGCCTTGTAATATTTTTCAGCCGCGGCAAGCCGTTTTTTCCACCACGCATAATCGTTTTTTTCCTGCGCTTCCCAGTTGTAAATGGGAAAACCCCAATTCTGGCCGTCGGGACTGTACATGTCGGGCGGCGCGCCGGCTGAAAGTTCCTGAATAAATATTTCAGGATGCGCCCATACGTCGCAACTGTCTTCGTTCATTAAAATGGGCAGATCGCCTTCAAGAACAATACCTGCGTCGGCAATCGCTTTCGCAGCTTTGGAAAACTGGTTATCCAGCGCCTGTTGCAACCATACCCAAAAAATGTGTTCTTCGCGCAGGGATTTATCGTTCCATAATTTTTCTATATCGGAGGCGGTTACGGAAACGTATTCGCTCCAGTTTTTCCATGACTTTAGATCGTTTTTTTCTTTAAGCCTTCTGTATACGGCATATTCTTTTACCCAGGAATTTTTCTCAATCCATGAGGATAAACCTCCGTCATTCGCGTTTTTAACAATTTGCGCTTTATTAGCGCCGTATATTTCACGGCATATTTCCAATTTTTCTTTTAAAACAAGATAATGGGAAAAACGGCTGTTTTTTTCAAAATTTTCCCTCGCTTTTTTAATGCGTTTTTTAACCAAATCCGCCGTCGACGCGTATTCATCAAGTTCTTCAATCCGTAGATAAAGGGGATGAAGGCCGAATGCCGTCATGCTAAAATACGGAGAACTTTCAAAACCGGTATCGTTAACAGGCAAAAGTTGAATCAGTCCAATCCTCATCTTTTTGCAAAGAGCGGCAAAATCAATCAAATCGGGAAATTCGCCCACCCCCATGCCTTTTTTTGACCGTAAAGCTCCAACCGGAATCACCACTCCCAGAAGCCTTTTATTAACAGCCTGTTTTTCCATATTTATCCCCCCTTTATTGGATTTTATTAATTATAACGCTTTTTTAATTAATGGTAAACAGTTCTCATTGCCAAAAAACGAATTTTTCTATATTATTATATCAAGGAGATTAAAATGAAAAAAACAGATAATTCTACATACTTTTTTACGTCCGAATCAGTCGGAGAAGGGCATCCCGATAAACTGTGCGATCAGATATCTGACGCGATTCTTGACGCGTGCTTAAAAGAAGACCCTGAAAGCAGGGTGGGTTGTGAGACGTTCGCGTCCGCATCTCTTGTTCTTGTCGGCGGGGAAATTACGACAAACACGTTTGTCGATTTCCATCATCTGGTAAGGGAAATCGCAAGGGAAATAGGTTACATCGACCCGTCTTTCGGGCTTGACTGCAATTCCATGGCCGTCCTTGACATGATTCACAATCAATCTCCCGACATATCGCAGGGCGTTTCAGGCACCGGCCTTAAAAAATTCAAGGGACAACAGGGAGCCGGCGATCAGGGAATGATGTTCGGTTACGCGTGCGATGAAACAAAAGAGCTTATGCCCATGCCGATAATGCTCGCCCACAAAATACTTCTTAACGCCTCCAAACTGCGTAAAAATAAATCTATTAAATGGCTACGTCCGGACTCTAAAAGCCAGGTGACGATTGAATACGAAGGTTTTAAACCCGTGCGCATTGATACGGTCGTCGTTTCCCATCAGCATGATCCGGATGTTTCCTATAATGAAATAGAAGGGACTGTAATAGAAAAAATCATCAATCCCGTACTTGAACCTACCGGATTATTGGATAAAAAAACAAAATACTTTATAAACCCCACCGGACGATTTGTAATAGGCGGCCCGTTCGGGGACACGGGGCTTACAGGGCGTAAAATTATTGTTGACACCTACGGCGGCATGGGACGGCACGGCGGCGGCGCTTTCTCGGGCAAAGACCCGACCAAGGTTGACCGCTCGGCGGCTTATGCGGCGCGTTATATCGCCAAGAATATCGTCGCCGCCAAATTTGCCGACCGTTGCGAAATCCAGCTGGCGTACGCGATTGGAGTGCCGTTCCCGGTTTCAATAATGATAGACACGTTCGGAACCGCGAAGATTGATGAAAAAATCATCGTGAAAGCCGTGGAAAAAGTTTTTGATTTAAGTCCCGCCGGAATCATCAAGATGCTTGACCTGCGCCGTCCGATTTATCTGGAGACCGCTTCTTACGGTCATTTTGGCCGCTCGAAATTCCCTTGGGAAAAAACGGACAAGGTAGAGGATCTGAAAAAAGCGATCGGTTAACGGCGGTTTGCGCGTAACACGGGAGGGGGAATGCAGATTGACACCGACAAGGCTCGGCGCTTTTGTATAAATTTGTTTGGGGCTTACGGGTTTTCCAAAGATGAAAGCGAGATTATAAGCGACGTTATCATTCGCGCCGATCTTTACGGAATTGAATCCCACGGTATTCACAGGCTCGTACGCTATCATGATGAAATAACGTCGGGACAGGTTGATGTAAACGCGAAAATAGATATTGTTCACGAAACGGGGATTTCCGCCTGCCTTGAAGCGAACAAGGCGATGGGACAGCTTGTGGGAGCGCGGGCCATGAATATGGCGATTCAAAAAGCGCGTAACAACGGTTGCGGCATGGTGACGGTTCGTAATTCCAATCATTACGGCATCGCGAGTTACTACACCGACATGGCGGCGGCGCGGGATTTAATCGGAGTGTGCATGACAAATACGGAAGCGATTTGCGTTCCCACTTTCGGCCGCGAAGCCATGACGGGAACGAACGCCATCGCCCTTGCGATGCCGGCGGAGCCTTTTAATTTTTCCTATGACGCGTCAACAACGGTCGTTCCGCGGGGAAAACTGGAGGTTTACAGAAAAAACGGTCAGCCGCTTCCGGAACATTGGGCGCTTGACGCTAACGGCAAGCCGTGTACTGACGCGGCCGTCGTAGTTGACAATATAATCGCAAAAGCGGGAGGCGGTATTACCCCGCTTGGAGGCATGGGAACGCTGAACGGCGGACACAAAGGTTACGGGCTTAGCATTATTGTAGACCTTTTCTCGGCGGTAATTTCAAGCGGGCTTACATCGAATTACGTGAACAGAAAACCCGGACACACCGGTATTTGCCATTATTTTATGGCCATTGATTACGGGATTTTCGGCGATAAAACCTCCATAAAGGCCAATATGTCGAAATTTTTACAGGAACTGCGCGACAGTAAAAAGGCCGAAGGGGAGAGCCGTATTTATACGCACGGTGAAAGAGCGGCGCGGTTGATGTCGCAACGCGAGAACGGAAGTATTCCGGTTAACGAAAAAACGTTGGAAGAAATGAAGAATATAGCGAATTATCTTAAGCTTCCAGAACAAGTCCTTCTTTAGCGACAACTATTTTCGGGGACGTACTATTCGCGTAACTCTTTTCAATCTGCTCTAACTCGCCGTCCTTACGCGACGGTTCATGGTGGAAAAAAACCAGGGTTTTTATATCAATACCGGCGGTGAATTCCATTACCTGTTCATATGTGCAATGTCCCCATCCTATATGGCCGGCGTATTCTTCCTGTTTATATTGAGCGTCATGAATTAATATATCCGTCCCGCTTATAAATTTCTTTACTTTCTCGTTTTCTTCCGCGGTGAGGAACATTTCGTGATCAAAAATAGTCGCCGCCGATTTGCCTTTATAAGTTATCTTGTAACCGAAACACGGAAGCGAATGATTAAGAAATTTACTGCTTACGGTAAGCCCCGCTCCAAGATCGACGGTAGTTTCTTTTATCTGTTGATATTTTATTTTAGCGGCAAGTCTGTCGGGCTGTACGGGCCAGTACTGGGACGAAAGTTGGTTTTCGATAGCCGATTTAAGATCGACGCTTTCCAAAGTCGCGGGACCTAGAATATTTAATTCCGTATCGGGAGTATAAATAGGGCTGAACATCGGAAAACCCATTACATGATCCCAATGGGTATGCGAAAGAAGAATATCGGCTTTTATCTTGCCTTTGCTTTTTAACTCGTTTTCTATAAGCCAGTTGCCTAAGGTATGCACTCCCGAACCCAGATCGACGATAATAAGACGTTCGTCGGCGCGTATCTCAATACAGGATGTGTTTCCGCCATAAATAACCGTATTTGGTCCCGGAACCGGAATTGAACCTCGAACGCCCCAAAAACGAACAGTAAGCATATTTAAATTATATAATATCCATATAGATATTTCAATTATTCGTTCTCATTACTTCAATCCCATAAGCGGGCGGGCGGTAACCTCGGCGGAAAAATCCCCTATGTTACGGCTTCCTCCAATCAGATCATAAGCGGCGACTTTGAAGTAATAAAGCGTTCCGTTCTTTAATCCGTCAATATTAATATTCGTCGTTATTCCGACATCTATCGGCGAAGGTCCTAACTTGGAGTCATCGCCAAAATAGTCTCCGCGGACGGCGCTATAATAGACAAGGTACCCCGCCGTACTCGCGCTGGAGCTTTGTTTCCAACGAAGCTGAACAGAGCCGTCTTTGGCGACGGCGGTCAAATTGAGGGGAGGCAGGGGAGGCTCTCCCCGTAAAAAAACAATGTTCATCTGTTCAAGATAGGGACTGCTCTCGCCGTCGGCGGACGGGTAAAAATCCACCGCTATTTGCACATAACGCCCGCGTATTCCCGATATATCCGCGCCGGGCGTAAAAATGACCCAGGGGACTTTATCAAGGGAATAAGGATTCTCACCGGCGCGGACAAAGAAATTCATTTCCGCGTCGTCGGAAAATTTAAATCTTCCGTTTTCGCGGAATTCATTTTGCAGAGCGGTTCCCCTGACGCTTGTTCTGCCGCCGCAAGCGTTAATTTTAACAACGCCGCTTGAAACAGCCCCCAGATCAACCGGTTTTGTTTCGATTCTTCCGCCAAACGCATATCTTTGAATCGAAGTACGTCCCGCGCATACGCCGTGAATTTTAAATTCATCGATAAATCCCGAAAAACGCCCGCCAAGTAAAAATCTGCCGTTATCGCCGATGACGGGAATATGAACTTCGCTGTTTTCGCGGCCTGTAGATGTAGCGTAGACGATTGATTCGCCGCGTCCGTCTACAATATACTCTATCATTCCGGTTGAAGCGTCAAACCGGATAAGATGGTGGCTCCATGTTTTGGGAACAATAGAAGTTAAACTTGTAAAGTCAATATTGATCTGTTTTGAACCGTTTATCGAAGTGAAAAAATTTACAAACGACCACTTTAATTTATTTTTAGAAACCGAACAATCAATCCGTTGCGCGCGGCTTCCGGGCATTATTGAAGTCCATGATAATATTTGTTCGCCGTTTTCCATATTTAGCGGATACATCCAGAATTCAACGGTAAAATCCCTAATACGGTTACCGGGCGCGAAAAGCGCGTTACGGCTGTCCGGCTGGATAACGATTGGAGTGGAATCGGGATCATACCCGTAACGTCCGAACAACGCCGCGCCCGCTCCAGATCTCGCGAGAACGCGGTCTACGGACTCAACCTCGGGCGGGACGGAAAGCCTGTAATTGCCGGCACCGTCCCTAAAAAGTTCCGGTTTTCTTTCATCGAATGAAAGGGACAAATCAAGAACGCTTTCCGTTAAAGGGGAAAAATTTCCCAAAACGCCCGCCGCCGCCTGATACCCGGCGGCTGATGTTACCGCGACAGACGAAGAAAGGAGCAATACGGGATGGGGTCTGATTGAACCGGCCTCGGTAATACCCATCCTATTTTCCGCCACATTCCATGTAGCTCCCGCGCCAAGTGAAATTGTTCTTTCTCCGACGGCGTAGACACTACCGCAAACAAACAGGAAGATGTATACTATCTGTGTGATAAAAAGTGATTTTTTCATGGTTTTCCTATTCCTTATCGGCATAAATTGATATGAATAATCAGGTAAATTCA
>Ga0268262_10000652_pt1 | contig 44811 bp, 46 predicted proteins | sample TergutNc150P3_FD_190354 | JGI IMG/M metagenome (GOLD analysis project Ga0268262, IMG submission 190354) | Nasutitermes corniger P3 segment gut microbial community from laboratory colony in Florida, USA - Nc150 P3 (SPAdes) (version 2) | ecosystem: Host-associated > Arthropoda: Insects >...
CCCCCCCCTATAAGTATTCACGTATATTCAACAAGGAGTTCTTATGAACCGTATTTTCTCATTGGCGGCTATGCTCTACATTTCGTTGCTTTTCTCTTGTGCTCCAGATATTGAGCCGATACCAGAATATTCAAGTTCTTCTGGGACATCTTCATCAAATGTTTCTATTATCTCTAGTTCCTCTAGGGTATCTTCATCAAGCGTAGTAATTCCGAGCAGTAGTTCGTCAGTTAAGCTAAGTTCTGGTTCTGTCACTTATTGCTTGGATTATGATTGGCAGGAGTGTACACTTTCTAATGGATACACTTGTCCTGATTGGAGTACGCCTTCAAATTCTTGCCCTAGCGGATGGTATATTTATAATTCTTCATCAAGTTCAAAGCCAAGCAGTAGCTCTAGTGTACCACCTAGCAGTTCGTCTGTTAAGCCAAGCTCTAGTTCTGCGGTTAGTTCCTCGTCAAGCGTAGTTGTTCCGAGCAGCAGTTCCAGCATTGCTATTGTTGGTGACACATTCACAGATAACCGCGATGGCAAAACTTACAAATATGTAAAAATTGGCACTCAAACTTGGATGGCGGAGAATTTGAACTATAATGCAACTGGCAGTAAATGCTACGATAATAAGCCTGCCAACTGCGATATATACGGTAGATTGTATGATGGAACAATGGCAATGAATATATGCCCCAATGGATGGCATTTGCCAAGCGATGCGGAGTGGACAACGTTGGAAAATTTTATCGGTAATGATGTAAATATCAAGCTAATATCAACTAGTGGGTGGGATTATTCCTACTACGAACGCTCTGGAGTCACATTCACGGATGATTATGGCTTTTCAGCTCTGCCAGGCGGACACGGCGATCCTCATGGCGGTTTTGGCAATATTGGTTTTTGTGGTGCCTGGTGGAATTCCTCAGGTTACCATAGGGGCACATGCGCCGACCGACCACCTGGTGATCTCGACAGGCAAAACTTCATTAAGAGCTATTACTTTAGTGTTCGTTGTGTGAAGGACTAGGCACTTTTACGTGCCACCGCTAGCCGCAAGGCAAGCGGTGCAGATTTCATTCGCCCTAACATAAAACATCAATATCCCGCCTATTCTCAGGGTACAAATACGAAATCGGGAAAATCCCAAAAATCGGGGGCATCGGGGTTCTGACAAAATAAATGCAAACTCAAACATTAATTTCAAACCCAAGTTCTTTTGCGACTCTCATCATATTTTTGTCAAAGGAACAAATGCAGATATTTTTGTTCTTTGGATTTCTTTGAGCATTCAAAGCTGTTGCCAAATGAATAGCATCAGAGCTTTTACAAGCGGCAAGAGAATCATTTTGAATCATAGAATCAGCAAAGGTTTCGGTTATATCATTAAAATATATATCATTCAAAAGTTCTTTAAGTTTTGCTTTTTTATTATCAAGCCATATTTTATCAAACCTGTTTCTTTGCCTATTGTAAAACCTAAGCAAAGAAATGTTAGTTTCAATTTTCAAAAGTACAGAGCTGAATTTTATCTGATGGTTATTCCAAATATTTTTAGCTTCAAGTTCACGACTTTCCTCAAGTAAAATTGACATAATCAGCGAAGAATCAAAATAAGCAATTATCATTTAAAACCTATCAGAACGTACATATTCATAATCGGGCCACCAGTCTTCCCTTTTTATGCCGTCTGTATTTTCTGGCAATTTTGTTATTCCAGGAGCCCTCTTAGGCAAGCTCGCTCTGCCAGCTTTAGCTTCCTCAATCATCCATTCAACAAAATTAGCTTCTTCTTCGCTTTCTACAGGGAAAATAACTCCATTGCCGAGGTCTATAAGCCTGCTGCAAGGCTTAGTAGCGGATTTTGCTTTTTCAATAGTTGCAGGCTGCATAAGGGTTCCTCTATGAGTATCTCCAAGAACAATATACAAATTTTCTATATTACTCCCCAAAGGAGTGAAATAAAGATGAAACAGGTAGTTGGTGTTGGTGCAGCGTTGATAGATTTAATCGCTTCGGTTAGCGAAGAGTGGGTTGCTAGGCAAAAAAAGCCAAAAGGTGGCATGAACTCAGTGAACTGGGGGGAATTGGGGCATATTTTAGGCAATGTCGAAGATATTACAATTATACCTGGCGGTTCTGCCAGCAATACTATGATTGGGTTGGCAAGGCTTGGAGGCAAGGCTCGCTTTGTGTGCAAAGTTGGCAATGACGATTTGGGCGATACATATTCCCTGAATCTCTATCACAACGGAGTAGAGGGCTATATACGCAAAAGTTTAACACCTACCGGGCGAGTGCTTTCTGCCGTTACCCCAGATGCCCAGCGCACAATGTTTACCTTTTTGGGAGCATCTTCGGAGCTTCTCCCAGCCGAGGTTAGCGAAGCACCATTTTCAGGTGCTAACTTTCTTTATTTAGAAGGATATTTGGCATATAATCCATCCATACTTTTGCATTGCATTCATATAGCTAGGTCTAAGGGTTTGGAGGTGGTCTTTGATTGCGGCTCCTTTGGAGTTGTGCAAGAGTGCCGCTTTATAATAGATAAGCTCATAGAAGAACGCAGCATAGATATTTTAATAGCGAATGAAGACGAAGCTAAAATATTGACAAGGGTAGAAGAAGATCTCGCTTGCATGGAAATGGCTAAGATGGCTAAAATAGCCGTTATTAAAATTGGCAAGAGAGGTTCCATTATAGGCTTGAAAGATGAAATAATAAGAATAGATGCCTTTCAAGCTCAAGCCGTGGATACAACAGGAGCTGGCGACCTTTGGGCAGCGGGTTTTTTATATGGATATTTAAATGACTGGCCGCTTGAAAAATGCGGAGAGCTTGCTTCTGCGGCAGCCGCAGAAGTTGTGCAAATTATGGGACCAACCATTCCAGAAGAAGCTTATACAAGGCTTTTTGAAATTCGGGATAAAATATCGAATAGCCTAAAATAATTGCTATATTCTCTCCTTTATGCAACAAAAAATAATTTCCATACTTTTCGCATTGCTGCTGTGCACTCTGGGTTTTGCTCAAGATAGCGTTTCTTATTACGGCCACAATGCTGGAGTTTTAGAGTTGCAAAGTTCTGTGCCCGCAGGAGTGTGGCTTAACGAGAAAGCCGTTGGCAGCACACCTTTCATAATGGAAGTGCCTGTTGGCTGGTCAATTTATTCTCTGCGTGCCCCTAGTTATTGGACAGAGTCATATCTTGTAAACTTTCTTAGAGGAGTGAAAATTTCGCATAGTGTTGAGTTGAAAAAAAGTGAAATACCAGTAATTGAAATTCCAGATGTATCACGTATAGACGATTTGCGCACGCTTGAAAATATGTACGATAACTTGGTTAAGCCAAAATATTATGTGCCTGTGCCAGATTCTATATGCCTCGCTCGTTTTGTTGCAGATTATCCACTCCCCATTTCTCCGCCAGAACCTCTTAACGAAAAATCTACCCAGTATCGCCACTACTTTGACGTTTACCTCAAGGAGAGGCAGTCCTCTTTTAACGAATGGTACGAAAATTGCTCCAGTTCCATGCAAAGAAATATGGTGGCGATTTTTAGCCGCATATCAGAGCTTGGAGGTGAGCAGTTGACTGGCTTTGTTCCTGTTGTTGCGGCAAGTTTTGAATCCACATCGCTTAACGATTTAAAAGGCAATTTGGAGCTTTACTTTTACTCGCAAGATGCTCGCGCCGAAGTTGCGTGGAAAGGCACGTGGGAGCACGAATTTTTAACCGGATACGATTTGGTTAAAGCCTTAAAAGCAAGTGCTCCGCTTGCCCTTGCTTTTTTAACGGCACAAAACGATGTTGTTTGGATTCCCGTTGAAAATGGCTATTCAAGGCGTTATTACAAATATTCTGGGCTAAGAATATCTTGGAATGGCTTATCAATTCCTCTGAAGGGTGAATTTATTTTGCCGGATTATATCCGCATTCGGCCAGAAGTTGCTAGATGGTTGGCAGAACCAGTGCGAGAAATTATTCCAGAAAAAACAATATACGCCGAGCTTGCTAAAATTCCAGGAGGCACATTCAAATACAAAGGCAGGGACACGGACGTTAAGCCTTTCACCATTAACACAAGCCCCATAAGCCAGGAATTGTACAAAGCCAAATGCGGCGAAAAGAATTTTGGCAAATACAAAGGTGATTCACTCCCTGCGCACAGCGTTAGCTGGATAGAAGCAAACAAATGCTGCACTCTGCTCGGTGGCGAGCTTCCATCGGAGGCGCAATGGGAATATGCGGCAAAGTCAGGTTCTCCATATCCATATTACTGGGCCCTTGGCGCAAACGCAAAAGATTATGCTGTGTTTGGCGAAAAAAAACCTGTGGCTATGCGTAGCAAAAAACCCAATGGCTGGGGGCTTTACGATATGTTTGGCAATGTTGCCGAATGGGTTAAAGACGATGGCTTTTGGTATGGCAAATACAAATTCTTAAAAGGCGGAAGCTACAAATCCGATGAAATAAGCCTAAACGTTGAAAACTCAGAAGAGGAAGATGCCCGCTATTGGGGAACCCACGTTGGGTTCAGATGCGTGTACGGTGATTATTAAGAAAGTTTGTCTCTAAAAGATTCGTAAGAGAATTTTTTTACCAAGTTAAATTTATTGTTTTTCCAAATTCCTATTGAAGGGTGTTTCACTCCGTTGAAAAATGTTGTTTTTACCATTGTGTAGTGAATCATATCTAAGAAAATTATTCTGGAACCTACTTTCAAAGGCTTGTCAAAAGAATAATCTCCGGCTATATCTCCGGCAAGGCAGGAATTTCCGGCGAGCCTGTAAGTGTGTGGCTTAATCCATATCATTCCGCTGTTCAAAACCATTGGGCGGTAGGGCATTTCCAGGCAGTCTGGCATGTGGGCAGCTATAGATACATCTAAAATAGCTATGTCTATTTCGTTGTGCACAATGTCCAAAACAGTGGATACCAATTCGCCGGTTTGCCAGCCAACGGCTTCGCCTGGCTCAAGGATAACTTCTACACCAGGGTATTTTTTGTGGAATTTGTTTAAAATGCTTATGAGCCTTTCAACATCGTAATCGGCTCTTGTTATGTGGTGGCCGCCGCCAAAATTCATCCATTTCATTTTTGGAATCCACTCTCCAAAATCTTCACATATCTTTTCCAAAACGGCTTCCAAAGCGTCTGCATTCTGTTCGCAAAGGGCGTGAAAATGCAGGCCCTCAATGCCATCCAAAAGTTCTGGATTGAATTCCTTTATTGTTACCCCAAGCCTGCTGTAGCGACCCGCGGGGTTATATAAATCCACTTCAACGCTGGAATATTCGGGGTTTATTCTTATTCCAGCACTAACTTTCTTTTTTAGAGTTTCTTTTTTATATAAATTCCACTGAGAAAAACTGTTAAAGGTTATGTGGGTTGCGTGGCTTAAAATTAGCTTAATTTCGTTTGCCATATATGCAGGGGCGCATACGTGCACCTCTTTTCCCATTTTTTGATGAGCTAGCAAAACCTCATTCAAGCTGCTGGCGGTGGCACCATTCAAATGTTTAGAAACAAGGGGAAATGTTTTCCAAAAGCTAAAGCCCTTCAAAGCGCATATTATTTTTGCATTTCCCTTTTTTTGCACCTTTGAGAGTATTTCCAAATTCCGCAAAAGCCGGCTTTCTTCAAGCACATAGCAAGGCGAAGGAACCTCTGAGTAATCTATCATATTTTGATGTAAGTGTTTTGAGTTGGCTTGTTCTCCACGGCCTTTGACACAGAGTCTATTATTGAAGACATCTGTAGAGGTTCGTGCTCAAAATCTGTGTTGTTTATATCTATTATCAAAACGGGGCTTGTTTTGTAATGGAAAAAGTAGCGGTCGTAAAGGGAGGCTAGCTTGTGCAGATATTCTTTGTTTATGCCTTTGTCTGTCTTGTCTGCATCTCCACTGGCTATTTTCAGTTGCTCTGTTTGTCTTAGCCTGCGGTATAAGGTGTCTTCGCCAGCCCTCAAATAAACCACGAAACTCGGTTTGAGGAATTTTTTTTGGGATTCCAGAAGAATATCCCTGATATTTTGGTAAAGTCTCCATTCCTGTTCATCTTCTATGGTTAACTCTGCGAAAATATCGTTTTTCTCAAAAATGAAATCTGACGCAAAAATCCTGTGTTCTGCAAACATTTCTGGCTGTTTAAGGACTTTTTGCAAGGCTTCGCATTGCTTATAGCGCGAGAGCATAAAGGATATTTGTGTTTGGAATGCGTATTTCTTTTTATCTTCGTAAAATTGGCTTAAAAATGGACCCGCCGCATCTATTTCTTCCCTAAATGAGTACAAAAGGTGCCTACCATACTCTTTTTCGAGTGCATCGAGGAGAACGGATTTTCCAACTCCAATCGGACCTTCTATTGCCAAAAACACAAAATTCATACTTTGGATAAATAATATAGAAATTTCTATATTTCTCACTATGAAAAGGAAAAAAAAACATTCCTCCGATAAAAAAAATGCTGCTAAAGAGCATAGTGGCTGGTGGGGCGATGGGCCAGTTTTTGTGTTTTTATACGATAAACGCAAAAAAGAAGCCATAACCAATGGCAAGGCAAAGGAAATTTTGCAATTTGTGAACGATTCCGAGCAGGTTTTGCACGAATCTGAGGCATTACGCATAATAAGGATTAACAACGAATACTCCCATCCTGTTCTTTTTGTTGACACAGGGAAAGAGGTTGGGCTGAATTTGTTCGACCACCTGCGCATGGCAGGTTATCGCCTTGCTAAATGGGCAGAAAACAATTCGGTTAAAACCTTGATGATTCCGCCGCTCAAAAACGATTCCCCAAAAAAGAGAAACGCAATTTTACAGGGTCTTTGCCACGCAAGCTACGCTTTTGACAAGTATAAGAGCAAAAAACACGAAAAAGCAGATATTGAATACCTATTTGCAGACGATATGGAAATTGACGGAAATTCGCTCCAAGCCCTGTTTTCTGGAATAGACCTAGCAAAAAACCTGATAAATGAGCCTGGGTGCAACCTAACGCCGGGGGTAGTGGCAAATATTGCAAAAGGCGTGGCTCAAAAATATGGATTAAGCATAAAAATTCGTGGGGAAAACGAGTTGAAAAGAGATAATTACAACGGGATTTTAACCGTTGGGCGCGGTAGCAAAAATAAGCCAGCGATGGTTACCGTAAGCTATGCGGCAAAACACAAAAGAAACTTTCATATAGCCCTTGTTGGCAAAGGCATAACTTTTGATACCGGCGGCATAAGCCTTAAAACCCAAGATAAAATGTACGAAATGAAAAGCGATATGTCTGGAGCGGCAATAGTGCTTGCTGCCATACAAGTTATAGCAGAGCTTAAACTCCCAATAGCAGTAGATGCCATTCTGTGCCTTGCAGAGAACCGCCCAGGGGAAAATGCGGTTTTGCCCGGAGATATTTTCAAAGCCAAAAATGGTAAATCCATTATGGTAGAAAACACCGATGCCGAAGGCAGGCTTGTTTTGATAGATGGGCTTGCAGAGGCGGCAGAGCTTGGCGCAACGCACATAATAGACATAGCAACTTTAACAGGAGCAATACAGCGCGCACTTGGGAACTCCATTGGCGGGCTTTTTAGCAACAGCGAAGGGCTTGCCCTAACAATAATAGAATCTGGCGATGATTGTGGAGAAAAATGGTGGAAAATGCCACTAGACGAGGAGTACTCGGAAGGTTTGAAAGATAAAGTTGCCGATATTCGCAATATAGCCGATGGCGGCCCTGGAGCCATAACTGCAGCATTGTTCTTGAAAGAATTTGTGAAAAAAGATTTGCAATGGGCGCATTTGGATATTGCCGGAGTTGCATTCACCGCAAACGGCTATAAATATACCGAACACGGCGCAACTGCATTTGGATTAAAAACCATTGTGGATGTTGTTAAAAGATATTCCGCAGATGAACTGCGCTAGGAGCAAATATGTTTAAAGCCACAGATTCGTTACCTGTTTTGGCGTTAGCAGCTTTCAATAGAGTTGGCTTCAAAGGCTTCTTTCACAGAACGGGCGAAGAGTGGGTTTGCTACGATTCTAAAAATTTGCAAGATAGCATTTATTTCTTTAGCCTTGCTTTGAAAAAAATAGGAATTGAAAAAGGGGTTGGGGTTGGAATAATCGCATCTAGCTCGCCAAAATGGTTTATTGTTGATATTGCCACGCAAATTTGCGGCGGTTATGTTGTGCCTCTGTTTTCAAACATATCCTCTGAATATTTTGAATTTCAAATTAAAGATGCTCAAATAAAAGCCTTGGCTGTGGAATCTCCCGAATCTCTATCTCAGGAAATTTACAATCTCGCAAGCGAAATAGATTCGCTGATTTACATATTTTCTTCACCAAAAAATCCAGAGCATAAAAACTCCTTTTCGTGGGAAGATTTTATTGAGGTAGGAAAAAAATTGGATTGTGAAGACGAACGGCAAAAATTCGCAAAGCGCATAAAAAGCATTGCCCCAGAAGAAATATTTTCCATCATTTACACCAGCGGCTCAACAGGAACTCCAAAAGGCGTTCCCTTAACGCAAAAAAATATGATTTTGCATTTAGATGCCATTTCAGAAATTTTCCCCCTAGATCCAGACAAAAATATACACATGAGCATTTTGCCAGTTGCGCACGTATTTGAGAGAATGTCGGTTTATTATTTTTCGAGCATAGGATTGCCTGTTTATTTTGCAGATAGCCCAAATAATGTTGGAAAATATTTGCCAGATATTAGACCCACCGTTTTGACTGTTGTGCCGCGTGTTTTGGAAAAACTTTATGACAAACTCACAGGAGCGGTAAGGGAAAAACACGGGCCGGTGAAGTGGCTTATGAAATACGCCATAAACAAAGCGAAAAACGCAGACCCGAGCAAGGTTAGCTTGCGAGGAACAATATGGGATAAATTGGTGTATTCCAAAATGCGCGATGCACTTGGCGGAAATTTTAGCCTTATAGTATCTGGAAGTTCTGCGCTAAATATTTCGGTTAATAGATTTTTGAGAAACATTGGGCTACCCATATTTGAGGGCTATGGAATGACAGAATGTTCGCCCGTTATTTCTGCGGAAAACCCAGGGAATGCAAAAATGGGTTCGGTGGGCAAACCGATAAGCTGCGTAAAGGTTAAAATTTCTGAAGAAGGTGAAATTCTTGTTAAAGGCGAAAGCGTATTCGGCGGCTACTTTAACCGCCCAGATTTAAATTCGGAAATTTTCACAGAAGATGGTTTTTTCCACACAGGCGACAAAGGCCGCATAGACGAAGACGGCTATATATGGATAACAGGGCGATTGAAGGAAATGTTCAAAACCAGCACAGGCAAATATGTAAGCCCAATTCCAATAGAGCAAGCACTTTGCCAAAGCACTTCTTTAATAGAAGCTGCGCAGGTTTTTGCAGAGGGAAAAAAATTCACATCCGCTCTTTTGTTTTTGAATGTGGACATAATCAAAAGTAGGCTAAAAAAGAGCAATAAAGAGTTTAACGCCGAAAGAGCCTTGAAATCCAGCAGGATAAATAACTTTCTGCAAAAGAATGTGGACTCCGTGAATAGACATTTGAGTGAATGGGAAAAAATAAAAAAATGGAAAGCTGTTTTTGCCACGCTCTCAACAGAAAACGGCCTTTTAACCCCAACTATGAAACTACGCCGCAGCGAAGTTGAAAAAACATTTGAAAGCGAAATAAACGGAATGTATGAGTAAATTAGAAGAAATAGCCCGTATTCGCCTTGCGGATGTGCGCGGGCGCATTGTTAAAATAATAGGACTTGTTATTGAATGTGAAGGACCAAATGCGGGAATTGGCGAGCTTTGCGTTATAGAACAAAACGGAAAAACAATTTGCAGCGCAGAAGTTGTGGGCTTTAGAGAAACCAGAACTCTAATTATGCCCTTAGGACCACTTGAAGGAATTAGACCCGGAATGTCTGTTATTGCAAAAGGCGATACCCTAACCGCACCTGTTGGGCACGAACTTTTGGGCAGGGTTATAGACGGAATGGGAAACCCGATGGACGGGCTTGGCGAAGTTAAATACAAAGAACGCCGCTCCATTTACGCAACTCCGCCAAGCGCAATGGAAAGAACCCGCATAAAAGAACCAATGTTCACAGGCATTCGCGCCATAGATGGTTTTTTGACTATTGGCAGGGGTCAAAGAATGGGCATTTTTGCAGGCTCTGGAGTTGGCAAAAGTGTGACTATGGGAATGATAGCGAGAAACTGCTTGGCAAAAATCAATGTTATAGCCCTTATTGGCGAGCGTGGCAGGGAAGTGAGGGAATTCATAGAAAAAGATTTGGGACCGGAAGGATTGAAACGCTCCGTTGTGGTTGTTGCCACCAGCGACCAGCCCGCTCTTGTTAGGCTAAAAGCAAGCCTGCTTGCCATAAGCATAGCGGAATTTTTTAGAGACGAGGGCGAAGACGTATTTTTTTTAATGGATTCAAGCACACGCCTAGCAATGGCTCAAAGGGAAATTGGTCTTGCAGTTGGCGAGCCTCCTGCGACAAAAGGCTACACTCCCTCTGTTTTTGCATTTTTGCCAAAGCTCTTTGAACGAGCAGGCAACAGTACCCAAGGCAGCATAACAGCCCTTTACACAGTCTTGGTTGACGGAGACGATTTAGACGACCCCATAGCAGACTGCGTGCGTTCCATTTTAGACGGACACATTGTGCTTTCCCGCGCTTTGGCAAACAAAAACCATTACCCCGCCATTGACATACTAGCAAGCATAAGCCGTTGCCGCACAGACATTGTAAATCCCGAACTAAAAAAATGTTCCGCAACTCTTTTGCGAAGCCTAGCCGTTTATCGCAAAAACGAAGATTTAATAAACATAGGTGCTTACGCCAAAGGTTCTGACCAAGAAATTGATGTTGCTATTAAGAGGCAAGTTGCTATCAATAATTTTTTGGTGCAAGGCATAGGCGAGAGTTCGCAGTATAAAGATACGGAAGCCGCGATGAAGGAAATCGCGGGGATTACCTAACCACCGGCAGCAACACAGCCTCCCCCTCTGCCATAGAAGAAAAATCCGTGCCGGGGTTCAGTTGTTTGAGCATTGATTCAGAAACATATTTAGGAACTTTTTTTGCCTGCTGCCCATAAACTCTAACTAGCAATTCATCCAAAGTTTCGCCGCCTTTTGCTCTGTGTTTTTTGCCAAATTCACTGTTGCTGGGATTTTCCAAGAGCTTGCTCAAAGAATAAAAAAACTTATCTGGAAAAGATTGCGTTTTTGCTTCACTTGTTTTTGGTGTGCTTGCTGTATTTGGCGTACTTGTTCTAGACTTGCTTTGTGTAGGTTTTTGTGGCAAACTCATAATATTGTTGCTCATAGTCATTTCCACTTTTTGTTTAGCAGACTGCTTCAATGGCTCATATTTGAAAAACCTATCCAATGTATCTATATAAGTGCTATCCGGCCATTTTGTCAAAGCATATTTTTTACCGACTTCCATGCGGAATTCTTCCCTGTCGTAGCCGGAGCAGGATATAAGCAAGGCAAATATAAGTACTAATATATACATCCAAAAGCCTCAAACACCTGTTTCTTTGTCGGTTCGGATGTTTTTTCCACTTTGCCTATTTTTATCGGCAGAATGTAAAATCTGGTATGTTTTTCTGTTTTTTTATCTGCTCCCATCGCTTGCCAAGCAGCATCAAAAGAAAATTTTATGCCGCACTCTTTTAATGTTTTTGGAATGCCAAATTTGCTCAAAAGCTCGTTTTGCCTATTCTCTTCTTTTTTGCTCCAACGCCCCGATATTGTTGATAACCTGCCCGCAACCCTCATTCCCAGCCCAACCGCAATGCCGTGCGAGAATTTGCTGTAACCGGTAAGTTTTTCTATTGCGTGTCCAAATGTGTGACCATAGTTCAAAATTGCCCTAAGCCCAAGTTCGCGCTCGTCTATGCCAACAACTTCTGCCTTTATTTCGCAAGAGCGTTTTACAATGTGTTTCAATGCAGCCGCATCTTTTTCTAAAATCGCATCTGTGTTTTTTTCCAGCCATTCAAAAAAATCATAATCGTATATTATTCCATATTTCACAACTTCGGCAAGACCTGCGTAGTATTCTTCTTCGGGGAGTGTTTTCAAAACGGATAAATCGCACATCACGGCTCTCGGTTGGTAAAATGCGCCTATCATATTTTTGCCTTCGGAGTGGTTAATTGCAACTTTGCCGCCAACGCTACTGTCCACCATCGCCAAAAGAGAAGTAGGGAATTGAACAAAGGAAATTCCTCTTTGGTAGGTTGCTGCGGCAAAACCAGCCATATCGCCAACCACGCCGCCGCTGAATTGCAATAAGCAACTTTTTCGGGAGTAGCGGCTTTTTAGCATAAAAGTCCAAAGGGCGTTGAGTTCTTCCAAATTTTTGCTGCTTTCTCCGGCTGTGAAAATAAATTGTTTAGCGGCATTTGCTTGCAAACAAAGTCTCTCAAAATTTCTTTTTTGTTTTTTCGCTATATTTGAATCCGTGCAAACAAGCATTTCGTTTTGCGGTAGCAAATTCAATGTTCTCAGCAGAATTTCAGAATGGTCTAAAATATTTTTCCCTATGAAAATCGGGTAGCCCCCCGTAGAAGCGGGCTCAACTCTAACTTCCAAATGTTTCCACAATTTCAAATTTTCCAAAAGCAGAGGGAGAATTCTCTCTTCTGGTCCCAATTCATCGCTATCAATGCTAAAATCTGCATTAGCATAAAATTTCTCTCGCTCCGCAAGCATGGTTTTGATTTTTGCAAGTCTGGCTTTTGGCTCTAGTCCTGCCATTAAAGGGCGTTTATCGTTTCGCCCAATGCGCTCGCTTAAAATTTCGGGTTCGGCTTTAATGCAAATCAATACACCGGAATTTTTTATTACTTGAACATTCTCTGGTCTCGCAACTGCTCCGCCTCCAAGCGAAACGACCATTCTTTCCTTTTTGGAAATTTCCTTTATCGCCTCTTTTTCCAACTCGCGGAATTTAGCCTCGCCGTCTTGCTCAAAAATTTCCGATATGCTTTTGCCTGTGCGTTCCACTATAAAGGCATCGGAATCCACATAGTTCAATCTCAAACGCTTGGCAAGCATTTTGCCCACGCGGGTTTTTCCGCTTGCCATAAAACCTGTGAAATAAATGTTATTCATTCAAAGCCTCCAAAGCCACCTTGAAATCAGGTTTTGAATTTGGAAACCACAATTTGAAACTCTCTAAACCCTGATGAATCAACATTCCTATTCCGCCAAGAGTTTTGCAGCCAATTTCCTCTGCCTCTTGCAAAAGCTTTGTTTTAAGTGGATTATACACAATATCAAAAACTGCAATGTTTTTGCTTAAAATGGATTTGTCTATCGGGCTTTGATTTATGTTAGGGTACATTCCAATCGGTGTCGCGTTGCAAAGCAAGTCTATTCCGTCTTTGTGATTTTTTATTTCATCATAATTGTGCAAACTCAAATTCTCAAGATGCAAAGTCCATTTGTCCGCTTCTATGCTGAAAATTTTTAGTGATGCCGCACCACCTTCTTTCAAAAAGGCATAAGCCAAGGCTTTTGCGGCACCGCCGCTACCAAGCATAGCTATATTTTTGCCTTTAATTTCAATTCCAGCTTCTTCCAAATTTCTCAAAGCCCCCAAGCCGTCCGTGCTGGTTCCGCAGAGTTTGCCGTCTTGCCAATAAATGGTATTTACGCTGCCTGTGGCTTTGGATGTGGGCGAAATATAATCCAAAAAAGGCACAATTTGTTCCTTGAACGGAATGGTAACATTTGCCCCCTTAAAACCCATTGCCCTAAAACCTTCCACCGCTTCCTTCAAATTTTTTTCCGCGTGAAATGGCACATAAACCGCATTTATTCCGCAGTTTTTCAAAAGCGCATTCTGAATAGCTGGCGATTTTGTATGCTCCACCGGACAGGCAAATATGCCGAGAATTTCTGTTTTGCCGTTAATCATTTGGGTAGTAATATAGAAATTTCTATATTTTCTTTGAGGTTTTTATGCAAGCAGTTCAATTTGAAACCGCAATAAGCAATGGAATAATAAATATTCCAAAGGAATATTACAGCAAGCTATCGCCGATAGTGGAAGTTATTATTTTGCCTAAACATATTCCAGAAACAATGCTTATGAGCGAGAAATCCCTTGCAAAAGATTGGAATACCCCAGATGAGGATGAAGCGTGGAAGACTTTGTAAAAGGCGATATTGTAATCCTGAATTTTCCATTTTCTGATTTATCTGCAACAAAGCGAAGACCTGCATTTGTTTTGGCAAATTTAGGCTATGGCGATGTTGTTTTGTGCCAAATAACAAGTAAGCCTGCTAAAAATGAATTTTCCATAAAAATAGAACCGAATGATTTTGAAGCAGGTTCTTTGCCTATTGTAAGTTTTATTAGAGCAGACAAACTTTTTACAGCAGATAAAGAGCTTGTTCTTTATAAAGCTGGGCATATCAAGCAAGAAAAAATAGATAAGGTAACTCAAACGGCGATTTCTGTTATATCATAGATTTGCCATTTATGTGGTATGGTTTGAGATGGGGCGAAATTTTATCTCAAAAGTTTCTTATTCTCCGCTTCGCTTAGAATACTCATTTGCTGAATGGCTATTCCGTTCAATTTTATTAGTCGTTCTTTTTGCGGAATACCGTCATTTATCAACACGGCATTTATGTTTTCCATATTTGAAAGGCAGATTAGCTCATTTATAGAAGCATAATCTCTTATATTTCCTTTCAAATCGTTATTTTTATCTCGCCATTGCTTTGCGGTCATTCCAAAGAGGGCTACGTTCAAGACATCGGCTTCTTTGGCGTATATAATGGAGGTTTGTTGGGGGTGAGTTTTGCTGGGATAAGGTTGTGTTTAATGGCATCGGTGTGAATGTGGTAATTTATTTTTGCAAGTTCTCGCTTTGCCGACCAGCCTAGTTGTTTTTGTTCTTCGTCTTTGATGCGTTGAAATTCTTTGATTAGGTATAGTTCAAATTCTATCGAAATTCAGCTTGCGAATTTGAAAGCAATGTCTTTGTGTGCATAAGTTCCTCCTTGACGACCTGATTTTGAAATTAAACCAATGGCGTTGGTTCTTTCAATCCATTTTTGCGGCGAAAGAGTAAAGGCATTTAATCCAGCTTGTTTTTTAAACCCCTCGAATTCGAGGGGTTTAAAATTTGGATTGTATAGGCATTCCCAAACGCCTAGATATTCTATCGTATTTCTGTTTCTCATCTAGTTGCCAATTACGGCATTTGGTTCAGCAGTTTTGAATTTGGCTATGTCTGTTATGCAGATATAATCGCCATTTACATTTTGTTGAATGGCAATTTCCCTGCCCTGCACATTTACGGTTTCTTTTTTGCCCATAACGCTATCTCCTAATTTTTTCTGAAAATTCCAAAAATTCTATAAATTCTGGTTCATACAAATAATCATTTCACCCAAACCACCACGCCCTGAAACGCTTTCAACTCAATTTTATCCCCATCAATGATGGTTTTTCCAGAATGTGTGCTGAAAACCACCTTTGCCCTCTCCAAATTCCCCGCTAAATGCACGTCTTTCTTGGTAAAACTGAAATTCAAAAATATTCGCAAGCTCTCGCCTTCCCACCAACGCTCATAAGCCAGTATATTTCCATACCCTTTAAGTATAAAATCAATATTGCCGAGTTGCAAGGCTTTGTGTTTTTTTCTGAGTTCAATAAGCTGCTTATGCACCGAAAAAACGGAATCGCTTTTGCCCCTTTGGTTTTCAACATTTATTTTATGGTAATTGGGATGCACAGGGAGCCAAGGTTCTGCGGTGCTAAATCCGGCATTGGCGCTGTTGTCCCAGTGCATTGGAGTGCGAAAACCATCGCGCCCTTTGAAAAAAGGATGAAAAAGTTTTCCATACAAATCGCGGATATGCTCTTTTTTTATATCCGCATTTTCCATTCCTATCTCATCGCCGTAATAAATAAAGGGCGTGCCTTTAAGTGTCATTAAAAGCAAGGCTCGCAATTTTACCTTGTGATATTTGAAAAGGGTAAAGCCAAAACCAAAACGTTTAGTGCTGCGACCTACATCGTGGTTGGAAAAAAAGAAACAGGGCCAGCCTTTTTTTGGCAATTTGCGATAAACATTTATAATGGTTTTGTAATAGGAAGAGGCTTTCCACCTTGTAAAAACAAAGGAAAAATCAAATGCCAAATGCAACATATCTGTGCCAGAGCCTAAAAAACTGGAAGCGAGTTTTGTGTCGCCTGGCGGGTTTGCGTATATTTCGCCCACGCTTGCTTTGTCGGGGTATTTGTCGAGTAGCAACCTGAATTCTTTTAGCATTTCATATACGCTACCACGATTGCGGTTAAACACTTTGCTATTCAATATAAAATTACTTATGGGATTATTGCGTAATTTTTTGTCTTTGTAAAGCATATTGATAACATCAAGCCTAAAACCATCAACGCCTTGTTCAAGCCAAAACTCAACAACCTCAAACATAGCTTTTTTCACTTCGGGGTTTCGCCAATTCAAATCGGGCTGCTCATAAAAAAACGAATGATAATAATACTCGCCTGTGGTCTGGTCAAATTTCCAAGCCTTTTTCCCAAAATTAGTTCGCCAATTATTCGGTGGGATTTTTTTGTCTTTAGGAGCCTGCCAAATATACCAATTGCGTTTTGGATTATCCCTCGAACTCCGCGATTCCAAAAACCAAGGGTGCTGGTCTGATGTGTGGTTCAACACCAAATCAAGTATAACGCGAATTCCCTTTTTATGTGCAGTTTCAAGGAGTTGTTTAAAATCATTCATATCGCCGTAAATTGGATTTATGCCTTTATGGTCGGTTATATCATAACCGCCATCTATCAAAGGCGAAGGGTAAATGGGCGATAGCCATATAGCTTCAATGCCGAGTTCGGCAAGGTAGTCCAGTTTTTTGATTATGCCTTGCAAATCCCCAATGCCATCACCATTGGAGTCGCAATAACTCTGCGGGTATATGTGATAAATAACACCGTGCTTCCACCAACAAAAGTTTTCAGATTGCATAATTATATTTCAGTCCGTATTAGGGTTCCTACTTTAACCCCAAGCAATTTTTCTTTTTTGCATAGCACAATCCGCCAAATATGAACATATCAAAGATTGGTATGGAATGCCAGAACTAGTTTCTATTGCTTTGAAGTAATCTATTATTTGGGTGCTTAAATTTATGGTAAGCCGCTTTTTTAACAGCTTGGCATAGGGGTTCGGTTTCCCTTGCATTTTCGCAAAATCATATTCTTTCCTCATATTTGCTCCTTTTGTTTGCGATGTAGCCAATAATATAGAAATTCTTTTTTTGTAGCTTTTCTTGCGCTGATTATTCTAAGTATTGTTTGTTCATTGTTTTTATTGTCTTTTTCGGTGTGAATTACAACTAAGGTTTTGTGAATTTCCGAAAGTCCAAGTAAAATAGATCTATCCTCAATGGCTGAATGTTCAGTGTCGGGGAATACTTCGGCAAAGTCGTCTTCAAAACAAGTTTTAGCTTCTTGAAAACTAATGCCGTGTTTTTTTATGTTCGCCAAATTTTTTCGCTCATCCCACTCAAATAAAATGTTTTGCATAGTGGGGAATATAGAAAACACCTACAACCACCCACAAATGTTATATCATTCTGCAAAGTTAAACGGAATGGTTGGCGTGGTATCACCGCTTTTTATCTGTTTCCATTTCCATTTAGATACCTGATCTTTTATGGCATTGTCAAATTCATCATAATTTGTTGTGGAAGATACTATGCTAATGCTAACAATATCTCCGCTGGAAGCAATGGTAAATTTGAGAGTAACTTTGCCACTAAAGCCCGATTTCAACTTCAAATACTTGTTGTATATGTTTTCAATATCTGGCATACGGGCATTGACAACAGCCATAATTTCCGCTTTGGAACGAGAAGCATCAGAACCCATATCTATGTCTCTTGCGCTCGGAGCCTTTAAAGAACCTTTGGTTTTTGTACCAAGACCACCTGAGCTACCACCCAATAAACCGCCAGTGCCGCCGCTGCCCGAACCGCTTTTCGTTGAACTGCCTACTTCCTCTTTGCAATCTGTGCCATGCTTGGTGCTTGAACTGACTTGAATACCGCCGAGTTTTATGTTTTTGTTGTTTGCAAGCAAACCATCAATCTGTTTGCTAAAATTTGGATCTATTTTCTTCGCAGTTTCATTCAACTTCTGTTTGGATAGCTTAGACTTGGCCAACCTCTGCTCGGTCATAATCAAAGTATCGTTTTCACACTTATATTCAAATACATCGTAGATATTTCCGTCACATTTAGCGTGAATTCTATTACACAGACAAAGTTGCTCGCTACCAAGTGAAAATACGGCTTTTTCAGCACCTTTCTTGGTGTATATTCCAACTGGCTCGCAAGAACGGCCTAACTTATTCAGAGAATTTTCAACAAGAATGTAATAGCCAGAAAACTGCTCGAAAAGCTCATCGCTGTACTTCGTTGCGTTAATTCCCTGCCTTTGGCTTTTAATATACCAATTATGTTGATTGACATATTTTTTACATTCGTTCAGCCCTTGCTGTGTGTTAGGAAACCTCTTGCCTCTTCTTGCTGTCTCATAATCATTGCCACTGATTGGGTCGCCAAATTCTATAATACTGCATTCCACCGCAACACTCTCGTCAAGTGCAGCATTCCTTTCTTTTTTATAACTTGCCATGAATGAATTTTTATTCGCTGGTTCGGTTATGGTGATGTAAAAAATGTTGTCGGTATTGACATAAGTGCCCAAGGATTGCGTTTTTTCTTTGCCTATGGATTGGGTAAAGACAACCTTGCCGTTTGGCTGCAATTGATAACATTCGTCATCTTCTCCGCAGTAATCGCCTGTATAGGCGTGTCCGTGAATTGCCGCAACGAAGACAAGAAGCAGCGTGATTTTTATAAACATTTTCATGTTTTCTCCTTTTGTTGATGTACTCAATCCATGGGAATACCCGCTTTCCTACACTATGATTTTTGAGTTTTCTTCCATTTTTCATAATGTTCTTCATTTTCTGCTTGAAGCCAAAACTCCGCAATCGCACCAGCACGCACACATTTATCAACAGTGCTGCCGCTTTTTAACACAATTTCGTATTTACGTTCTTGCTCCATCGCTACCTTCTCTGCTCTTGATAATTTAGCTGTAGGAAGTTGATTTTCCTCAGATTTAACTTTAGAATCTTCGTTTATTGCAGGAAGTTGCTTTTCTTCAGATTTAACTTTAGAATCTTCGTTTATTGCATTGACTGCATTAACGGCTGGATTGTCGATATTATTTCCTATTATCACAAGCAATACCAAAATGCCTATGCTAATGCCGATGTGTTTCTTAGCATTTTCTGGTTTTTCAACAAGTTTTCCAGAAGCATCTGTAAACTTGCCTCCTGCAATAGCTATTATGTCAACAATCCACCATATTCCTAAACCGCCTAAAGTTAGTAATTTAAAAATACCAGAGCCTATTTTTCCAACATAAAACCTATCTGCACCAAGATATCCAACAATAACGGATAGGTATATTAGCGTAGTCCAGCTTTTGTTCATTTTTTCCTCCACCCAGTGCATTCACTAGCATTTCCACGAATATTGTCAGACCAAAAATCCCCAGCTTCGCCAACTTGCTCAACTAAATCAGAAAGATTTTTTATTTCCTTCCCGATAAGTCCGTGAACCGAAACGGTCTTTCTTGATGAATCTGCAACCGAACTTACAAAAGTCAAATACTCATCTGAGTAATCGCTTATAAGCTGGTTGATTACGTAATGACTATCAAAAATCTTCCCTTTAGGAACTTTTTTAATAATCTCTTGAATTGCATTTTTCATACACTTCTCCTTTTGTTTGTGGTGAATTTGCCTTGCGGAATTGCAAAGCAAAAATTTAAAAATAAATTTTTTACAAGCCCCCTGCCCACGGAGCCGAGAAAATAGGCGTTTATAAATTGGGGGGGGGGGGGGGGGGGGGGGGGGGGGGCACGAAACTTGAAATAGAACTGCCAATGCAAGCTCTAGCAAAAGTAAATTCGCTAGGGTTAGACCCTGTGGCAGAGGGTCTGGCAGTGGTGGCTTGTTTTGTGCTATGGGTCATAGATTGGGGAGAATATAGAAAATTTGTTTGGGGTTGTAACGGTCGCGGGTGTCATTTGTTGCGTAATTGCCACAAAACGGTGCGACCGTAGGGGCAGGTCTCCGTGCCTGCCATTGTGGTTGTCGGTTTGCCCCGTATGCGGTTGTCGGGCGTGTATATTTGAAAAACGCCATATTGTTATTGCAAATTTGAATGTCGGGGTTCACATTTAGGGCAACCACGGAGAGTTGCCCCTACAAACGTATCATTATGTTGTTTTACGCATTTGGTTGTTGTGCCACAATTTATTCCATCCCCACCACACGCAACAGCTCGTTTATAATGCTATCTGCATTATACGCTTTTGCACGTTCAATGGCTGAATTGCGGAATTCGGTTGCACTCTCGTTAGACAAAAATTCTATGGTAGCTTGTTGCATTTCTTGCTGCGTTTCAACCAGAAAACCGCATTGTTTATGCTTTATAATATCCTTTGGACCTTTTGTGTTGTAAGCAACCACAGGCAAACCGCAACTGAGTGCTTCTAGCACTACCATTGCAAAAGTATCAAAGCGAGAGGGGAGTACCAATATATCTGCCGAGGTGTAAAGAATGGGGAGTTTGTCCTGTGCTATCCAATTGAAAAATATAGCATCGGGATTTTCGCGTTGCAACTGCTCCATAGCGGGTCCCTTGCCAACCACAACCAATTTTACATTGTTGAATTTTTTCTTCGCTTCGCTGTAAAGGTCGGTTAATTCAAGCACGCCTTTTTCCTTGCTCACGCGACCAACATAAAGAATTACGCGGCAATTATCGTCCAACTTAAACGCTTCCCATTTATCGGGTTTATGTGGCTTAAAGCGTTCATTTACCCAATGAGCCGTTTGATGTACACTATCAGGATTTAAATTCATTTGCATTCCCGAAAGCCATTTTTTCTGGTCGGAATTTAGCACCAGCACTTTGTCAAAGGCGTTGTAAAAAACACGTAGCAAACGGCGCACTCTGCTTAAATTGTGCCCTTCTATATTCAGCACCTTGCGAGCGAACATAAGCCAGTCTGTGTGCAAATAGAACGAGGCTTCAACTGTGTATGCGTGTTTGAGATAAATTCCGAACAAGCCCATAATTCCCTCGGTTGAGCAAATAATGCGGTCGTAGCTGCCGGCGGCAAATAAATTGTGCAACTCCACAAACATGGGAATTCTAAAACTGTAATCGGGATATGCCGAAAGCGAAAATTCTTTCACGGGTTTTAGCACTATTAAATTATCGTCTGGCTTAACGGTTGAACTGCAAACAACCATATCTATTGGCAAACCGAGTCTTTTTATTTCGGTGTGCATTTCTTTGAGGAATGTGGAAACTCCGTTGGGGTCGCCAAAGGTATCTGTGAGCCACATTATGCGTTTGGGGTGCTCGTATTTGTGCAGTTGTTTTGAAAATTCACGCAAAACGGGTCTTGCATTGAATAGGGTTTTGGTGCTTGCAAAATGCGCCGCCAGCAAAAGCGTGGAGCCAAAAAATGGAAAAGACAAACCATCTAAAAACTCAGACAAATTCAAATCGGATTTCTGTTCCGAACCACTAGAACCCAAGTAGCTTCTCAAAGATGCAGGCAATTCCAATTTCTCTATCAACTCATTTATGGAAAGATTTTTAAATTTATTTTCAAAATTTGCATCGCTCAATTTTTTATCCAAACGAGATGTCAGAATATCGTAAAAGCGATTATTTATATTCATAATTGAGTTGTAGTAATCTTTTACCAAGTTTTCATCATTACGTTTGTTGGTTTTTGATATATCTTCTGCTTCTTTGAATATCGGTTTATAAGCAGAATTTATCAACAGCTTTTTCAAAAGAGGCGGCTTCTCGCCCATCATGCAGTTTTGGAAAATTCTTATGAACGATGTGGTGACATTGTGCCGCTTCACTTCGCTGAGTAAATTGGAAATCATAAAGCCTATGATTTTGTCATTGGTGCTACCTTTATGCAACAAGATGCGTACCAAACCTGGGTCTTGGGCATTGAGAGCCAGTTGGCAGGCATAGTTGAGCAAAGCGATTGTCATTTTTTCGGTATGCTGATACAACCCATAAGGAGCCATTTCTCCGTTTCGTATAGCTTCTAGCACAAGTTGCGATTTTGGTTGCGTTTTCAATTTTTCCGCTAAGTTGGATATGTGCAAGTAAGTTCCGGTTGCTCCGGCAAACATACCCATGTGGCAATCCGAACCTCCAGACATATATTTATTGTAAGGATTAACGCAATAATTTTTTGGGTCAATGGAAAATTCCTTGGCATATTTATCTATTGCCTCTGGCGACATTTGCTTTATCCACTCTTTCACCAAAATATTTTGCCAAGTATCTCTTTGTCCGTTTAGCACTTCAAAGCGTTCAAAGAGGAGCATCATCTTGTTGAAAAAAGCCTGTGGCGGCAACTGCCTAGCTGCGTAATGATAAAGAGGGTGCGCCCATATTGTTGGCAAATTTTGCTGCCTTGCATATTCCAAAAAAGAGTAAATATTTTTGCGCAATTTGTCCAGCTTTGCTTCCTGCTCAGGCGTGAAGCCATAAGTGAGTACGTGTATGCCTATGCCAAAATCGGGAACGCGGCAACTGAACTCTGCCGCTGTAAGCACATCAACACCTTTGTCTTGCATTTGGTAGCAGGAGCGAGCATTGTTGTGGTTGGTGATTGTGAAAGCGTTGCATCCATTTCGCGCAAGCCCATCTATCAGGGTTTGGCTTGGGAGCCAAGTTTCGGGCACATTCAAAATACGCCCCAGCAATTCGTCTGGCTCATCGCTGTTGAAATCGTGGCAATGGAGGTCAATCTTTAATGTTTCTGCCTCGGGAAACCTATTTCGCTGTTCAGCAAGAAACTGCTGTTGCTCCTCTCTCAAAATCCGCTGGAAATCGCTACTCATATAATAGGTAGAATATAGTAAGTAAATCATCATTTTTTCTACATTACACCCTAATACATATCACAATCGGAGGTATTTTGTGAAAAAAGTATTATTCATTGCGATGCTCGCGGCCCTTGTGGTCTCGTGCGCGTCTAAAAGAGCTGCTCTTGTGGATTCTACCATAACGGAGGCTAAAACACTTCAGGCACTAGCAAAAGCAAACAATGTGGCGATTCCGGCCAACATAGATTCTTTAGTCGTGGCTGCCGAAAAGCAACAGGAAGAACGCCAAACGGAAAAGGCTTTTGTTTTGGCAGATGAAGCAGTTCTTCAAATACAAATTTTCTTGCTAAAACAGGAACAAGACTCTCTTAGCACTCTGAGAGCAGAGGCAGAAAGTCATTTGGCGGTGTCCAAAGAATATTTGGATGTTTACCATAACGTTCTTAAAGTCCGTAAAAATACACCCAAAGAGCATATCATACATTAAGGAGGTTTTATGAAAATTCAAGCACTAGTTTTTTTAGCCGCTGCCGCAAGCTTGTTTGCGCAAGAAGCTCCCATTCCTTGCAGAGCTTCTTTTGATGCTTTGAAAAATATTTTTCCGCGTGATGCTGCCGCAGAGCGTTCTTACGCTTCAACAGAAGCGAGAATTCGCAATTTGGAGGCTGTAGCGAAAAAAGAACGCAAAGGTGAGATTTACGAAGCGGAACTGAAAAACTGCGATTTGGCAGTTGAGCATTTTAAAATACAGCTTTCAAATGTCGCACTCCGCAAAAACTTAGATTCCTTGACCAAAAGCAATTTGGATATTAATAAAAGCATTTCTGCCGTAAAAGATTCTCTTATTGAAGAGTGGAGTAGCGATGCCCACGGAGCCAAGTCGCTGAATGCGGCTTTAAACGATGAACGCCACCGTCTTGAAAAGCTGAACAGGGAAAAGATGTTGGAGCTTGCCGCAAAGCAAAAAGCCATTGAAGATGCGCAAAAAGCACTTGCCTTAAAAGATTCTCTGCTTGCGGTTCAAAGAGCCGAGGCGCAAAAAAAGCTGGATGCCTTGAACAGCAAAGCCATAAGCGTTTACAGAGATGCCAGAGGCACAATTCTCTCTATGAGCGATATCCTGTTTGAAACTGGAAAAGCAGACTTAAAGCATGAATTAAGGGAAAACTTATCGGCAATAGGCGCAATTCTCCAGAGCTTGCTAACGGAATCCAAAGTTATAGTAGAAGGTCATACCGATACTGTAGGCACTGCCGAATTCAATCAAAAGTTGAGCGAGCAAAGAGCGCACGCCGTTATGAAATATTTAATTGAAAGAGGCGTTGCTGCAAATCGTTTGAACGCTGTTGGCTATGGATTGACAAGACCTGTGGCAGACAATAAAACCGAAGAAGGTCGTGCAAGAAATCGCAGGGTTGAACTTGTGATAAAAGATAATTAAGCAAATGTTTCACGCAGAGTTCAAAAGCATAAACGGCAGCGACAAATACCCTTTGTCGCAGGTTGTTTACAGAGGCGAAGACGGCTCTCTTTTAGAGGTGAGCCATAACCGCGATGCTTGGAAAACTCGCTCGCCAGAAGAGTGGAAAAATTTATTCACCAGTCGCCGCACAAGTTTTGCGCCTGCGGATTTAAGCGGTGTGTGGAGCAAACGCGAACTCGTTTTGCCAGAACTCCCCGACCAAGATATAGTGACGCTTCAAGAGGGTTTTACCCCTCTTTTCAATGCACAAAAATTAGCGAAAGAAATAAATGTGAAAAGCCTGCAAGTGAAATTGTGCGGAAACTCGCACACAGGCAGTTTCAAAGATTTGGGAATGACAGTTTTGGTTAGCCAAGTTAATCATTTAATAAAGAACAAGGCAAAAATAAAAGCCGTTGCCTGCGCAAGCACAGGAGATACCTCTGCGGCTCTTTCTGCATATTGCGCAAGGGCAGGCATTCCAAGCATTGTGTTTTTACCTGCCGGCAAAATTTCCGTTGCGCAACTTGTGCAGCCCATTTCAAACGGCAGCCTAGTTTTAGCCTTAGACACAGATTTTGACGGTTGCATGAAAATAGTTCAAGAAGTGACCGCAGACAAAAGCATATACTTGGCAAATTCAATGAACAGCCTTCGCATAGAGGGGCAAAAAACAATCAGCTACGAGCTTTGCCAAGAAATGGGCTGGCAGCTTCCCGATGTTTTGATCATTCCAGGTGGCAATTTGGGCAATGTAAGTGCTCTAGCAAAAGGCATAGACGATTTGCTGGAGCTTGGTTTAATAAACAAAAAACCTCGCATAATAGTTGCCCAAGCAGAGAATGCAAATCCATTTTACTTGGCATATAAAAAAGATTTCAATAAACTTGAGCCTGTTCAGGCAAAAAAAACTTTGGCAAGCGCAATTCAAATAGGCAACCCTGTGAGCTACCCCAAAGCCGAGCAAGCTATAAAAAACTACAATGGAATTGTAGAGCAAGTTTCCGAACAAGAACTCTCCGATGCTGCCCACCGAGCAGATAAAATAGGTCTTTACACCTGCCCGCACACAGGCGTTGCCTTGGGTGCATTGTTTAAGCTACGCGAAAAAAACGTTATTTCAAGCGAAGAAAGCGTTGTTGTTATCAGCACCGCACACGGCTTGAAGTTCTCCGAATTCAAAGCGGGCTATCATGAACAAAAACTAGAAGGTATTTCCCCCAAATACGCAAACGCAATACACCGGCTCCCAGCTAATGCAGGTGCCGTACAAGATGTGATAAACAATTATGCTCCTTAGAATTTTAGCTTTTATTTTGACTCATATGCCTCATTTTCTTGAAAATGTGGTGTTTGAATTGTTTTATCCAATTTATTTGATAGAGTTTAGAAAAGAGAAAAAGTACATAGCGGAGCGGTTAAAATCGGCAAATTTGCAAATAAAGCCAAAAGATGTGTATAGAAATCTTTTTATCAACGGGCTGGACAGTTTAAGATTTTTGCAAAATAAAGAAATCCCTATGAAATTTGAGAATTCATATTTAGTTCAAAATGAAATTGGCAAGAATGCCATTGTTTTCACAAGCATCCATTTAGGAGCTTTTGAAATGCTGCACAGGTGTTTAGAGCATTTGACAACCAGCACAGTTAATCTAGTGGTTTCTGAATTTAGAAATGCAAAATTAGACGAATTTTTAACAAGTTTAAGGGCAACGCAAAAAATAAGAGTTGCAAAAGATTACCAAGTCCCAAAAATTTTGAAAAATGCCATTAGGAGCAAAGAAATTTTAGCGGTAATGGCAGACCAGTCAAAGGGCAAAGGCGAGAAATTCAAAATTCTGGGTGATGATGTCCCATTATTTTTAGACCTTCCCTTAACGGCTAACAAGCTGGGCGCAACCATTGTGCTTTTCATAACATTCAGAAAAAACAACGAACATATAATCCGTTTTGAACGAGTTTATGCACCAAAATCTGAAATTGACAAAAATGAAATCGCAAAAATACTAGAAAACTGGATTTTGAAACACCCAGAACTATGGGCTTGGAATTATGGGTTTGTTAAGCGGTAGGAATTTTAGTTACGCATAAACGCTCTTGACATTTTATGCATCTCTTTTTTAGGAATTTTAAACTCAGCGGCAATTTGTTCCCATTTTGCGATATTTTTTTTCACAAATTGCAAATACTCTTTTGCTGCTTTGGAATTTATGCGAAAATAAGGAGCCACATCCAGTGCCAAACCAAAATCCATCGAATTGTCGTTTTCGTTCACATTAAGTGTTAAGCCTGTTGCAAAAGGGTCTGGGTTTATGTCGTAAGCGGGCGACAAATTCCAGCTTTTGTTTTTGTCCAAAATAAAAGCGTGGTTTCGCAAATGGCAATCGCTGTTGGAAACCGCAATGCTAAAAACAAGCCGCTGCCACAGCTCCTTCAAATCGGCATTAACATTGTTGCCTCGCTTGATTATGAATTCTGCAATTTCAAGCCAATTAGAATTTTCCGCATTGCTATCCGAATAGCCGAGCATGGTCATTGCGCTTGCAATGTGCATTCTCCTGTTCTTATTTCTATCAAAACGGAGTGTTAAAAAGGTATGGTATTTTGAAGTACATTTTTTTATGAAAAAATCGCTAACAACAATTCCGCACATTTTTGCCAGTTTGCAAATAACCGCTTCCCATGCCCCTTTGTCTATGTCGTCTTGTTTGCTTGGAAATTTTGCAATCCATAAATTGCCTTTTTTGTCCACGACATTTGCTTTTGGTCTTGAACCACCTAAAGAAGAACCTGGGGCTACCAGCATTTGCAGCCATTTTTCATCTGAGCCTTTTTCGTCTTCCAATTTTAGACTTGATTCCTCTAATTTGCTCAAACTGGTTATGGGTGGAGTTGCCATATCCGCATCGTTGTCCAAAAATGGTCCATAAAAATCAGTTTTGAATCTGATAGCTCCCATTCTGTTTCCGTCAAAAATTCCGAGTAAATAATCGCTTTCCAGCAAAGTTTTTTCCTGTCGCTTTTCTTTTTTTGCAATTAACGCTTCTCTACGCCGCAGTAGCAACCTGCCCCATCTGTCTGGAGCAGAATCCAGAAATATTCCAAAGTTCGCTTTCCTAGAAAGCAGGTATTGAGAACCGCTAAACTGCCCTAAATCTGGGTCTAAAAAGCGAAACGTTTCATTTTTAACATATTCTTCGGATGCTCTGAAACTGAAAACCTCCCTGCCACGCACAATGGAGCAACGCAGAGTGCCTATGAAGATAAGCGCATCTCCGTCAAAATAAACAAAAATTTCCCTTTCTCTATTTTGCATTTTTGCTCCTAGCACGTTTTTTTACCAAAAGCCCTGCATCTTGCATACGGTAACCCATCAAATCGTCTTTTGCAATCAATAAAATGTCTTGCTCCAACCCAAGCGCAAAAAGCGTTTTGGCAAGTGTGGAAATGGCAGCTCCACCATCCCCATGCTCCAGTCTTATAAGCGTGGTGCGGGCAATGCCAGCTCGCTGCGCAAGCTGTTCCACAGGTAAATTTCTCCGCAAGCGGGCGAGTTTTATCTGCTCGCCCAGAGTGCGCAATAACATTTCCTGTTTTGGCAATAAAATTATTTTACTCAATCTTGGCATAAATAATATCCTCTATACGCTATAATATAGTAAATTTTTGTATTGTATAAGGGATATTAATGTAATCTTGGCTTTATTTATTATTCTGTTAATTCTTTAATTTTGTGAAATATGTATAACAGACATTTGGTAAATGTTTTATATATGGGCATTTTTCATTGTTCTGTTTATTCTGGTTCAGACAATTTACTATATTACTCTCAATTATGTCATTATACGGCAAAACAACATTTGGCAGGGCTTGCGGTGCAGGCTCTAAAAGCGGTTTTTCTGATTTGCTTTTAAATGCCCAAAACGAGCCGAATAAGCTCTTCTATTTTCAGGGGTCAAAAAACAACCCCCAAGCCGAGTATCGCCAAATTAGGGTATCTAGCGTGCGTTTAAATGCGAATCTGCCCCCCCCCCCCCCCCCCCCCCCCCCCCCCCAATTTTTACTAAAAGTTTTAACGCATTCTGCGGGTTACTGTCTGAACCTCGATTCACCCGCTTCAAGGATTTTATATTCACACATAAAAGGAGTAGAGCGATATGAATAAACGCTTTTTTATTTTGCTATTTCTCGCCCTTGCCGCCTACGGGTAGCAGGAGCGTATAGCCATTATCAACACTTTGGATGACTACGATTCCATAAGTGTTTCCGCATTGACTTACTTAACCGACAGGCTCCGCGAGACGGCGGTTAATATTTTGCCCAAGGAGCAATACGGCGTGATGACAACTGAGAGCATAGTTGCCTTTCTAGGCTCTCAGGAAAGACTCGTAAAAGTGTGCAATGAATCAAGCTGCCTTGCGGAGCTTGGCAGGCAGGTGAGTGCAGATTACGTTGCGCAAGGGCGGATAGGGAGATTTGGCAATGATTTAACTATCAAGGTTGAACTCTACAGTGTCAAAAGCGGTAATTTGATAGGCTCCTTCACAGGCGATTCAAAGAATATATACGGCTTGCGTGATATTGTAAACGAAAATGCACCTGATTTGTTCAAAAAAATGCTCGCCACACCGCAACGAAATACGGCACCACAGCCCACAGCCTTGGCTCCTGTTGCGGAATTACCAAAATCAGTGTTCTTGTCGCAGGTATTGAGAAGCTGCAATCTCCCTGGCAAATGCACAGAAGATTTCATAAATCTTTTGGGAAAGGAAGGCTTTGATATGACAAAATTTGCGAAGGAATTGCCGCAAGATGTGGCGAAAGTGAGATTGAAGCTGAAAAGTCCGTTTGGCAAGCCTAAAGACAGCGATATGACAAGTTCGGGCTTGACAGTTGGCTGCGTGAAGACTTTGCCTGAATCTCCTGATGAGATGACATCTTTGCTTAAAGCCATAAGTCTGAAAATGGGTTTTGATTTGGCTGAGGAGGCGTTGGAAAGCGTGTCTGCCGAAGAGAACGATTCGGGCGAGGAAAAGGTCGAGAGGAAAAAAATTTCTTTCGGCATTATGACGGGTTTAAATTTATCGCATATTACTATTTGTTACGATGATTGCGGCGATATTGTCGGGGTGCAGCTTGGAGCCGTGGTGGATTTCGCACCCTTCAGTTGGTTTCACATTCAGCCGGGTCTTATGTATATCCAAAAGGGAGCGAAAGATATGGGAGGTTTAACCACCCACTATCTTGAGCTTCCCTTGTTGCTCTCGCTCAAGCTATCTGCGTTCAGGCTCAACACGGGGCCGTATATTGGCTTGTGCTTAGCTAGCGATTACGATGTTTTTGACGGTTCTGACATAGGCTGGAATGCTGGCATTGGCTTTGACATAGGCAGGTTCTACATAGGCGTGTTTTACGACCTTGGTCTTACCGGTGCCGACTACGATATGAGCAACCGCACACTTGGTTTCAACTTTGGGGTAAATCTATGAGTTTGCAAAATTTTTTTTCAATTCCATGAACAATAAAATAGGAGACAAAACAATGAGAACACAACTCTCTAAACTCGCACTCGCGGCAGCCTTTGGGCTTGCCTTGACATTCACCTTTTCTTGCTCATCAGATGATGATGGCGGCGGTGGCGGCAATTCTGGCGGCGGCACCTGCAACGGTAGCTCTGGCATTAACGGGGGAAACGGCAAAGGCAACAACATAGCAAATTATAAAACCAAGCGAATAGGCGACCAAGTTTGGATGGCAGAAAATCTTAACTATAATGTTACTGGTAGCAGATGCTATGGCGAATGCGGTCAAGTATTCGTAGGCATGAATGAAAATGAAGAACCTATTATGGCTACATTATCAAACACTGAAATAAAAGCTAACTGCGAAAAATATGGCAGATTGTATGATTGGGCAACGGCAATGGGCATAGATGCAAAATACAATAAAGAAGAATGGGGTGGAAGCGATGTAAAACATCAAGGCATTTGTCCAAGTACTATTTCGCATATAAAATTCTTTTTGATAGGTACAAAGGATATAGTCTTTATGATGCGGAATGACATTTTTTTCAGCTGCTTTCGCAAAGCAACAATTTTCACATTGGTTATCGTACATTTTACACCTCCATTCCCCATCTTACTGGGGCATATAATCCACCACCTGATATGTGTATTCCTTTCTGCGCAGCTCTTATACAATTCGCTTCATGCCTATCCATTGACTTTTTCCAACTTCCTTTAAAAGGATTAAAAAAAGCGCAATCATAGCCTTCATTGAACCACAAATGGGCGTATATGTAGCCCTTTTTCTCAGCATAGGCTTTTGCTATTTCTAGGGTAGGAAATTCTGACATCATGCGACCTCCATTGCCGCTTCTTTGGCTTTTTGTTTCTCTAAACTTGCAAGCCAAAAACTAGTCTTGTCACGCCATTTTTTGGCACACTCCAAATACTCCTTTTTTCTTTTGGCTTCCTTTTTACTTTCGTTTTCATTTGTTAGCTCCGCACATCTTTCATAACTAGCGGCAATTTCTAAATAAGTATCTACTATTTCTCTATAATTTACCATTTTACACCCCCTCTACTTCTTTTATTTTTTCGCACAATTCCACAGCAGACTTATGCTCTATTGCGTAGTTGTCCCAGTCACTCAGCAGATTTCCCATTTTGTGAACCAAAAGCCTTTCATTATCGCTTGGCTTGTCGTCTCCCCCAATAAGTTGCCAAGTTTGATAATAAATCCTCATTACCTCAGCTTGGTTTTCCAACAATATCAATAAATCCTTATTGACTTTTATCAACTCTTGTGCTTTTGCCATATACTGTTTCTCCTGCGGTTTGGGTTTTTGGGCTGGTTTCCGCGAAAAAAACCAGACTAAGTGACCTTAGTAAGTGGTTGGCATTTGCCAAGCGATGCTGAATGGCAGAAGCTTATAGATTTTGTTGGCGGTGCCTCAACAGCGGGAACTAAATTAAAGGCTACAAGTGGGTGGAGTTACGAAGGAAAATCTGGCAATGGTACGGATGAGTTTGATTTTTCCGCTTTGCCGGGCGGCTTCGGCAATTTAATTGGCGAGTTCAGCCATGTTGGCTACCTCGGCTACTGGTGGAGTGCTACCGAGTACGATGCCGACTACGCCTACAGCCGGTACATGGGCAACAACGAGGGTGTCTACAGGTACAACTACTATAAGGGCAGCGACTTGTTTAGTGTTCGTTGTCTTCAGGACTGAGGCACATTTAGGGCAACCGCGAGGGTGCCCCTACCAAATAACCTGCACAGGATATTCCTTAAAAACGCCATCTGACGAAATAACAGGAATATTCTCTGATATGCTCTGTGCTATTATCATTCTGTCAAACGGGTCTCTGTGAAAATATTTCAAACCGAATAGTGAAATTAAATGTTTTGCTTCAATAGGCAGAACTTTAAAACCATTTTCAAAAACCAAATTCATAATCTCAGTTATATTAAAAGACAAAACTAATTTTTCAATGCTCATTTTTATCGTCATTTCCCATAAACTTGCTATACTCACTTTTATATTATTTTCTTTATTACTAATTATGTCTTTAACCTTATTTGGCAATTTTTCATCGCCTTCGCAAAACCAAATAAATGTTTGCGTATCTAAAATAATATCCATTTACATATACTCCTTAAAATCTTCCAATGGCTCATTAAAATCATCACTCATATATTTCAACATACCTTTCATACAACCAAAAGTCGGATGTTTTTTTTCTGTTGGTTTATGTTTCAATAACAAAAATTCTGCAAAATCATAAAGTTCTTGCAACGCATTTTGTGGCAACTCGTTAAGAGCCGAATGCACAGGGTTGGCTATTGTAGCTGAAAGCGTTTGTGGCATAATTACCTCCCCATTAAAGATAGAAAAAAGAGGAAAAAAGGCAAAAAAGCCAAACCATAGGTAAAAATTTACTATATTTTCCCCTATGTTATCCCTCTCCCAAATATGGTTTCTGGTGCCAGCCTCGGCCATAGTCGCTCTTCTCTGTGCCTTGGTTTTTTATAAAAACCTTATGAAAAAGCCCGAAGGCAATCAAACAATGAAAGATATTGCCCAATACGTGCGCGAAGGCGCAATGGCTTATCTAACACGCCAGTACAAAACCGTTTCGATTGTATTCGTGGTTTTGTTCATCATTCTGGTGTTGCTTGCAATGCTAGGCATCCAGAACCCCTTTGTGCCGGTGGCATTCCTAACCGGAGGCTTTTTCTCTGGGTTATGCGGGTTCCTCGGTATGAAAACCGCAACTAGCGCAAGCAGTAGAACCGCAAATGGGGCTACACATAGCTTGAACAGCGCACTGCAAATAGCTTTCCGCGGCGGTGCGGTTATGGGGCTAGTTGTGGTGGGTTTTGGCTTGCTGGATATTTCTATCTGGTTCCTGTTGCTGAACTACGTTTTTGACCATCACGTGTTCGGTTTTGGCGTAGGCTTTACCGAAGGGCAAAAAATGGTTGAAATAACCGCAGTTATGATTACTTTTGGAATGGGAGCAAGCGTTCAAGCCTTGTTTGCCCGCGTTGGAGGCGGCATTTACACAAAAGCCGCAGATGTTGGCGCAGATTTGGTTGGCAAGGTAGAAGCTGGCATTCCAGAAGACGACCCTCGCAACCCAGCAACCATAGCAGACAATGTTGGGGACAATGTTGGAGATGTTGCGGGAATGGGTGCGGATTTATATGAGAGCTATTGCGGTTCCATTCTAGCTACTGCGGCTCTAGGCGCAGTTTTGCCTCAGTTTGGCAATGCTGCAATACTTGCTCCTATGGTTGTTGCTGCTCTTGGAATTTTGTTTTCTTTGGTTGGCATAATGATGGTTCGCACAAAAGAAGAGGTGAGTTCTAAAAATTTGCTGCGCTCGCTTTTAGTTGGAACGCTCGGTAGCTCTGTTTTGATTTTGATAGCAGTTGCCGTAATGGCAGGGCTTGGATTGATAAGCTGGGGAATTTTCGGTTCCGTGGCTTCGGGTTTGGTAGTTGGAGTGATAATAGGGCAATTCACGGAATATTATACATCGGATATATATAAACCAACACAGAGCATTGCCCTGCAAGCAAAGCTCGGCCACGCAACCACAATAATAGAAGGCATATCGGTTGGAATGAAAAGCACGGGATTTCCCGTTGTTTGCATAGCAGTTGGAATTCTTTTGGCGTTTGGGTTTGCAGGTGGTTTTGCACCTAATGGTTTGTCTATGGGACTTTACGGTGTTAGCTTTGCCGCAGTTGGAATGCTCTCAACTCTTGGCGTAACCCTTGCAACCGATGCCTTTGGCCCCATAGCAGACAACGCAGGCGGCAACGCAGAGATGAGCGGCCTGCCTCCAGAGGTTCGCAAACGCACAGACGAGCTTGATATGCTAGGTAACACCACCGCAGCAACAGGCAAGGGCTTTGCCATTGGCTCTGCCGCCTTAACAGCCATTGCGCTTTTGGCAGCATATATAGAAGAGGTAAAACTCTGGCTTGGAAAAATTGCTGCAAGTTCAAACGGAACATTCAAAGCAGGTTCTGTTTTATTTACCAGTACTAGCGAGAATCTCGCAAACTCCTTTGCCTCAGACTCTGCCGTTAGAATAATAGACAATGGAAACAGGGCAATAAACGCAGACGGAACCTTAGTGGGCTTGGTTGCGCACAGTGCGAATATATCCGATTTTCTTGTTGCATATAATTTAACTCTTATGAACCCAACTTTGCTCTGCGGATTATTTATAGGTGCAATGATGGCTTTCCTTTTCTGTTCAATGAGCATTCAAGCTGTTGGCAGAGCGGCAGGCGCAATGGTGGAGGAAGTTCGCCGCCAGTTCCGCGAAATAAAAGGCATTATGGATGGAACAGGCAAACCCGATTATGCGCGTTGCGTTGCGATTAGCACAGCAGGTGCGCAAAAAGAAATGGTTTTGCCATCCTTGATGGCTGTTATAATTCCCATTTTGGTAGGTTTAATTTTAGGTGTTCCAGGTGTGTTCGGGCTTTTAGCAGGCAGCTTGGCGGCAGGTTTTTCCCTTGCAACTATGCTGAATAATTCCGGCGGTGCTTGGGACAACGCCAAGAAATTCATAGAAAAAGGCAATCACGGCGGCAAAGGTTCAGACACGCACAAATCCGCCGTCACAGGCGACACTGTTGGCGACCCATTCAAAGACACCGCAGGTCCTTCTCTGAACATTTTGATGAAGCTGATGACTATGGTGAGCGTTGTGTTTTCTGGACTTATAGTTAAATACAGCGAAGTGTTTATGGGGTTGTTTAGGTAATCTCCTCATAAGTATCAAAGAAAATTTGCCTATTCACAATATAGCAGTCAGATAAATCTGTTTCGTTTGCGGTTAAAAAATCGCCTGTGGTTGCGGAGAAATATTTTTCTGAGTCCCAGTAGGAGAAAACTTTGGTGGGTCTTTCAACGGGGGTGGCTTTCACAATTTTTTCGCCTTTTGGGAGGCAAGAGTGGGCAAAGTCAACTAGCGTGAGTTTATTGCCAGATATTTTGTCTATCACTTCGGGTATGTATTCGGTTTTTAAATTGTATGGGGTGTCTAAAATATCGTAGTTCTTTTCAAACTTTTCGCGCTTGATTGGATAAACTTCGCCCACAATGCCTATCATAACATATATGTCTTTGCCTGCGCGCAAATCTATATCGCCTTCCAAAGTTCTGACCGTAATAGGCCAGTCTTCTTTGAACATATCCTCGGTTTTTACAAAACCAACGGGAATGGATTTTTTACGCCAGCGTTTCATAGATGCAAAATCAACTTTCGTTTTGCCTGCATAAATCAAATCATAGTTTTCTAGATAATCCCTTACTCTTTGAATAAAATAATCCTCGTCTGCTTTTAAAAAACCTCCAGCCATTTCAATATTGCCGCCACCGCTTCCAACTCCTGCGCAAATAAAATTTGCAAACTCACTCGCCATAATCTCGCGAACAGAACTTCTCACAGAAATTTTTATGCTATCTCCCACAAGGCAATACACTACGCAGGCATCCAAAACGTCCACTTGTTTTGCAATATCGCTGGTAAATCCCAGAATATTCGGGTCGCAAAAATCTTCTGCTCTGAACAAGCCAACTCTTTTATTTATCTTTTTACTTTCAATCCTTCTTGAACCATCAAGGGCGGCAGAGACTATTCTGAGTTCTTTTATTGTGAGGGCTGCGTTTTTTAGTTTTTTAATCAAAGACTTGTCAAAATCTATATCTGCCAAATCTCTGTCCAAAGGATGCCGAAGTTCGGATAGCCCGTTTGTGTCTGTGAAAAGACCGTAATACAAAACATTTCTGGCTTTTTCGTCTTTATCAAAATCGTAGCCCTCTTTTCTCATCATATCCCACACAAGGGTTGAACAACTTGAAAGCGTGGGTCTAATTTCCGTGTTTTCGTCTTCTCTGATTTCTGCGCGGTGATGGTCTATAACGGCAAATTTTCTGCACTCAAATTTTTGCACATTGCCTGCACCATATTGGCAATCTACCGTGAGCAAAAATTCCGGCTCATAAGGCAAATCCGGCTCATATTCTATTTCTATCTCTAACTCGTTTAGCAACATAAGCAAACTCGGTTTTGATATTTTTGCCTTGCCTCCATAGAATATTTTACTTTCACGCCCGTGAAACCTAAAAAAACGCTGCAAGGCATAAGCACTGCCTATGGCATCTGCATCGGGAATATCGTGGCACTGAATGAGAATGCTCTTGTTTTGAGTTAAAGATAAAAGGTTCATAGTAAGGTAAATTAGAAATTTTTTCTATATTTTTGAAAATGCTCTCCACAGAAATAGAACGCTATATTGCATATTTAGAAACGCAAAAAAAATTCTCGCCACATACAATAAGGGCTTATGCTCGCATATTAAAAGATTTTTTGGATTTTTTGCAAGAAGATATTTCGCCAAAAGATTTAAATTCAGATTTGATGAGGGACTGGATTTGGAGCATAAAGGAAAATAAAAAAGCCATAGCCACGCAATCGCAAGCTCTTGCTTGCTTGAAAAGTTTTGGAAAGTATTTGGTTCGTGTGGCAGTTCTCTCGCATAATCCGGCTGCGGTGATAAAAACTCCCAAAAAACCAAAAAGGCTGGTATCTTTTTTATCTCAAAAAGAGATTAGCGAACCTTTTAAAATTGAAGATTTATTCAAAACGGAATTTGGCGAAGACGAAAATACCCTGCGGGCAAGAACCATTTTGGAATTGCTTTACGGAACGGGGCTTAGAATTTCTGAGTGCGCAAATTTAACCTGGGCAAATTTGAATTTTGCAGAGGAGTTGGTTAGGGTATGGGGCAAAGGCAGCAAAGAGCGCGTTGTGCCTTTAACTAGGGATTCAATAAAATGGCTTTGCAAGTTCAGGGATTTTCAGAGCAAAAATGCAATTCCCTGTTTTCCCTCTAATTATGTATTCTCAAAAAATGGCGAAAAGCCTTACAACACTCGCAAACTTTACAGCGATATTCACAATCTTCTTCGCTCAATAGGCTGGGAAGGCAAGGCAAGCCCTCACGTTTTGCGGCACACTTTCGCAACGCACTTGCTGGAAAATGGCGCAAATATAGTGACTGTTCAAAAACTTTTAGGCCATAACAACCCAAACACCACGCAAATTTACACGCACGTGAGTGCAGAGATGCTAAGAGATAGCCTAAAACAAGCTCACCCCAGAGGGTAGCTTATTTTTTATCTTGAATAACCAATTCAACTCTGCGATTTTTCGCACGGCCTTCTTCGGTTTTGTTGTCTGCAACGGGTTTTTCCAAGCCATAGCCAACAGATTTCAGGCGTTTTTTATCTATGCCTCTCTCTATTAGATATTGCATAACTGCGTTTGCTCTCTGCTCGCTGAGTTTTTTATTGGTTGCCGCGCTGCCAACATTGTCGGTGTGACCTTCTATTATTACGTGGGAATCGGTTAGCAAGCTCTGGAGAATTGCTCCTATTGCCGACAAATTTTCCCTTAATTCTGGTTTCAAGTCGGCTTTTCCGAACTCAAACAGAATATCGCTCATAGAGAGGATTGTACCTCTGGCATCTCTGTAAACGCTTATGGTTTGGCTGTTCAAAGCATCCAGCTTTTTTTGTGCCTCAGCTTTTTGTGCCTGCAGCTCGTACTCTTTCAGAGCAAGTGCTCTTTGGCTTTCGCTCAAAAGGCTGCGCTCTATTTCCAACTCTTTGCTTATGCTAGCATTCTCGGTAGCAAACGAAATTATGAGGTCATTTCTTACCTGAGAAATTTCTTTTTGCACCGCAGCGTATTTCTGAGCCAAAGTGACTCTTTCTATTTCCGCTTTGAAAATTTCCACAGACAGGCTGCAGGCTTTAAGCGCAGATGCTTTGCGTTCATCTTTGGCTATGCTTTCCAGAGCTTGAATTCTCGCTTCTGTATTGGCATAAAGACGGTCTGAGGCAGCGTCACGCACGGCATAGTTTTTTAACGCATCGTTAAGAGAAGCGCGGCATGGGATGGTTTCTGTTTGCGCAAATAAGCTTGCGGCACAGGCTAAAACGGCTAATGTTTGAATTTTCATAAAACCTCCTTATTGCTGAACACTTGGTTTTTTACGGGTTTCAAGCAAATTACGAACAATGGTCAAAGAACCTGTTGCTATTCCCAGGCTATCCGACAGATTTTTATTCCCCTGATTTAAAAGAGCAAGCTGGAGCTGCAAGGTCGCTTCGTCTGCAGATGCCAAAGCTTCTTCTGGCTTATCTTCCTTTTGCTTTTCGGCAGAGGCAATTAATTCGGCAGTTGCGGCAGGAACTTCAATACCCCTGTCTTTTGCCAAATTTTGCAGAGTTTTAGCTTCTGCAATGGCAGAATTAGCTATGCCTCTACTGGATGAGCACGATATCAACGCTACCGCGCATAATGAAATGAGTAATATTTTTTTCACAAAAAAATCCTCCTTTGGTTATAGGTGAGGTTAATATAGAAATTGAAATCTTACTATATTACCCCTATATGCCTAAAGATTACGCAAAAAGCAATCGCAAGAGCCTGGATATGGAGCAACTGCAAGATTTGCGGCTTCCTATGATTATAGAACTTGGCTCAACAATGGTAACCGTAAGGGATTTGCTAAATTGGCAAAAAGATTCCATAATAGAGCTAGACAGGGTGGCTGGCGAAAATGTGGATTTGCAAATTAATGGCAAAATTATGGCAAAAGGCGAAGTTGTGGTTATGAACGACCATTTGGGATTTAGGCTCGTCACGCTTTTAAGCCCAGAAGAAAGACTAAAGAGCCTATAATGATAAAGTTAGCCAAACGGCGTGTAAATTGGCATATTCCACCTCCCATTATACATCTGCTAATTTGGCTGTTTTTATATCTGGTTCCCATAGTTATGGGAAGTCAGGGGAGTGAGGAGGCTTGGCGGTTTCGTTATTGGACAACCATTCCCTTTTTGGCAATTATAGTTGCTTTTTATGCAAACTTCTCATATTTAATACCAAAATTTCTTTTTGAAAAAAAACGTATTTTCTACATACTCATAAACTTGCTTATATTTGCAGCTGCTCTTCTCTTGATAAGTATATGGAGAGACCACGTTGTATCCCTTAGTGTTATAAAAATAAAAAGTGATAATTGGCTTCTCAAAAGCGTTATAAGTTATGTATTCACAATCGGAATAGCGCTGTCTGCATATTCAACTACAATGTGGTTTAAATCAAAAGATACAATGTATAACCTTGAACTTGAAAATATACGCTCGGAATTGTCTTTTTTGAAAATGCAAATATCACCGCATTTTTTGTTCAACACGCTCAACAACATTTTAACCCTTATAGACGAAAACAAAGAGCTTGCAAAAGAATCTGTGCTGCAACTTTCAAAACTGCTCCGCTCTGTGCTTTACGAATCTGAAAACGACACTGTGACAATAAAGCAAGAGATAGAATTTTTAACAAATTATTCCAACTTGATGCGGCTTCGCTATGGTTCCGAATTGAATTTCAGTTTAGAGACGGATTTGTGCGAACCAGATGCTCCCATTGCTCCTCTTTTGCTAATGCCTCTGTTTGAAAATGTTTTCAAGCACGGAATCAATTCTATGAAAGATAGTTTTATAAACATAAAAATAAGTTCTAAAAATGGAAAAATTATTTTTGAAAGCACAAATACATATTTTCCAAAAACGCCTCAAGATAAAAGCGGCAGCGGCATAGGCATTGCCAATATGCAAAAAAGGCTTGCCCTGCTCTACGAAAACCGCTTTTATTACGATTGCAAAATTGATGGGGAAAACTATATAACAAAACTAGAATTGCAATATGACCCAAGCAATTGAAATTCGTAAAGCCAAGGAACACAATCTTAGGAGCATAGACATAAATTTGCCGCGCGATTCCTTTGTTGTGATTACGGGAGTTAGCGGTTCTGGCAAGAGCAGCCTCGCTTTTGATACCATTTTTCAAGAAGGGCAGCGCAGGTACATAGAATCGCTTTCCGCTTATGCGAGGCAATTCATAGGCACAATGAAACGCCCCGATGTGGAAAGCATAAAGGGAATTTCGCCCACAATTTCAATAGACCAAAAAACCATAAACAGAAATCCTCGCTCAACGGTGGGAACCGTAATTGAGATTTTTGACCATTACCGCTTGTTGTTCGCTCGCCTTGGAACCCCGCACTGCCCCAAATGCGGAAAGGAAATAAAAGCCCAAACCGCCGAGCAAATTGCGGATAATATTTTTTTGGAAAAAACGGGGCAGCTTGCGATAATTATGGCTCCTCTTGTTGTGGAGAGAAAGGGCGAATATAGGCGAGAAATTCAAGAGCTGAAAGAAAATGGCTACGACCGCGCGAGGATAGACGGAACGATTTATGAATTAGATAAAACTTTGCCAAATTTGGCACGCTATGAAAAACATTCCATAGATGTTGTTATAGATAGAATTCAAATAGAGGCAAAAAATAAAACGCGGTTGATGGAATCTCTGGAACAAGCGTTTAAAGTGAGCGGCAACAAATTGGTTTCATTTATGTTCGGTGAAACTTACGAAGTGCAAAGCGCAGATTTGGCTTGCGCAAAATGCGGAATTTCCTTGCCGGAAATTGAACCACGTCTATTTTCTTTCAACGATAAGCAAGGGCAATGCCCTGTTTGCAAGGGGCTTGGAAAAAGTTATCAAATAGAGGTTTCAAAACTCATAAACCCCGAACTCTCAATAAACGAAGGTGCGGTTTTGGCAAGCACAGCCGATGGCCGCTTGATTTTTAGCCAGCACGGAATGGCGGAGTACAAAGCAATAGCTAGGAAAACAGGATTTTCGCTGAACACCAAGTGGAAAGATTTGCCCACTAATTCGCAAAATGCCGTTTTAGAAGTTATAGTTCCCATTCTTCAAGGGCTTTGGGATCAATGGCATATAAGTTTGCTTCAAAAATATATGCTCATTGAACCTTGTAGCGAGTGCCGCGGAGAGCGGATTTGTGCGGCGGCACGAGCGGTTAAGTTTCACGGAAAGGGAATTTCTGAAATTTCCTCTTTATCGGTGGAGGCTTCGGTAAAATTTTTTGATGAGCTTGAATTAAGCGAAAAAGAAAAGAGAATCGGGTCGGAAATATTCAGGGAAATCAAAGGGAGGCTTGGATTTTTGCAGGCTGTTGGGCTTGGATATTTAACGCTTAACAGAGGTTCAGCAACGCTGAGCGGCGGCGAAGCCCAGCGAATTCGCCTTGCTGGGCACGTGGGTGCCGGACTGCAAGGCGTTCTCTATGTTTTAGACGAACCCAGCATTGGGCTTCACGCACGTGACAACGAAAGACTTTTGGCTCTTTTGGAAAAATTACGAGCGCAAGGAAATAGCCTTATTGTGGTTGAGCACGATGAAGAAACAATAAAAAGAGCGGACTGCATCGCAGACATAGGCCCAGGCGCGGGGAGCGAAGGCGGCTTGCTTGTGGCAATGGGGAACATCAAAGATTTGCAAAAAAATCCCGCTTCATTGACTGGTGCATATTTAAGCGGAAAAAAGAAAATTGAAATGCCAAAAAAACGGCGAGAGGTGAATAAAGAAACACCGAGAATTAAAATACTTGGGGCACGTGCGAATAATTTAAAAAACATAGATGTTGAAATTCCTCTTTCTGTTTTCACAGTTGTGACTGGAGTTAGCGGCTCTGGCAAAAGCACTTTGATAAACCATATTCTAAAAAAAGCACTAGCAAAAAAATTCCACGGTGCTTACGAAGAACCAGGTGCGCACAAAAGCATTGAAGGCTTGGAACATATAGACAAGGTTATAGAGATAGACCAAAGCCCAATAGGAAGAACGCCACGTTCAAATCCTGCCACATATACAAAGGTTTTTGATGAGATAAGAAATTTATTTGCAAGCCTGCCCGAAAGCAAGGTTAGAGGTTTCTCAAAGAGCAGGTTCAGTTTCAATGTTCACGGCGGCAGGTGCGAAAAATGCTGCGGGGCTGGTGTGGTGGAAATAGAGATGCAAATTTTGCCGAATGTGCAAATAACCTGCGATGAGTGCAACGGCAAACGCTTTAACGATGCAACTCTTGAAGTTTTTTACAAAGGCAAAAACATATACGATATTTTGGAACTCAGCATTAGCGAGGCTCTTGAATTTTTCAAGGCTTTGCCCAAGATAGCAAAACCGCTTGCCGTTTTAAAAGACATTGGGCTTGGATATGTTAAACTTGGGCAGCCCAGCACAACACTCAGCGGCGGCGAAGCCCAGCGAATGAAAATTTCCACCGAACTCCGCAGACCAGGAACTGGCAAAACCCTTTACCTTTTAGACGAACCCACAACCGGCCTTCATTTTGAGGATATAAACCGTTTGCTGGAATGTTTGCAAAAACTGATTGAAAACGGAAATTCAATGGTTGTAATTGAACACAATCTAGATGTGATTAAATGCGCAGACTGGATTATAGATTTGGGACCAGAGGCAGGAGAGGAAGGCGGTTATGTGATAGCGGAGGGTACGCCGGAAAAAATCGCAAAAACAGCCAAATCGCAAACGGGCAAATTTTTGAATAAAATATTTGGTGTTAATGGGTAATGGACAGGTGAGAGGCTAGTAATTTTACTATTTTATTAAGGCTAGTCCCTCTCATTTTGGAGTATTATATGACCTCAATCAAAATTCTACGTATGGCTTGCGTATTATTAGCAAGCATGGCTGTTTTCAATTGCTCCGACAGTGGTGGAGGCAAGGAAGAGAAAGATGAAATAGGCAAAACAGATGACGGACATGAGGTTCGGATTTTCCAAGAGGGAAGTTTAGACAACATATTGATAAGAATAGACACGACTGCTATAACAGATTCCTCGTTTAATGGAACAGCTGTTTTCAAAAATATGAACCCAGATGATATTCCAAACGTAGGCGACATAATAAGCTCTGGGGAAACTAAACTGGCCGAATATGGCTTCCTGTACAAGGTTCTTGGCGTATCCACCAAAAACGGGATTACGGAGGTTGTTGTAAGACAGGCAAGTTTGGAAGAAGCCATTAAAAATGTGGATTTCAAGGGTGAAGTAGAATATGATTTTGACGAAGACGGCAACGCGCTTGCAGTTAGGCAAAAAATCTACCCCACCGATTCAAAGTCCATCACCCTCCCTACATTATCGGTGAAGGAAGAGATAGTGCTTGAAGCTGGAAGTGAAAACATAAAGGTGAAAGGCAGCTTAGGTGTTGAGGTCAAATATACTGCAAAATTTATTTTTGAAATGAAAATAAAAGACCATAAGATCCATACCATGAAGATGAGCCTCGTGTCGGATTCGGAACTCACGCTAGAGGGCAAGGTGGGAGGAAAAATAGAAGGAGAGCTACTGCAATTCCCGATAGGGAAGAAGATAAAGTTGCCTAAAACCAAGTTCTGGATAGGGCTTTTTCCTATTGTTATTGACAATGAACTGCAGCAGGAGCTAAAAATTTCCGGCTCTGCGGAGTTGGGCATGACTGTCAAATATACCTTCAAGGGCAACTCCGAATATGGCGTTAAGTATGAAAACGAAAAGACCGAACTAATAGCAGAAAACAACCCCCGCAATACTTTTGAATTAGAGCACTATAATGAAGGCAATGTCCGCATTGGCATTTTGACTGATTTTACCGTCAAACTTTACGGATTGGCTGGTCTTTCTTTTGAAGGGGGACCGGCTTTTGATTTAAGCGTAGCCAATACGATGCCAATCGGGGTATTTGTTTATGACGAAGGCTTCAGCGAAGCTAATGATGAGGTTAAGCTGGCTTTTGGCATTGACATGAAAATGGAGCCTGCCGAGCTGAAAGTGCTTGGCAAAAAACTGATTCCTAGCACTGGCACTATCGCTTGGGAGAGTTTTATAGCACTTGAAACTAAAGATGAAAGCCCTCTGCCTAAGTTTGCCAATCCAGATGCTAACGAAGTCACCACTGGCAAAATAAATGTTGAATCAACTATTGAAAGAACTTTCCTGAATTATCCAGTAAGTGAATTCGGGTTCTGCGTTGAGAAATCCGCAGGCGAATGCAAAAGCGGAAATGGCAAAAGAGACCCTAAGACCGAATTAGTTGCATTGGGCAAAGTTGCATTGGGCGAAAAACTCTCCTTTAATTCAGACTTTGAAGGTTTGGAAGAGGGAACTACTTACAGAATAATGCCATATTTTAAGAATGGAGTAGGGGGCACGTATTACGACAAGGCGACTCTTTACACCCTAGGCAGTAGTTCAAGTAGCCCAAGTAGCAGTTCAAGCAGCCAAAGGTCGTCTTCAAGTAGCCAAAGATCGTCTTCATCTAGTGCTGGCGGTTCTTTCTATTGCGATTATGGTTATGAATATTATCCTGCTCCAAATGTAATTGAAGGAGGTGGCTGTTTTGAAATAGCAAGCGCAAGCGAATGCTCGCAAGACGGCAAATTAGTTAATAGCTGCCTACCCAGAGATAGAAGAACTGATTTGGAGTATTGCGATTATGGTCCGTGGGATGAATATGGTGGCGGTTGTTGGCCAATAAAAACTGTGAGCGAGAGAAATAAGTGCATAGAGGACCATAACTTGTATCCGAATATCCGTGTAGCGGCGCCCAACTGCTATACCTATTAAACTCACAAGGGAGTGCAATAACTAAAGCCCCAGCAAATCATTTCACATTTAGGGCAACCGCAAGGGTTGCCCCTACATTTATATTTACATTCGGGAAAATCCTGATAATCGGGGGAATGTGTCCGTTGCGCAACGTTGAAGTTTAATAATTCAGGATATTCATTTAAACAGATATCACAGTGCAAACGAAAGTTTGTGCCAATCAAAAATGAATTGCATCATAGCCCAATTTTTCCATAAGGC
>Ga0268262_10000653_pt1 | contig 44806 bp, 37 predicted proteins | sample TergutNc150P3_FD_190354 | JGI IMG/M metagenome (GOLD analysis project Ga0268262, IMG submission 190354) | Nasutitermes corniger P3 segment gut microbial community from laboratory colony in Florida, USA - Nc150 P3 (SPAdes) (version 2) | ecosystem: Host-associated > Arthropoda: Insects >...
TTTTCCCCCCCCCCCCCCCCCCCCCTATGTAACTCAATATATTTCTTGCACTTATGTGCTAACAAAAATTCATTTTCCCTCAAACAAAGGAGTTCATTATGAAAACAAATAGACGTTTTCTCACGGCAGGCTTAATGCTTGCTATGGCATTAACCTTTTCCTGCACTAACACTGCCGACGATCCCACTCCCATTCCTGGAGGCAGCGAGGTATCAGCGTATTACGGCTGGTATGGCAATGGCTCTGCTACAAACTATACCATAAGTACTGCAACGCAACTTAGAGGGCTCTTTGATATTATCAGAGGAGAAGAAAGCGATAGCATTCCTTCTCAAGATGATTTCTATGGAAAAACAATTACTCTTGTTGCCAACATTAATCTGAATGATCTGAATGACGAATGGTGGCCAATGAATTATTCTCCTTTTAACGGAATTTTTGATGGCAACAATAAAACCATTTCTGGACATATTGATGGTCGTGATGGAATTTTCGGTGTGATTGGCGAATATGGTACAGTAAAAAATATAGTTTTTACCAATTTTAGCTACAACGGAGATTACGGTGTTTTGGCATACATAAATAAAGGTACGGTGCAAAACGTAGGTGTTAACGGTAATGTAAGCGGAACATATACGCCCAGCGGCGTGGTGGGACAGAATTATGGCATAGTGGAAAACTGTTATTCAACCAGCATTATTGATGGTGATGGTTGGAGGAATACTGGTGGTGTGGTGGGGCAGAATTTTGGAACAATCCAAAACTGCTATGCTACTGGGAGCGTTAGCGGCGGTTGGTATGTCGGCGGAATTGCAGGAGGTAATGACGATGGATCAATTCAAAATTGCGTAGCCCTTAATCCGTCAATAAATGCTGGAAGTATTAATGAATACATTTTAGGGCGTATATCCGATAATTATAGCTCAAACACTAACTCTAACTATGCTCTAAACAATATGGTTATGCGAAGCGGATATACCGTAGTTCCTAATGTTAATGGACCAGATGGGGAAGATATAACATCTGCTGAATGGGGCGATGCAAATTGGTGGCAAAATACAGTCGGATTCTCATCCGAAATATGGGAATTCGGGGCTGGATTGCCTACATTGAAAAATATGCCTACAGGAACGCAGAATCCAGCGGTGAGGTAAGTTTAGCTCAAACCAAACGAACTTCCAAATTCTTCCCCAAAGCCTTTGCAATATTGCTAAGGGTATTGAAAGTAGGATTGGCAAACGGAGTCTCAAATGAGCGATAGGCTTGTTTGCTTATGCCCGCTTCTTTTGCCACCTTTGCAATAGGTTTGCCTTGTCTCGCCTCAAAAAGCATATATGCAATTTCTATCTCTGGCTTAACAGGAATGGCATATAAACTTTTTCTTGAGTTTTCTTTTGCTTTAGGCATAACCAAATGCTTGCCAAATTCAAGCTCGCATACAAGGGTTTCGTTCAAAGCCTCTTTCGCCATTTCTAAAGCGTGTTCCAAAGATTCACCACAAGTATTTATATTTGGCTTATCGGGAAAAGAGACGATATACTCATCGTCATCTTTCGTTATTTTTGCAACATAGTTCATAGTGCCTCCTATTTTGCTCCCAACTGTTTTAAAATTGCGTTCAACAAACCTGGTTTTAAGTCTTTCCCTGAATGAAACGGAATTGGAACTATATGTCCATCTTTTTCAAATATATGATGGCTCCCGCTTATACGATTTAAGGTAAACCCGTTTTTCTTCGCAATTTTGAACAATTCTTTAGCAGTCATCCATAAATAATATAGTAATTTTCTATATTCTACCCATGCCTAACTCCAACCTCTCTACCCATGAACGCTTTGCAAACTGGTATATATCCTTTGTTTGCAGAAACAAATTCAAAACACTGGCATTATACGTTTGCTTTGCGCTTATATGCCTGTTTCCCATACTTGTTTATCCAGGCTTGAAGCTGGATGCAGACTTATCCAAGCTGTTGCCAAACTCAACGCCTAGTGTTATTGCGCTAAAAGAATCTTATACCCGCTTTGGCAGCACAGACCGCTTTATGATAGCAATACAGAGCGAAGATGTGAATCTTGTGGATTCGCTTCAACGAGAAATAAGGGCTTACATTGACGAAAAATGGGTTGGCGACTATGTTTCCACCCAAATAGACAACGACAATAAATTTTTCAAAGACAACGCCTTGCTCTACCTGCCTGTTGAGCATCTGGAGCGCATTAGAGACAATCTGGAAGAGGTGCAATTGGAAATAGGCAGAAAAAATTTGCCCTTTGTGGTTGATTTGGTGCAAACCGAGCCAAAGAAAAAGCGTATATGGTTTGATGCAAACATTCCGCAGGAACTCGGACTCCCAGACGAAGCTGCCGGTGCGTTTGACTCATTTTTCAAATCCGATAAAGAAGATACCGCAGATACCGCAGAAGTAGTACAAGGTCCTCCGCCCTGGGATAACAAGGGTCCTGTTCCAGAACACTTAAAAACAAGGTTCATTGGCTGCCCCAGACCCGACAGCACTGGCAAAATTTTATTTAACGGAACCGTGCAGGCAAAATTAACTTTGCCATCCACAGATTACGCCTTTGTTGGGCACATACTCGCTCGCTCCGACACGCTTTTGCAACATTTCAAATCAAGAAAATACTCATCGCCAGTGCGCTTTTCCGTTGAAGGAACCTACGAAGGCTTAAAAGAAGTGGAAGACTTGCAGAACGATTCCATCACATCTTTTGCCATAAGCCTCGCTTTGATAATAGCAATAACAATTTGGTTTTTCAGAAGCGTAAAAGGACCTTTCCTCGTTATAGCAACAGTGCTTTACGCCTGCATTCCAATGCTCGCCTTTACCGCCATTTTTTACGGAACCTTAAATCCATTCACCGTTTTTGTGGCAACCATAATTTTAGGCATAGGCATAGATTATTCCATACACATGCTTGGCACAACGCAAAAATTTCTTGAAAATTCCAACTTGGAAGAAGCCTTGAAAGAAGCTCAAAAAGAAATGTTTAAGCCATTCCTGCTAGCCAGCGGAACAACCATAGCTGCGTTTTTAACGCTTTTGGCTGCGCATTTCCGCGGCTTTTACGAGTTTGGAGTTGTGGCATCTTTTGGCGTTTTATTCAGCATGATAACTTCTTTTTTAATTTTGCCCGTATTTGCAATATGTTCCGGCGGCATTCCCAATGCTCCCAAAAACAGCTTTTTGCCTGCTGCCTGGGATGAATCCAGAATTTTCAAATTCTTTAAACACTGCGCTATTGCAAGCCTAATTATAATCGCAATTTTGCTGTGTTTTGCTCCCTATGCAGAATTTGAGCATAACCTCAATAATCTGCGCAGAGATTCCACCAAGCAAACTGCGGAAAAGGGTATTTCAGCCGGAGCAACTATTTCAAGCGGTCGCAAATCTTCTCAGCCAGCCGCAGTAATGGGCTCCAAACCAGAGCAACTGGATAAGCTATACGATACGCTGATGATTCTCCTGCACAAAGAAAAAACACCTAACTTGCGCAGTTTCTTAACCCTTAAAACATTTGTGCCGCCTCTAGATGCACAAAAAGAAAGACTGGAAATCATAGAAGAAATTCGCGATTTCTCAGCGGCAAGGGTTTTCGATAAAGCCTCCGGCGATGATTCCACCAACATAGCAACGCTGAGAAATCTGGCGCAAATTGATAAAACATTCTCTGCCGAAGACATACCTGAATGGTCACTTGATTTGCTCAGGGAAAAAGATGGAAGCTATGGCAAAATAGGTTTTATTTACGGACGCTATGAAAGCTGGGATGCGCGAGCGGTTCATAAATTTCAGCAAGATTATAGCAACTGGAATTTTGATGGGGAAAAACTCAGGGTATTTTCTTCGCAGTTCATTCTTTCAGATGTTATTGATTCAGTTAAGGAAGATAGCTTTAATTTGGCAATTTTAATAACGGTTATAATATTCCTAACCCTTGTGATTAGCCTTAGAAAGCCATCTCTATTTGTATCTGGATTTTTATCTTTCGCCTCTGGAATATTGCTCACCATTGGGCTTATGGGATTTTTAACTCATTTCTTTGACTTTGGCAAAATAGGCATTTACAATGTTATTGTCATTCCAATGGTTTTGGGGCTTGGCATAGATTTTGCCGTTCATCTCATTATAAAATGGACAAATAGCAATGTTGGAATCCGCGAACTTTTAGATACCACAGGGCGCAATGTTATGGCAAGCGCAACCACAACGGCAGCAGGCTTTGTGGGAATGCTCTTCACCGCTCACAAGGGTTTAAAAAGCATTGGCGACCTTGCCTGCATGGGAATAATGGTGTTTCTTTTCACCAGCATAATATTCTCAATATTCCTGTGCGCAACACTCCTTAAAAAGCAACCTGCCACGCCAGGGCAAAAAACGCATAAATAGCAAGCACAATAAAAACATCCAGTTTTGCTATTGGCTCGCCCCAGCGTAGCCATTTTTTTGGCGGGGCAAAGCCAGCAATGGCACCCATAATCAAACCAAAAAAATGCCCAGGTATATCCACCTTTGAGGTTTCGTCTCCAATGCCTAAAAACACCGCAAGCAAAAATACCGCAAACCAGGGAACTATGCGCCTGCCAAAATTCTCCCTTTTCAATACCCTAACTTCAAGCGTAGCAAGAGCACCCAAACCTGCAAATACCGTTGACGAAAACCCAAGAGAGCGATAATTGCCAATCAAAAAAGCAGTTTCCAAATTTGCACAGGCAGCAGCCAATACTATAAAAGGAGCAATACGGGCGAGCGGCATTTTAAAGGATATTAGAGAAAAAACGAAAAAACCACTCAGCAAATTTGAAACCAGATGATAGTTGCTTGAATGAAGCGTTTGCGCCGTGAAAAGCCTCCACCATTCGCCTTTCAAAATTCTGCTCGCATCTGCAATTCCCAAATCCTCCATTCCATAATTTGAAAACTGGAAGAAGGTGCAAACAACCGGAATCAGCAAAAACCAAAGCGGTTGCGTGCTTGGCTTTAGCATTGGAAGGGCTATTGTTTCTTTGTCCCAGTCTGGATTTTCTTGTTTGTAAAGGGCTATTTGGGTCTGCGCAGCATAAACATCCTCTTCATAAACAAAAAGTTCCCAAGGACCAAGGCTGTTTTGCAAAACGATGTGGCTTATTCTTTGGCTGCTCAAAACAAGGCTAAAATCTTTTATTATTCTAAGCACACCTTGTTCAATGCAAACTTCCATCAGTCAAACCTCACGAATTCTTCCATAGCCTGCCTTTTTTTCGCGCCAATTCCCGGAACTTTCTCCAAATCTTTGGCTGTGTGGAAATTGCCATTTTTCTCCCTATAATCGATTATTTTTTGCGCAAGGGAGGGACCCACCCCTTTTATAAAGCACAGGTCTTCATTGCTTGCGGTGTTTATGGGAAGCGGAAATGCCGGAGCTTTCTTTTTTGGTTTCTTTTCCTTTTTATGTTTGTGAGCTTCGGCAACTTCCTCATCATTCTCCACTGCCACACTATCAATACTATCAAGGGAAGCATCAAGGGCAATTGAATCCTGGGCAGCCTCTTCATTCACGGGCAAAAAAACATTTTCCAAAGGAGAAATCTCATTGAACAATCCCAAGCGGGAAATGCCGCCCAAGGCAAAAAGAAAAAGAGCTAAACACAAAAATTTTTTTTCTGCGCTATTCATTCTCAACTCTTTTCGCTCTTTTTTCGCCTGCTTTTAGCAAATGATAAAATAAGGGAGATGGCTTTAGCAAATTTGATGTTAGTTCGGGGTGAAATTGGCAGCCCACAAAAAACGGATGCTCTGAAATTTCCATCATTTGCATTATACTGTCTTCTTTGGCGGAGTAGCCAGAAAATAACATTCCGTTTTCTTCTATTTTGCTAACATATCTGGGATTAACTTCATGGCGATACCTGAATCTCTCTCTTATCATAGAAGCCCCATCGTAAATTTTTTCCGCTAAAGAACCTTTTTTTAAAAAAACATCGTGCCCGCCTTTTCTTAACATTCCGTCTAAAACTTTAACATATTCTGGGCTTGGCAAATATGCAATCACAGGCTCTTTCACCTCTATGCCCTCAGACTCAACTTCCATTGTGCCCGCAAGCGGCAAGCCGCATTTGTGGCGGGCAAATTCCACAACCGCCAGTTGCATTCCATATCCAATCCCAAGAAAAGGAATTTTCATTTCGCGAGCTGCCTGTATAACAGAAATTTTCCCTTCCATTCCACGCTTGCCCAAACCGCTCGGCACTATCACAGCATCAATATCTGCAAGCAGGTTTTTTATGTATTCCAAATTATTTGTGCTTTCTGATTTTTCAAGAGATTCCGTATCTATCATTTTCAAATCGCAAGCGAGGTTCAAATGCGTAGCGGCGTGAATTATAGCCTCCCTAATGCTTGCATAAGAGTCTTCCAACTTGGTGTATTTTCCGCACAAAGCAATTTTCAGCGTTTTTTTCGGCTCTTTGTAATTTTTTCTGTTAATCTCAACAAGGCGTTTCCATTCGCTCATTCTGGGAGAATTTGCGCCTGCCAATTTCAATTTTTTAAATATTATGTCTAAAATTCCCTCTTCTTGAAAACCCAGCGGAATTTCATAAACAGATTTAACATCTAATTCCGATATCACATTTTTGCTGGGAATATTTCCGTAAAGCGCAATTTTCTCCTTGATTTTTGGAGTCAACTGCTTGCTGCAGCGGCCTATTATGATATCCGGGTAAATTCCTTTCTCATTCAAATCGCGCACGGACATTTGCGTTGGCTTTGATTTTTGCTCCTGAGTACCCGTTGGAATTGGAACATAAGTTAAATGCGCAAAAAGACATTTATCCGGTCCAACTATGTGCGAAAGCTGCCGAGCTGCCTCTATATAGAATTCATTCTCCAAATCCCCAACCGTACCGCCAATTTCAACGAGCAATATATCTGCATTCTCCTTGCTTGAAATTTTAAAAAAATGGTCTTTTATAACATCGGTCACGTGCGGGATGAATTGAATTGTTGTACCAGCATAAATACCCTGTTTCTCCCTCTCCATCAAGGTAGAAAACACCTTGCCCATAGTTAAGTTCCATTCAGACTTGGCATTTATTCCCAAAAAACGCTCGTAATGACCGAAGTCCATATCAACTTCGCCGCCATCGTCCAAAACAAAAACCTCTCCGTGCTCAATTGGGTTCATAGTGCCTGGATCCACATTCAAATATCCATCGCACTTCACTGGAACCACACGAAAACGAGAGAGAAGCGCACCTATGGATGCCGCCGCCACACCCTTGCCAAGCCCAGACAAAACTCCGCCTGTAATAAAAATAAACTTGCTCTTTCCATTGTAACTATTATCACTCATATAAAATCCCAAAGTAGAAAATCTTTAGTCTATCCATGCGGTCTCCAAGGCTCTGTATTGAATTGCCTCTGCAAGGTCTGCTCTCTCTACCCTGCTGCTTTGCCTCAAATCTGCAATTGTACGGGCAACTTTTAGCATTCTATCGTAGCCTCTATGGCTCATTCTCCATTTTTCCGCTGCTTTCATAGCAAAATTTTCCGATTCAGAGTCCCAAAAAAGAATGTCTTTAAGAGTTTTGCCATCTAAATGCCCATTGCGAAAAATTTTTCTCTCTTTAAGCCTCCCCTCCTGAATTTCGCAAGCCGCTTCAACACGTTTTTGTATTTCCCGCGAATTCTCGCCACTTCCGCTCAATCTATTTTCGTCTATCGGAACAGATGGAACCGATACTTGAAGGTCTATTCTATCCAGCAAAGGTCCAGATACCTTGGCTCTATAGCGTTTTATTGCTTCTGGCAGGCAGCGGCAATCTCTGCGTTTATCCATTGCATAGCCGCAAGGGCAAGGATTCATAGCCGCGCCCAAAACAAAACTTGCCGGAAAATTTATGCTGCCACGCGCCCTGTTCAATCTAATCACACCCTCTTCCAAAGGCTGCCTTAGGCTTTCCAATGCCGCCCTCTGAAACTCCGGCAACTCATCCAAAAAAAGAACCCCATTGTGAGCAAGGCTGGCCTCTCCTGGCCTAAGTTTCATTCCGCCAACAAGAGAAGCAACTGTTGCCGTGTGATGCGGCGACCTAAAAGGACGGCTTTTCATTAAGCCTTCACTGAAATTAAATGTTCCTGCGCATGAATGTATTATTGTGCTTTCCAAAGACTCGTATTGGCGCATGGCAGGCAAAATGCCGGGCAAGCAGCGAGCAGAAAGAGTTTTCCCAGACCCCGGCGAACCAACCAAAAGAAAATTATGCGCTCCGGCAGCGGAAATTTCAAGTGCGCGTTTAACGTTTGCCATTCCATACACCTGTGAAAAATCTGGTGTTTTGCTTTGGGCTGCAGGAACAGAACTACATTCTGGGTAGGAGCAATAAACCTGTTCGGGTTCCTGCAACCCGTTTAAACATTCTTCCAAAGTTTTTGGAGCTATAACTTTAAGACTTTCCACGCAAGTTGCCTCTTGCGAATTTTCGTAGGGAACAACAAGAATTGTATGCGGCGCGCTGCGGACAAGATCTGCCGCAACTGCCAAAACCCCATGCACGGGTCGCAATTTGCCATCTAAGGAAAGTTCGCCCAAAAACAAAAAATTTTCCAATCCCCTAACCACAATCTGTTCCGTAGCGGTTAGTATTCCAATAGCAAGCCCAAGGTCAAAAGCGGCACCTTCCTTGCGCAAATCCGCTGGCGACATATTCACAGTCATTCTGGTTGAGCAGCCAAAAAATCCGCAGCTCCGCATAGCGGCAACCACCCTCTCCCTCGCCTCGCGCACGGCATTATCCGGCAAACCCACAAGCGAAAACCCAGGGAGTCCAGAAGTGCTATCCACCTCTATTTCCACAGGTATTGCCTCTATGCCGCGCAGTGCCGCGCTTTTTATTCTTTGAAACATCAGGCGGCGGCAATCTCTTGATATTTCTCCAATACGCATTGCTCAATATGCTCGCGCAATTCCTTGTTCAGCGGATAGAAGATTGAGTGGTAATCCTCTTCTTTGTTGCGTGGGTCGAGCGGATAAGAAACAAAAAAACCATTCACGCCATCCACAACTCTGAGCCCCGTGAGCTGAAGCTGCTCGTTCAGCGTTACCCTAGCATAAGCCTTTGTTTTTCCACTTGATTCTTTGAAGGGATAGACTTGTACGTTGGTACAAGTAAGTACATCAAAAAACGATTTAGATTCTTTTTTCATAAGAAACCTCTTGTTAAATTTTCTATAAGTAAAGACAATTTCCGTGCCAAGCAAAAAACCGCATTTTTGAATTAATTTCGCAGTTTTAAAGTGTCCAAAAAGTGTTTAAACACTGTTTAGACACTTTTTGGACATTGCTGTAACGCTAAAAATACAAACTAATCCCAAAAATATGGTTAGCCTTCAACGCGGTGCGGTTTTGGTAAGCGTATTCTATATCGGCAAAGCCTAAATTGATGGCGAAGCCTGCGCTCAAAGCATTGGTTTCTTCGCTGGAAATTGGATAGCCAAAACGCATGGAAAATATGTTTCTGTACATTATTTCCAAACCGGAACGCAATTCTGGTTCCCCAAAATCGTTTCTTCTATATAAATCTGCGGATAAGGCGGTGGCAAAGCCCAGAACAAGCGGGCAAGTACCCGTTATGCCGGCTTGCACGGAAAGAGGGGCTACCTCTTTTTTATTCGCTTTTATCCAGCCAAAATTGCTGAAAATAGCTCCGAATGAAAAATATTTCAGCAAATCGTATTTAACTCCACCATCGAAAAAAATTCCGTTCTCATTGTAATCCTCTATGTTTTGATTTGCATAGCGAACCGTTAATCCCGCGCTTAGTGAATTGAAAGTTCTCGCAATTCCAAGCTGCGTGGCAATTGTTCCTGCCGCAAAAGAAGAATTTTCCGCAGTCAAGCCATCATCGTTATAGCCTTCCATTTCATTGAAATTAAGCGATTCCATTCCCGCAGTTAAATGCCAGCTTCCAAACATAGAATGTGCAAGCATAGATACCCTGCTTGCTCCTATGTATTCGGAAAATTCAGTTTTTGACAAACTTAGAGACAAAGAATTGGCAGAAATAGGGGCTAAGGGATTTCTCATTGTTTCGCTTGCACTCCTTGGGCTTGCTATTCCCGCGCCGGAAAGGGCAACTTGCCTGGGGGCGGTTGGCATAGACAGCATTTTCATAGAGTTTGCGCCCGGCTCTACGTGCCAATACTCACCTGCTAGCGCAAAAAGGGGCAATAACAGAAATGCGCATAATGCAAAACGGATAAACACCAATTAAAAGTAGAAATTTCTACTTTACACCTAATGGAAGAAAAAGACCAAGGCAAGGTTCAGTTAAAGACCATTTTAAAAGGAAATGCGGCTCAGGCAATTAGACCTGCGGCTATGTCAGGCTTTAAAATGGCAGATTTTCAAATAAATCCTGCGATGAGGGAAACTGCAGAAGACCGTTTGAAAAACGAAGTAGCAGCATTGCAAGGGCAAGTAGCCACTCTTAACGGAGAAATATCGAACTTAAAACAGAAAAGCGAGCAAGACTCAAAAGTTGGATATGATAAAGGATTTAAAGAGGGCAAGGCTTTAGGCACAGCAGATGGCGAAAAAGTTGCTATGGAAAGATTCAATGCCACCTTAAAGAGCTTGCAAGACAGCATAGAAAAAACATTTGATTCCGTTGCTTTGCAGCAAAAGGAATATTTTGATAAAATTGAAAAGTCCACCGCAGAAATAGCCATTGCCATTGCAAAAAGAGTTTTTTGCCAGGAAGCTGCTCAAAATCCAAATATAATAACTAGAGCAATTAAAGAAGCCTTTACATTTCTGGGGCAAGAAGAAAAATTGAAAATTATCATAAATCCTCAAGATGTAAAAATTGCGGAAAAAACAGAATCCATCTGGAAACCCATTTTGAGTTCATTGAAAAGCGTTGAACTGGTTATTGACAACTCCATAGAACAAGGCTGCTGCCTGCTTGAGTCGGAGAATGGTTCTTCTATTGATATGCGACTAAACACAATATGGGGGCATATTGAAGAAACAGTAAAGAGAATTTATAGCTAATTCATCCACGAGCCAGCCCAGTTTGCGTGGTCGCAATCTTTGTCGCCGCCGTCCAAAGTTTCCAATTCAAGAACCTTGACTCCGCTGATATCAACGCTCAAAGAATCTATTTCGTGGGAGGTTAAAACCTTGGAGCGGTAAAGCTCTTTTCCATCTCCTTTAACCACCCAAATAGCACCATTGCCACAGGCAGATTCATCGTCTAAGCCAATAAAACTGTGAAATTTTTTATAAGCCCCGTTTATATTCCAAACAAGTTTTGAAGCGGCGTGCGAGCCAATTCCAAATTCAAAAATTCTCCCATCTATCCTCATAGCGTTGTTATCAACGGATTTGCCCATTCTAGGTTCTCCCCAAGATTGCTCTGCATGGGCAGGTTTTAACTCTTGGAGCAAGCGGTTGGTTTCGGAGTGAATAAAAAACTGAGTTTCTTTTCTAACTGTGTCATTTTCAGGGAAAGCCACTAAAACAGCGTAGTGCATACCTGGATTTTCCACCAAAGCACTATTTTTGCCCTTTTCCAAATTCAAAAGTTCTGCACCATTTGCAAAAACCTTGTATTCAACTAGAGTATCGGGCAGCATCCACTCAATTTCTTTTTTATCGCTGTTCCATTTTATGCTGGCGGCATAGGTTGACTCTCCCCTCTTTTTCCCTATTTTATACGCTTCAAGCGGGTAGCCAAAGGGTCTGGTTTGCGAAAAGATTCTATCTGCTTTATAGTCGCCCAAAATTCCGTCTATGGTGCTTGTGGTTTTAAAGCCAACAACTCTGGATTTTTTGTCCACTTCTCCATAGCCGTCTTGTCCGCGCACAATGTAAATATTGTCCCCAGAAAAATCTCGCCATTGTTCCAACTCATTTGGAGACCAGCCTAAAAACTGACGCTCTGAAAATCCGTTAAAGCCGCTGGCAAGCATTTGCCAAGGGCGAGCATAAATGAATACGGAATTTTTTGGAAGTTTTTTCAGTTCGGTATTTAAAAAATCTTCTTCTGCGAGCAGTTTATTTTTATAGTACAAAATGTTTTTGTTAAAACTTTCTGTATGATGAAAAGAGAGGTAACAAGCCAAAACCGCCACAATGCCGCACACGATTTTTGAGTTGCCTCTGGAAACATCGCAGAGACCAGTACCCATTACAATGGCAAAAAGCGGAAGCGCAACAAGCACGTATCTCTGGTTAATATCTATTTCAAAGGTGCCAGAAACATTGAAGAGAATCACCGCTATTTGCAAACAGAACAAAGCAAATAAAATCGCAGCCCATCTATATTTCTTTTGAAAGATAACCACATACAAAAGCCAAACGAAACTTGCAAAGAGCAAAAGCGTGTAGCTTGTGTAAAACGGATTTTTCAAAAACCCGTTAGGGTCAAGCCCAGCATTCCACATTATTTCAATATCGCTTTTCAAGTTATATATAAAATTCTCAAATGAATGCGCCGCGTGTTCACCGCCCTGAAAATCATAGCCTCGGTAGGCGATCATTGTGTTTATAACGGGCCAGGAAGCGAGCATTATGAGAGCGGTGAAAGCAGCTAAGCGATATGGTTTTGCCAAGAAATAAGAGTGATAGTAAAGAACAAAGGGAATAAAGCAGAACAGAGTTTCTTGCCTAGTTTGGGCAAAAAATCCGAGCATGGGAATTATAAGGGCAAAATGCTTAAAATTAACTTCTTTGGGTGGAATAAGGGAATAAAAGGCAAGCAAAGCCGCAAATAAAAATACGTATAAAACCTCTGTTGAAGCACTGCGAGATTGCATTAAAAATATGGGCTGGCTCGCCAAGAAAATTGCGCAGGCAAGGGCAAGCCATTCATCTTTTGTAAATCTAAACATTGCAAAAAACAAAAGAACCAAGGAACCAATCGCAAGCGGCAAATTCAATCGCAATGAAGTTTCTCTGGTTGGCTCGGCAAACCAAAAAGCAATGCTTTGAACAAAGGCAAAGGCTTTTCCCTTAAAATTATTCACCACGTCTTCGCATTTAAGAGCACCATCTCTCCACGAGCCTTGGTTGCACACTCCCCCACTCTGGCTAAAACGCATTTCAAGAGCCATTGATTCCCAACTGGTTTCATCGCTCAACACCCTGTGCTGCAAGCTTATTTGCGTGGCTGCAAAAACCGCGAATAAAATTAGGAGAGCCGCTAAGCCAAGCATGGAGAATTTTGAGGGCAGATAATTTTTTATGCGTTGCAGAATTTCTTTTGCGTTTAAAATGAGTGCTATGCAAAACCAAACGAACAAGGCTAAAACGGCATAATAGCCCCATTTTATATCCCAAGCCTTGGCATAGTTCTGCGACATTTTTTGAAACAAAAAAAACACCCCCGCAAGCACGGGAGCTGCATATACGCCAGCTACCAACCACTGGCTTATTGTTTCTTGTATTTTATTGCGCATTTACGTAATAAGCATTAACAAGTTTTCCATCTTGCTTAATGGTCAAAAACTGCTTGCCTTTGGGCAAAGTTCCCCTTATCTCATAAAGATTTTCGCTTTTGTAGTCCGAAGAGATGCTTGTTCCTTTGTTCAAATCTGGAACTAGCAAGGTTTCTTTTGCATCCACGCCGCAATCCTCATGCTTTTTGGCAGATTCAGTAAGCACGGGATAAGAAGACACTTCAATGGGCGAAGTCACAGAAGTGGCTATTTTAGAAAGCAAGGCTATCTCCGCTGGAACATTGGCTGGGGGTGGCAAAACATTTTCTTCTTTCTTTTTTGTGCTTGGGTTTTCTGTGGTAAATTTAGTGCGGAAAGCAAAAACGCTTTCTTTGCAAACAGCCTGATAAATTGCATTAGCCTTTATTTTTTCAGCTTCCTTGCCATCAACGGGTCTGTAAAGCCCGGGCGCAACATCTTGCCTGTAAATATATATGTTCTGCACCACATCCAAATTATCCTTGGTTATTGAAAACTTCACCTGACCTTGAGAATGCTTGGGTTTGCCAGCCTGCAAGGTATAGGCAGAATCGGAAACGGGTATTCCTTCAAATTTGAACTTGCCATCTGGCAAGCCACCAGGAATTTTCTGTGATGAGAAGGTTGTGCCTTTTATCCAGACGGTGGGCAGTTCAACGGCTTTTCCGCTAAATGGGTCCATAATAGTACCGGAAATAGAACCTTTTTTTCCGCAAGCCACAAAGGCAAGCGCAGCAAGAGCAGTGAGTAGTAAAATTTTATTCATGGGGGTAATATAGTAAATTGTGAAACGCCTATACTCTAATAGGTAAAGCAGGTCTAAAACCAGATGTGCACTGCTACACCTCCTAGCAACAATGCGCCTCCTGTTGCGTAAAAGATGTTCCGTGCGGTTTCTGCGTCTTGAGCTTTTTTGTATTTGGCATTGAATTCGCTTTTTCGCTCTGCGTACTGCTCTGGCGTAACGTCTTTTATAATGTTTTTGCTTTCGTTATAATAGTCGCTTGACTTAGCATTGTTGTAAATGCCAAGCCCAAACGCCGCTGTGCCAAGAACATCCAAGCCAATGGCTATCCAGAAGGAGTTGTTGCTTTTAGCTGGTTCGGCGGGTATGTTTGTAGGTATTGTTGCTGTTGCCACTGATTGAGTGTCTTTTACTGTTTCCGGTATTGCTGCGACAGGTGGAGGTGGTTCTTCTTTTGGCATTATCTTTGCGAACAAGTCTGGCGAGCTTTCGCGGATTGCATCCAGAAGCCCTTTCAATTCCGTGGATTCTTTTGCAAAATCCCCAAGCAAGTTTCCGCTTGATGTTTCGTAGAGTTCCACCGTGAGCGTGAACAGGTTGCCCAGCTTGCCTATTAATCCTCGCGTTACATAGTCGCTTTTTATGGCTCTTCCTATTTCTATGACGGAGTTGAGGTTTTCCGCCGCTTCCGGGATTAGGGAGATTATTTTTTCCCTTGTCAGCACGGAATAATCTTTCGGCAAAATCCGCGCTGCCTGCCGCCTCAGTTCGTCCGAGAGGAACATCGTTTCGTCCACGCTCAACTCCACTTCGTCTTTGGCTATGGTTATTTCCAAAACAGCGATGGTGGCGGCATTTGCCGTTGCCAGTAAAAGCATTGCTGCTGTAATCAATGTGCATTTAAAATTTCTAAACATATAATCCTCCTAATCCTTTATGCAGCGAACACTATTATAGATGGATCTAACACCGCCTTCAATTAATAAGATGTTAATAATTGAGTTACCACTTGTATTCATTATAATTGAAGAATAAGAATTGCCGCCGCTGCCATTGTTACCCCACCACCTGAGGGGGAGGATTATTTAGCAATGGCAGATATTCTTCAGGATAATTTATTTCCACGGTTTTATAGGTTCGCCCGTCATCATCGGTTACGGAACCGTATTGTTTCATAGTGCCGTTGGAGCAATAATGCGTTTCTGTGTTATTGCCAGCTGTGCAAACCGAATTGGAACTGCTAGGCACAGAGCTAGAACTTGGCAGCGGCAAATTGGAGCTGCTGCTAGGAGCAACGGATGAACTGCTCGGTTTGCTCGAAGAATAAATCTTCACGCTGGAAGAACCAGGATATTTTTGCCGAACTTCCTCTTCGCTGGGGAATTCCAAGGCTGGATTGTCCGCGCAGGATAAGAAAACGGCTGCGGCAAGTCCTGAGATTGCATAAGTGATTTTAACAAGTTTGCTTTTCATATTTCTCTCTCCTTCTAGTCATGGACACAACGCACGGAATGCATATACAACTTAGGAATGTTGTAGCTATTAACACCAGATGTATTTGCTATGTCCCGATAGTGAGCATATTCAGCATTGCTCTCAGTGGTATTTGCGCTCCACCAGCGACCGCCGTTGCCTTCGCCGAGATAACCGCCAACAATTGGACTGCCGTATCCGCCTGGCAGAGCCGAAAATCCGTAGTCGTCCGTGCCGTTGCCATTGATGCCCCAGCCGCTTGTGGATTTCAACTTTGTTCCTGCATTGGCACCCGCAAAATATATAAGCGTTGTCCATTCTGCGTTGCTAGGGATATGCCAGTCTAGGGGGCAGGCATCCATTGCAATTGCCCAATTGTACAGTCTGCCGTAGGTATCGCAAGTGGAAGTATTAATATCTACCAAATCCCTGCCATTTCCGCATTTGCTGCCATTTCCGCATTTGCTGCCAGTTGCGTTGTATTTGAGATTCTCCGCCATCCATACCTGCTCGCCTATCAAAAGCGTTGTAGCTAACCAATTTTGTTTGGTTGCCTTTGCTGTCGTATTCGTATTCACTTATATTTCTTATACTCCCATCGGAGTTGCATACAACTGTTTTTGTCGGGTTACCTCTACTATCATATTCGGATTCGTATGTGAATGATATACTTCCGTTTGTGTAATAGTAGGCAATTGATTTGGATATGACTTCTTTGGTGCCCCAGTAATCGCCGCCAGAATTGCTGCTTGGCATAACGCTTGAACTGCTTGGCGATAGGCTGGAACTACTGCTCAAAATCGAACTTGAACTTTGAACTGAAGAAGAACTCTCTTCCTCAATAGCAGACGAACTAGAATCACTGTTGCCAGAGGAAGAACTTTCAGGCGTTTCGTTGGAAGAAGAGCTAACTTCATCAGTAACAGATGAACTGGAATCACTATTGCCAGAAGAAGAACTTTCAAGTATTTCGCTAGAAGAAGAGCTATCTTCGTCTGCAACAGACGAATTGCTGCTTGGGGTAACACTTGAATTGCTAACAGGGTCGTCTCCTCTATCGTGTGAAGAGCAGGAAAGTGTGAATGCCAAGGCAAGCGAAACGCCTGCCACAAATACGATATTAGAGAATTTGCTTCTCATAGTGCGATCTCCTGTTTTTTGAAAGAGTGAAATTGAAAATCGGGTGAATCTTTGAATCGGGGTTCAGACAATAATACGCAGAATGCGTTAAAATTTTTTTGCTATAAATGGGGGGGGGGGGGGGGGGCAAATTCGCGTTTAGACGCAATCCTGATGCCCTAGAAGGGCGAAACGCGGCTTGGTGGTTGTTTTTTGACCCCTGAAAAAAGAATGGCTTATTCTGCGTATTTGGGGCATTTAAAAGCAAATCGGAAAAACCGTTTTTAGAGCTTGCACCGCAAGCCCTGCCAAAACCCATTCTATCGCCAAAATACATTTAACTATGAATATATAATTTTATTCGGGAAAAGGGCAAAATTTTTCGCAAAAAGGGAGAAAAAGCCAAAAAATTGGCAAAAAATGCTGATTTTTCACACTTCCCCTTGCACAATGGGAGAATTTTTTGTATATTTATTGGTAGAGAGCGGTTGAGGTCTCCGGGTGTATAAGCCCGATCGGGTCTCAATCGCCTCTTTTTTCATTATCAACATCTTTCAATATCTCTTTCAATCGGCTGTATTTAGCGTTATCAGTGGTTTTTGCTTTTGTGAATGCTTGTTCTGGCGTTCCTTTGAATACATTCTGGTCATAGTAAATTTCCTGATCAACATGCCCAACCGTGCTAAGTATAGTATGGGGCTTGCCGTCTATATTCACAGGAGTAATGTAATATGAGTAGTTGCTAAATTTGGGATTTTGTACGTCTTTATCTGGCGGCATTTCTTCAAGAAATTGCATTCTCTCTATTATTTCAGGGATATGGGCTAGGCTTTTTTGATACGTCTCGTCATCTTTAATATGGCGTAGTAATTCTTGCGCACTCTGCTTTGAAACGCTTATTTTATCTCCTGTGGCAAGATTTGTGTAAACTTTACGTAGTTTCTCACGTATAAATTTTTTTATCGATTTCCCATCACCCAACTCATACTTCTCTTTATATGCCTCACCAGCAAGCTCTAACTCGCCTGTGCTAAAAATACGGTCTATTCGTTCTTCAAGAGTCACGTTTTTCTCCTTCTACTCAGTTAGACGTAAAAAAACGGGAAAAAAATCCTGAAAAGTGAAAAAAATTTACATTTTTAGTGAAAAAACAAGAAAAAGCTCAAAATTTTCCCCGGACCTACACAAAATCCTTCTTCCTAAACAGCAAGGCTGCCAAACAAAGGACAATGCTGGAATAACCAAGCGCATAGAGGCTGTTCCAGATTATGTAAGAGGATTCCAGAGTTATGGAATGGGCTGCTTGCATAGAGGCATTGAATTTGAACAGATTAGGGAAAATATAATGTATTCCTTTGGCTATGTCATATACCAATTTTCCATGCGAATGTAAAAAACTCCCCTCTTCGCTAATTCGGTAGGCAAAATAAACCTCTTTCAATATTTGGTTGCTCAAATGCCCAATGAGATAAATTCCAAAAGAGAAAATTGAGCTTATGAGCGCAGAAGAATAGGTGGAAAAAAGAACCGCAAAAGCGAGCACTATGGCAAGTTCCCAAAAAACAAGGTAGCAAGCTTGGACCACCGGAACGCTTATGCTGCCATCTATAGCCCATAGAACAAAGAAAAGCGTTAGAGAAATCAAAATCACGTGAAGAGCAATTAAAATTAGCAAGCCGATGTATTTCCCAAACAAAAACGCCTCTCTGGAAACAGGCTTTGCGAGTAGCGTGTGTATGGTTTTCTTTTGTATCTCTTTTTGAACCTGCCCAACGCCTGCAAAAAGAGCTATGAAAAGCCCGGAAATTGAAATAATCGAAACCGTAACGCTTTTAACCACAAATTCCCTATCAAAAACAGACCACTCGCCAAGCAAAACGCTGAACGCCGCAAGAGCAATAGCCGAGAGCAAAACCACGTAGGGAATTTTGTCGCGCACCGCTTCCCTAAAAGAATTCAATGCTATGAGATAAGTTTCTCTAAGGAACAACACGCGAAACCTCCTTTGCAAGGACTTCTTCAAGGCTGTTTCTGCCTGTTTCTTTTGTTATTTCTTCAACGGTTCCGGTGTGCGAAATTTTCCCGTCTATAATCATGGCAACCCTATGGCTTATGGCTTCCACATCGGATAGAACGTGGCTTGAATAAAAAATGGTTGAGCCTCCCCTATTGAGTTCCAAAATTGCCTCTCGCACATCGCGCCTGCCAAGTGGGTCTAGCCCGCTCATTGGTTCGTCTAAAATTAAAAGTTCGGGCTTGTGCAAAATTGCCTGAGCAAGCCCAATGCGTTGCTGCATCCCTTTGGAATAGGTACGCAGGCGGCGATAAATCCAGTCTGCGTTTGCATTTACGAGTGTCAGCGCCCAGTGCAAACGTTCTTCCAAGAGCTTGCCTTTCAAGCCGCTCAAACCGCCATAGAATTTCAAAAGCTCGTAGCCGCTTAGAGAATCGTAAAAATAAGGTTGCTCTGGCAAGTAGCCCAAATTTATTCTGCTTTTGGTTTCGCTAGGCGATTTGCCCAGAATAAAAACATCTCCGCTATCTTTGCGCAAAAGTCCGGTTAGTACTTTTATAGTAGTGCTTTTGCCCGCTCCGTTTGGTCCTATAAAACCGAAAATTTCGCCCTTTTTCACCTCCAAAGATATTCCAAAGAGCGACTTTTTTTTAGCCAGCCAAAAACCAGAACGATAAGTTTTATGCAAATCCCTTATCTCTATGGCATTCTCGCTCAATTTTTCATTTCCTCCCGCCGCCGCGCAAGTTCTCTTTTACGCAGCACGTAATACGCAATAGATGCTCCAACATAAACCAAAACCCCAAGCCCAAACAGCACCCAGCTTATGCGGCGGTCTTCCAAGCCCGGAAACCAATTTAAAAACCAAGAGGGAAAAAGCGCAGGAATTATAAACAAAATCCCAGCAAAGCGAGCTAAATAAGTTGCAACTACGTGATTCATATATTTGGGTAATATAGGAAAAATTAGGAGATAGCGTTATGGGCAAAAAACATTACATTTCCATTACAAACCCGTTAAGAATTTTCTATATTAAAATTAGGAGGCTTATATGAAATATAAGTGTTGGTGCATATTTTTCGCGAGTTTGCTGGTTTTTGCCTGCAACAATGGCAATAATAATGGCAACAATAACTTTGATGATTCATCGTCATCTAATGCTTCCGAGCCAAATCCCGACATTTCCTCATCTTCTGCCCCTATAGGAAGCTCCTCAAGCAACGGCACAATTGGTCCCAACAACTCCAGTAGTTCCAACATCGCTACGGCAAGCAGCAGCTCCGCAGGCTCGCCTAGCTCTAGCTCCAGCGCATCTAGCAACGGAGGCACGGCAAGCAGCAGTTCTACAAGCACATCCAGCTCCAGTAATCCCGGCAGTTCCAGCAATGCCACGGCTAGCAGCAGCTCCATAGGCTCACCTAGTTCTAGCGGTGGTGTGTCTAGCAGCAATGCTACGGTTAGCAGCAGTTCTGTTGTGAACGCATCTAGCTCTGGGGGCGGTGGCTCATTATCTTATGGAACCAGATTTGAACCAGAAATGCTTGGGCTAACTCCGGGAGCAACCACTGCAAACCTCAATCTCAATTGGATTTCAACATCCACCAATTGCTCAAGCACAAGCACAGACGATGGCAAAACACTGGTTCGTCTTTTCAATGCGAGCGGTAGCCTTGTAAATACTTTCACGGGAACAACAGCAAAGGGACCTACAGGCAAATGCGCTCATAAAGCCACCATCACAAGCTTAACCCCAGCTACAAGTTACAAATACTCCGTATCAAATAACGACAAAGACTGGAGCAATGACTATAACTACAAATCTCCGCCCTCTGGGAATGTTTTCACATTTGCCGCAATAGCAGACCCCCAGATTACCGATGGCGCTCAGGATAATAACACCAAACCCAAAGCCAATCCCTCTACCACCGCTCAAGGCTGGGCAGATGTTGTTGACAAAATAACAAAAACAGATGCTTCATTCATTGTAAGTGCGGGCGACCAAGTTGATTCCTATACTTATGCTCCAAGCCAATACACAAAATTTTTTGCTCCAGAAGGGCTACGCAGCCTTCCTTTTGCTCCGGTAGCTGGCAACCACGATACTCATGCTGAATTTATGTATCACTTCAATATGCCTAATGTATCTAATTCAAATTCTTATGGTATGTACGATGGTACTGCTGCCAATTACTATTATCTCTATAACAACATTCTATTTGTTGGAATAAATACAGGTTATGCTCCAAAAGACTTGGCTGCGGCAAAGAAAAGCGTGGCTGAATATGATAAAATTATTAAAGCCGCAAAAACTGCTCACAGCGGAAAATATGATTGGCTCATTGTTCATCACCATAAATCCACCACCAGCATTTCTAGCCATGCTTGCGATAAGGAACTTGAATTTTATATAGATGCTGGTTATGAAAAACTAATGACAGACGAAGGCGTAGATGTGGTTATCTCTGGGCACGACCATATACACGTTAGGAGCTATCTTATGAAATGGGACGACACCAAAAAATATAGCGTTAGGAGCACAGATAAAGGTACTTGGTATTTAACCCTTACAACTGCAAGCGGAACAAAATATTACCCTCCTTTCCCTTTCTCCAATCAAACGATGTACGATGCCATTGTGAATGGTGAGTTTGCGGCTACGGCGGGCTATTCCGAAGAGCATCCTGTGCTTGTGGACTTAACTAGAGGCTTGCAGGCATTTAGAAAAGCCACCTCAGATACAAAAGACAAATGGCCCCTATCAACAGACTTTTGCGTGGCAGCAACTAGAACGAATTATTTGCCTAACTACACGCCCAATTATTCCATATTCAAGGTGAATGGCAAAAGCATTAGTGTAACAACTTATACCTCAGAAAATGTAAAAGTAGATGAATTTATTCTCACTCCAAGGGGAAGGTAATATGAAGTATAAATGCCGATGCTTCTTATTTGTTGGTTTGCTGATTTTTGCCTGTAGCAATGGCAATAATAATGGCAACAATAACTTTGATGATTCATCGTCATCTAATGCTTCCGAGCCAAATCCCGACATTTCCTCATCTTCTACCCCTTTAGGAAGCTCCTCAAGCAACGGCACAATTAGTCCCAACAACTCCAGTAGCTCCAACATAGCCACGGCTAGCAGCAGTTCTGTAAGCATATCCAGCTCCAGTAATCCCAGCAACCCCAGCAGTTCCAGCAATGCTACGGTTAGCAGCAGTTCTGTTGTAAACGCATCTAGCTCTGGGGGCGGGGGCTCATTATCTTATGGAACCAGATTTGAACCGGAAATGCTTGGGCTAACCCCTGGAGCTACCATTGCAAGCGTAAATCTCAATTGGATTTCAACATCCGATAATTGCTCAAGCTCAAGCACAAACGATGGAAAAACGCTGGTTCGTCTTCTTAATTTGAGCGGCGGTCTTGTGAATACTTTTACTGGAACCACAGCAAAGGGACCCACAGGCAGATGCGCTCATAAAGCCACCATGACAGGCTTAACCCCAAATACCATTTATAAATATTCCGTATCAAATAACGACAAGGATTGGAGCTATGACTATAACTACAAAACTCCTCCGTCTGGCAATGTTTTCACATTTGCAGTAGTGGCAGACCCGCAAGTTACCACTGGGCTACAGGATAATAATACCAACCCCAAAGCCTCGCCTGCTACCACTGAGCAAGGCTGGAAAGATATTGTTAATAAAATAGCTGGAAAAGAGGCTACATTTATACTCTGCGCTGGCGACCAAGTTGACGGTGGCGGAACATATATAGAAGACGAATACAAAGTATTCTTTAGGCCGGAGCAATTGCGCAACATTCCTCTTACTCCCGTAATTGGCAACCACGATTTGCACACTGAATATTTCAGTCATTTCAATATGCCTAATATGCCTTCTTCTATTCAAGCATACAATATGTATAGCGGGAAGGTTGGCAATTATTACTATCTCTATAACAACCTTCTTATTGTCGCATTAAACACTGGTTTTCCTGAAACAAAGGATAATATAGCAGCTGCCATAGCTGAATTTAAGAAAACCATTGAAGCCGCAAAAGCTGCCCATAGTGGGTACGATTGGCTTATTGTCCAGCACCACAAATCCACCACAAGTATTTCTGCCCATTCTGCAGACGCTGATATTGGGTTTCTCATAGAAGGTGGTTTGGAAAAGCTGATGACAGACCAAGGCGTGGATTTAGTTATTGCTGGGCACGACCATGTACACGTTATGAGCCATCTTATGAAATGGGACGACAACAAAAAATATAGCGTTAGGAGCACAGACAAAGGCACCGTATATTTAACCCTTACAACTGCAAGCGGAATAAAATACTACCCTCCTTTCTTTATTCTTGAAGAGGGTCAGCCGAATGCTGGACCCTTTACTGAGAATTACCCTGTGCTTGTAAATGGAGAAAGAGGTGCTTCGAATTTAAAGAAAGCCTCGTCTATAACGAGTATTAAAGTGGACACGAACTATATTCCATTGTCAACAAGTTTTTACGTGCCAAAAAGCAATGGGAACTTCTTTCCTAACTACACGCCCAATTACACCATATTCGAGGTAAATGGCAAAACCATTAAGGCAACAACTTATACATCAGAAAACAAAGTGATAAATGAAGTTACCCTAACCCCAAAAGGATTTAGGTAATTGGATTTTCTATATTCCACCTAATGCCTTTTGGAACCATAAAACAACCCCTGCCTTGTGTGGGTAAAAGAAACACGCTTTCTATTTGCATGATTGTTAAAAACGAAGAAGCAAATATTGGGCGTGCTATCGAAAGCTTTTTGCCCTTTGCAGACGAAATTATTGTAAACGACACAGGCTCAACAGATAGAACCATTGAAATTGTAAAGTCATTTCCAAAAACTGTTTTAATGCAATCCGAATGGATTGGAGATTTTTCATATTCACGCAATTTGAGTTTTGACAAAGCTACTTGCCCTTGGATTTTATGGATGGATGCAGACGATTATGTTCCACCAGACCAAGTAAAATCTTTTCTCAACTTAAAAACCACCCCACTAGACCGCATGATTTCCTTTACGATATGCAACACGGAAAACGGCAAGCCAACGGGACTGAGATTTATGCAGGCTAGGATGTTCCCCAACCATCCAAAAATACGCTTTGAAGGTCGCATACACGAAAGCGTTATAAATGCGGCTGCCAATTTGGGTTTAAATGTTGTAAATACAAATATTTTAATTTGGCACATGGGCTACGAAACCCTGGAAATCCGGGAAAAAAAAGCAAAAAGAAATTTGGAAATTCAATTGAATGACCCAGAACAAGAAAAACGCATAGAAGGCTTGCTTGAATTGGGAGATTCCTATTCCGTGCTGAATGAAATGGAAAAAGCTGTGGAATATTACAGACGAGCATCCGAATTCCCCTGCACTCGCGAACAGATAGACATCAAAGTGGGAGCTACGAACAAACTTGGGCGGCATTTAAATGCATTGAATAAACCTGAAGAAGCAATGGAAGTTTTTGAAAAATGCATAAAGCAGTACCCAAAAAATGAAGAAGCATATTATTGCATGGCAACAGTTTTAGCGACGCAAAAAAAAATAAAAGAGAGCATACCTTATTTTAGAAAAGTACTTTCTCTCAAACCAGAAATTTCAAGCAACGGCTCAAATTATTATACAATAAAACAAAACACGTTGAAAAATTTGAGCTTGTGGGAATTTGAGGAGGGAAATTTCAAACTCTCAAAAAATTATGCTGAAGAAATGCTAAAAGGAGATAGCGACAGCTTAGAGGCAAAATATTTGCTAGCGCGAGCGCAAGAGGCATTGCAAAACAAAAACGACAAACGTCCCTTGCTCTCTCTTTGCATGATTGTTAAAAACGAAGAAAAAAATATAGGTGAGTGCCTTAAATCTGCCCAAGGCCTTGCAGACGAAATTATAGTAACAGATACTGGCTCAAGCGATAACACTATTGAAATAGCAAAGAACTACGGAGCAAAAATAGAGCATTTTAAATGGACAAAAGATTTTTCCGCAGCTAGAAACTATTCCATTTCAAAAGCTACTAGCCGCTGGATAATTTGGCTGGATGCAGACGACAGGCTGCCTGAAAATACTGTTGTAGAATTTCGCAAAATACTCGGCAAGGAACAACCGAACAAAGTATTCTATTTTGAAATTTGCGATGGCAAAGGCACAAGATTTTTGCAAATAAGGGCATTCCCAAACAAAGAGGAAATAAAATTTGAGGGCCGCATACACGAGCAAATTTTGCCGAGCATTCGCAAGCTAGGGCTTGCAGAAATACAATTGTCTTTAGAAATTACCCACACCGGATACGATGATCCAGAACTTTTGAAAAAAAAGCAACGGCGCAATTTGGAACTTTTCCATGAACAATTCCCAGACGAAAAGGGGATGAATGCGCTTGATATGTACCATTACGGAACTTGCTTCAACATCCTTGGCGATTATGAAAATGCGCTTAAATTTCTGAGGGAATCTTTAAAGGAAGCCAAAAATGGCTACAACGAACTGCTTGTGCTTTTACCTCACGATATTGCCTGCATTTTAGAGCAGCAGGGCAATTTGGAAGGCGCTCTGGAAATACTGGAAACGTCTCTAAAAGAAAAAGTGATGTTTGAACCAGCAATGCTCAAAAAAGCTCAACTTTTAGGAATACTGGGAAAAAACGAAGAGGCGGTTAAATGGTTTGGCTACTGCGCTGTTCTTGTTCCAATGACGAGTTCCCTGCCTGCTAACATTATGCAAATCCGCGCAAAGTCTTTGCAATTTTTAGCGGAATATTGGAAAAAAACCGAGCATATTCCAATTGCAATAGAAATTCTCAAAATACTCAAAAACTTTATGCTGGGAACACCATATAATCCCCTTGCCCTCTCAGAAATTTACATAAGCAGAGATAGGGCTATGGAAGCTCTTGACAATTTGGAATTTTTGAAAAAAGACTTGGACGGCAAACCAGAATTCGCATTCTTTTACGGGCAGGCTTTGGTACTCACAAACAATATTCAAGAGGCTATAAAAGTAGTTTCAAAAGCGAAAGAATCATTTCCAGAAAACGAGGATATTGCCAAATTGGCAAATGCAATGGGAATTAATTAATTTTTAATGCAACGAACACTGTACAAGTTGCTCTTTTCGTTGTCGTTGTAATAAGCAGTCTCGTCGTCGTATATCATATAACGGCTAAACGCATAATATTCATTATCTTCGCTAGATGTCCACCAATAGCTTATGCTACCAACATAAAAATAGCCAGCGGAAATACCATAGCCGGCAGGCAAGGCAGAAAAACCGTAAGCATCCGTACCATTGCCAGTACCTTCCCAACCCCAAGATGATTTGAGTTTCTCTCCGTTTGCTAAATTCACAAGGATTTGCCATTCATCATTGCTTGGCAAATGCCAACCTTTGGGGCAAGCCTTCTTAGCCGTTTCCCAGTCATAAAGGCGACCGAATTTTTGGCAGTTAGCAGGGTCATTACCATAGCACTTGCTACCTTCCGCTTCATAGTTCAAATTTTCCGACATCCAAATTTGCTCGCCAATTTTCACACTTCCATACTTTTTTCCATCTCTGGAATCAGTATCATCAGAATCGCAAGATGCCAAAAGCAACAGCAATGCTAAGATGATTGATTTTAACAGATTTTGAGTTTCCATATCGGTTCTCTTTTAATGTAGAAAAACTTCTCCTGTTTGATTATCTATATTCTACCCAATGCAAATCAACAACATACGAAATTTCAGCATAATAGCGCATATAGACCACGGCAAAAGCACGCTTGCAGATAGGCTTATTGAACTAACTGGCACAGTTTCTAAAAACGAGATGATGGAGCAGCTTTTAGACGATATGGACTTGGAACGCGAGAGGGGCATAACCATAAAAGCCCACGCCATAAGAATGGTTTATGAGAGAGGCGGCAAAGAATATTTGTTCAATATGATAGATACTCCGGGGCACGTGGATTTTACCTATGAGGTTAGCCGCTCGCTTGCGGCTTGCGAGGGGGCAATTTTGGTGGTGGATGCCTCACAGGGCATAGAGGCGCAAACGCTTTCAAATTTATATTTGGCAATGGACAATAACTTAACCATTATTCCGGTGATAAACAAAATTGACTTGCCAGGGGCAAACCCAGATGCGGTGGCGCACAGCATTGGCGAACTGCTAGGCTACGACCCAGACAAAATTCCGCGCATAAGCGCAAAAGCTGGCATAAATGTTGGAGAGGTACTTGAAAAAATCGCAGACGAAATTCCACCGCCAAAAGGCGACTCCTCTGCCCCGCTCAAAGCTCTTGTTTTTGACTCTGTTTATGATTCTTATAGGGGCGTTATAAGCTATATCCGCGTTGTGGAGGGAACAATCAAAGCCGGAACAAAAATACGCATGATGAAAACCGGTGGCGAATATATGGTGACCGAAGTTGGCACATTCTCAATGAAACGCGATGCCAAGCCTGCCCTTAATGCCGGAATGGTTGGTTATGTTCTGGCAAATATAAAAACCTTGTCCGATGTGAAAATTGGCGACACATTGACAGATTGCGCAAATCCTGCCGCAGAGCCGCTTGCAGGCTACAAAGAAGTTAAACCCATGATTTTCAGCGGCATTTATCCCATAAACCCCGAAGACTACAAAAACCTGCGCGAGGCTTTGGAGAAATTGAAATTAAACGATTCCGCCCTTGTTTGGGAACCGGAAAGCTCCGGCGCCCTTGGCTTTGGATTCCGCACGGGATTCTTGGGGCTTTTGCACATGGAAATTGTGCAAGAACGCCTTGACCGCGAATTCAATGTGGATATAATAACCACAGTTCCAAACGTAGAATACCGCGTTTATATGACAAGCGGGGAAATGATACCCATAGAAAGCCCAAGCAAACTCCCCGATGCAAGCCGCTACGACCATATAGAGGAACCATATATCAAAGCACAAATTTTCACTCCAAAAGATTACGTTGGTCCCCTTATGCAGCTTGCCGAGGAAAAACGCGGAACGTTTGGCACAATGGAATACTTAGATGAAAGCAAAGTGATTTTGCATTACGAACTGCCCCTTGCAGAAGTTATGTTTGATTTTTACGACAGGCTAAAATCCATGAGCAGAGGTTATGCAGGGCTTGACTATGAACCAGCAGGCTACCGCGAAAATCCTCTGATTAAACTGGATATTCTTTTGAACGGAGACCCTGTTGATGCCTTTTCGGTTATTATCCACAGGGAAAAAGCACAGCATTACGCACAAGCTATTTGCGTAAAATTAAAAGACCTCATACCGCGCCAGCAATTTGATGTTGCAATTCAGGGTGCAATTGGTGGCAAAATAATCAGCCGCACAACCGTTAAAGCGGTTCGCAAAGATGTGCTAGCAAAATGCTATGGCGGAGACATAACCCGCAAACGCAAGTTATTGGAAAAGCAAAAAGAAGGCAAAAAGAGAATGAAGAACATCGGCTCCGTTGAGGTTCCGCAAAAAGCGTTCCTCGCCGTGCTTTCGCTCTCCAGCCCAAGCGGGCAGAGCGGCGATGATGAGGATTGAGGGTTCAGACAATTTAAATTTTCTCCGGCCAAGGGTGCTTAGGATATCTACCCCTCAGTTCTTTTCGCACTTCGGGATAAGTGTTTTGCCAAAAATCGCTTAGATTCCAGGTTTTTTGGGCTGTGCGGTAGTTGGGAGCTAGAATATCGTAGCGAACCTTTAAACGCTTTTCGGCTATGAAATGCTCGCCTTGCATACCCATAAAATCTTCTATTCGGGCAGAAAGCTCAACTACCCCGTCTGGATTATATATATATTTTGCAATTTTGCCATTTGGGAGTTTCAAGGTATTTGGAAAGTTTTTGTGCAGCCAGTCGAGCCAATAGGTGCCAAAATATTCTTCAAGAATTTTTTTATACCGCTGCTCGCTTAAATCTTTTAGCAAAAAAATACCGTTGCAAAATTCGTCCATAATCAGGCAAAAATCCTCTTCGTTCCATTTGGGAAATTTATGTTTGGAAAAAATTTTGGAAGCTAGTTTCATTTTCGCGAGCAGGGTTAGGTTTGCCTCGGTTTGCCACTGGCTTGTGAAATCCTCTTTTGCCATCAAGGTTCTCCACGCATTAGAGGTTTGATTTTCCAAGGATTTGCGTTCTTCCACAGAACATTCCTCCTTGCCAAAATCGCTTACCCTCATTGCAACAAATTGTTTTTGAGATGGTTTCCATTGAAGTTCCTTTTTGGAAATTCCGCTCTGCAAATATTTATCTGGAACAGGAGCATAAAGGCTTGCGTTTGTTTTTTGCAGTTTGGCATTTTCGCTACGCATCAAACCCAAAACTAAAATCGCTTTTTCTTTTGATTCGCAAAAAACAGAAAGCCCATCTTTGGTTTTGTAATATTGCTCCCCATCGCTCTTAAAAGCTAAGGCATTAGGGAAAGCAGAAATTAGAAATTCCAAACCATTCCCTGAACCACTCTCAATCTCCCCTGAATAGCGAAGCAACTGCTCAAAATGCAATCCTTCTTCGCGTAGCCACTTTCCTCTGCCCTCTAAAAAATCTTCTGCCAAATGCAAAATATTTCCGCTTTTGTTTTCGCTCTCCAAAAGCATAGCTATGGCTAAAATATTCTTTGAAAGCGTTTTTTGCAAAGCGAGTGCAACTGCAAGCTCCAATGATTGCACAGGAATATGCAAAACTTTTTTGCCCAGTTCCGTTATTTTTTCGTCTTTTATCAAATTTAAGGTTTTTAGTTTTTCCAAAGCGAGCATTTCTTTTTGCTTGGGCAATTCTGTTAATAAATCAATGGACACTCCGAGCGAAATTTTTTGCAGCAAAAACCTCTCCGCATTTATGCGTTCAATTTCTGGTTTTATGGACTGAGCAAAATTTGCCTCTTCTCGCTCGCTCCACAAGCGTATGCACAAGCCTTTTTGCGTTCTGCCTGCCCTGCCTGTTCTTTGCACCGCGTTTTGCATGGCAATTCGCGAAAGCCTTAGCGTTGTTAAACCTGTTAAGGAATCCTCAAAAGCCATTCGTTCAAAACCAGAATCTATAACCACTTTTACATTTGGAATGGTTAGAGAGGTTTCTGCAATGTTCGTGGTGAAAATTATCCTTGTGCTTTCGCTTGGTTCAAATATTTTTTCCTGTTCCTCTTTTAATTGCCCGCCAAAAAGAGAATAGAGTTCGGGGGAATTTTTGCCAAAGCTCTCCGCCACACGTGTTTTGCAAGCAGATATTTCCGCTTTCCCCGGCAAAAAAACTAACACGGTTCCTTTGATTTCATTGTACAAAACGCTCTTAACAGCTCGCTCCACTTGACTTACAAGAGGCTCCCCCGCTTTTGCCTCTTGCCTAATTATCTCCACGGGAAAACCCGGATTTTCAACCTTTAAGCACTCCACGCCCAAATATTTTTCCAAAGCCTCTCTTTCCAACTCCGCAGAAAGCACAGCCACCCTTTGCCCCTTTGTGAGAGCAAGCCCCAAAAGCAAATCCATTTCTGCCCTACGCTCGTGGAATTCGTCAAAGATTAGCCAGTTGGAGTATGGGGTATGGGGTACGGGGTATAGGAATTCGGCTAGAAAGCTGCCGTAGGTTTGGAATAGGATTCTGGTGTTTTTGGAGGCTTTGGATTCAAAGCGGAATTTGTAGCCTACGGTTTCTCCTACGGGTTCTTTGTAGAATTTTGAGAGGAATTTTGCTAGTTCTCTCGCCGCTAACTGACGAGGTTGCAATACCGTGACTCTGCCTTGCTCGCCTGCAAGCAGCCACGGCAAGAAAGAGGATTTTCCTGTGCCTGTGGGGGCGGTTAGGAGAAGATGCTTTTGTTGCTCCAAGCGGAGTTCTATTTCTGCTCTCGATGCTGCAAGCGGAAAATTTATCAATATTCCATTTTCCTTTTAGGCCTGAACATAGACCACAATAAACCTCCATGCTCGGCACTCGCCATAATGGCAGAGGCATTGCTGTCGGTGCTAAGGGCAAGAGCGGCTACCAAAGCTGCTTGTTCCTCTTCGTCAGGCAGGTGAATATTTTCTAAAACTTCTTGAACGCGGTTTTCGTAAGCCAAGTGCATACCAGTCCATTTGAGGTTTAAAAAATCTGGATGCTTTAGCACGCCGCGCAAAAAAGGAAGCGTTGTGCTTATGCCCTCTATGCGGAAGTTGGAGAGTGCGGATTCCATATTTGAAATTGCTTTTTCCCTTGTGTTGGCATAAGCCATAATTTTCGCCAAAACAGATTCATAGTTGGCAGAAACAGTGTCGCCAGAAACATAAGGGCTTTGAACCACTATTCCCTCTCCAAAGGGAACAAACATTCTCTCTATTTTGCCAGGCGATGCGGAAAAATTGCTGTAAGGGTCCATAGCATCCACATTCACGGCTATAACAGAGCCTTCTTTTCTAATGTCATCTTTTTGCAGCAAAAGAGGCTCACCGGAATACAACCTTATTTGCTCGCGCAAAATATCCACGCCTGTTAGCAGGTTGGTTATACCGTGAAAGCGCTGAATGTTCTCTTTAACGTCTAATAGATAAATATCGTTTTCGGAAACGAGAAACTCCACATTTGAGTAACCTACAACGTCAAGACCATCTATAAGAGCCGGAAGCATAGCCATTATTTTGCCTCTGTTTCCTTTTGACAGATAAGGACTTGGGCTTTCTGCCAGCAACTTGCGAAAACGAAACTGCACCGAGCTTTCTATTTCTGGAAAAACTACATGTTTGCCCTTTTTATCACGCAGAACGGGGAAAGATATTATATGCGGATGGGTTAAGGTTTTTTCTAAATAAAGGCTTTTTTCATATCCAAAACGCTCGCACTGGCGAATCACGCTGTCTATGGCGGTTTGCAATTCCACTGTGCTTTTTGCCTCTCTAATGCATCTGCCGCCAGCCGCCCCTGCTGCTTTTACCATTAACGGATATGGTATATGCTCTGCCTCTTTTGATAATTTTGCAATGTCTTCAAAAACCTCGCTATGTGGCAAAACAGCAAAGCCTGCTTTTATAGCAACATCGTTTAGCAATTTTTTTTCTTCGGCTATGCTACGACCCTTAACCAACCTAGAAGAAGATATAAAGGCAATGCCAAAAGTGGATAATTTTTTGCTGAGTTCCGTGCTTGCAGCCAAAAATCCATACCCAGGATGAACGGCATCTGCCTTGCATTCCATTGCCGCCAGCACAACCTGTTCAACATCCAAATACGGAGAACTTGTTTTGTTTGAGCTAATAATAATGGCGCGGTTTGCCTCGCGCACACCCACCTTATTAAAATCTCCTTCTTCGCAAAGAGCTATGGCCTCTGCCCCAAGGCTTTTAATTGCCCTAACACACGCCGCCTGTATAAGCCCCCTATTTGCAACTAACACTCTTTTATACATAAGTCCTCTAAATTTGATAAGTATTTTAATATAGTAAATGCTGATATTCCTTTTGCCATTTGCGTATATTTGCATGATGCCCGGACAGCAAAATATCTGGAACTTTCATTCCCTCAAACTCTTGAGGCCTTGTCCAAACAGGGCAACCCGGCAATTCGTTTTGCGCAAAGGAATCTGTTTCTGCGCTTTCCATAGTACCTAGCACTCCTGGTATTAGCCTAACAACCGCATCGCTCAAAATCATCGCTGGCAATTCGCCGCCGCTCACAACGTAATTCCCAATGCTCACAGATAAATTCACCCTGCTTTGCCTAATGCGCTCATCCACGCCCTTGTAGTGCCCGCACACTAAAACCAGATGTTCCTTTTGGGATAGCTCCTTTGAGAGAGAATGGGTAAGAGGCTCTCCGTCTGCGGCAAGCAGAATCACAGTTGCATTATTTTTTTTAGGCTCGCAAAAATCTATAGCCTTTGCGAGAGGCTCTGGCCTAAGCACCATTCCAGCTTCAACTCCATAAGGAGCATCATCCACCTGCCCATAATCGTTAATTGCAAAGTCCCTCAAATATATTGTTCTAAAGCTCAAAAATCCATTTTTCTGCGCCCGCCCCATAATTGAGCAATTCATGGGTGCAAACATTTCTGGAAAAAGGGTTATGCAGTCTATTTTCAAAATTCGCAAGGCTCCTAGCGAAAAATGTAGAAATTTTTGCCATGCAACGATATTTTTCTATATTGCTACATTGTGGATAAAGAAGCGTTTATAGCAAGACAACCCATACTTGATGGTGAAGGAAGCCTAGTCGCTTACGAACTTTTATTCCGCAGAAGGCAAGATGACACTAAAAGCTCAATTATAGATGATATGCAGGCAACTGCGCAAGTTTTGGACAATATCCTCAACAATATTGGAACAACAAAGCTGGTTGGCAACCGCAAAGCTTTTATAAATTGTAGCTATGACCTTTTAATCAGCGATATTTTATACATCCTTGACCCCAAAGTATTTGTTTTGGAAATTTTGGAAGCAGTTCAAATAGACGATAAAATAATAGAAGCCATAAAAAAATTCTACCAAAAAGGTTACACCATTGCCATAGATGATTTTGTGCCAAACATTGAAGAATTCAAGCGCGTTTTGCCGCTTTTGCCATACACAAATATTGTAAAACTGGAATTTCCCTCAACTCCCATAGAAGATATTGATAAAACTGTTAAATCCCTTCATCAGAAAAAAATAAAAGTTCTTGCAGAAAAAATTGAAACCGAAGCAGACTTTAATATATGCAAAACCGCAGGTTGCGACTACTATCAAGGTTATTTCTTTGCCAAGCCAGAAAACATGAACTCTGGCAAAATAGACATAAATTCTTTTGGCGCGCTTCAGTTGTTGAAATCCGTATATGCGCATTTAGAAGTTGATGACCTTAATGCGCAGTTCAAGCAACAACCAGAACTCTCGCTAAACTTAATAAAATATCTCAACTCCGCTCATTTTGCCTTGCGCACGCAAATCACAAGCATTAAACACGCCATTTCACTGCTAGGCTACGATAACCTAAAACGCTGGCTTTTAATTCTGGCTTACGCAAACAAACAAGGCGGCATAGGTGAGCAATCTCCGCTGTTGAATAATGCAATTCACAGGGGAACATTCTTTGAAGAAATAACAAAACTCATGAAGCTAGACAAAGCAACATCTGATAAAGCCTATTTAATGGGACTTCTGAGCCATTTAGATGCTCTTTACAAAGTATCAATACAAAATATTTTAGATCAGTTGCCCCTAGATGCAGAAATTTGCAAAGCCCTTTTAAACAAAGAGGGTTTCTTGGGCGAATTGCTCTCTCTTGCAGAAGCTGTGGAAGCAGATGAAATAGATGCAGTTCAGCAGTTGCTAGACCGTTTGCTTCTCTCTATGGAAGATTTGAACATTGCGCTCACAAAGGCTTATGAAGTGAGCAGCTCTTGAGGGCGTTTTGCATTAAAGCCCAAGTTTTTAAACATTTCAAAATCCTGTTCTGTGTTTGAGCCTGTTGTGGTTAAAAGGTCGCCAACCAAAGCAGCGTTGATGCCAGATTGCAAGGCTTTTTTTTGCAAAGATTCGCTCATGTTTATTCTGCCGCCTGCAAAGCGGATAAAGGCATTTGGAAGCACAAAACGAAACACCGCCATTGTGGTTAGAATTTCCTCTTCTGAGAGAGGTTTTGCATTTTCCAAAGCGGAACCTTTTATTGGGTTTAAAATGTTGATGGGAACGGATTTAACATTTAATTCACGCAGTTCGCAAGCCAGCTCAATTCTCTGTTCCATGCTCTCCCCCATTCCTATAATTCCGCCGGAGCAAAGCTCCATGCCGCACTCGGCAGCCAAACGCAGCGTTGTTTTCTTTTCTTCGCTGGTGTGGGTTGTGCAGAGACTTGGGAAAAACGAGCTTGAGCTTTCCAAATTGCACTCATAGCGGCTAACTCCGGCACCCTTAAGCATAAGCAATTCCTCTTTGCCTAGCAAGCCCATTGAGGCACAGAGGGTCAAGCCTGTTTTTTCTTTGATTCGCTTATACATCTCGCAAAATTTTTCCATCTCCTCTTTATTCACTTTGCGCCCGCTGGTGACCATAGAAAAGCGTTTTACGCCTTTTATATCATTTTTAACGGCGCAGTCCAAAACTTCATCTTCGCTTTTTATGGGATATGTTTTTATGCCCGTTTGGTGTTTTGCGCTTTGGGCGCACCATTTGCAATCTTCGCTGCACAAGCCGGAACGTGCATTTATTATAGAACAGGTGTCCAAAGCGTTCCCGCAAAATTTTTCCCGAATTTCATTGGCAGCAGCATAGAGCAAATCTTTATCTGGGTATTTAGCAAGCTGGGCTGCCTCTGCATAAGAAACATCGCCTTTTTGCTCCAGCACTCTTTTCAAAATTTCTTTCAAATCCATTTTAACCTCATTTCAACATAACCGCAAGCAACACCGCTACGTAATGGCAAATTGCCGCGCTCAACACAAACAAATGCCATATAGCGTGGTGATGGTAAATTTTTTTGTTCAAATAAAAAACCGAACCGAGCGTGTAAAGACCGCCGCCAATCATAAGCATAACCAGCACCGATGTTGGCAGCACAACAAAAAATCTGTTGCCACCAACAAGCAAAAGCCAGCCCATAGCCACATAAACCAATGTACTGGCAAATCTAAAACGCCCAGTGAAAAAAGTTTTAAAAATAATTCCGAGCAGCACAAGAGACCATTGTATGGAAAGCAAAGTTATGCCAAAAGAATCCAGCATATAGATAAGCAAAAAGGGTGTGTATGTGCCAGCTATCAAAAAATATATTGAAACGTGGTCAAAGGTGCGGAGTATTTTTTTTACATATTTATCTTGGATGCTGTGGTAAGTTGTGCTGAATGTGAAGAGCATAAGAAAACAGAAAGAGTATATGGTTGCTCCCACAATGCCGGGTATATTGTCAGTTTTTGTGCCTATGGCAGAAAGCACTGGAATGCTTGCAACGCCAAACAATATTCCCATTCCATGAGTGAGAGCATTTGCCATTTCTCGGTGAAGTTCTTTTAATGTTTCCATAGCTTGGAGTATAAATGTAGAAATTTCTACATTTGTATTATGGTTCCTTCGGAAGTAGCCCAGTCTCTCATAAATATAAACCCAAAGCTGGATAGGGTGCTTATTGAAAAAACGGTGGCTTTTGTTATGGAAGCCCACAAGGGACAGTTACGCAAAAGCGGAGAACCTTATATAAAGCATCCTATAGACGTGGCTAAAATACTCGCAAATTTGAAAATGGATTCCGTGGTTGTGGCTTCGGGTCTTTTGCACGATGTGGTGGAAGACACAGTGTATTCAATAAAAGACCTCCAAGAAAATTTTGGAACGGAAATAGCGGAAATGGTGGACAGCGTAACAAAAATTTCCGATATACAAAAAGGAGCAGACAGAACCGCAAAAACATTCAAGAAATTTTTAGCTTATGTTTCAAAACGCCCGCAAGTTGTGGCAATAAAACTAGCAGACCGCCTCAACAATATGTACACCCTGCAATACCTAAAACCCGAAAGGCAACGCGCCATAAGCGAAGAAACCCTCGATTTCTACGCACCGCTTGCCCACAGGCTTGGGCTTTATTCATTCAAATTTGAATTGGAAGATTTGGCTTTTAAATATCTGCACCCAGACGAATACGCTGCAATAGAAAGTTACTTGCAATTAAGCAATGAGGAACGAGAAGAATATATAAATTCAATAATTTTTCCGCTGAATATAAAAATGAACTTGGAACAACTGGACTGCGACATAAAGGGCAGGTCAAAGCACATTTACAGCATATACGAAAAAATGAAAAACAGAGGCTGCAAAATAGACGAACTATACGATATTTTTGCCATTAGAATTATAGTAAATCAGGTGACCGACTGCTACACCGCTCTGGGATATGTGCATAACCTATGGATGCCGCTATACAGCCGCTTTAAAGACTACATTGCAGTTCCAAAGCCAAACCTGTACCAAAGCCTGCACACAACGGTTATAGGACCTCAGGGAAAGCTGGTTGAGGTTCAAATAAGAACCAAAGATATGAACGAAACCGCAGAGCACGGCATGGCTGCGCACTGGGCTTACAAGTTCAATTTGAAAAACGAAGAGCTTGAAAAAAATATGGACTGGGTTGGCAAAATAACGAAAATGCAAAACGAAATCCCAAACTCAACAGAATTCCTTGGTTTTTTGCACGAAAGCCTTTTGCCAGAAGATTGCTACGCCTGGACACCTCAAGGGAAAAAAATCACCTTGCCATCTGGCGCAACCATTTTGGATTTTGCCTTTGCTGTGCATACAGATTTGGGCTTGCATTGCCTTGGAGCCCGTGCCGGAGGCAATGTTTTGGGGTTAGATGCAGATATTCCCATTGGAGAAACCATTCAGATTTTGCAAAGCGATTCCCAAGAACCTCAAGAAACCTGGCTCTCCATAGTCAAAACCCAAAAGGCGCAAACCGCCATAAGACAATGGCTCAGAAAAACAATAACAACTCAATCCGAAGTTTTAGGCAAAAAAATATGGCAGAGGGAACTTCAAGGCTTAAAAATATCAAGGGAAAATTATCCAAAAGATTCCGATATTTGCCATACGTTCAAGGTTCAAAACATGGATTCTTTTTACGAAAGCCTGGGCAAAAGCGAAATTCCCATTAAAAACGTTTTCAATTTCTTAAAACGATATTCAGACGATTCCTATGCCTGGCAAAAACTCAAACTCCTCAATGTGTTCAGCTCGGCAGAAAATGCCCCCATAAGCATAGGCTACAACGAAAGGTTTTTGCTGGGCTATGCTCCGTGCTGCAATCCCTTGCCCGGCGATAATGTGAGGGGAATTATGAAGAGCGGCAAGGGAATAGAGATACACAAGGAAAATTGCAAAATTTTGAACAAATTTCCCCAAGAACAGCAAATATCCCTGCAATGGGAACAGCAAAACACCGCAAAACCGGAATTCAGATGCGTTTTCAGGGTAGAAGCGGCAGATAAAATGCAAATGGAAGATATTTTCAGAGCAGTTTCAAAACACAAGGCTCTTGTGAAAAAAACTATATTTGAGAATAAAGAAGGACAGCTAAGGGGCAAGATAGACCTGTTAGCTTATAACTCTGCCCAAGTAAAGAATATTGAGCAGTCGTTAAAAGCCATTGCTGGAATTCAAAGGATACAGTTGTTATGAGAAGCACTATTAAAATTCATGTTCCGCCTTCGCAGCAAGTTATGCGCAACCGCACCTATAACCGCCACATGCGCAATTTGTATTACGAAAAGTCAAGCTACCAGTTCAGAAAAATTAAAAAATCCATGGATGCCAAAAGCTTGCCTGAACAAAGCTTGCTGCCAGAGCTTAATGAATTTCTGGAGCATTTGGATGTGTGCCTGTTTTACGCAAACCAAGCGGTTTATAGCAAGAAAGATGAAGAGCTATTGCCCTATTCCCAAGACCACCATTGGGGAATTCTGCAAGAAGAGAAGTTGCTGGTATATTTTTTAGAAGAACAAATTTTCAGCACTAAATATGTGCTGAACCATATAGAAACAAACCAAAAAATACAAGCTTTCGCAAAACAGAGCGACAACGATGTTGTTTTGAATCACATACTTTCCAACATAGACGAGCTAAACAAAGACGCAGAAAAAGATTTGCACTACTTTTGCAATAATATTGAGAAAAGATACAAGATAGGAAACAAATTATTTGGCATTTTGCAGGAACTGCAAAATTTTCAATAAGGACTTAGGATTTTATGGAAGAGAGAGAGGAGTTTGCAAAGCAGCAGCGTTTTATAAGCGGAGCAAGGGATGTAGAGGAAATGCTCAAAAAAAAGCCTGGCTCGGTTCACAGGGTGCTGTTTAAACTTAAAAGCGGCAATGCCAAATTATACGAGCTGCAAAAACTTGCCGAGCAATCCAATGTTCACGTTCAGCAGGTAGAAGAAAAACTTTTGAACAAATTCTCAAAAAGGCACAATGGCGTTATTGCCCTTTGCCACGAAAAAGCGATGATGCCGTGGAACGAAACACGAAAAATTCTGCTGGAAATAAAGAAAAACGACATTCCCTGCCGCGTTGTTGTGGCAGCAAATATTGAAGACCCTCATAATCTAGGTGCCTGCATTCGCTCTTCGCTTGCGCTTGGCGTTAACATTATGCTGCTCCCAGCAAAAGGCTCGTGCGGATTAACGCCTGCCGTGGAGCGAAGCTCGGCAGGAAGCCTAGAGAAAATGACCCTTTGCCGCCCAGGAAATCTTGAAATTGCCTTAAAGGAGCTGAAAGAGGCTGGCTATCAAATTGTGGGTTTAGACGGGCATTCCAAAACTTTAATTACAGGATTTGAATTTTCCAACCATCTTGTTATGGCTATTGGCGGAGAAGATAAAGGTCTCCCTCCATATATAAGAAAATTCTGCGACTCCATTGTGAAAATCCCAATGAGCGCAGAAGCACATTCCTACAACGCAAGCGTTGCGCTTGCGCTGGGGCTATATACAAGCCTTACCTAACAGGTACTCTCAAAATCTCTTTCTGATTCCCGAACTGAATTTTCACTATATACAAGCCTTTTGGCAAATCGCCAAGAGTTATGGAATAGCTGCCATTTGTGAAGTCGTGCTTGCGCACGGATTTTCCGCTTAGGCTGAATACTTCCAGTTTTGCTGTTTTGGAAACTTGCAAATTTATTCCGTTCTTTATTGCAAAAACTCCGTTGCTTGTCACGAGTTGCGGAAGAGATACTATTGGGCTGTTGCCGCCGCTGGAGCTGCTATTGCCTCCTCTAGAGCTGCTAGAGCCGCCGCTGCCGCCACCAGAACTGCTGGAGCCTTCAGCCGGAGGAGTGCTATTACCGCATTTAGGAGGTGTGTAAGTTGGCAAAGTCATATTGCCAAGGCATTTGAAATTCTTTATCGCCAAAGAACCGGTCTTTGCAGATAATCCCTCTTTGTTTGGTCCATCATCTTTCTTGCTTAAGCCTACAAGCTCCCACGACCAACCACGAACTTTTGAAAGGTTAAAAGCTACTTGATCTGCTGCATCAACCCAAGTTGGCTGAGCCAATTCATCTGTAGGTACTGAAACGGTTGTCCAACTACTCGTTGAAGCGGCGGTAATGTTTTTATAATGGTCTTTTCCGCTGCCCTCTGCAATGGTTGTACTTAACACTTTGAATTTATGAGCTGAACCCTTATACTGGTAGCTAAAGCCGCCTGTGCAACTTGAAAGTTGGTATGCGGTGCCATTTTTTCTGGAATCCAAACCCAAGCCTACAAATGGTTCGTATGTGTACTCTCCCCTGTCAAGCGTGTAGCTTGGAATTCTAACAGCCCAATCATTATCACTACCAGTTCCTTGAAGAACTACGCGATAACTCTGAATCTCTGCGCAATTATTATTTTCATCCTTGGCTGTGAATTTCTCATTTGTTATTGAAGATTTAGCTTGACCATTTGCAGGTGAGCCATTTTCGTAACCAGCTTCTTTATCTGTATAGGCATACCAAGCCTCCCAAAGTGCCGATAAACTTCTATTATCTTCGGTATCCTGTCCTGCAGCGGAGAGCCTGTCTAATGGAGTGGAGTTTCCGTCTCCAGGATCTATTGGGGCAGGCATGCTTGTGCCACAGTTGCCAGCCTGGCAAGCTTTTAAGTTTGGCATATTGCCACTCACAAGCAAGCCTGTTAAAAGCAGCATAGATTGGTTAAAGTAAGAGGCATCGGCTGAACCAGTTTGAGTCATCATAGTGCTGAAAAATGAATTCAATTTGGATTGATGACTGCTATTATTTGTTAGAGCGCACATCAGAGAACCGATGTAGCTGGAATTTTTATTACTACCCATGGTTCCACTTAAGCTGATAGGTCCTCCAACGCTAGCAGGAGTTTGTTGATTAACCCAAGGTCCCAATTTATTGATCAAAGTTTTTGCATCTGCATGACCAAACCAAGCATTTGCCATTGCCCAGCGCCAAGGAGCGCGAACAGCATCTTGACCGTAGTTTGTGCCACTATATCCGCAAGCTGTGCATTGTTTGGCATTGCCACTATTATCTGCCCAATCGGATGGCAAGCCAGTTGAGCTATTTTGGTTATTTTTCAAAAAAGTATAATTTCTGGATAATACGGTGCTCCAAGTATTGCTCTGCCCTTTGAATAATTCAAAAACCGCTGGAGCCACATAACTTGGGTTTCTATCGGTATCCCAAGCATCACCGGGTTTAAGCAAACCATCGCTGCTCACTTCCAAGCTAAGAATTTTGCTTGCTAAAGTGTTTGCATCTGTTTCATATTGAGCGTTATCAAACTGATAGCGAGCCATTAAAAGGGCAAGAACAACGTCAAGTTCTGCATCGGTAGCACCATTTTGCTGGTTAACTTCATTCCAACCTTTAATTTTCCAGTTCATAACTCCATTGCCGTTTACATTTTTTTGGTAATATGCCCACAATTTCTTAAATTGGTTTTCATAACTCGTGGTGGCATCGCTGAAATAAACCGCCATTATCATAGCGTAGCCAATGCCTTCGCTAACGGTGTAATCCGCATCTGAAGTTTTATCTGGGTCAAAAAATTTAATGCGAGCACAAGCAGTATTGTCTTTGCAAGTTCCTTCCACATAAAAATTTGTTAAATATTGCTGCCATTTGTTTTTCAAGTCTGCGTCTGCGCTTGAGTTTACAACGTTGTTTGTTCCATTACCGTAACTTTTCCTTTGCGGATACGGAAACTTAACCGCAGAATACGCCAGAAGCGTGCTGAGTGCCAATATGGCTGCTATTTTCTTAAACATAGCTAAAACCCCCATTTTATAAGTTAAACTAACCTACCCTAAATATATATAATTATGACAAAAACGGTACATTTTTTTTACAAACGCACCTCAATAGCCCTTGAATGGTGATAAAAACCCTCAGATTTTGCGATTTTCGCTATTTTTGCCCCATTTTTCCTCAAAGCCTCCTTGCTATACCTAATAATGCTAGTCCTTTTCAAAAAATCATAAACCCCAAGCGGGCTTGCAAACCTAGCAGTCCCATTTGTCGGCAAAACGTGGTTAGGACCTGCAAAATAATCGCCTACAGGCTCAGAAGAATAAGAACCTATGAATATGGCTCCGGCATTCTCCACCATCTTTTCCAGCTTATCTTGGTTCTTAGCCACTATCTCCAAATGCTCCGGCGCAATCCTATTAATAATATCCACAGCTTCTTTCATATCTTTCGTTAAAAAAATCCTCCCATAAGCGGAAAGGGACTTTTCCAAAATTTCCCTCTTTGGGCTTGTTTTCACTTGGTTCTCTATACAAATAGCGAGTTTTTTTGCAAAATCCAAGGAATCTGTAACGCAAACAGAAGCCTCAAAGCCAGAGCCGTGCTCCGCCTGCGAAAGCATATCTGCCGCCACCCATTCTGGGTTTGCCGCCCCATCTGCCAAAACCGCAATTTCAGAGGGACCAGCTATCATATCTATATCCACAGTTCCAAAAACCTCTTTTTTTGCAAAGGCGGCAAATACATTGCCCGGACCAACAATTTTATCAACTGGCGCTATGCCTTTTGCTCCATAAGCGAGCAAACCTATTGCTTGCGCTCCGCCAATGTGATAAACCTCTTTTATCCCAAGCTCCAAAAGCACAAAAGCCACCGAGCTATGCAAGCCATTTTTTATGGGACTCACCACCACAAGCTCCTTTACCCCTGCAACCAAAGCCGGAACCGCATTCATAATAAGGGTGCTTGGGTAAACTCCTGCCCCGCCAGGCACGTAAAGCCCCACCCTTTTGAGAGGCCTAATTTTCTGCCCCAAAATCTCTCCGTCTTTGCCCCAAATAGCCCAAGACTTTTCCGTTTGCTTTTTATGAAAAACCTTGACATTCTCAATAGCCTGCTTTAACGCCAGCTTTAAACCCGAATCAATTTTGGCAGCAGCTCGTTTAATTTCCGCCTCGCTAACCCTCAAATTATTTTTCTTCAACCCATCATATTTTATAGCATAAAGAACCGCCGCCTGGATCCCGACTTCTTTAACTCCCAAAAGAATTTCCCTAACGACCTTTTCAATTTCGCCATTTTGCGCAGCAGAGCGAGAACAAATCCTCAAAACCTCGGGAGAATCTGGAGTTGCTTTTATTATTGGAATGAGCATATATGCAAATATAGTAATGAATTTATTTCTATATTTCTTGCACAATGCTTCGCCTTCTCCTAATTCCGCTTTTGTGCGCTCTTTTTGCGGCGTGTTCCTCTGATGATGAGTCTGCAACGCTGAGGGAGTGGTTTGGTGACCAAGGCATTGCAACCTCTTATGGCATGGATTTTCAAGAAATTAAAGTTTCTTTAAAGAATAGTGATTTAAGCTACGATAGCTCTGCCTATATGGTTAACACTTACGCTGTGCTTGGCAATGTGAATAATGTGGAGCAGAGGCTTTATTTTGGCTTGGATGTTGGGGATTCTCTTTCTCCTATTTGGAGATTGAGAACTGACAGTATTTTTTATACGGAAATTTACGATGGCAAAATTCCAGAAGAATACAAGAAAAATATAGAAGCAAAATTTTATTGGATATGGGAAAATAAAGATGAAACCAAACACGATACCACTTGGCTTAAATTCCTAGACCTAAACCCATTCACAAATTCCGCAGACATAAGCATAAATTGGGTGGCTGGCGGAACACGCGACACATTTAGCATTTCTTTGCCCCCCGCTTTGCTAGAAGAATTCTCCAACCTTAGAGCTAGCGCCGGAGACACTACCCTTAAACTGCTGGCAAGCATAAAACTAGACAGCAACGTAATTTTGCGCATTGCCCCACCCTCAATTTTAGACATACCCAATATATTGCGCGTTGCCCAAAAAACACAAGCTAAGTCGTGCGGAGATTTGTGTTTATATTCTGGAATTAGAGAATCTTTAGATGTTGTTTTGGAACTGGGAGATAAAATAAAAGCAGGCAAAACAGTTGTTTTTGCACAATTGGTTTTGCCCAAATCAATCAATAACACAGTTAACGAGCTTGGTTATCCGTTGCCCGTTTATGTGTATAGCAATGGCAGCTTGGAAAGTTACATAGTAGATGAAGCCTTTGTAAAAGAGCATAACGGGCACCCAAATCTTGTATTTTGGGAATACGATACCCTAAAACTCCAAGTCACTAAAAATCTGCGTAATTACGCAAATGGAGATATTGGCTTTACATTAAGGCTTGGAACTCCAATGCTAAATCCAAAATCCCTTTATTTCTATAATTTGCTTTACAGCACCACCAGGGTTTTTTCCGATAGACCTGCTTATTCAAGCTATGATTTCAACACAGTTTTTGAAGATGCAAAGCTAAGACTTTGGTATGCTGAAACAGATATCCATTAAAAATTTAGCCTTAATAGCAAGCGCAGAAATCTCTTTCTCAAATGGATTTTGGGCTATAACAGGCGAAACGGGTGCCGGAAAATCCGTGTTTTTAAGTGCCTTAAAACTTTTGTGCGGAGCAAAAGCAAGTTCAGAGCAAATTAGAAATGGCGAAGAATGTGCAGTTTTAAAAGGAATTTTCAACATTGAAAAATTAAGCGATGCAAAAGAATTTTTGCAAGAGAGGGAAATAGATTTTGAAAACGGCGAACTTGAAATTCAGCGTGAAATTTTTTCAAACGGAAAGAGCAAAGCCCGCATAAATGGCGTTCTGGCAAACATTAAGGATTTGCAGGAGCTGGGCGAAAAACTGGTGCAAATGCACGGTCAAAGCGAGCAAACCTTGTTAAAAGACATTAGAGCACAGCAAAAATTCATAGATGCCTATTGCGGAAACGAAGAACTTTTGCAAAAATGCAAAGACTCTTTTGAAAAGTGGAACGAGGTGAATAAAAAAATAGAGGAATGCAAAAAAAATGCGGAAGCCATCGCCCAGCAAAAAGATTTTTTGCAATTTCAATTAAAAGAACTCACAATCGCAAATTTAAAATCAAACGAAGAAGAAGAATGTGAAAATATTGTGCAAAGTTCCGCAAGTTCTGAATTCAAAAGAA
>Ga0268262_10000654_pt1 | contig 44798 bp, 41 predicted proteins | sample TergutNc150P3_FD_190354 | JGI IMG/M metagenome (GOLD analysis project Ga0268262, IMG submission 190354) | Nasutitermes corniger P3 segment gut microbial community from laboratory colony in Florida, USA - Nc150 P3 (SPAdes) (version 2) | ecosystem: Host-associated > Arthropoda: Insects >...
GGGGGGGGGGGGTACACTATATATTGTGGTGCCTGTCTTTATCGCGTCAATCTTGCTCATAAAAACACTCCTTACTTTATTAAGTAATTCAGTTTAATTCATAGTTATCGTTCGTCCGGTCATCCGACCGTCCGGCCTGATCCGTCCCGGCCCTGCCCGAAAGCATAGCGCGTCACTAAGGTATATCGGCGGCCCATGCCCGTCTCTTTAACTTTTCCGGCCCGCCCCTGCCCGTCCTCCGGGCCCCGATCTGGGGTTTGCCGAGGCCGCCTCGATATATATATTATACGTTCGGGGCGGGTAAATGTGCAAATTTTTTTATCTTTTCGGGCGACGGGCCGCCCGGCCGGTCAGCCGCGGCGTCTGTATGCCCCGTTCTTCGTTATCAGCCGTCCTCGCGGCAACGCACCGAGAAGCCGTTGGTTTTGTTGCTGAATCCGTCCTCCACTTCGTCCCGGTCTAAGTTAATTTGCCTGAAGTAGGCTCTGTCGAGATCGTGTTCCGTGTCTGTCCACCAAAAGCCGCCCGTGCCTGCGCCGAAGAACATGCCGCTGCCGTCGCGGTTTGTGTTGCGGCAGCCGCCGGCGAGGGCCGTAAACTCCAATCCGTCCGTGCCGTTGCCGCCGTTGTTCCAGCCGCTTGCCGATTTCAGCTTATTGCCGGCCATGCCGCTTTCCCCGTATTCGCCGGCGCCTCCGGCGGCAATAGCCAGATCGCCCCATTCTCTGCGGGTGGGCAGGTGCCATCCGGCCGGGCAGACGGTCTTTGCCGTTTCCCAATCGTACAGCCTGCCGTATCGGCCGCAATTGGAATTATTGACTTCATAGCACCAAGAGCCGCCTTTTTGCGGCGCGTAGTTGAGATTCTCGGCCATCCATCTCTTTCCGTTGACCTTTATCGTCCGATATGTTTGACCGGCATAGACGAGCGACTCTCCGGGGCCTGTGGTGTTCCCCACTCCGCCGTTGTCGCCTCCGCCGCAGCCCAGACCCAAGACCGCGCCGACCGTAATCACCGCCGCTAACGCGAGCGTCCGCCGTTGCTGTTTAAATGCGCGCATACCGTAATCCCCTTTTAGTTAATTGTTCAACCGCCTACCGTCGATACCCACTTCCCTATGTTTCTCTTCTTGGAATCGAAATTCACTCCGACCTTAAATACTTTTTTACCGCTCACCGCCCAAGGCACCGCGTACTCTTTGCTGTCGATCTGCGCCAGCGCCGCTTCCGCGCTGCCGTCTAACTTGAACTCGAAGCAGTAAATGAAGTCGTCCGTCTTGACGAGCATATCTATCCGCCCCGTGGCTATTCTCTCCTCCGTTCGGCAGTTGAAGCCGAGCATTCTGAATATCACGAGCACCGCTATCTGAAAGTGCACCTCCTTATCCAACGCGAGATCGTAGGATATCTCGGCAAGGAACATTTTCAGCGCCTCCATCGCGGCGTCTACCTCTCCGGCGTTGAGCGCGCCGGCCAGTTTACAGTAGAGCGAGTCCGCTTTGTCCGACGGTATCTTTAAGTAGCGCTTTACAAGCGTATCGGCGAAGGAGGCGCGCACCTCCTCGTTCGGGTAGTCTAGTTTGAAGCATTGCAATTTCTCGTCGTAGCCGGCTATTGTCAGGTAGCCGGTCTGGCAGAGCAGCGGCGCGGGCAATATATCGTCTATATCGTACTTGCCGAAATCCGCGATTCTAACCTGCATATCGCCTAAGTCTAAAATATTTACTTTGTGTTTGTTAATGAGTTCCACAAGGAAAGAGGGCGTGGCGCTCTCGTACCAATGGCCGGAAATTTCCCCATCGCTGTTAAAATGCTTGAGCAGTCCGAATGGGCAGTAGACAGTAATCGGGTCTTTGGAAAAGCGGTAGCCGTTGTAGAAACGGCGCAGTTCGCCCAGGTACTCCTCGCGGTTACGTCCGGTTTTTTCCAATATGTCCTCTATTTCCGGTTCAAATTCAGCTTCCGCCTCTTCTTGGGTCAGTCCGCAGATGTCGGCGTAGCGCGTGTCGAAGGTCAGGTCGGTCAGCTGGTTCAGGTCTGAGAAGATGCTGACGTGCGAGAACTTGCTTACTCCGGTTATGAAAACGAAGCGCAGGTAGTCGTCGTAGGATTTCAGGACGCCGTAGAACCCTTTGAGCGCGTCTCGCAGCTTAACATGGACATCCCGATCGCTCAATGTGGCGGTCAAAGGCTTGTCGTACTCGTCTATGACGACGACGGTCTTTTCGCCGAATTTTTCGCTGGTTTCCTCTATGAGGTATTTGAATTGGCTGGTCGGGGTATCCGCCCGATCAAGCTCAATCCCATACTTTTTAGCCGCGCTCCGCAGTCCGGCGTATAGGGCGGAATTCAGCTCTCCCGCTCCCTCGCCGTAATTCCCGGCGTTCAAGTCAAGCCGAATCACCGGATGCTTCTTCCACTCCCATTCCAGAGAATTGATTGTCAGCGACGGTCTTCCCGCGATCTCGCCGAAAAGCTCTCGCCGCCCCTCGAAAACGGCGCTCAGCGTCGAACAGAGCAACGACTTCCCGAAGCGCCGCGGGCGGGACAGGAAGAACGCTTCGCCGGAGCCGGTGAGCAGTTCGTGAACGCGGGCGGTTTTGTCCACGTACACGAAACCGCGCTCCCGGATCTTTTGGAAGCTCTGGATGCCTATCGGCAAGAGTCTTTTGGTCGTCATTTTAGTCGTCGCCATAATATATATAAGTTAATATCCGCGCACTGCTTGAAACGTGATTTTTCAAGATTCAACGCGCTTTTATCAAATATAGTCATGTTTAAGAAGGCAAATCGTTCATCGCCTTATCCATATACTCCTTGAAAGTCACGCCGTTTTTCCGCGCTTCTTCGGCCATGATTATGGCCTCGTCGGCGCTTGACGCCTTGCCTTCGCTAAGGCTGACCACGGCCATGCTCTTCGTCTCGCGATTGATCTTAGCGGCGTAGACCGCCTGTATCTCGCTATATCTGTTGACTCCGTTCACCTGCATTTTTACCTCCTAGTCTTTTATATCGGTTGACATCCCTGTCGCCTGAATTTTTTCTCTTTCCTAAAAGGCCGGAGCGCTTCCCTGCGCTCAATTACGCTTCCTTGCGGTGTCAGACTTTAGGATTGAGAAAATGCCTTTACGCCTTTACTACCTTACGGCCCTTTACTGCCTTTACTGCCATTACTGATGCGGCATCCGTTTTACCGGAGGCCGCATCGATACAGCGTTTTAGGATTGAGAAACCCTTACTTCTTTACTGCCGTACTGCCGTACTGATTTACTACTGTACTACCGGTACTGCACAGGATTGAGAAACCTTTTAAAACCTGTTACATTGGACTTATAGGCAGACCCTCCTTTTTGTTTGGATGATTAAATTGTTTTAATCTTTTTAATCCTATAACTTGTTTATCTCGGCGAAGCCAATCCTTATAATCCTATAAATCCTAATTCAGACAGTCTTTACAATATAATCAAATTAGCGTGCAACGCCCCGGCTTCTTTGATCGCTTGCAGGATCGCTATCACGTCTCTCGGCGTTACTCCTAGAGAATTAAGCGCCTGAGCTAAGTCTGATACTGTCGTTGTCGCGTCAAGCACTACCATCTCGGCGTCTTTCTCTTCCACTACCATGGCCGGATTCGGGACTACTTCCGTACGGCCCAGGGCGAAGGGGAGCGGCTGGATCACTTCGGGGAGGTTGACCACTTCCACTTTCACTCCGCCGTGTGTGACCGCGACCTGCGATATGCGTACCGTGCCGCCGGCCACTATCGTTCCGGTGCGCTCGTTTATGACCACTTTGGCCTGAGACGCCACGTCAAATGTAATGTTCTCCACCCTTGCAATGAACTCCATCGGCGAGACGCCTCCGGCACGCTTTATATCCAATTCAACCGTCGCGGCGTCCGTGGCTCTGGCAAGACCGGCAACGCCGTACTGGGTGTTGATAGACTGCGCCATAGAGACCGCCGACGAGAAATCGGGGCTGTGGAGGGAGATGGCCAGGTTGTCGCCGTTTAATACGTTGAATTGGTACTCTTTCTGTACGATTGCGCCGCCGGGAATCCTGCCGACGCTGACGTGGTTCTTTTTGATGTGCGTAAGGCCGCGGTCGCGCAGATCGTACCCGCCTGTGGCCAGCGGGCCCTGCGCCGAGGCGTAGACCTGCCCGTCGGGCCCCTGTATGGGCGTGAGGATCAGCGTCCCGCCCTCTAAGCTCGTAGCGTCTCCCATTGACGAAACGGTAACATCAAATTTCGTTCCCTTGCGCTTGAAGGGGGCGAGCTGTCCCGTGACCATGACAGCCGCCACATTGCGCACCCGGATATGCCGTTCGGGAAGCTCCACGCCCATATTCTTGAGCATATTGACTATAGTCTGCTCTGTAAAAACCGTCTGATTGCGGTCGCCCGTACCGGCGAGACCGACGACTAAACCGTAGCCGAAGAGCTGAACGTCTTCAAGCCCGGAAACGGACGCGACATCCTTGATGCGAATCCCCTGAGCGCTTACCAACACCGCGGCTGATATAACCACGGTCGCTATCCTAGTCAACTTATTAACGCTTTTCATAATCCCTCCCCTACCCTTATATGTTTATAGTTTTTTAATCCTATAACTTGTTTATCTCGGCGAAGCCAATCCTTATAATCCTTGTCTGAATTAGGATTTTTAGGATTTAAACGGATTTTAGGATTAAAAAGATGTTGATTTTGACGTTTAATCTTATAATCCTTATAATCCTACTAATCCTAATTCAGACGTCTTTTAATCCTATAATCCTAATCAGAACAGCCAATTCGCCACCCTAGTAAAGAACCCAGGCCTCGCCGCCGTATTCACCGTACCCTTGCCGGTATACGTGATCTCCGCGTCGGCAATGCTTGTCGAGTAGACGACGTTATTCTTCTGTATATCCTGCGGCCTCACGACTCCGCTGATCTTTATGATCTCTCTTTCCTGATTGATCTCCACCGTCTTGCTGCCCTCTATCACGAGATTCCCGCCGTCGAGCACCTTGATAACGCGTGCGGTGACCGTAGCCGAGAGGCTGCCGGAGCGCGAGGTCGCGCCCTTGCCGTCGTACTTGGAGGAGTTGCTCGCCCCGAACGCCATCGGCGGTATGAGCTTGGACGATCCGGCGTTGAACTCCACGTCGGAGGCCTTGGAGGTGTTGGTCTTGCTCTCGCTGCCGGCCTTGGCCGATTCCACGATGATGATCGTGAGGATGTCGTCCACGCCCATCGCCCTGTGGTCGGAGAAGAGATTCTGCACCTGCGCAGCGTTGACCGTTACAGCCGTAATCGCCACAGCCGCCAAAACTTTTTTGAAAGCGTTCATGATTTTTCTCCCTCCCGATGCACGACGACCGAGCCTTTTCCCGACACCGTCGCGCGAATCAGTTTTCCTGTTTGAAGATTTTCCACCCAAACCCGCTCCCCGTTGCCGCCGTTGTCGCGGGCGGTGCCGAGTACGGATATTTTCACTCTTTCGCCGATATAGTGGATGCGCACCTGGTCGCCGCGAGCCACCAGCGGAACGGCGCGGAGCGCCTTGTCATGAAGAATGCCTCCCATGGGGACAAAACGGAGCGCCGTGGCGGTCCCGGCCTTGGGGAGTTTGGTAAGCGGCGCGTACGAAAAGCTCGTTATGTCCGTCAGCTGAACCATTGTATTCTCTTCCGTAAGCTCCTCGCCGCGCTGTATGGGGCGGGCGGCTGCGAGCACCGGGGCCTTGACGAATATCTTGCAGGCGACGGGTATGCGGGAGACGCGCGATCCGCAGCGGAGCGTCAGCGTCAGGCGGACGCCGCCTTTAGCGCGGGGGTTGTCGATGCCGGAGACTTCCGCGCTGACATCGCCGCCTCTGCCGATTTTATAAGAGCTTTCAGGATTGACGATTGTGAGAGACCACTCGCCTGTCCCCCACTCTAGGCGCTCGGCGGCGTATTTGCGAATCGACTCCTCAAACTCACCTATAGTTACAGTTCTGTAATCGCTCGCGACCTTGACGCGCTTTTGGTTGGCCGCGACTACGTTCACGTCCTTGAAGTTTCTGCGGATATTGAAAGAGACCAGATCTTCGGAGTTGACAAAACGACTGTAGCCGGCGGGGGCGGCTTCGCCGACGCCGAATGATTTAAATGCGGAGGCGAGCGCGGCGTCGTTGCAATCGATTTTGGCGATGTCGCCCAAGTGGATTATTGTATCGTTCACCAGAGCGGAGTCGATAAAAGAGAGTGTGACGGTTCTGCTTTCGGTCAGCGCGAAAGAGGCGGAGACCGCAAAGGCGGCGATTAATATAGCGACCCTTAGAATGAAGTCGTAGGAGCGGACTGTGTTAACCTTTCTTTTGGCGTTGGCGCAAGAACAGCCGATCATAGAGGACTCGGCGCGCGAGCCGCATGGTATTGTGACGGTGGGCTTTATCAACCCGGTTCTGTCATTGCGTTTGTGTGTCATTTTCGGCCTCTTAATGAAAAGAAAAAGTCAAAGTCTTTAAAGTCTTTCAATTAATACCTATCGCTTCAAATTATTAGCGATTTGCAACATCTCTTCACTAGTAGTTATTGCTTTTGAGACAATTTCGTACGCGCGCTGCGCCGCAATCATGTTTACCATCTCGTCTACTATTTGGACGTTGGAAGACTCTACGTATCGGTTTAATAATGTACCGGTGCCCTCTTCGCCGGGAAGGTTGACGATAGGGACTCCGCTGGCGTCGGAGACGGCGAACAGGTTGCCGCCCAGGGAGCGCAGGCCGGCTGGGTTGATGAAACGCGCTAACTCGAACTGGCCTATGTCGGTTGACAGCTCTTCGCCGGGTAATTTTACGGTGATGCGGCCGTCGGACTCCACTTGGAAGCTGTCCGCGCCTTCGGGCAGGACGACTTCGGGGTGGACGATGAAACCGGCGGCGGTGGTCAGCGTTCCGTCGCTAGAAAGTTTGAACTGCCCGTCGCGGGTATAGCCTATCGAGCCGTCTGGCAGAGTTATCTGGAAGAAGCCCTCGCCGGAGATGGCGACGTCGAAGGGATTTTCCGTCAGGTTCGGGGCGCCCTGCTCGAAGACCTTCTGCGTGGCGGCGGTCCTGACGCCCAGACCGACCTCTATCCCGGACGGCGCCATGCTGCCCTCGAAGTTACGCACGCCGGGTTCGCGGAGCGCCTGGTACATCAAGTCCTGGAACTCTATGCGCGTACGCTTGTACCCTGTGGTGTGCAGGTTTGAGAGGTTGTTTGATATGTTGTCCATGTACGTTTGCATGGCTTCCATACCGGTGGCGGCGGTTGTCAGGCTTCTGATCATTTTTCACTCCTTTTATTATTTATTAATGATTATCCGTATCGATACTTACTATCTTAAAGCGCCTACTTGGTTCACTGTTTTCTCTAACGTCTCGTCTTGCGCGTGCAAGGCTTTTTGACTCGACTCGTAGTTGCGGTGCGACGCGATCATCTGCACCATGTTGCGGATCATGTCTACGTTCGAGGTCTCTAAGTAGCCTTGGCGCAGCACGTAGCCCTGAGACTGCAGTTCTACCGCTTCCACGTTTACCGGGGCGAAGCCGCTGTTGCCGGTGCGTCTGAATTCGTACGGTTTCTGGAAATCGACGATCTTCAAAAAACCCTTGGTGAAGCCGTTCTGTATCACCTCTCCGGTCTCCGATATGCTGACTTTTTCGTTGGGTTCCACGCGGATGAAGCCTTCGGTCCCCATGACCTTGGAGCCGTCGTCGGTGACCAGCAGGCCCTGCGCGTCCAGCGAGAAGCTGCCGTTACGCGTGTAGCGGATTCCGGCGTCGGTCGCGATCTTGAAGAAGCCGGTGCCTTTTATAAAGAGGTCGAGGTCGCCGTTGGTCTGGCGCATCGTGCCCTCGGAGTAGTCGATGTAGACCTGGTCGGCCTTGATGTCGCGGTTGGCGAAGACGCGGTCGTTGTCGTCCTTCACCAGGTTCTGGTAGGCTATGGTGAAGAGCCCGCTCTGTTTGAAGCCCGTGGTGTGGACGTTGGCTAGGTTGTTGGCGATCTGCTCCTGCTTTTGGGCCAGAGCCGTCATTCCTGTGGAGGCTGTATAGATTCCCTGTATCATTTTATTTACCGCCTTGGAGCTTTGGTTTTAATTTTCGCTTCAGGTTTCAATCCCATCTACCGATAAATAAAACGCAAATGGCGTGCCATTGCCCGCGCTTGGGGGGCAGGTATCTATATTTAATTGCCGGATGATCTTTATAACATGTTGATTTTCAACGTGTTAGAGGCGGTTTTTAGAGGGCGGGCGACGTTTTGGCATAGCGGCGGCAGCTCCGTCCGCTTCCGTAAAAGGCGGAAAATATTGCCGGGGGCGGAAAATTGTACAACGTGTTTCGGAAGCAAAACCTCAAGTTACAAGTCGTAAACCGCAAGAAAATCGGGAATCGCAGATATTTGGAGGGTTGAGAAAACGGACCGGACGGGGCTCGAACCCGCGACCTCCGGCTTGACAGGCCGGCGTTCTAAACCGGCTGAACTACCGGTCCATTTACCCAATATTATCAATTCGCGGGCTCTGGTTTCAACAACGTCCCGCAAGCCGTCAATCTATATGGGCGTTGTAGGGCTCGAACCTACGACCTTCTGCTTGTAAGGCAGACGCTCTATACCAACTGAACTAAACGCCCTTACTTTTTAACTCCCTTGCCGCCGCTGCCGCCCTTGCCGTAGCCGGACAGCATCGCGTACGGTATCAGACCGCAGTATACGGCGACCAAGATAACGGGCGCCACGCTCGTAGACACGAAACTGTCTACAGGGCCCCAACCCAATAGGACGTAGCCGATGACCAAAAGGGCTATGGAGAGCCCTAAAAGGTAAAAATTCTTCTTTGAAAACAGCCAGCTGTTCACATTTAGCCTCTTTTTAACATGCGCCGCTTCGTATCGCGGAAAATCAAAGTCATTTATGCCTTAAAGATAATATATTGTACGGATAATGTCAATAGTTTTCTTAAAATATTTTTATTTTGATTCCGGCGGAGCGCTGTTGAGCAGTCCTTCGATCTCGTCTTCGGTAAGGAGCCCCCCCTCCTTGACCTTGGCTTTCAACACCGCTATCCTATGGCCGCTGACCTTGAAGGCCTCGTTTAAGAGCAACGACAAGCCCATCATCTGGTCGCCTTTGCGGAGATATATAACGTCGTCGTAGCGGCCGTTTATGACGTGCCTGCAGGCTTTTTCGAACCTGTAGACCGGGCCGGCCAGTTTGTGCGAGAAGAAGACGGTCATCATTACTATTTGGAGCACTACCAGCATTATTCCGGCGCCGAAGACCCCCAGAAGCGTTCCGGCGAATTCCTTCTTTATGTCGCCTATGCTGCCGAAATCGCGCAGTTTTGCGCGTATCTGCTCCAGCGCCTTGGCGTACTGCTCCGCCGTGGGCTCGAGTTTGTCCTGCGTTTCCGTGGCGATCACGTTATCGATCTCGCGCTTCATGATCTTGGATGAGGTCGAGATGATCGTCTGGGAGGCCAGATACAACGTGAGCAGCATGAAGGCCAGCATGACCAGCATCGGGATCAGAAAGGTGATCATGTACCGCCCCTGGATGTTGCGGTCGATAAAAAAAGCCTTTCGGCTGAACGACGGTTTAGGCATTGCGGCGCTCCTTAACGTGGGCGCAGGGCCGTATACCTGCGCGGTATCAATACATATAAAATAGTTTGCGGCAATCGGAAAGTCAAATTCTGAGACCGGCCGTCACCTGACGACGCCGACCGGCACCGCCACATCGATCTTGTTGCCGTCTTTGTCCTTAAGCACGCCCTTGATAAGGTACGTGCCTCTGGCGATGTTGCCGACCTTCCACGCGCCTATTTTCTTTAAGCCGTTGACTTTTACGTCGCGGTCGGCCTTGTAGCCGACGGCGTCGAATATCGACAAACTGCCGCGGACCTCATAGCCCCCGAACCAGTAAATCACCGCTTCGCCGCCGGCTTTAACCGGATTCGGGCCGATCTTCACGACAGGCTCCTCTGGGACGAACACCTCAAACGACACCGTGACGTTGACCGAGGCCGTATCTGAAATCCTCACCGCGAGCGTGCGCGCCGAGGAGGTGTCGACCCCGTTGACCGTCCAACCGGCAATGACGTACCCGTTGTCGGGAACAGCCTTGAACACAACATCCTTGCCGACAATCACCGAATCGCCGGAATTAATCTCGGCGCCGTCAACGACAGCCGTCAACGTCCCCATCCAGCCGGCCCCGGCGTCAAACGTCACCTGAGCGCGTGGGATCCGCTCAAACGACACCGCGACATCTACCGCGACCGCCGCGGAAATCTTCACCTCGCGCCTGTACGCCGAGGAGGAGTCGACAATCTCAGCCCCGGCGACAGACCAATGGAGTATGGCGTACCCTTCGTAAGGGTCAGCCGAGAACACAACTTTTTTCCCGATACTCAACAAAGAACCCGGAGTAATCGGGACGCCGTCAACGGCAGCCGTAAGCGTCCCGCCGGCCCCGGCGCCGAACATCACCTTAGCTTGGGGAAGCGAAATAGGCTTAAACGACACAACGACATCATACGTCACTATGCCGTCGATAGTCACAAGAATGCTATTGTCCTTTGAGGGATTGACGATCTTTCGGCCGTCTATGAATATCTGCCATTGGTCAATGCCGTACCCATCGTCGGGAACAGCCGTGAACCTAACGTTCTTACCGGAACTCACCATAGCGCCGGATTTAATCTCGCCGCCATCTACCACCGTAGCCGTAATATTCCCGTTACCCTCAGTGTAGAACATCACCCTAACGCTGGCGTTCAACGCCCACCACGTGTCCGCCGCGTCCTCGCCCGCCTCCGCCGCAAAAGCCAAACACAGTCCCGCGGCGATATATAGCATCGCCGCCGTCTTTTTTGTTGAACTAATGCAATGACTCATTTTTAACCTCTATCTTTTTAATCCTATAATCTGCCCGTCTGAATTAGGATTTTTAGGATTGGCTTCGCCGAGATAAACAAGTTTAAAGGATTTTAAGATTAAAACCCCCGTCTTTTATGCGTTGACGTTGATTTTGACGTTAAATCCTATAATCCTCTTTTTATAAATCCTATTAATCCTAGTCTCATTTATTAGGATACTCGATCCTAGTGTGGAATATCCCCTGCAATATCGGCATGAAACCCTCTGTAATGTCATTCAGGTCTCTTAAGGTCAAACTGCACCCGTCGAATTGCGCGGCTAAGAATTTATCCCTTATTATCTTTTTGACCAACTCCCTCAACAGCTTCGGCGAACTTGTGGCCAGGCTCCTTGACGCGGCCTCCACGGAGTCGGCGAGCATGATGATCGCGGCCTCGCGGGTCTGCGGGATGGGGCCGGGGTAGCGGAAATCTTTCTCCTGAACCTGTTTGTGCGGGTCCAATTCCAGCGCCTTTTCGTAGAAGAAGGAGACGGAGCTGTCGCCGTGGTGCTGCATTATTATGTCTTGGATGATCTTCGGCAGTTTATATTTTTTGGCCAGCTCTACGCCCTCTTTCACGTGAGAGCATATTATGAGGGCGCTCATGGTCGGCGAGAGCTTGTTGTGGCGGTTTTTGTCGCCGAGGCAGTTTTCCACGAAGTAGTCCGGTTTGTCGATCTTGCCTATGTCGTGGTAGTAGGAGGCCACGCGCGCCAGAAGGGCGTTGGCGCCGATCGCCTGCGCCGCCGATTCCGCCAGATTGCCTACCAAAACGCTGTGGTTGTACGTTCCGGCGGCCTGTATTGAGAGCTTCTTGAGAATCGGGTGATTCATGTCGGAGAGCTCTATCAGCGTCATGTCCGTGGTGATGTCGAAGACCCTCTCGAAGAAGGGCGAGAGCACCATCGCCATGAATACCGAGGCCACGATACCGACGAACGCGCACGTTATATTGGTCAAATAGGTGACGCCGAAGCGCCACGACATCATCTGCCAGACGGTTATGATTACCACGCTAACAAGCGTCATGGGCGGTATGGCTCTGAAGAAGTGCCAGCGATAGCGGATTTTGTAGTTGAAGAATATGGCCACCACCGAATTCAAGAACGCGTACAGGAAGAAGTAGTGGTTGAAGCCGACCGCCACCGCGAAGTATATGCCGACGAAGAGGCTGACGATCACGCTGACCCGCATCCCGAAGAGGATCGTGCTCAGAAGCGCGCCCATCGTCACAGGGATCATGTATTCCGGCATCACGGCGGACACGCCGTCGCTCTTTAAGAGTATCGGCAGGTACTGCGTACCCAGCCTCACCACAAGTATCTGCAAGACTACGACTATGCAGAGCGCCAGAAGACTCTTAGGGCTGGCCACTATGGCCTCGTTGTACTTTCTCATGTAGAAGGCGAGGAAGCACAGCGTTATCAGCAGAAGTATGACCCGTCCGGCGTAGGCGCCGAAGGCCTGCCGCTTTTCCGCGCCGCCCTCCAGACGTTCCATGGCCACGTGGAGCGATTGCAGCCTTTGGGCTATCTCCGTGGTCACCTCTTGGTGTTTGCGGACGATCTCCGTGTCCTTTATGACTTTGCCGCTGACCTCGTGCACCTGATCCGCCGCCGCGCGCCGCCTGTCGGATGTGACTCTGTTGTTGACCCGTACGGTGGGCCGCACGCAGGCATGGATCAGTTCGTAGACCGCATTGAGCGCCGCGTCGTCCATCCGAGGTTCGCGCCTGAGCTGCGCCGCGGCAAGCTCCATGGCGGCCTCTTTCACGGGGATGTCGGAGACCGCGACGGTGCTCTCCATGCCGTCGCGCAGGAGGTTGACGTAGCGTTTCGAATACTGCTGGGCCGACTCGAAATTCGTGTTGAAGCGCATACGGCGCTCGGAGAGTTCCTCGTTGGTGGCGTAGAAGAGGGTTGCGGAGACGCCGCGTTCCATGATCTCATATATCTGCCTCTTGGCCTCGTCGAGCAGCGCCGGCCTGCGGTGGAGCGTTTCTATGGCCTTGCCCGAAAGTTCGCGCGAGAGCTGCATCCAGCTGGTTTCCCTAAGCGTGTCCGAGGTTTTGGAGTCGGCGATGCGCCTGATGGCGGTTTCAAGTTCAGCCGTTTTCCGAAAAGACTCCGCAACCGCCGCCGAATCGTAGTCCATGACGAGCAGCACCTGATCCATGGCCCGCTTCCGCTCCCGCTCGAGTTCTTCGTGGGTGCGTATCACGTCGAAGGTAAAGGGGGCTATGACGGTCTCCTTGGAGACCGTTCCGGGCTTAGGCCTGTCTATTTTCCGGAGCGTTTCGTCGTAGGGGAAGAGCAGTACGACGCAAACGGAGAAAGCCAGCAATATCAAGAGCGGCGCGGAATTGAACAGCCACTGCCGCATGCGCAAGCCGACACGCTTGCGCACGGCACGCATACCGCGCGTCTCCTGTTTGGAGCTGCCTGACATAAGCGGGTTTGGGTCTTGCTACTTCCCGCCGCGCTCAAGCTCAATGCGCTCTAACCTCAGCTCAGAGAGCTTCCGCTCGGAATTCTCGGCATTCTGGCGCGCTTCGTCCAGTCTGGCCTGGTCAGCGTCATTAAGCTTCTTACCGCTGCTCTTGGACGACCTGGACCCGCCTCCGCCGCCTCCGCCGCCTCCGGTTTTGGAACCGCCGCAACCCGCGACGCCCAGCGTCAACGCAACCGACAACACAAGCGCAATACGCGCCGCCAAACTCATAATCCTCGACATTTGGAGGACCTCCTCAATGGGTACAATTAAGTAAAGCGTTCAACATCAAAAAAGTTCCGCTGTATATAATAATAATTTTTTCCACAGCCCCGTGTCAATACCTTTAGAAAAGTTATGTTATTTTTGCGCGAACATCTCCCGGCGGAGTTCCTCCAGCACTTCGCTTTCGGGAACCTTTCTGCCCGGTTCGCCCTTTACGAATATGAGCCACTCCCCCCGCCCGCCGGCTATCCCCACGTCCGCCTCCCGCGCCTCGCCCGGCCCGTTCACGACGCATCCCATCACCGCGATCTTCATATCCTCCGTCATACCCGCCGCCATCTCCTCAACCCGCTGCGCAACCCCGGAAACATCGACCTGCGTGCGCCCGCAGGTAGGGCACGCTATGACTGTCGGCCCCTTCATCAGCCCCAAGGACTTGAGTATCTCCTTGGCGACGTATATCTCCTGAACCGGGTCGCCGGAGAGCGACACGCGCAGCGTATCCCCTATCCCCTCCAAGAGCAGCGCGCCAAGCCCCACCGCCGACCTGACCGACCCGCTCCGCACCGTCCCCGCCTCGGTGATCCCGATGTGCTGCGGAACGTCGCAACGTGCCGCGAACTCCCGGCAAGCCGCTATAGCCGTCAGCACCCCGCTGGACTTTATGGAGACGATAATATCGCCGAATCCCTCGTCCTCAAAGAACGACACCCACGACAACGCGCTCTCGGCCAACGCCGCCGGAGCGGGCGACCCGTGCTTTTCTAGCAAACGCTTCTCAAGCGACCCGGAGTTGACCCCGATGCGGATAGGCACCCCCGCCCCCCGCGCCGCGCCGATCACCGCCCTCACCCTGTCCGCCCCGCCGATGTTGCCGGGGTTGATCCGAACCTTGTCCGCCCCGGCCTCTATAGCCGCGATCGCGATCCTATAATCAAAATGCACGTCGGCGACAAGCGGAACCGACGTCTGTCCCCTTATAGACCTAAACGCCTCCACCGCGTCCATATCGGGAACGGCGAGGCGGACTATCGCGCACCCGGCCGCCGTAAGCCGCTCTATCTGAGCGAGCGTCCCCTCGACGTCATGGGCTGGTACGTTGGTCATAGACTGAATAACGACCGGATGCCCGCCGCCTATCGGCACACCCTTAACATTTATAACTCTGGTAGGTCTTCGGTTTATCATCAGACTAAAAATAATAAAAATCCGGCGGCGGAATGAAAAAAAAGGGGCGGGTTTAAAACCCGCCCCCGCAACAACGTCATCATAATAAAAATCAATAATCGTCCATACCCATCCCGCCCGGCATACCGCCCCCGCCGCCGTGCGCACCGCCGCACTTGTCCTTCTTCTCCGGCATATCGGTGATGATGCACTCGGTGGTCAGTATCAACCCCGCTATAGACGCCGCGTTCTCCAGCGCCGACCGTGTCACTTTGGTCGGGTCGATCACGCCCGCCTTGATCAAGTCCTCGTACTTGTCGCTGTAGGCGTTGTAGCCGTACGCGCCCTTGCCGTTCTTGACTTCGTTGCAAACCACCGACGACTCCTTGCCGGCGTTCGCGGTGATCATACGCAGCGGCTCCTCGCAAGCGCGGCGGATGATGTCCACGCCGATCTGCTCGTCGCCCTCCAATTTCAGTTTGTCGATGGCCGCCGCCGCGCGGATCAGCGCGACGCCGCCGCCGGGGACCACGCCCTCCTCCACCGCCGCGCGGGTCGCGTGCAAAGCGTCCTCCACGCGCGCCTTCTTCTCTTTCATCTCGATCTCGGTCGCCGCGCCGATCTTGAGCACCGCCACGCCGCCGGCGAGTTTCGCCAGACGCTCTTGGAGCTTCTCGCGGTCGTAGTCGGAGGTCGTGTCCTCGATCTGCTTCCTGATGGCTCCCACGCGGGCCTTGATGTCCGCCTGCTTGCCCGCGCCCTCGATGATCGTTGTGTTCTCCTTGTCGATCACCACGCGCTTGGCCTTGCCGAGAGCGTCGATGGTCGTGTTCTCCAGCTTGTAGCCCATCTCCTCGGAGATCAGCGTGCCGCCGGTGAGGGCGGCGATGTCTTCGAGCATAGCCTTGCGCCTGTCGCCGAAGCCCGGCGCTTTGACGGCGGCGATCTTGAGCGTGCCGCGAAGTTTGTTGACCACCAGCGTGGCTAAGGCCTCGCCCTCTATGTCCTCGGCGATGATGAGGAGCGCCTTGCCCATCTGCGCGACCTTTTCAAGGAGCGGCAGCAGGTCTTTCATGGCGCTGATCTTCTTGTCGAAGATGAGGATGAGCGGCTCTTCGAGAACGCACTCGAGGCTGTCGGCGTTGGTCACGAAGTAGGCGGAGAGGTAGCCGCGGTCGAACTGCATGCCCTCGACCACGTCGAGCGTGGTCTCTATGCTCTTGGCCTCTTCGATAGTAATAACGCCGTCCTTGCCGACCTTCTCCATCGCGTCGGCCAGAAGGTCGCCGATGCTCGTGTCGTTGTTGGCGGAGATTGCGCCGACCTGCGCGATCTCTTTCTTGCCGTCGATGGGCTTGGAGTCCTTCTTCAATTGGTCGGTGATCGCCTTGACCGCCTTGTCCATGCCGCGTTTGAGGGCCATGGGGTCGGAACCGGCGGTCACGTTCTTTATGCCGAGGTGGGCTATGACCTGCGCCAAGACGGTGGCCGTGGTGGTTCCGTCGCCGGCGATGTCGCTGGTCTTGGAGGCCACCTCTTTGACCATCTTCGCGCCCATGTTCTCGAACTTGTCCTCAAGCTCGACCTCTTTGGCCACCGTCACGCCGTCCTTGGTCACGGTGGGGGAACCCCAGCTCTTCTCGAGAACCACATTGCGCCCGCGGGGCCCCAGGGTGACTTTGACGGCGTTGGCAAGCGCGTCCACACCCTTGAGCAGCTTCTCACGAGCGGAAACGTCAAAAGCAAGCACTTTTGCGCCCATATTATCAACTCCTTATTATGTTATGATTATTTTTTTGTTTATGGTTTTTGTCCGTTAAAAATAACCCTTAAACTATACCACCGCCAGAATGTCGCTCTCGCGTACGATGAGGTACTCCTTGCCGTCGATCGTGACCTCCGTGCCGGCGTACTTGCCGTAGAGCACCTTGTCGCCGACCTTGACGGTCATCTCGTTGCGCGTCCCCTTGTCGTTCATCTTGCCCGGCCCCACCGCCACGATCTCGCCCTTCTGGGGCTTCTCCTTGGCGTTGTCCGGGATGATGATGCCGCCGGCGGTCTTAGCCTCCGCCTCCATGGATTTGAGAATCACGCGGTCTTCCATCGGCTTGACGTTCATGTTACCAGCCCTCCTTATAATTGTTTTTGTTTAAAGTTAAAATGTCAAATTCATAAAATAATAACCGCGAACCGCACTAACAACAGATAAAAATCTTTCATTATTGATTGGTGAATACTATTAAATATGATACCGGATGACGGCACCCGGTCTTGACACAATGTTTTTTACGGGGATACCATCAGCCGATAATTCTACAGCGATAATATCGCAATAATCGTGCCAAATAGGTTTTTATGCGTTTTTTTCGCGTTTTCGGGGCGGAAACGCGCGGGAACGTGTGATTTAGGCGACGAAAACGTTTCATTTTGAAACGGTTGGCGTTTTGAATCGGAACATAGAAGCCGTTTCGAGGAATCAATAAAAAATCCACAGCAATACCGGTTTTTCAGCGCTTTGCAGTTTAGCGTCCAGCCAATCCATCGTATTATCGTCCGTGACAGGGCAGCCCTCGCTCCAGCCCATAGGCAAATGAACAGGATATATTTCGAACGAGGGGACAGGCGTATAGGAATGAAGCACGACGATACGCTCGAAGGCGTTGCTGTTGCCCGCTTCCAAACCGTGCAGTTTGTAATGCACGTTTATACCCCAGTTGCTGTAATCGCGCGCGCCTATTCTGTATTTTCCGAGCGAAGTCAGCTTACTCCCTTTTTCGTTGCCGAAAAGAGGCTCGCCCCCCGTGCTTCTCTTATCGCCCTTTCCCGAACCGTGGGCGACCAAAGCCGCCCTCTCCACCTCCATGTTTTTAAAGTCATAAACGAACATACGATGTTTACCCGAATGGATCTTCATGTCGATAAGAACGCAAAAATCCGTGCTGTAACCCTCGGCCTCGCAAAACGCCAGCGCCTCCCGCGCCCTCTCGTCGATTTGCGCGTCGCGCGCTTCCACGAGCGTTTCCGCGAATTTCAAACCGCCGCCCTCCGACGGACGGGGTTCCGTCTTCGCCCGCCGCTTTACCGTTACTTCTTTGCCGAAAACAAACGCGAAGTCATTCAATACTTCGTCATAGTTCGTTTTATATTTGTTTTCCAGCAGAAAAATCACGGCCATTATCAAAAACACAAACGCTCTTTTAAGCATAACGGCCCTCGCGCAGATTTTTCGATAACGGCGATAAGGTTCCGCAACTTGCGACGCCGCCCCGATCGTGGTAGCGGGGACTTCGCAAGGTCGGGACGAAGCTAATTGTCGGCGACGCAGCGCACCGAATGTCCGTCCGCTCCTTCGCCTATGCTATCATTGTCCTCAGACAACACAGATTCGTAATTTGTCATGCGCCGAAAGTAATACTTTGTAGACGTCCACCAAAGGCCGACGTTGCCTGCTTCGCCAGAATGGCCTTTGCTAATGAAACCGCCGGGCAAAGCCCCAAATTTGTAAAGGTCGATACCGTTGCCGTCTTCATTGTCCCAATAGTCGTTCCAACCGCTTTCCGCTTTCAACATTTGCCCGGCGGTATCCCAATCAACATAATCATTATCAAAACCATCCGGCGGTATAACGCCTCCCACAGCCCGTCCCAAAATATCCCACTCCTGACGCGACGGCAAATGCCACCCGTTTGGGCAAATACCCTGCACCCCGCTTGGATTTTCGTTGGAACTCGCCGATCCCTTCATCGCCGTACTCCAATTGTACAACCTGCCGTACTTCGCGCAACTATCGAGACTGTTTTCATAACACCAAGACCCGCCCTTCGTGTCAAAATTCAGATTCTGCGCCATCCAAGTCTGTTCGAATATCTTCTCCGTCTTGTACGCTTGACCGCCGTATACGATGTATGTTTGACCGTCGGCGGTCGAATCACGAACGGAATAATCGATCGAATCAGGCAGCGTTATTGTGCTATCGGGTGGCGGCTGCGTTATTGTGCTATCGGGCGGCGGCGGCGTTATTGTGCTATCGGGTGGCGGCTGCGTTATTGTGCTATCGGGCGGCGGCGGCGTTATTGTGCTGTCGGGCGGCGGCGGCGTTATTGTGCTGTCGGGCGGCGTATTCGGCAACACATTCCCGTTCCCGTCGCACCTTTGATTCTTGAAATCAAAAGGTCTGTTCCCGTCCCCGCAGTACTCCGGCACCTCCGTGCAAACGCAGAACAGCAGCGCGGCGAGTAAAAACAGCCCGCCGGCATAACGCCGAAAGAGTTTCAAATCAGCCATTTTCATCCCCGCCCCTTTTCAGATTTCAGAAGAAGATATGAATCGATATTCCCGATAAAAGAAGCGCCCCGCCGACTATATAACCGATATTTCGGCGCGCCGCCGCCCCGTTCGCGTCGTCGTACTCCGCGCGGTTTTTGTACTTCCCGTCGTCCACATACGATTTCACTCTGCTCTCATAATAAAGCCCGTAAACGATCAGCCCCGCGCCGACCGCGTCCGCGCCGAGCGCCGCCGTTAGTTTATAGCGTTTCTTCGCGGCGGGTCTTTGCGCGATTCCGGCATCCGGTTTCGGCTTTAACTCCGGCGCTTTCGCCGCCGCCGAGTTTTGCGAGTCAGCGAATGTCTTGTACATGCCGGCGCAAGCCGCCGCCACCTTCTCCAAAAGTTCCGACGCTTTCTCGGAGCGGACGGGGTCTGAAGAGGCCACCAGAGTTCCGTTTTCGGTTTCATACATCTCTACGGTCAGCGCGAACTTCTTTTGGAATTTGCTGATAGTCCCGCGAACGATGTAGTCCGCGCCGATTTTGCTTCCGAGGGTGATGACGCAGTTTTCGTCGGCGCACGCCTCCAGAACGGCGCCGCCCTGGGCTTGGACGGTCTCCGAGGTCATGATGTTGTACCTGTCCCGCGGCAGGTTTTTGACGGCTTCCCGGCGGAGTTCGGCGGTTATCAGCCTGACGTCCGCCGGATTCAGCTGGTCTGAGGCGCCGGACTGGGCGTCCACATCCGTCTCCACGACCGCCACGTATTTGATCTGGGCGGCGGCGGGGGTTGCGGCTAAGAGCGCCGTTATCAGGAAAATCGACAGTTTTTTCACTCAAAGGCCCCCTTACAGGCGCCGCCCGCGGCGGCATCGCGTCCAATATGATTATTATGGAGACAGTAATACTATAATATAGTATAAAGAACTAAAAGATTCCAAAGAATTTGATTTTTATAGGGCGGATAATTTATATTTATAGTAGGCAGCGCAATGTCATAGGATGTTACCGGCAATAATCCCGCGCTGTTTCGCGGGTAACGGCATAAGAAGCGTAAAAACCAATAAAACAAAAAACACGGAGGTTATCGTGTCTCCCGATAACAGGAACATTAACGATTTGATCGCCCTGATCGAGCGCAACAAGGTCGCGGCGCAGGGCGAGAAGACGTGGTACAATACATCCGAAGTCAGGGGGCGCACCGCTAAGGAGGACGACCCCGACGCCGAATTTGACGACGACGAGGACGAGGAGGAGGCTGAACCCGATTACTCCGACGTGCGCCTGCTGATTTTCGCCACGCCGGGGCCGTTCACGGAGTCGCTCTTCCCCATGATAGACCAGCACGAGCTTGTCTACGCCGTGACGGACATACCGGAGGAGATTATCGATATAGCGATGAGCAATATGCAGATAAGGCACGTGCTTATAGATATGGACAAGCCCTCCGACCCCACCAAGGGCGTGAACATCTTCTCCGACCTGAAGACGCTGAACCCGAGCATCCAGATATTCTACTGCACCCGGAACCCGTCGACCATCGAGGCGCGGAGCATTCAGACCAAGGGGGCGAAGCTGATACAGAAGCCGGTGCTGCGGAAGACGGTTGATAAGTTTATATCGGAGAATTTCAATCTTTGACTAGGATTAGTAGGATTTCTAAAACAGATTATAAGGATTAAACGTCAAAATCAACGTCAACACATAAAAGACGTGGGTTTTAATCCTAAAAATCCTAATTCAGACAGGCTTTTAAAACAGATTATAAGGATTAAAAACATGTGGAAAAAGGCGTTGGGCGTATCAATAACCGTATTAATGCTGTACGCGGCGGCGCTTTTCGTTTCTTGCACGAAAAAGGAAGCGGCTAAGGCCGTCGCCATGACCGTCAACGGGCAGGCTATAACCGCCGAGGAGGTGGACGAGGCGGCGGAGTTTTTCCGGCGGCAGCAGGCCGTTCTCTCTCCGGGCCAGATATTCGAGGGCGGGGGCGGTGAGTCCGAAGTCAGGCGGACGGCGGCGCGGCAGCTTGCGGCGAATATGCTTTTGATCGCCGAGGTCAAGCGGATGGGCTGGAGGGTGGACTCAGCGCGTATCGACAGGGCGGTAAACCGCTTCATATCGCAGTTCCCCGACCGCGACGCGTTTATGTCCCAGCTCGCCGCCATGGGCGAGAGCGAGGAGTCTATGCGCCGGGGGATGGAGGAGGAGTTCCTCTTAGACTCGCTTTTGAACACGGTAGGCGCCGCCGCTGAGCCGGCAAGCGAAGAGGAGTGCCGGAAGCAATACGATGACAACGCCGACCGCTACAGGGAACCCGGGAGCGCGCGGGCGAGCCACATAGTCTTTGAGCTTGATCTGACCGCCTCCGATTCGCAGGTTCGCGAGGCCATGGAGAGGGCCGGCGCGGCGGCGGCGAAAGCGAAGGGCGGGGCTGATTTCGACGCGTTGATCAAGGAGTACTCGCCCAAGTCCGGCGGCGACATAGGCTGGCTGAAGAGGGGCGATCTGGTTCCCGACCTAGAACTAAAGATATTCTCCATGAAGAAGGGCGACATAAGCGATCCGATACCGAGCAGTATGGGCATCCACATAATAAAGAAAACCGACGAAAAAGAGCCGCGTCAAATGAGCTACCCGGAGGCGGAAGGGGCTATAAAGGCGGCGCTTACCGACCGTAAAAAGGCGGAAAAGGTAAACGCCTACATAGACAGCCTGATCAGGGCGGCGGACGTGAAGTATCTGGACACCACGCTGGTAATACGGGATACGGCGCGCTAAGCGTCCGCACCCTCTAATTGTCTTTCAAAAAGCTCTTGAGCGTGGTCGCGATCAGGTCGGCAGCCTTGTCGCTTAGTTCGGGCTTCGGGCTTCTCTGCATAGCCCGCCTGACCGACGGCGACGCGGTTTCGCGAGCCTCCGTTTTGCAATCTTCGGAAATATCAACCGATCTCAACCTCTGCAACCTATCCTCAAAAGAACCCATAGCAACGCCCCTCCCCCGTTTTTATATTAGTTAAAATATCAGCCCTATACCCTGAACTCCCTATCGACAATTTCGGTGATAAATTTATCTATAGACACCGGATAGTACCGCAGATTCGGGCTGAAGATAAGCCCCGTCCGCGTGTCCTCTTTGCACATCAGGGCGTCTTCCATACGCTCCAAATACTCCTTCGGCGGCTCGTCCAGATGTTTCAGGGAGAAGTGTTTGCTCTCCACCTTGACGTTGTTTTGCCCGGGGCCGGCGTAGAAGAAAGAGAAGAGGCGCCCCTCTATGCCGCTGTCGAAGGTCTCGGGGTCGAAGACGTCGCCGAAGGTGTCGAAGAGGGTCTCCGCCGAGATGATGAACTTGGGGGAGACGCATATCCTGCCGGAGACCTCCGCCGTCCCGCCGCTGCCGGGTTCGGGCGCGGCCATGATGTATGGCAGGTCGTGGTAGCCGGAGACGATGCCGCAGATGGGCTTGCGCAAAATGTCGGTACGCTCGTAGACCTCGCGCATGGCGGGGTCGGAGCGGTAGTCGTTGTAGCCGTTGCCGGGGCTGTTGTTATTGTTTATGAACATAATACATATAATATAATATAAAATATTGTCCGAATTAGGATTTTTAAGATTTTTAAGGATTTAAAGATTTTGGTATTTTTATATCTTCGGCCAAGTGCGTCTGTACAATAGATATTTGGTCAACGCGTACTTCGCTTTGCCTTTCATAGACTCCCATAGAAATCTTCCCGGCATCGATTGGTATGACGGGTCGAAGTAGCAATTGATGTGGCAGGCTTCGCAGAAGGCGTAGCGGCCCTCTTTGTTCAGGGCATCGAGCCGCTCGGCGGATTTGAGGGCTTGGGTCAGGTTTCCGTTGATCTTCACGGCGGCGCAGCGGTGGTGGTAGCATGGCAGGGTCAGGCTGTCGTCGGGGGTGATCACTATCGTGGAGGTTGCGGCGCGGCATATAGGGTCGCGGGTGCGGTTGCCGCCTTTGCCGCGCAGAAGGAGGTGGGCGCGGTTCAGGTATACGCCGCGCCTCTTGGCGAACTCCATAGCCTTGCGGTGCACGCCGGGGGCTACCTTGTCGGGGCCCCATATCGCGAAGACCGGGTCTAGGATCAGGATCAGGCGCTTATCCTTAGCCAGCCTCCACACGCCCTCTGCGGCGTCGATGTTCTCCTCCGTGTAGGTGAAGAGCAGGTCTGGGTAGATGTGGTTGGCTATCGCCGCGTCGATGCTTCTCAAGACGCGGTCGTAGGATTTACAGCCGCGGATCTTATCGTGCAATTCGGCGCTGTCGGCGTCTATGCTGAAATGCGGCAGGTCGATTAACCCGGCAAGTTCCCCGGCCCGCTCTTCAAAGAGCAGGCAGTTGGTGGTGACGGATGTCATCAAACCCGCTTTTTTGGCTTGGCGGAGGAACTCCGGCAGATCTGGGTGCAGGAGCGGCTCGCCGCCGGTGAAGTCTACGAAACGGCAGCCGGCCGCGCGCGCCTGGCGCAGATTCGCGGCGACGTCGCTTAGCAGAGCGTCAGCCTTTGGTTGCTCCTTCCAGATATCGCAGAAGGCGCAGCGGGCGTTGCAACGGTTGGTTATGTAATAGTGCAGCAATATGGGCTTCTTCATTCAAACTTTCCTGTCCTTCCACTCAATCCCGCGCCTAAACACCATCAGCGGCAGAAATACCGCCGTCTCTAACATCATAAAGACATAATACGCCGGAAACAGAATCTTTGATACGGGCGAACCGTTTTTATGGAACGATATTGACAAGAACAGCCAAGTCAGTATAAAGTTAACGGCGCATTGCAACATCAGCATAGGGGGCAGCACCAACACCGTCGATAACAAAAACAGGATATTCTGCGTCAATAGCAGCGCTCCGGCGGCAAAGAGCCCGCCGCCCGGACGCAAACCGCCGCGCGCCCAGCGCAGCATCTGGTTCGCGAACTGCTTCTTTGATCGCGACGGGTAAGTCCGCGCCGTAACGGTAAACGGCTCCTGGGCGGCCGTCTTGAACCCTCTTTTGCGAACGATCCCCAAAAGCGCCCGATCTTCGACAATTGTGTAGCCGATACCGCGCTGACCGCCGCAGGCCGTGTAAGCCTCTTTCGTGATTAAGATGTTGTTGCCCATACAAGAACCCATCAGATTCAGCTTGGAAAAGGCGCGGGCGAAAGCGAACAGGTATTCCAATTGATAGGATTCCAATAGCGTGAACAGTCTATGGATAAATCCGGGTTTTGTATCGCCGCATTCTTTGTCCGTATAGATATTGATAATAGCCGTATGCCCGAAAACCATATCCGCCCCGGTTGACAGATGCGAATTCACCATAGACTCAACCCACGCGGGTTCCAACACCATGTCCGCGTCGGTAAACAGTATCAACCTGTGCGATGAATTATCCACGCCCAAATCCAGCGCCTGCTGCTTGCTTGTCAGCCTTGCATCCGTATCCGCCGATGTACGCAAATCAACCGTATTAACAGATAGATTCTTGTTACTCGGCGCGAATTTTCTGATAACGTCCGCTCCCCCGTCCGCAGACTTGTCGTTAACCAATATGACCTCTATCTTCCCTCCGTAATTCTGCCCGTCAAGAGACGCGAGCAAAGCGTAAAGATTGCGCTCTTCGTTTCGGAACGGGATTACTACAGACACGCCGGGCGCGTCTTCATTGACCGCGTCCTGTCCATCATTTGTATCGGCGTTCGCATCAGCCTCGGATGATTTTTCGGGCGGCGCCGTTCTTACGAACAACGCCAAAGCCATCGCGACCACCGCGCAGCCGTATATGAAGAGCAGCGCGGACAGGAGGTAAAAAGCGGCGGCGGGCGGTTCGGTAAAAAATACGCAAAAATCCGATAAGCAAAAATTCATCTTGCCATCCTTTATGTTAATAAATATAATATAAGGTATGGCTATAATCGGCATCGGCATAGACATAGCGGAGATATCGCGGGTGGCGGGGGCTGTCGCCCGGCACGGCGAGAGGTTCGTCCGCAGGATTTACACGCCGTCAGAAGCGGATTTCTGCGCTCACGGCGCGGGCGCGGTTTCCGGCGTCCGCTTCGCCGGGCGCTGGGCGGCCAAGGAGGCGTTCTACAAGGCGCTTCCGCCGATCGTTCAGCTTTCCGCCTCTTGGCTCGGCGTTCAAATATTGCCCGACGCCGCCGGGCGCCCCCGTCTGGAAGTCTGCGGGGGGCGCCTGAAAAACGCGCTGGCCGAGGCCGGCGTGTCGTCCGTACACCTTTCGATAACCCACGAGCGGACGCACTGCGCGGCCGTCGTAATCTTGGAATAATTCGATTTTTAACTCTTTTAAAAAAAAATTGCGCGGCGCCAGCACCCATTATATATATTATACCCGGTGTATTTTGTTCACCCTAAACTGTAATTTATACCTTATTTAAAGAGGTTTTTGCATATTGGACAAGCTATCTTTCCGTCTCATAGGCACCGATAAGGCGTCCGCGGCCAGGGCGGTCACGTTTTCGACCGCCCACAGCACCGTGGAGACGCCTATATTTATGCCGGTGGGTACTCAGGCCACCGTTAAGTCGATGTCGCCTCTGGAGCTGCGCCAGTGCGGGTGCCCTATTATCCTTGCAAACACCTACCATCTGCACTTGCGCCCGGGCTCCAAGCTCATCCACGACGCCGGCGGATTGCACAAGTTTGAGAGCTGGAACGGCTCTATACTCACCGACAGCGGCGGCTTCCAGGTCTTCAGCCTGCGCGATATCTCCAAGATCACAGAAGACGGAGTCGAGTTCCAATCCCACATAGACGGCTCGCGCCACTTCTTCTCCCCGGAGACGGTGATGGAGATCCAGCACGAGCTCGGCGCCGACATAATAATGGCTTTCGACGAGTGCCCGCCGTCAAGCGCCGACCCAGTCCAGATCGAGCTGGCGGTCAGCCGCACGTTGCTTTGGGCCGCCAAGTGCCGGGAGCACCACCACAAACTGCACGCCCTCCACGGCTACCCGCAGCATCTCTTCGGCATAGTGCAGGGCGGCTTAGTAAAGCCGCTCAGAGAGCGCTGCGCCCGGGAGCTTGTGGCGATGGACTTCCCAGGGTACGCGATCGGCGGGCTGGCCGTGGGCGAGAGTATGGAATCTATGTACGAGATCGCGGCCTACACCGCGAACCTGCTGCCGGAGGAGAAACCGCGCTACATCATGGGCGTCGGCACGCCGGCCGATATCTTGGAGTGCATATCCGCCGGAATAGACATGTTCGACTGCGTCCTGCCAACACGCAACGCCCGCAACGGCTCGGCCTTCACAAACGCCGGCAAGCTCAACATACGCAACTCCATGCACACCAAAGACTTCAACCGCCCGCTGGACGAAAAGTGCAGTTGCTACGCCTGCAGCAACTTCTCGCGCGCCTACATCAGACACCTGTACATGGCCGGAGAAATCCTGGCCATCCGTCTAATGACGCTGCACAACATACACTTCTATATGGAATTGGTAAGAAACGCCCGCGAACACATCATAGCCGGAACTTTCAGCGATTGGAAAAAAGAGATGATCGCTAACATGGCGGGGGACGAGGTCTGAACACATTGCCTGAATTAAGATTTTTAGGATTATAGGGAGGGCGCAGACCTCCCCTTAAATGAATTTGACTTTAATTATCTTTTTTTTCTAATTTCGGGGGGAAATTATGAAAATAAAAAGCATCGCGGTGCCGGTAATATTGTTCGCCGCCGTCACCGTCCTCTTGACTCTCGCGCCGTTCGCCGTTTTGAGCGGCCACCATGTCGGCGGGGGCGGCCTGGGCCCGGTCGGCGAGTTTTTCGGCAAGCGGCCGCACGCGGCGGCGGCGGTCCCTATCGCCAGTTTGCTGCTGATCGCGGCTTGCGCGTTTTGCGTCGTCCGGTACCTTAGCGGCAAGATATCCAAGGTCACGGCTTTCGCCGACGCGGTCGCGGCCGGCAACTTCTCAAAGAGGCTCGACGTTACCGAATCCGCCGGATTCGCCACATTGGAACAGCGCTTAAACGCCATGGTCTCGAACATCGAGGAGATGAACAGGCAGGCCTTGGAAGGTATAAACGCCGCCGAGTTCGCCAACCGGTCTAAGAGCGAGTTTTTGTCGCGGATGAGCCACGAGATCCGTTCGCCGATGAACGCCATCATCGGCATGACGCAGATCGCCAGGGCGGCGTCCACAAGCCCGGAGAAGGTGCAGGACTGCCTCGCGAAGATCGACGGTGCCTCCAAGCACCTGCTCGCGCTCATAAACGACGTGCTCGATATGTCGAAGATCGAGGCTAACAAGTTCGAACTCTCCAATTCGGAGTTCTCGCTGGACACGGCTCTCAACAAGATCTACGACATGATGAACGTAAAGGCGGAGGAGAAGAAGCAAAAGCTCTCGCTGACGATAGACAAGAAGCTGCCGGAGTACGTTGTGAGCGACGAACTGCGCTTCTCGCAGGTCATCGCGAACCTGGTGAGCAACGCCGTCAAGTTTACGGACGACGGCGGGAAGATAGACATCTCCGTCCGTCTGGCGGGCGGCGGCGGCAACGAGTGCCTGATAAAGGTGGACGTGAAAGACGACGGCATCGGGCTGACGGAGGCGCAGGCCGCCAAGCTCTTCAAGCCGTTTGAGCAGGCCGACAGCACCATACTGCGTAAATTCGGCGGTACGGGCCTGGGGCTGGCCATCAATAAGCGCATCGTAGAGATGATGGGCGGGGAGATCAACGTGTCGAGCGCGCCGGGTCAGGGAAGCACATTCTCCTTCACCGTCAAAATGCTCAGAGGGACGGGCGACATCGTAGGCGCCAAACGGGAGCGCGAACAGCTGCTCCGCTCCGTGCCGGCTAAGAACGTAAGGGTGCTGGCAGTCGACGACTCGGCGGAGTCGCGCGAGTACATATCCCATGTCCTGACGACGTTCGGTTTCGATTGCGAGCGCGCGTGCAACGGCGAGGAGGCCGTCGACATGTCGGAAAAGGCGAAGTCGGAGGGGCGCCCATACGACATCATATTTATGGACTACATGATGCCCAAGCTGGACGGCATAGAGGCGGCGAAGAAGATAAAGGAGATGACCGGGGAGAACGTCTCCATAGTCATGGTCTCCATGTACGATTGGAAGGAGTTTGAGCAGAAGGCCCGCGAGGCCGGCATAGTCAAGTGCGTCACGAAGCCGATCTCGCCCTCCACGGTGCTAGACTCCATAAGCGAGATCATGCCGACCTGCGTTATAAAGAGCAACGGCAACGATACCATTACGCCGCCCACGGTGAGTTTCAGCGGCAACACGATACTCCTTGTGGAGGACATAGACATCAACCGCGAGATCATCGCCGCGTTTCTGGAGGAGACCCACGTCAGCATCGACGTGGCGGTGAACGGCGTGGAGGCGGTCGGCAAGTTCGGCCAGAACCCGGACAAGTACGACATAGTCCTGATGGACATACAGATGCCGGAGATGGACGGCTTCGAGGCGACGCGGCGCATAAGGGCCATGGGCACCACCAAAGCGAAGTCCATCCCCATAGTCGCTATGACGGCGAACGCCCTCAGCGAGGACGTTCAGCGGTGCAAGGAGGCGGGGATGAACGACCACATAGCGAAGCCGGTGGACCAAGACGCGCTGATGTTCAAGCTCAACGACTTCTTCTTTATGAAGGGGTTTCTAGGTAAAGAGATCCATTAAAAATACTATATCAATTTTTTATTGATATTCCGCCGCGCCAAATATTATATTAGGCGGGTGCGCATAGCAGTACGGGGGGGTGACGTATCACATTATATAATAAGGCGGTACGGGGTTTATGGGAACGAAAAAGCTGCTTATTGTAGACGATAAACGCGAGATCCGCCAGCTCGTGCGGGCTACCTTGGAGTTCGACGGGTGGTATGTCTCCGAGGCGGAGACCGGGGACGAGGCGGTCGAGGCCGCGGCGCGGCACAAGCCGGACTTGGTGGTCATGGACATGATGATGCCCGGCACGATAGACGGCATGGAGGCCACGCGGCGCATAAAATCAGCGCCGGAGACGGCCGGTTGCACGGTCATAATGCTCAGCGGCTCGGAGATAGAGTTGCGCGAAGAAGCGCTTAAAGCCGGAGTCGCGGAGTTCATTCAGAAACCCTTCAGCCCGCTCGACCTCATGGATAAGATCGAGACGCTGTTCGGGAATAAAGCCTAACACGGGAGAAGTCGTGATATCAATATCAGAGAGTGACGGCGGCTCGGACGCTGCGGCGCGGCGCGACGATGTCGATTACTACGAAGTCTATCAGCGCGAATTAGAAAAAAACAGGCTCCACGAACAAGAGCTCTCGTTTCTGCGCGTCGAACTTGAAAAATTCAAGAACGAGGCCGCAAAAGCCTATATTCTCTCCAAAGAACGCCACAAAGACTCCGCGCTCATGTCGGCGCAAGCCGTAAAGACCATAAACGACCTGCACAAAAAACTAAAAGAACTCAACGACGCGAAGAAAAACCTCCGCGACGCCTACAAAGACACCATAAACCGCCTAGCGGTGGCAAGCGAGTACAAGGACAACGAAACAGGCAACCACATCCTGCGTATGAGCCGATACAGCGTCTACCTAGCCGGACTCTACGGGCAAACACCCGAACAGCTTGAGGAGATGGAGTTCACCTCCCCCATGCACGACGTAGGCAAGATCGGGATAAAGGACAACATCCTCTTCAAAAACGGCAAACTCACCGACTCCGAATTCAACGAGATGAAGAAGCACACAACCATAGGCGCCGCCATACTCAACAACCCCAAATCACCCATAATAGAGTGCGCCAGGCAGATAGCCCTCTTCCACCACGAAAAATGGAACGGGCGCGGCTACCCGCACGGCATAAAGGGCGAAGACATACCCATAAACGCGCGAATAGTCGCCATCTGCGACACCTTCGACGCGCTGACCTCCAAACGCCCGTACAAAATGCCCTACCCCATAGACGTCTCCTGCGACATAATAGCAAAGGGACGCGGCGAAGACTTTGACCCCGACCTCGTAGACCTCTTCCTGAAGAACATAGAGGGCTTCGTGAAAATCAAAGACAACGTAGACGAGGAGAACGACGACGAAGATATCGTGCGGGCTAATTTTTCTTGGAGCGAGCGGGATAAAGAAACCGGGAAGGCCTAGTTATGGACATCCTGATAATCGGCGGCACGGGCAACATCTCTTCGGAAGTGACCGCTCTCTTGGCCTCCCAAGGACATAACATCACCCTGCTAAACACCGGCAGACACCCAACGCCGCAAGGTTGCAAACACATCAAGGCCGACCGCTTCAACCCGAAGGCGTTTGAAGACGCTCTTAAAGGACTTTCCGTAGACGTCGTTTTAGACTTCATGGCCTTCACCCCCGACCAATGCAGGCGCGCGTACAAGGCGTTTCGGGGACGGATCTCGCAGTATCTCTTCATATCAAGCGCCACCGTGTACGCCAAGCCGCACACAAAACTCCCGATCACCGAGGAGACGCCGCGCGGCAACCCGTTCTGGCCCTACGCCCAAGACAAGACCGCCTGCGAAGAGTACCTCGAATCAGTTAGAGGAGATGACTTCCCGGTAACAATAGTGCGCCCCTCCCACACCTTCGGACGCACGTGGATCCCCTCACCCATAAACGGCAGCGGATTCACCGTATCAGCCCGTATATTGGCCGGAAAAGGCTTCATCATACACGACAAGGGAGAGTCGCTGTGGACGCTTACCGCGTCGTCCGATTTCGCCCGCGGGCTTGCGGGTCTCGCGGGAAACAAGGCGGCGGTCGGCGAGACGTTCCACATCACGAGCGACGAGGCGCTCAGCTGGAACGACATCTACAAGGAACTAGGCGCGGCTTTGGGGGCGGAGAAGATAAACCCGGTCCACATACCCACATCTTTTATAGTGAAGCGCTACCCCGACGCCCTAGGGAAACTTTTGGGCGACAAGGCCGAGAACGGAGTCTTCGACAACTCGAAGATCAAAAAATTCGTCCCCGGCTTCAAATGCGAGAAGAACTTCGCCGCGGCGATCCGCGAGTCGGTCGCTTGGTTCATGGAGAAAGATAAGCCGGAGCGGAGAGAAATTGATTTGTATGAAGACGGGTTGATTGAGGCGATTATCGGGGCGTGGGAGCGGTCGAGCGGTACTACAAACGGTGAACCTCATCCGCCGTGAGATTGGTCGCTTTTATGATGTCTTCCACACCGAAACCGGCGGCTTTCATGGTCGCGGCGGTTTGCAGGATACCTTGGGCTATACCTTGAGTTATGCCTCGAGTTATGCCTTGGGCTATACCTTCGTCCCTCGCCTCATTAATCATGACCCGGTGATCCATCTCGAATAGACGGTAACTCTCGAGACGATGACGGGTGTTCTCATCTTCCGACACCTCAATCAGACGGGCCGCGGCGCGTTCCAGCACGGGACTTTTTTCCGCTATCATGGCCAATTCCTCCCTCGTTTTGCTCCCTGACCATCCCTGAACAATAAAATAATACGCGCTCGCGCAGATGCGCTATTTTTTTTCGCTGCATCTCCACATCGACAACCGTCTTCGACTTCAATGTCACCTTGATGTCCAAAACCCCAAGTTTCTCGCCGACGTGCTCAGGATATACGTGCGGGTCTACGACCGTAATCTCCCCGTAGTCGTCGTCAGGCAGGTTGATCGCGGATTTCAGCAACGGCTTGAGCAGATCTAGCCGGGTGGCGAAGACCAATTTGAATACAATGTCGTATACCGGCGGTAGTATCTCCGGCAGACCGTCGTTAAAGCGTGATTCTTGCGCCGTCATTTACTTATCTCCTCTCCGTTCTTTTGGGGTAGTATGTATAGAGATAGATATTGCAATTGACGTGCCAACTGTAAAAAACGCTGAATTGATGAAATAAGCGTGGGTACACTACTGAAATAGGGTAGAAATTTTGTTGTTTTGAGAACGGCGGAGAGCAGGTTGCTAAGAATCGGGGCGGCTCTAGGCCGCCCCTGAGTACTACCGCCTCGCCGACCGCTATTGGATTGACGGATTACTGCCGACTATCGCCGAACACTCGCGATGACGGCGGGGAGAAGATGGATTTGCCGCTGTTGTAGACGGTTTGACGCTTGGTTTGTCTTGACGGCGACGGGCTGTAGTCGTAATCCCTGCCCTCTGCGGACAGCCATATATCACCGTTTATCGACAACTGCATATTGCGTCCGCTGCCTGTGATTTTATAGGTCAATTCTACCTTTTCCGATACCGAGCAATGTACTAGATGATAGTAATCATCATCCCAATCCCTATCATCGCAATTCTCGCTAACCAAAATTAGTTTGTTGCCGGTTGTGTAGTAACCTATTTGATCGGATGAATAATAATCAATATAGCGATCAAGTCCGTCCCCATAAACCCAAACGCCGCTAAATTCAATCTGCTCGTTCTCACTGTCTTGCGAATACCAACTCAAGTCGTTGTATGCGGTAGACGTGTACAGTTTGGGATCGTTAGTGTAAACCGTGCCGAGGCTTCTTCTGACTTCGGCGATGTTGACACGTTTATACGTTTGCTCGTGACAATCACCTTCTCCGTACTCATAGCACAGTTTTATCGTGAAATAGTCCCCGGAAACACGGTATTGCGCACCTTCATCTTCTCCCCCGTCTGGATATTTAAAGTAGATCATCGAACCTCTTACGCGGTACGTACACACAATTTCTGACCCTTCCGCCCAAACATTCCCTATTTTTTTAAACTCAATACGTTCACATTCGCCTGACGCTCTGAAAGACAAAATTTCGCGATATTTATTGTCGCCGTCATAGCGAGTCTCGCCGCCTTCGTCGCTCCAAGAGTACGCCATCCAATCCCCAACAATCCCGACGCCGTTGTCATCTCCGCCCGACGGATTACCGCCGCCGCAACCATACAACCCAACCGCAACTACCGCCGCCGACAACAACAGCGTCCGTCCAAACCGTGCAATGAAACTCATAAAACCCTCCTTAAATGAATGTTAAAAGTTATGCGGTTTCGGCGTTTGCCGACACTTTAAATAGGCCGTTTAGACAGGTAATTCAGGTCTATACCGCCTTAAAACCGCCTGTAGAAGCCATATTAGGGGGTTATGGATGGGATTATACCTGATCGTGGCAGTTGTATAAAAAAAACCTACCTTTAAAGTGTACAACTTTTTATATAGGAAAACGTTGAAATTTGGGGTAAAAACGGGGTTTTACGGGGATTTTAGGTGTATAAATTAAAGGTACCTTTAAATTATCACTTTCTATTAATATAATTAATGCGGATATTCGGAGTCAATAACCGTGTAAAAAAGTTGGAAATCGCGCGCGGCGGGCATTACGCCCTATACTGCAGTTTAGAGGCGGTGGACGGGTTGCCGGCCGGATTCGCTAAGGATATCGACTACGGCAAGACCCGATCAGTTATTCCTGAATACTTTCTTAGGCACGGCGAACCCGTCTGTCACGCTTCTGTCAAACAGCGCTTCCGTATTGCTTTGGACCGTCGCGGTAATATTGGCTGTGTAGATACCCCTAACGTTTAGGCGCCAATTAATACGGTATCTGTCGTTTCCCAATTTGTCAACCTTGCCTGACTCGAAAAGACGGATGGGGGCCCACTCGCCGGTGAATCTCATCTCCTCTTGCGCTTTGTCGGATGTGGTCAGCCTAATGGCGATCGCTTCATCCGCTTCCGAACCTTGCTGCTTTCCGATTGTAACCGGCTGACCGGTTTTGAAATCAAACAATCTATCGCCCAACAACAATACGGCCTCGCCGCTGCTCGACTTGATAGGGCGGAAGATTATTTCGTGGCGTTTGGGGGCGCCGTCTTTCTTGAAAAAATTATCCGCGATACGCTCTGCGCCGCTGAAACAGCGCAACATCTCGTCGTTTAGCGGCAGCGGCAGCGAGAGCGACCGGCCTGCGCCCTCCCAACCGCGCGAGGCGCGTTCCAGAACGCCGGAGAGATTTTTGTCGTAATATATCCACAAGATACCGCTTTTCGGCTTAAAGAACTCCTCAAAATCGCTCCACGCGGCATCGTTTCCCTTTCTGTCAAGCGGATAACGTTTTATCAACTTATTAACGTATGGGTTAACGACTTGGGCGTTCCAGCTTTCCTCTATCTCGTCGATTACCGCCTTTGTCAAGGCTGCGGCGGTAATTTCAAGCGGCGGCTCGATTACCCGCTTGAGCGGCGCGGAGACGGACGGCGGCATGGCGGCGTATGCGCGGTCCAGCGACAAGCGGCACTCCCTCAGCGGGTCGTCGGAGCCGCGCGCGGCGAAGGTGACGTAGCTTCCGCGGTCGCCGCACATCCTTATCTTTTCCGCAAGCTTGCCAAGGCCGCCTTGATAGGCGTCGAACGCGCCGTTTTTCAGAAACGCCTCCACGTGCGCGAAGGACGCGGTACGCGCCTCGGCAAACGGATCGCGGATGTCATAGGCGACGCTCGCGGCGCCGCCGCGCAGCTTGTTTACAGCGTTCGCCGCCTGGCCCTTTATAGACGACGCGGATTTAGCCGAGACTTGCGAAAGCGAAAGGTCGGCGGGCGGCTGAGTGGCAAGGGAGCAAACGGCGGCAAGCATCCTTCCGACCTCGCAATCGCGGGAAGCGAGCAGCTCCAAATCGCGCGCCAGCGACGGCAAACCCGGTTGCACGCTCACGTTGGTATTCCTTATAAAATCTAACCACCGCCGCGCCAAATCCTCCGCGTAGAGCGACGACATCTCCGAAAGCATCCGCTCCTCGTTTGAGACTGCGGCGGAAGGCCCCGTCACCCAGTCGGCTTTGAGCGGCTCCTTGGAGGCCTTGATAAGTTCCGGAAATACGGCGTTCTCCCAGCCGTCGCGCGTATACAAAACGCTTACGTCGCGCCCGTACTTGAGCAGCCCGCCCCCGCCGATAATCCGCGGCATTTGGACCGGGCGGCGCGACGCGGCCAGCTTATCCATTACCGAGGCGTAGACGGCCGCGGACTGCGGCGCGGCGGCAAGCCTCTCGCGAGCGGCTTCAATCATCGCGCCGTCAGCCGGCACGTTTTTATAGCTGCCCTCGGCGGCCAATTTTACCGTCATATAGATATTGGCCATGATCACCTCATCCGCCGCGCCGGGAATTTTCTTGAACGCAGACCCGACCCTATAGGCCATGGAATCAACGTTTATTCCCTTAACCTGATTCCCGCCTGTCAATAAGAGATACGCCGAAAGCTCGCCGTAAAGCGCCGATCTCTCGGATGCCGTAAACTCGCCGGCCCGCCGCGCTATACGCTGATTGACGGCGGACTCCATGAAGCGCGCGGCGGGCTGCGCCGCAACCCGCTCCGACGCGGCGACGTAGGCGCGGCGCACCGCGGCTCGCGCCCTCTCGGTCCCGAAGATCAAACGCCACGGACGCCGAATCGTGCCGCGGAGGTACTCGTGCGACACCCGCAATTTTTCCAGCGCGGCGAACTGACTGGCCGGTGCTGAGGCGCCACCGAATATCGACGCAAGCTCCGCCTGAAGACCTCGAATACGCGACGCGTCACGCAGCCCGCCGCCCGCAAAGAGCAACACGAAGGCCGCCCACAACAACGCCGTCAACGCATACGAACCGGCCCGCTTCAGATAGTATGGCCACGTACCCTCAAAAACCTCCTTGGCCCTATACGGCGCTTTGGGTATAATCTCGCCGACAATTTTTCGCGATAACGCGACCGGCGCGTCTTTTTTGCTCGAAGTGAAGAAAAATCCGCAGAAACGCGCGTTCTCATTGCCTCGCGGTCTGAAAAACTCCGTCAAAAATGCGGCGACAGTAGCCTCGGCGAGCGTGAAGCGTGTCAAAAAGCGGTACAGACGCCCGTTCTTGTAATAGTATCCCGGATTGTCGGAAGACACAATCCGACGTACGCAGATGTCGGACAGCTCGGCGCAAATCTCTCTAAAACGGCTGATGAAGAGCGTTGCGGCCGACGCAGGCGTATTCGCGCTCTCCGCGTCACGCCCGCTCAACAGCGCGCCCAAGAGCGGCAGTCGGCCTGCAACGCTCCTATGACCGAAAAACTCCGCGAAACCGTCGAACAAATCTATCTTGTTGAAGATAAAATACACCGGCGCATTGTAGCCTGTCGATACGGCCATTGCGTCTACTCTGGCGCGTAAATCGGCGGCGGCTCTATCTACCGACACCGCGTCCATGGTCAGCAATTCTTGTATGTCAATTACAATGAGTACGCCGCCGAAGGCGCGGCGATACAAAAATTTATGCCGTAAAACACGGCGGCAGAACGCGCCCCGCACATCGTCAGATACGGCGGCAAGGACGCTCGGCGGGTCGATGTAAACGGCGTCGGCGGTAAGCGAGAGGCCGGGGCGGCTAAATTCAAACGGCGCGCCTGAATTGGATAGAAAAGAAGTTTTGCCGGCGTCGCCTGGGCCGTCTATTAAAAACCACGGCCTTTTGGAAACGTTGACACGGCGGGAAAGTTTATCCAACAAGCCGTTGTTGACTTTGCTACAGTCGCCGTCATCCTCTCTCCCTAAGTTGATATAGGCGTTTAAAGCGGCGCGGATAGCGTCGTCATACTTTATTATCTTTTCTTTTGATTTTGTCTTCAATTGATAACCTTCCTTATTGGACGATTATTGTCTTTTTAATCCTAATAATCATAATAATCCTAAAAATCCTAGTCCGTTTTAACTCCCCAAAAATTCAATTAAATTTTTCGTCGCCATACCGCTGACAACCGCCGTAAATATCATCGACACCGCCGCCGCGGCCGCCAATACAGCCAATGTCCATATACGCCATGGTATCGGCCGGTCCGCCGGATTGTCAATCGCATCCGGCACTCTCCTGTTCTTATTACGAATATCCATTAACATCTCCCCCAGCCTCTCCGTAATCCTCGCGCAACGTTTGGCCTCCTCGCCGCCGTACATACCTTTCAGGCCTAGAGCTAAGGATATGAAGTAGGTCTCCAATATCTCTACGCACGGTTCGTCCGCTTGTATATGTTCTTCCAGCTTCGCGAAGAATTTTGTGCCTGCTATCACCTCGCCGAAGTAGCGCAGCTGCAGAGGGCGTTCCGTCCAGTAGCCGCGGTACTTGGGGTCGCTTAACAACGTCTCGTCCACTAAGGCGGCCAGCGGATAGATGAGTTCGGGCGCGGCGCCGGCCGGCATAGACTTCCGGCGGCAGTGCCTGATTACGGCGTCAAATTTGGCGCACATCGAGGCGTGGAAGCCGTCTAAGTCTATTACTGACGGCAGCGTCGGAATTTCGGTTACTTTATTTATGATCTCGGCGCAGAGCCTTACGGCTCGGCGGGGATATTGTGCCATTTTTCTCTCCTTATTGAAATTTCAGCCCTAGTACTTCTAATTTCATATCTGGATAGACTCCTCCGGAAAAATGTATGCCTAGCGTTCCCGTGTTTTCTACCGATTCCCATAAAGGGCCGTTTCTGTCTACGGCAAAGTAGACGTACTCCGGTTTTGCGGGCAGGCCCTCCGGTATATTTCTTACGTGGATTAGCGGCAGACCCTGTAATGATGATGATACCAGTAAATCCAAATTTTCGCGAGAGCCGGTTTTTACACGCTGAAGCACGTCGACCAAAAGCTTCTTCGGGTCTGCTTTGGCGCTTACCCCTATGAATAGATTCGCTCTGGCCGCGAAACGCTCGTCGGGGAAGCGGCAGTGCCATGTCGCGGCGCTTACCTGCTCCAACGGGAGGGAGACGCAGGTCGTCCAGAACTCCGCCTTCAGCGCGTCGCGGATGCGGTCGGCTAACTCTACGAACGTCAAGGCCGGGTCGTCGTGGTTGTAGGCCGGGAAATTTGCCGGCGACAACTCCGGGGAGAAACACTGCAGGCTGCCGTAGAGCATCATCAAATGAGCGTAGCACTCGAATGGATGAATTTTGGGCAGCTCCAGCAAACGCCCCAGCAGCGGCGTGAACGCGCAAAGGGTGCTCATCACCCTGAAGGAGTTCTCTTCCGTGGCGGAGAAAAAAGCCTGACCCCACTCGCTGCGGCGGCGGCATTTGGCGAGGGAGACTATCCGCGCCCAGAGCAACTCGAGCAGACTGCCAAGAGTGCCGCGCAGAACACCCGCGACCCGCGTAAAGAGAACGGGCGGGGCGTAACCGCCGGCGAACTCCATATATCCGCTGCCGCCGCGCGACAGTTTGGCGACACGTAACCACACGCAACCGTCAAGCGGCTCTCCCTCAAAACGGATTTGGTAATTCGGCTCGCCGACCAATATCTCCTTGTCGTTGTCGCGGGAGAACTCGTCCGGAACGGACAGCTCACGCTCTATGTAGCGGCAGTCAGCGGAGTGTCCGCCGGCAGCGCCTTGGGGTGTGCAGACCGGCAGCACGAGATAGACGTCCAGCGACTGACAGTCGGGGCGGCAAAAGGCGGAGAATGAGCGCGACAAAAAACCGGCGGAGGAAGGGGCGCTTGAACCGATGCCGATAGAGAAACAAGTGCCGTCGGGCAGAACGCCGGCGGCGCGGATCAGCGTGAAGTTGCCGACGAGCAGGGCGTCGCGGTCAATCTCCAGATCCGTGAAACCGTATTGGAAACCGGCGTAGGCGAGAGAGGCTACGCGGGTGTTGGTGTGGGCGGTGTGGAGACGGTCGGATAATTGGAATTGGTGGGGCTGGAGGAACAGCCCCTCTTTCCACAGAACTTTTTGGTTCATAAAAAATACCTCATAATAAGTTAATAAAGAAAATCAAAACATTACTACGAGATCGGTACAACGAGAGTACAACGAGAAGGGCATCAATATATCTATGCCAAGAGAGAGAAAGTCGGGAAGTATGAGCCGACATTATTAAAGATAATTATTTTTGCGACGGATGTCAATAGATTTTTAATTTTTTTTGTATCTATTGACTTACTACGTATCATAATATTATCTTTAATATAGATTAGTTGGATATTCGGGGATGATCCCCTTCTCGTTGTGCTGTCGTCTCTCGTTGTATTGATATCTCTCGTTTTACGGATGTTTCTCGTTGTATCGCCGTAACCTCTCGTTGTACCGTTGTCTATCGGTTTTACCGACGTCGTCGGCTACGTCCTGAAATCGTAAATTTTAACCTATAACTCACGGAAAGGGGTTTTTATGAGGGTATTGTCATTATCATTATTAACACCATTATCATTATCACGATTATCAACATTATCATCATTATCAATACGACTATTGATATTGCTGACGGTATTGATCTTCGCTCTACGCGCCCACGGCGCCGAGGGACAGCAATACGCCCGGCTGCGGGTAGACTCCGATCCCCCCGGAGCCGACGTGGTGATCGTGGCGGAGCTGGGCAAGACGCCGCTCGTCAACGAGTTCATCGTACCCGGTATGTACAAGATAGAACTGCGCCGCGAGAACGGCTACCTTCCGGCGACAGAGGAGCTGACGCTGCGCGCCGACCAGCAGGCGACGGTCTCCCTACGACTGAAGAAGCCGCCGCTCTTCACCAAACACCGGCAAATCCAATTGGCCATGGGAGCGGGGGCGGTTGCCGGCTTCGCCTACGCGGTCTACGAACAGGGCGAACACAATACCCTTCGCCAGAAATACATTTTCTCAAAAAACGAAGATGAAGAAAAAGCGACGGAATATTTAGAAGAATCCAAAGACGCGGCGCTTAAACGAACATTGGCGCTGATAGGGGCGGGAATATTATCGGTCGCGTTACAGGTGACGATCTTTATTTGGTAGTGAAAACACTTGTCTGAATTAGGATTTATAGAATTTTAAGGATTATAGGATTAAAACATTCTCTGAATAAGGAGAAAAGATGCACATTCTCGACGAATCCGAAATCGAAAAAACTGTCGTGGAGCGCGACCCCGTTATACCTGACCCGCAAAACGCGCCCCCGCCTGCCCGGCCGCTCATCGGTCAGACGCGCCTATGTTCCGGCCTCGTCGTCGACACCGTCGGCGCGGGCGGGACGGCCTCCGTATACAAGGTGTGGAACGAGCGGCTCGAACTCTTCCGGGCGGTCAAGATGCTCTCCTCGGACACGCTGCACGCCCGCTTCGAGACGGAGGCCAAGATCACAGCCAAACTGCGCCACCCGTTCATCGCGGAGGTATACAGCGCAGGCGAGTGGAACGGCGTGCCGTACATGGAGATGGAGTACGTGGACGGCGGCAACTTGCAGGAGGCGCTTGAAACACGCGGACGTTTCCCCGACGCCGTGTGCTGCGCCGCCGGACTGTTCATAGCAACCGCCCTCGACTACGCCCACACGCTGAAATTCACCCTGGGCGGCAACTCATACGACGGGATCATCCACCGCGACCTCAAACCGGCCAACATCCTGGTCTCCAAACGCAGCGAGATAAAACTCACCGACTTCGGAATAGCGCGACCAGCCCAGACCGGCCTCCACACCATAGACGGCAACATAGTGGGGACGCTGCACTACCTCTCCCCGGAACAACTCGGCGGCGGCAAGATCGACCCGCGCAGCGACATCTACTCATTCGGCACGATACTCTACGAGATGGCCACCGGCGTAAAAACCTTCCCGCAAAAGAGCATAACCGAACTAACAATGCACCGCGCCGCCAACAGCTTCAAACCGCCGAACGAGTACGACACCCCGGTGTCACCCGCCATCTCAGACATCATCCTGAAATGCCTGAAAGCCTCGGCCCAAGAACGCTACCAAAACACAGCCGAACTTATACGCGACCTGAAAAAAGCCTACGCCCAAGCCGCCCCCAAAAGCGTACCGCAGAAAACGCTGCACAAATTCTTCTCCGGAGACTCGGAGGAGGCAGGAGTCACATCAACAGTATTGATAAACGTTGACGTTAATGTCGATGATGTTGATACTGACGTTAATACAGATATCCATACAGATGTTAATACGGATATCGGTACGGATATTAATACATCCGTTAATAAAGATGTTAACAGCGATATTAATACGGATGTTAATTCTAATGTTAATACTAACACTGATACAGACGTTAACGCAACTATCAATACAAACGCTAATTCCGTCAAACCATCGTTTAAATTCCCGGCAATCAAATTCCCCCGCATCAAATGGCCGCTAACCAAGAGAACAACCGTATACGCGGCAGCCGCCCTGATAGCCGCTCTGTCCGCATCTTGCCTGACAATCAGGCTGATATCACACCCGTCACCCAAAAAAGATAACAAACAGCCCGCCGCGACGGCAAACTTCTTCTCCGCTCCCGCCAACCCTGACGCCCCGAGCATCGCCGCAACAGACACCGCCGCACCCGCCAACACATCCACACCCGCCGCCGCGATACCCGCCAATAGTACAAGACCGCCCAAAACAGTTAATACCGCCGATACTAATAATATTGATAATGATACCACGGAGGTTAATGCCGCCGATGTTAATACCGCATCTATCAATACTATTAATATTGATACCGCGGACGTTACCGCCCACACACCCCACCCCGCCCCGCCGCCTCCGGTCAGCGAAAGCTCCCTGATAAAGAGCGCCGCGGAGGCCATGGACAAAAAGGAGTGGGACCGCGCAATCAGAATACTAGAGAAGAACTCCGCGTTCACCGAGAGACGCGGCGAACGCCACATAATGCTCCTGGAAGCCTGCGTGGAGTCGCGCCAGCTGGACAAGGCCCGATCCGTCCTGAACAGCGCCGCCCAGACAAACGACGCCCTCTACTTCCTGACCGCCGGACGCTACTACTTCTACCGAGGCGACCGCCCCGCCGCCCTGGAAGCCCTGGAAGCCTCCCTGACCCGCCCAAGCGCCCTGCGCTCCCGCAACGCCGTCATCGGCGACGCCCTATTCTACATAGCCCTAATCAGAAGCGACCGCGCCAAGGCCTCACCCTCGGAAACCACCCGAAAACAAGCCCAAGAAGCGTGGAAACGCGTCAAGTCGGCCTACGAGTCCAAACCGGAGTCACAGCAGTTCAAGCGGGCGGAGGAGGAGATTTTGGAGCTTTATTGAGTAGGATTATAGGATTTTAACATTGTCTGAATTAGGATTATAATATTGTCTGAATTAGGATTGGTAGGATTTAAAGGATTATAGGATTAAAAAGACAAAAGACTGAAAGGAGATTGGGGTTATGAAGTATAAGGAATTGACGCATAAGGCTATTGGGTGCGCTATGAAAGTTCATGGTGTTTTGGGTAGTGGCTTTCAGGAAGTCATTTATCAAAGGGCGTTAGCTATTGAGATGAAAAAACAGGGATTGGAATATATGCGTGAATGGGAGATGCCCATTTTCTATGATGGGATAGAGATAGGTACGCGCCGAGTTGATTTTTTTGTAGGTGGGGCTATTATGGTCGAAATTAAAGCGTTGGCTAAATTGGAAGACGTACATTTGACACAATTGATGAATTACTGCCAAACGTATAATCTTTCGATGGGGTTGCTGATAAATTTCGGAGCCCCAAGCCTTGAGTTTAAAAGAGTCTATAACATCAATCATCCTGACAATAAGGGTTACATGAAAACTCCCTAATCCGAAAGTGTTTTTAATCCTATAATCCTTATAATCCTACAACTTGTTTATCTCGGCGAAGCCAAATCTTAATTCAGACAATTGAGAAGCGGCTAGGATTGCCGCCACCCGCTCCCCCCAAAACGCCCCCCGCGCCCCCAAAATCGACGTTTTTGACCCCGCCCGGCAAGAATTTCCTACCTCCCGGCAAAAATTTCACAAAAACCTACGAAAACCCTAAAGACCGGAAAAAATCCCACCGATATAATAACTGTGAGCCCAAAGGACGGCAGGGACGCCGACCCGAAGCCCGCGAAAACGGCGGCATGAGGCCGCCAAAGCTTTTAACCAACAAAACCAGGAGGGTTTTATGCGTATCAACCACAACCTAACCGCCATCAACACCCACCGCCAAATGGGTATCAGCGAGCTAGACGGCTCGAAATCGATGGAAAAACTGTCCAGCGGATTCCGCATCAACAGAGCGGGCGACGATGCCGCCGGTCTGGCGATCTCCGAAAAGATGAGGGGGCAAGTCAGAGGCTTGTCCATGGCTTCCAAGAACTCCTCAGACACTATCTCCCTGATTCAGACGGCTGAAGGCGCCCTCGCCGAAACGCACTCCATCCTCCAGAGGATGCGCGAGCTGTCCGTACAGTCGGCTAACGACACCAACACGGACAAAGACCGCGAAGAGCTCCAGTCCGAAGTCAGACAGCTTAAGGCCGAGATTGACCGCATCGGAAATACCACGGAGTTCAACACCAAGAAACTGCTGGAAGGCAGCGCCACAGGCGTACGCGACGAGATCGTGGGCACGCTTCGCGTGAACAATAACAGCAGCGTGGTGATCGACGCCAATAAAGAGAAGGGGATGGCGGCCAGCATCGGGAATGACAAGAGTTGGGCGTTTGACGGGGCCTATATGCTGGTGAAGGTTAACCAGACGCACGACGCGGAAGGCGTGAAGGTGTTCAAAGCGGAAGACTACAATCTGGTCGGGCCGGACGGCGGGGTCTATAAGTTTAAGACCTATACGCCGGATACCAAGGTGCTGGCTAACGGGTTGGAGGCGAACACGATTATTGCCGAGGGCGGGGAGATATTGAACATCGCTGACAAAGGTGATCTTGCTACCGGCGGGGCGACCGCTCCGATAATTATCGGCGATAAGCTGACGGAGAAAGAGCTTGTATTGGTGGCTAGCGGAAGTATTTTGGCCGCGGGTTCAAGCTTTACATTGGATGATGGGGCAGATATTACTATCGAAGATACATACACCGGCGTTGGGAACATAAAAAGCGATAACGGTGTTCTTGAGCTTTCCGGTGGATCTATTACGACACCGGTCAAGGTTGAGGCCGGCAAGAGCATCACCCTAAACGATGGCACGGTGATAAAGAACCACGGCGGCGGAACGGTCAGCATTGAGAGCGGAAGCCTCACGCTTGCCGCCGGTTTGGATAGCGACGGGGGTAACGCACTCGCTTTCACGATAGCCGCGCAAAGCACTTTGGACACAGCAACGACAACCAAGCTGGACGACACGAACATTATTCTGGCTTCCAACCTTCTCGTCAAAGGCGGTACGATTGACAAGAACATTACGGTCGGCAACAGCGTCAACCTTACCAGTAATTCATCTCTTGAAAAATATGACGGCGACATCTCCGAACTCGCCAGAGGCACCGTCTTGGCCAAGGGCAGCACTATTGAGATGATCCAAAATACTGCTGATGGCGGTAGGAATGGCATCTTCTCCATAAAAATAGAGGTTAAAGGCAAAGAGGTCGACATCTCCTACGACAACCTGAACGGCATCCTCAAGGTTGACGGCGAGACAGTCGCGGCCGGCAAGAGCATAACGCTCGAAGACGGCACGGTTCTCACGCACAACTCTAATATTGAGGAACCGAACAAGGCCAACGGCAAGATATTCATTCAACAGGGCAGCGTCAAACTAGCGGAGAACATCAACGCGGTTACGAAAGATGATGGTGGAGATCCTGTAACAACAAACAACGTCCAGAGTTTCGCCTTGGCCAAAGACAGCACATTGGTCGCCGGTACGAAGTTGGCGGGTACCTTAGATTACACTAGCGATCCTCCCGGTGATGATACTGATGATCCCGAAAAAGCCGCCGTCCGCATCATGGCCGGCTCAGTAATCACCAAAGGCGACGCCGACAGAACCTACTCCGGCAGCGTAACCATGGGCGCGGG